>Ga0209646_1000203_pt1 | contig 70126 bp, 70 predicted proteins | sample AraplaL_Col_mTSA_FD_184259 | JGI IMG/M metagenome (GOLD analysis project Ga0209646, IMG submission 184259) | Arabidopsis root microbial communities from the University of North Carolina, USA - plate scrape CL_Col_mTSA (SPAdes) (version 2) | ecosystem: Host-associated > Plants > Roots >...
CTGAATGATATCCAGAACCAGCGCGCTCTTGCGTCGGGCTGTCCATCGCTTGATGTCTTCTTCCATCTTCGTGCTCATCGTCGATTCCTCTATTTTGACGTGAGCAGGAATTCACTGGGTCATTACAGTAGCGTGTCTCTGCGCACCGTCCTCGGCAATTCGAGTTCTCCGACGGATCGCATCGTGATTAGTGGTGGCACGGCAAGCGGCAATACGTCCGTTCGCATCGCAAACGTTGGCGGTGCCGGAGGTCCGACAGCGGGCGACGGTATCGAAGTCGTGAGCGCCATCAATGGCGCGACGACGCAGGCGAATGCCTTCACACTCGCCAACCGTCTGGTTGCCGGTCCATACGAGTACACACTGCAACGGGGCGGCTCAACCAGTGCAGATAGCTGGTATCTGCGCAATTCGCAGGCTGCGGGCTCGGCCCCTGCGTTCCGGCCAGAGGTCTCGCTCTACACCGCCATTCCGCAACTGACGCTGCTGTACGGCCGTGCACTGCTCGACACGCTGCATGAGCGCGTGGGCGAAGAAAGCAACCAGGCCGCCGCACCCGCAGGTGCATCGCCCGTGCTGCGCACCGGCTGGGCACGCGTGATCGCGCAGAAGGGCAGCCGCATGTCGGATGGCAACGGCGTCTACGGCAGCCAAGGCCCGGCGTTCAGCTACGACTTTGGTGGCGTGCAAGTCGGCGCGGATGTGTACCAACGCCAGCGTGACGATGGCAGCCATGACCGCGCCGGCGGCTACTTCGCCACCGGACGCATCGCCGCAGACGTCACGCACGCCGATGGCGCAGACGCCGGCCGCGACAGCGTCAACGCCAACACCGTGGGCCTGTACTGGACGCACTTCGGCCCGTCGGGTTGGTATCTGGATGGCGTGGTGCAGGGCACCCGCTACGACGCCGATGCCACGCCGCACGGTGTGAACGGCCTCAAGACGCACGCGCTGGGCTATGCCGCATCGCTCGAAGCCGGCTACCCGGTCGCGCTGTCCGACCAATGGCGTGTCGAACCGCAAGCGCAGCTCGTGTATCAGCGTTCCGCGTTTGCCGATGCAAACGATGGCGCCGCCGATGTGCGTTTCAACTCCGTGAACTCGATGCTGGGCCGCCTGGGTGTGCGCGTGAGCAAGCGCTGGGGTGAGTCGCCGGACCGTCAGCACACCGCATGGGTGCGCGCCAATGTGTGGCACGAGTTCCGCGGCCAGACGGGCATGCAGATGTCGTCGAACGAAGGGTTCGTACCATTCAGCTCAGAGCTGCCGCGTACGACGCTGGAGCTCACGGGCGGGCTGACCGCACAGGTGGCCAAGAATGGTGTGTTCTATGCCAGCGTAGGGTACCAGGTCAGCGCAGACCGGCGTCTACATGGTCTGAATGGCAAGGCCGGGGTACGTTGGTGGTGGTAGCGAGTTCCCACTCAGGAGACCGGTAGGCCTCTGACCGACGCCGGCATACACGATTACGACTTCAAAAAGCGTACCTATGTGCATGCCGGCCCCATCAGCCTGGCGTTACTCGTGTCAAGCGACCTCTACCGAAGATCGCGACACTGACGCGCACCGATGCGGTGTGGGTTAGCACGTCGCGGAACACTCCTCCCCTCCCCTTTTTTTTGCAAGGATGGACCGCTCCATCGAAGCAAACGCGTGGTCTCAATGCTGGGGAAGTTAGACCTTGCGACGTAATCCCTCTTGAACAGCCCCAGGAAACAGAACGACTGCTCGCGTTCATACAGATTTGGCGGATTTGGCCGGTGTTCTTGGATGTCGCGCGACGGTGATGAACTTATCTCTTAACGACCTTCAGCAGTTGCTAGCACTCGTGGGCTGTCTGCACGAGGCATCACCTCATAGCTTAGCGGATCGGCCAGAGGTGACACAAAAATTAGGCGCACTGCTAGGCATAGACGTCCTCTCACATATCGTTCGACATGAAACACGCCCCACATCAATGGAGACGTCCACCTGGGGCCGGGATCTGCGTTTGAATGCGGAGTACCAGCAGTATTTCCACGAGGTTGATCCAATCTCTCCCCTGCTGCATCACCAGAAAGATCCGCTGCTGGTGGAGCAGCTCATCAGCCGCCCGGACTTGCTACGCACGGAATACTTCACCGATTTCCTGGCGCGGTATCGCGTCTATCCGGGCATGAGTCTATGTCTAGACGCCGGTGGGGGAACGTTGCTTGACTACCGACTTGGCACGAGCGACGTCGGGCGTGTCTTTGGTGAGCGGGAATTGCAAATTCTCGATTTGCTCAGGCCGCATCTGATCAACGCCCACCGGCTGCGAGCCGTCAGTGCCGTTGGTACCGCGGAAGACATCTCTGATGACCGCCCGTCGTTCGTGCTTGACCCCACGAAGCCTGTGCGGCCGAACCACCATGCAGAAAAACTGATGGCGGGGCTGCCTCAAAGCGACCGTGAAGAGTTGCTATTGCTGCTGAACCGGATTGCGCTAGGCGCGAACGAACCGATGCACTGGGCGGGGTTCGATCTTTGCATGAAGTTCGATCCATCGGCAGACGGGCACCTCGTCCATAGGGTGCATCTAACCGTACGTACCGTTGGCTCGCGCGCATGGTTTCAACAGAAGTTCAATATGACACGACGTGAATGCGAGGTATGCGAACTGATGTACCGGGGTCTGCCGGATAAACAGATCGCAAGGGAACTTAACATTAGCTACTGGACAGTACGCACCCATGTTGGCCGCGTGCTCGCCAAATTGGGGATCGAGTCACGCACCGCTCTCGTCCAACTTGTCTTGTCCACGCATACTGACTCAGCGCCAAACTCGACGCGTTCAGAACTTTGAGACGAACCGCAAATGGGAGTGCCAAAACGGCGCAACGGGCCTTGGCATCCCCAGAGAATGGAACGGCCCATGAATCACTGCAGGCTATTTAGCATGTAGCCTCGCTTGCCGTACACATGTAGAAGCGCGATAGCCGACCCGCCAGAGTGCTCCCACCCATAGTCCGAAACCAGCGCCCGGCCGGCCATGGCCTGTTGGCTCGCTGACGAACGTTGCCGCCCGATCTCTGCTACACATGCATGCGGCGCAGAGGTAGTTGCATGACACTGGATGGACAGACCGTATCAACGAGCTTACCGGAATCGCCGCACCACAGGCTGCCAGCTCAGCCGCGCGTCGCGGAGAAGCGCGTGTCCGGCGGTGGTGCGTTAACGGTAGGGAGCACCTTGGTTTGAGGAGGCTGTTGCTCAACCTGAGCGGCAACCAATTTGACGGCAACAAGCCCCGTCAACATAAACGCAATAAATCCCATACTTCCCTTCGCTTCCGCATCCGTGCGGCTGGCCCTGTATAAGTGAGTGTCTGCCATGCATCGGCCCTGCATGGCATATCGGCAAAGGAATGGGATTCTATTTGCCTAGTCATGCGCCCGGCTTAGTAAGACGGGCGCGAACTGGGCACGGCGCCCGCACCTGTTTCGGGCGCGGGCCACGCACACAAAGGTTAGCGTGCTGGTGGATTTGCGCCCTGTGCACTTACCACGCCAACCCAACGGCGACCGGCCCCCCCTACACAGCACCCGCCCAGAATGGAGTCAAGAAAAACCAGCGAAGCGGGACGGGCAACGACAGAACATACCGAGTGGCCAGCAAAAAATAGCGGGACGGATACTCGGCAGTTCAAAAGTGCAATTCCAATTTGTGCCAAGCTTGGGACGCCATAGAAGCTAAGCCAGTAGCCTCCTCGATAAACTGGCCTTGTCTTCTTTCAGACATCCAGCACCATTCCTCATCTGAATCGCTGAACGTGCTATCTACCCGGTACCCTAGTCCAGCAGGGTCATGGAACTCTCGTAGTTTCGCCAACAGCGCCGCAGCTACCACGGATACGGACGCACCATGGAGTTCGAGCCGCCCATGCTCCAGACCGTCACGGAACAGTCGGACGGTTTCTCGATCCGCTGTAGACAGCGGCGCCACCTCCCGCACCAGCCGCGGCAAAAGAGCGTTGTCGCCGTCAATACACCACGTTCGTAAGACCTTGGCGAGATAGGGAGAGAGTTCAATTGGAAAGGGATACGGCTGGATGCTGCGCTCCATCGGCTTTCAAGATCATGCTTATCACTCCATGATGTGAGCCTCGCCGCGGACAAGGACTCGCGAGCTGTCGACTCCGTTGGTATCTAGCCAGTTGTGCCGACAATCTCGCTTTGAATAGTCAATCCAGCATTGAACGCAGAGTTCTCCGCACTACGCCCCTTCGGCGCATAGCCCCTCGGATTGCAAATCACTCTGCATTTCCCAACGGCATAGTCAGCGCTCTCATGCATATGGCCATGGATCCACAGGTCCGCCAAGTGGACTAGCGCATCCAAGTTGCTGGCATACGCCGGTGTGAGGCGGTCGCCTCGATATTGGGGAGCTACGCTTCGCTCCGAAGGAGCATGATGCGTGACAACAACGCGCTTGCGCTGCGTCGGAACCTGCAACTCGGTGTTTAGCCATTGCCGTGCGGCGATGTGCATGCGGATGGTGTCCCGCGGCTGGAGTTTTCTGAACACGCCATGCGTCTCGAAACGGATCGCACCGGTGAAGTCACTCATACCCTGGGCTGCATAACCCTCGGCAGCAAGGCCACCATGTCCCGTGCTGCGATACAGCGCAAAATCTGTCCAAAGCGTAGCGCCGAGAAATTCAACATCGCCGATCGTGATCTTGTCCATGTCGAGCAGATGAATGTTCGGCGTCGCCGCGCACGCCGCACGCAGATCTCGAAGCACTCGACTGTGCTCGCCTTTGTAGAACTCATGATTGCCGGGCACGTAGACGACAGGCAGATCACGACTCTGCGCTCGGATCCACGGGATGCCCCTTGTTCCTAGGTGAATGTCACCTGCGAGCACGATGACGTCGGCGTTAGCCGTGTCAATATCGAGCGACGAGAATTCAAGGTGTAGATCGCTGACGACGAGAAGTCTCATTGCGCGCCGCCACTCGCTTTCTTGTCGGCTTGAGAATCAGCAGCGAAGCCGATGGCTCTGCGCCTCGCTCGCCCGGATACAGTCGGCGTGGCGATGTGCTTTCCTGAAGCCATCGCCGTGGCAAAGGCATCTACTACCAGACGCTGCGTTCTGCGCAGGTCGAGATCGCACCGTTCAGCAAGAGCCTCTGCCGCGTGAATGTCCAGTTCGATGCGATGGCCCGTGGCGCGCCATAAGCGCTGGGCTTCGGAAAGAATGATTTGGAGCCGTTGCTCGGCAGCCGGTGGTGGGATGTCGAATACCTCCACCCGACTCAGTAGAGCAGGAGGCACTGCATCCAGATCATTTGCCGTGAGAACATGAATAATCCGGCTCGCGTCGAATGTCGCGCGGAGAAATGAATCCTCGAAGGTCCTAGCCGTCCCCGCCTCAAGCAGATCAAGCAGCACCGCGGTGACGGAGTAGCGGTTGTCAGAGCTGATCTTGTCAACTTCATCGAAAACGAAGACAGGCGCCGCTGAGGTGCCTTTTGCCAGCATCTCAAAGATCATCCCGGGTCGAGCGCTCCGCCAGGCACCATCACCTCCGGTCAACTGGAAGCCTGCTTGCGCACTTCCGGCAGACCACTTCTGCATAGGCACACCCAGAATCTCCGCCAGCTTCAGCGCGAACTGTGTTTTGCCGACACCGGGCTGCCCCGTCAGCAACATCGGACGAATACGAAAATCCTTCGACCGCATTGCGCTGACGAGCGTGAGATCGATCTTTAGTTTCTCGATCGGCTCACGCAGATTGCCGAACAGGGGCCGCGATGCATCGAGCCGATTCAACGCTGACCGCAGACGCGGCAAGGCGCGGTATCCACCATCATGCTTGGCCTGATCTAATAAGGTCAACCCATACCGCTGTTGGTCGCGCTCTCCGGCACGTAGGCGTTCGCGTGCTTGCTCCAGGGACTCAGGGTCAAAAATCTGTACATGCCTGGGCTTGGGACGCCGAGGCGTCTGAGCTTGCTGTTCGGCAGTGGGAGGGCTCTCTGGGGTCCACCCGGGAATCTCCTCCTTGGGCTCCGCTCCCTCTCCGCTGATTTGCCGAGACGTCACGAGAGCGGAGTACGTATCCGCGGGAATCAGCAATTGCCATGCAGTGGCACTACGCAGAACTGAGAGTTCACCCAAAGGCAAAAAACCGGGTGGATGCTCCGGAAGAAATCGCGGAGAGGACATGGTATTTCTCCATACACGAAGGGCGGCGTGCTGCCGCAGCTGACGAGCCCGTCTATATCGGGATCAATAGAGCCTGGGTCAGCTTGCTATTCGTGTATGAGCGTGCTCGATTGGAGCGAGCGCACGGCTGCCGTAACCGACCCGTGAGGTCAGTTGGTGACGGCGGATGTCGTTTGCAGCCATGGAGAAATTTGAACGCTATCAGGTGCTACTACGTACTCAGACCATAACCATCACGCGGCTTGAAGCTATCCGCTGACGATGTTTTGGGGCTCGTGATACAAGCGAATCGACGAAAATCATCTAGCGAAGATCATCCCACGCGCGGCAACGCTCGCCAACAATAGGTTGATACATGAACTCGCTATCACGCTCTTCGGGAAGCAGGCGCACAGCGAAACACTTTGCATTCTCGAAATTGCAGCTGATGCTGATCGTGCTGCCACGATGCAGTGAGACTTCAAGCTTTTTGGAAGCCTCATGAAAGAGGAGCCCTTTAACCTCCCCTTGGTCGAGCACGAAGTTGAATCCGCTCCGAAGCGCCTGGAAGACGACCTTGCCGCCCTCGAATCCGATCCGCAATTCGCGGGTGCTGTGCCCTGACATGCTGGTTGACCGACTGCGGCTACGAGACTTCAATGTACCCCCTACCGAACGTACCCATTGCCCTTGACACCTTGACATCTCCCTTGTCGCGGGCGACGTGCTAATCATAGTATGTAGAATCATAGTGTGCAACGACGGACATTTGGAGCATGTCCGTTGCACCACAGAACTGCCGCCTTGTCACTGTATTCGCCGAGAATGTACGGCGTCGACGTCTCGCGCTCGGATTGTCACAAGAGGAGCTCGCTGAACGCGCCGGAGTGCATCGCACCTATGTAGGCATGCTCGAGCGCTCCGAGAAAAACGTTACCATCTACAACATCGAGCGCCTCGCTATTGCGCTGAACGCCACGCCTGCGTCGCTTCTTGAGCCGGGGCCACCCGCGTAGCTTCTATTCGCATCGCAGTAGCAGGCAAGCGAGCTCAAAAATATCGCCCTGCAACTCAATCGCGGCCTCGTGGCCGATCCGAGCATCCTGTGCGACGGGCTCGGATCTCTGCGCTCCCCCGGAGCAGCAGAGTCGATTAATACGCCCATTGGACTCGATCGCTTTCCCATCGATCAGGAAACCTGCGCGAGGTGAGCCTGTCGCGGCGGCCCGTTGGAAGCGCTAGCAGCTCTCTCTTCACCGTTTCAACAGCTTCCGCCAATACCCTCTGCCAGATTGCACACAATTTAGTGCTCGTCGCCAAGCCGCCGCCACTGGGTCAACCGCAGGCCGTCGCCTGTATCGCTCAACCGTAGAAAATCAATAGGTTCTTCTGGCCACCCGGGCATCCCCCCGACGTCAATCTCATCAAGCCATTCTGTCAAAGCTGATAGCACTATCTCAATCTCGAACTCCGCCACTCGGTTAATCAGACTGGTCAACGGCGAATCGTCGTTCCACTCACATGCGCGCCAACAGTTTTCCCCTGCATACAAATAGCCTTCGGGAGATACCTTAGCATCCGCCGTGTATCTTATTAGATTCGCATCAAACATTCTTCGCGATATATCCAACCAAATGGCGCGAATCTTAAAGTAACCATGCCTTCTTCTATCAATAGCCCCCCACCCATCGTTCATCTCCTCCAAAGCAACCTCGTACGGACACGGCCTGGTCCAAAGGTGCCTCTCCCGGGGATCTATCCTGATCCAACTAGAATTCCAGCCAAATTCTTGAAAAACCCATTCGCACCGACAATGAGCGTGCTTTCGATTTATAACCTCCCTCGCCATTTCAATTTTACATTTCACAGAGGTGTTTGATTTTGAATTTCCAGATATCGTTTTATAAAATTCAAGTACTGTATCAAAATCTAGGATATTTTTTAGCAAAAAAAAAACCATCCCTTGCTCCCGCAGGGAAGTCAAAGTGGCTAACACTCCAATGGTAGTCGAATTCTTTGATTATCGGCATAACTGATTTTGGAATCGGCTCGATCCCATGAAATCGACTCAAGGCCCATCTCGTCGATTCCATTCTTTCGGAATCCGAGCGCCAAATTTCATTCGCAGAGAGACTTCTAGCTTTCGCACCAACTCTACTTATCCACTTCATCAAATCACTGAAGCACCCCATTGCCTCGAAATTGGGTGAATTCTTTTTTATCAATGGCCAAGATATGCCTCGCTCCGCCATCAGCTTCTGCATCGCGATGACGTATGAAGCCATCCTCCCTTTCTGGAATTCCCTAGTTCGACCTTCTCTCAACTCAATCAAGTGAAATGGGCAACAAGATAGCCACGCCAATTCATGCAAGTTGCTGTGATAGCCCAACTTTACGCACTCATTGCAGTATCGAAACGAGTCTGCGGGCCGGAATTCGATCCTGAACCTGTAGGCGCCACAATCAGAAAAATCGGTTCCAGGATTAAACACTGTTTCAAGGATGGCTGCGGGCTCATACAATATTTCCGACATTCTCTTGACGTCTGAAAGTTTCAAGACGCTTCCCTCATCCACTGAAAACCCAAAAAATGCGCCCGCCCTCTTTATCTCTAGAAGGTTTAGAGTGCAAAACCTGGACCAAAATGAGGCCCTGGACTCGTATGGCCTCAGAGTTCCTGGAACCCAGTTGACTGCAGGGAAGCCATTCATGTCACATCTTTTCGGAAATAAATCGCATATGATCTGAAAAACCAGTAGCCCCGATAATCTTGAGAATATTTTTGTACTCGACCACCCGGCCCCAGTCCTCCTCTATTGCCAATTGGCAAAGAACTTCCTCAATGGCATTTGCGATGTGTTGCATTGGAAATTCTTGGGCACGCTTATTCGGTGAAAGCTCGTTTAATGCCGACCAAAAAATTTTTTCAATATCACGCAATCTTCGACCAGCCCGAAAATCTGCGGGTGAAAAATACTTCAGATACGAAATGCCACTCCCCTCCGGCCATTCCGAGTCCTCATCATATCCATTCAAAACATACCCGAGCTCTCTTTGTGATTCTATCCCGCGAAATCTTTCGTGCTCCACCATAAATCGAGCGGCGAGATGAGCATTTCCGGTAACGCTCATATATTGCGGTTGATAATCAATTTGATGGGATCCGATAGAAAAAACACTTAGTACATAACCATCATAATCCAAGTCGTTCTGAAGCCCAGAAAGCCATTTCCACTCCTGAAACGACATGTACTGAGCCTCATCTATAAGAAGAACAACAAAATTATTACCAGAAATATCTGCCAATGTTTTAAATCTATTCTTGCAAATTGCAAAGCCAGCGGTTTTTTTTGGCGGCTTTTCCGGAGCAGTCAGATCATAGGCGGAAGCAATGAGTATCTTGTGCCAGAAATCTGCCTCACCAGGAGCTAAAACGGGTCTATGGTTCCAAATTATCAACGGCATAGCTCTGTGAAACCGCTCCGTCAGCACATTACGCAGATATCTTTGGACACATCTGGTTTTTCCGAAGCGTGAAGGGCCGAATATATAGCCACCAGGAATTCTCATATCTATCCAGTCGCCAATCTTCCTGATCATCTCGTCCATGGGAGGCGTCCAAACAGCGTACTTCCTAGTGAGGACGTGATGCTGCAAATCAATCCGCTCTGGCAGAGAGGACCTCATTATCAATCCCCACTAGACATTCTTCGTGAAGGAAGGTCTGACGATTTATTGGAATCCGGCTCGCTTCCATTCACTAGATTTGGTCTCCCCCTATTTTTCTTCGCCCGCAATAGGGCGGACTCAAGCATCGAATCACCTATAAACTCCTCCGCCGCCTCCACGAGAATTCTTCTCGCCTCGAGATACGCTGGGTGTATGGGTAACTTCCCATGAGGTTGACTCTCAACATACTCAATGAATCGAGTTATCGCGTCCGACCCCTCTGGCAAGTTAAATTTCTTATTCTCCACCATTCTGCATATTGCAGATCTAACGGCTTGAGTGTGAGGGGATATATTCCATGGCGGTGCAGCCCGAAGAATACCCAGCTTAATTCCATTCTGCGTTGTTGCTAGAGCAACTCTACCATCGCCTTCCTTGTGCCATATAACCCAAATCTTCTTCCCAACCAAATCATTCATGCCCGCAAGGATATCGTTACTGTAGCGCCCACGGCAGAAATTAACATACGGCCTCCTCCCCTCAGTTGCACCACCTTTTACCGAGCAAAGCTTTCTAAAACTAAATAGGTAATCTATAGTTGACTCGGATGCATATCTATGGCTTTTATTTGAATTTTCAAATAAAAATTTTGCGTATTTCAATGGCGATCTTCCACCAATTGATCCGCACGGTCGATTGTTGTAGTTTGCTAGTAAGACGTCGAGAAGCTCTTGCGCATACTCCACTTGGAAGCGACTGGTCAAAGCCACTAGCTCAGGTTTTCGGCCCTTTCGATCTTCCGGCTTGCCGCCAGTTGTATTTGACATTCGCTGAAACCCTTCGCCCGCAAGATTCCGAAAAAACGCTTCTATGTTCGGGCGATCGTCAGGAGAGCGTCGCTTAGCGAATGACGTCTCTGGAGTTAAAAGAACAGAGCCAACACATTGGCTCAGAATGTCGCGTATCGTTTTGCAGGTTTCAGCTAATGCCCCATCAACGCTGGTTTCATCCCAGCACAGCCTGGTGAATTCAGGACCGAGGGAAGATAGGAGTCCGGCACCGGGTTCGTAAGGGGTATCGGAGAAGCAAACAGGTCTTTCAACCCAGCGACTGAGCGCGCATTTAATGGCACGGCGAACGTCGTCTGCAGAAACTTCCCGATTCATACTGAAGTAGTAACCTAGTATTGCTCGGCTTACCACTTCTTGAAGAACAATGACCCAAAGACGATGAACAATTACCTCTTCTGAATCGCCATCTAGAAGAGGAATCGAGATGCAGAACCTGCCATCAATTTTATGGGCATCCATCTCAATTCGCTGCATAAATCCAAAAACGGGGCGATTTGTTCCATCGCCTGTTTTTAGCTTTCGAGCGAGCTCTGGCCCACCGCTCTCGATGGCTAATTTCCTAGGATTTTCGGATAGTATTTTATGGACGTATCGGCATATTGATGAGTATCCATATTTTTCGGAGTCACGGGAAAATGGCCACTCACCGCGGAACTCGTAACCCAACTCCCGAAGCTGATCCTTAAACCAACGCCAATGATTCTTTTTTGTTATTTTTATCTCCGAAAGCTTGTCCTGTGACACTTCCCGTAAAATGCGGCGATCAAGCTTTTTCCGAAGATCGGGGTGGCGATCTAAAACCGCAGTGAATGCGCCGGCGGCCCCGGTGCCAAAATGACTGACACGGATTGGACGATGACGTTCGTACGGCTTTATTCGATGATATGGGACGAGGGCTCTCCACCCATAGGGCTGGCCATCCGGATGGACTTGCAAGCAACGCTCTCGAATGAGTCGATACGCCTGCTTAGCTCCAATTCCCGAAGTTTTCTGAATTTCATCGTCATTGGCTCCCGCTAGGTACAGTGCGACTGCACTCTTTCTGGCGAAATATCGCGCTCGTACCGCCCCCGCGAGTGCCCCCTCATCTGGAGTTGCCCACGTGGACGTATCTACGCTTCTCCCACCGATCGCGCGCGAAGAGAAGTGTGGATCATGCTGCATATCCTCTGGCACAAGCACTTCTCCTTGTCGGGATCGTACCTAAGGGCAGGGATAGCAGGTAAACCTCAATAAATCAGGTGCACATGTGCACCATTCGTATAAATAAGATACAGAATTGCTCTCTCGGAGCAAAAATAGAACAAATTGTTCCTCGAAGCCTCCGCAAAAAGTTGTTCTTGCTCGAGGGGAAACCCGCATAAGGGCTCGCTGTGCTGAGGAACACTTTTGTGCACATGAACGTGCGTGGAACGACCTAACCTAACCGTTCATGTGCAACCGGCGTAGCGGCACGGGTCGCCGCCGTGACGCCCGGCCTATTCAATCCCAACCGTCCGCTACCTACACTGCCCATGAAAAACATCGGAGCGAGCGTCGTGAAACTTTTCTACATGAACCAAGGCAGCCGCGGCGAGTATGGCACGCCCCCCTATCAGGACTACGACGTCGTTCTGATCGCGGAGAATCCCGCTGTAAAGCCTCGTTTTCATGAGGTCTGGAAAGGCGGTGTACCCACTATGTCCATACAGGCCAAGGATTCGGACGGTCGCCTCCGCGTCATCACGGACGTGTTTGACCTCGACCTAACGCTGCAACAAGTCCGCCCCATGGTGACGTTTCAGCTTGCGCGGGAGGGGATTCGAATCGTGTTCGTTCATCTCAAGTCAGGAAACGAACGCGTGGCAACCCTCGCACTGCGCGCGGCAGCGACGCGTCTAACTTCCGAGCCCCGGTTCAAGTACCAGCAGAAACAACCAACCCTATGGATTGGCGACTTCAATCGTGCCGATGATAAATACCTGGTCGAAGAGTTGAACGCAAAGTGCATCTTTGCGGGAGGAGGCTTTTCAGATTGGAAGCTCGACCGCATCTACATTTCTGGCGACTGGAAGAACTTCGACGTTGAGGTGACAGAGGCTACCCGAGCGGCGGGGGACCACAATCACATTGGCATGGTCGCCGCAATCACCAGAAAGAGTTCGTAACGCAGCAGTCAAGCATCTCGGTTAGCTAGACTTGTGGATGGTCACGCCCAGTTCAGAGATGAGCGATTGACCCGCATCCTCGGCCGCCCGCTGCGCTCGTACCGTGATTTTGCGACGGCGCTGGCTGGCGCAGCCGCAGGAGTCAGACAACCTTGAACGGAAGCCACACCGATGACCTGGGTGTCCGGTCGGTGTGGCTGCTTACGCCTTCTTCAAAAACTCTGGCTTGAGCAGATAGCTCACGCCATCGATCTTGCAATCGATCGGGTGGTCGCCCGAGACGAAGCGGATGTTCTTGATCTTGGTGCCGGCCTTGAGCGTACCCGAACCACCCTTGAGCTTCAGATCCTTGACGAGGGTGGCCGAGTCGCCCACGGCCAGCGGGTTGCCGTTAGCGTCTTTGATGACAGCCTCGGCTTCCACCTCTTCGTTTTGCGCGGCCGGGTTCCACTCATGCATGCAATCCGGGCAGATGTAGAGGTCGCCGTCTGGGTAGGTGTTTTCAGAGCCGCATTGCGGGCAAGCAGGAATGGTCGGCATGGCGTACGGGAAAGCAGATAGCGGATAAGGGGGCGCACTATACCAGCCGGGTCGCCCCAGCCGGTTGACGAGCGTCACGCTGAGACCGCTTGAGCGCGTGCTGCCACGCCAGTTCGGTATGATCCCCTCCTCCACCTCTGAACACAGGAAGACCACCATGGGCGAAGCCAAACGACGCGGCACGCAAGCCGAACGCATTTCTCAGGCGCAAAGCCGGCTGGAGGCATTGCGCCCAGAAAAGCTGGTCTGCGGCGCCTGCCAGACCGCCTTTACCGAATTTGAAGGCATGGAGCCGCGCGATATGCCCGGTATCCACGCCATCTTCGGCGGCGAATGCCCGAACTGCGGCGAAAGCGTGATCTCCTTCAATGGCGAGCCCGAAGCCGTGGCCGCTGCCATGCTGGCGTATCAAGACGCCATGGAGAACGCCAAACTCGGCGCGCAAACGCAAGAGGGCAAGCACACGCCCTATGTCGATGACGAAGACAAGCCCACGCAGCACTGAGGCGGCCATGCAGAACACCCCGGCACGCCGCTACCGCCACTACAAGGGCGGCGAATACGAATGGCTGTGCGAGGCCACGTACGAACCCGATCCCACCATCAAGATGACGGTGTACCGTGCCGCCAACGGCACGATCTGGACGCGCCCCTCCACCATGTTTCATGAGATGGTCGAGGTCGACGGCCGGCAGGTGCCACGCTTTGCCTTGATTGATTGAGTAATTGTCGGAACGGATTACGCCACAGTGCAGAGCGTCCAGACGTTCCGGTTCGAGCGATGAATTGGCAGCGGAACTACGTGATGGTGATGCCCATCAACCGGTTGCGGCCCCGTGGCGTCGCCTGAACCCTGCATGCTCACCGGGCATCCGATCTCGTAGCTCAAAGGTGACCCGCACGCGCCGAGACACCTGCAGATAAACACCGCAAGTGCAAAGGAGCGCCACTGCCACACCGATGCCCAGGATGAGCGTGGACTGTGCGCCCGGCACACCGCCAGCCATCAGCGTCAACCCGATCATCGGCGGCAACAGCGCCATATGCACAATCATGGCGCGTCGGAACGCACTGTCATGCGTGGTGGCCAGGACCAGCACCGTCACGCAAGAGATGAGATACAAGAGCATGGTCAGGTTGATGGCCCCGCTGCCCGGCGTGTCGGCATTGAAAAGATCGGCGCCCGCTGTCTGCAAGGCGTCGACCGACAAGCCCTGCCAGAACACCCACGTTGGCCCGGCAATGGCCACGGCGACTACCCACGGCAGCCAGCCGGCCATGCCGTAGAGCGGATGGCGCTCCGCTTCAAGCGGGTCGATGTCGACCCAGTGATGCGTCAGCATGATGCACCCCCAACGATGCGCCCGTTCTCATGACGGGTTGCTGTCGACCAACGCCAGCGGCGTCTGCCTCCCCTGCTCTCTAGCTTAGGTCGCGCGGCCAAGCGCGCAACGCAGGAGGAACCCTGAGCGCACAAGCCGCTTGTGCCACATCAACTACCGGCGGAAGAGCCGTGGGCGGTCTGGGTCGTACAGCGGGTCGGGCGTGATTTGCGTGAGTTGCAGCACGCCGGCGGGGTCGAAGTAGAAGTGCATCAATGATGGCCAGACATCGTCCGCCTTGAAGCGGTACGACCAGACCAGCCGATCCATACGGGGGAAGTACGCCGTCTCGACCGGTTGGCCGAAATGCCGCAGTACATCGTCCTTGGTCCAGACGCCGACCTTGGCCTGGGCAAATTCCAGGCTGCGCAGTACTTGCTTGAAGTCGATGAGCTTGCCGCTCGCGTCAAAGTCCGCCGCGTAGGTGAACTGGCCGTAGGGCTTGGTGGGATACAACCAGCGCGTGCCACCGTCCAGCGGATACGTCTCGCGCGGGGGGCCGAACTGCGCCTGCACGGCCGATTCGTCGGCGCCAACGAGCCGCTGCCCCTTGGTGACCGGAGATTCCAATGCTGCACATCCGGCCGTTGCCACGGCCACCACCATCACACTTACTACCGTCAGCCAACGCATTGCGCGCATGACAGCTGTCTCCATCGCGTCCATTCAAGCGGAACAGTGTAGCGCTGCGTCATCCTTCAGCGAGCGAGCAACGGGGCGATGTCGAGATGCGCGGCGGCAAGGTGCGCATCCGCGCGTGGCAGGCGCGGGATCGTGCCCAGATGCGGCGCGCTGATCCATCGGCGCAGGGTGGCCACGTTGTCATCCAAGCCCGCCATGGACGCATCGACCACATTGCCGACCCAGCCAGCCAGGTGCAGCCCACGCGCCGCAATGGCCTCGGCGGTCAGTGCGGCGTGGTTCAGGCAGCCCAGGCGTAGGCCGATCACCAGTACGATGGGCAAGCCGAGCGCCACCGCCATCTCCGCCGTATCAAAGTCGTCCGACAGCGGTACGCGAAAGCCCCCCACGCCCTCCACCACCACGGCATCCGACAAGGTTTTGGCGTGCGCGAAGGCGTCGAGAATCGGCGGCAGCGTGATCGTCAAGCCCTCGCGCGCAGCGGCCAGGTGTGGCGACATCGGAGCGTCCAGCAACCACGGGCAGATCGTTGTGACCGGCAGGTCGACAGAGGCAGCTGCACGCAACTGCTCAATGTCTTCGTTGGATCGCTCAGCTTGGTCAGGCAAGGTACCGGCAGCAATTGGCTTGAGCCCGGCCGTGCGATAACCGGCATTGGCCAACTTGGTCAGCAATGCCGCGCTGACCAGCGTTTTGCCGATCTCCGTATCCGTGCCGGTGACGAAGCAATCAAAGCGGGTTGGCATCTCAAGCGGCCTTTGCCGGTTGCAGCGATTGGCCGGCCGCTTCCAAGGCATGCGCCAACCGCTCGATGTCCGCATCCGTATGCGCCGCCGACAGCGTGATGCGCAGCCGCGCCGTGCCCACCGGCACCGTGGGCGGGCGGATGGCGGCGATGCGGATGCCTTCGCGTTCCAGCGCGGCGGCCAGGGCCAGTGCGGGGGCGTTTTCGCCAATCACGATCGGCTGGATGGCCGTGGGCGACGGCATCCATTGCCAGCCAAAGCGTGCCGACAGGCGTTGCGCATGCGCACTCCACACGGCGATGTGGCGGGTCAGGCGGGCACGACGTTCAGCGCCATCCTCGCTCGCAATCACATCCAGTGCCGCCTCGACGGCGCACGCGATCGCCGGCGGCGTGGCCGTCGTAAAGATATAGGTGCGCGCACGCTGGATGAGCCAGTCGATCACCATGCGGTGCGCCACGATGGCCGCGCCCGAACCGCCCGCCGCCTTGCCAAAGGTACCGACATAAACCAAGCGCTCAGAACGCAACCCAAAGTGCGACAACACACCTGCGCCGTTCTTTCCCACCACACCCAGGCCGTGGGCGTCGTCCACGATCAGCCAGGCGTCGTAACGCTCGGCCAGCGCGAGCAGTTCGGGCAGCGGCGCGATGTCACCGTCCATGCTGAACACGCCATCGGTGACGATCAGCTTGTTGCGGCTCGTGCTGGCGGCCAGCAGCGCGTCCAACGCAGCCACGTCAGCGTGCGGATAAACCTTGACCGGTGCCCGCGACAACCGCGCGCCATCAATGAGCGAAGCGTGGTTCAGTGCATCGGAAAACACCGTGCAGTCCTGCGAGGGCTGGATGCCGCCGGCCTGTGCCACGGCACTCACCACGGCCAGGTTGGCCATGTAGCCGGTGCAGAAGAACAGTGCATCTGCCTCAGGGATGTGCGGCGCCTGCAGCGCAGCCATGCGCGTTTCCAATTGCGTGTGGGCAATCGAATGGCCGCTCACCAAGTGCGACCCGCCGCTACCGAAGCCGTACTGCCGCACGCCCGCCGTCGCGGCCTCAGCCAATGCCGGATGCGCAGCGAGGCCAAGGTAGTCATTGCCGCAAAAGCCGAGGATGTCGCGCGGCTCACCGCCCGGCATGCTGGTGCGCTGGCTGCGGTCGGTGGGGCTGTAGGCGGTACGGCGCACGCGGCGCAAGTGTGCGGCGTCAATGGCATCAAGGCCGGCCCGCAGGTCGTCAAGCAATCGCATAGGTGTGTCCTTCCGTTTCGCCAGTGGCCTGGGCAAGCGTATCTTCCAGCGTCTGCAGCGTGCGTTCGACCAACGTGTCGGTCTCTTCGTCGCTCAGCACATAGGGGGGCAGCAGATAGACGGTGTTGCCGATCGGGCGCAGCAGCAGCCCATGCGTGCGCGCCGTCAGTGCAAAGCGCTCGGCAAAGCGCGCACCGGCCACCTCGGGGTGGACGTCGAACGCAGTGATCATTCCCGTCTGCCGCAGATGCGCGAAGCGCGCGTCGTGCGACAACGGTGCCAGCCCCTGGGCGATGCGTGCGGCAGTCACGCGGTTGCGCGCGAACACGTCTTCCTCCGCAAACAAATCCAGCGTGGCCAGCGCCGCACGGCATGCCAGCGGGTTGCCTGTATACGAATGCGAATGCAGGAAGCTGCGCACGGGCGCATCGTCGTTGAAGGCGTTGTAGATGGCATCGCGCGACAGCACGATCGACAGCGGCAGATACCCCCCGCTGATGCCCTTGGACAAACACAGCAAGTCGGGCCACACGCCGGCCTGCTCGCATGCGAAGAAGGTGCCGGTGCGACCACAGCCCACGGCAATCTCGTCGGCAATCCAGTGCACGCCAAACTCGTCGCACAGCGCACGCACACCGCGCAGGTAGCTCCCGTCGTGCATGGCCATGCCGGCGGCGCACTGCACCAGCGGCTCGATGATGACGGCGGCGATGGTGCCGGAGTTGCTGGCAAGGCAATCGCGCAAAGCCGCCAGGGCGCGTTCGGCAACGTCGGCGGCGGTCTCGCCCGGGCCGGCCAGGCGAGCGTCGGGTGAAGGCACGCGGTGCGATTGCAGGATCAGCGGGTCATACGCATCGCGGAAGATCGCCACGTCGGTCACGCCCAGCGCGCCGAGCGTTTCACCGTGGTAGCCGTGTTCCAGGCAGACGAAGCGGCTGCGGGCACCCTGCCCGGCATTCCGATGCGCGTGGAAGCTCATCTTGAGCGCGATTTCCACGGCGGAGGCGCCATCCGAGCCGAAGAAGCTGTGACCGAGCACGCCCCCCGTCAGGTCGACCAGGCGCTCGGCCAGTTCAACCGCCGGGCGATGCGTGGCGCCGGCCAGCATCACGTGTTCAAGCGAATCGAGCTGCGTTTTGAGCGCCGCATTGATATGCGGATTCGCGTGGCCGAACAGGTTCACCCACCATGAGCTGGTGCCGTCCAGATAGCGCTTGCCATCAAAGTCGATCAACCATGGGCCCTGGCCGCGCGCAATGGGCAACGGCGGCATGGCATCAAGCCGCGCGTTTTGCGTGCACGGATGCCAGACCGCCGCACGGCTGCGCGCCTGCCACGCCGCGTTGGCCGAGCGGGCACCTTGCGTGCCATCAACCGACGCGGCCGACACGGGGATGGGGGGATACGCCATACGAACCTCCAAGTAGCAACGCCGGCCCCGCGATGCAGCAGAACGGGGCCGGCACATGGCGGCGTATGGTAGGCGGCTTGTCGGTCAATCAACAAGCGGACAGATCAGCGCTTTTTGCAACAAAAAAGACCGATAAAGACGGATGAAGCCATGTTTTTCGGCAAAACGTCGGCCGTCTTGCGGTGATCTTTGCGCAAAAAAATTTTTTGGAAAACACGGCGAAGCGCCTTTTTCGGCACCCGCCGAGGCGGCCGCACATCAGAAGCAGGTGATATTCAGAATGTACTGAAAGTATGGCGCCGGACATTGCTGCCCCCTAGGGATAACCCTATACTCGGGAAAACCCTAGAGAGAACAACATCATGATCCAGCAAGCCTATTACACCCCGAAGTTCGCCGCCGAAGCGCAGGCACAAGCCGCCGACAGCAAGCCGCTGGCGCTGATGCGCGCCGTGTTCAACTACTTCCGCAACGGTTGGGATGACAACCTGGAAAACGCCGAAGTGGTTGGCAAGTCCGGCTCGTATATCGGCTAATCCCCGCTCCAGCAGTACATAAGGAAAAACGGCGCATCGGCGCCGTTTTTGTTTTGGGGCGTACGACCAGCGTGGTCAGCCCAGATCCCCGCCCCCAACCGGCAACACCGTCCCCGTGATGTACGAGGCTTCATCCGAAGCCAGGAACAGGATCGCCCTTACCTGCTCGTCGATCGTGCCGTAGCGGTGCATCAGGCTGCTGGCAATGGTCTGGTCGACGATGCCCTGGTACCAGACGGTTTCCTGCTCCGACAGCGGCGCCGCGTTGCGCGGGATCTTGCGCGGCGGCGCCTCCGTGCCGCCCGTGGCGACAGCGTTGACGCGGATGTTGTCGTCCGCATGCTCGAGCGCCAGGCTGGCCGTGAGCGCGTTGACACCGCCCTTGGCCGCCGAATACGGAATCCTGTAGATGCCGCGCGTGGCGATGGATGACACGTTGACGATCACGCCCTGCCTGCGCTCCACCATATGCGGCAACACCGCACGGCAGCACCACAGCGTTGGAAACAGCGAGCGGCGGATCTCCGCTTCGATCTGCGTCTCTTCATAGTGCTGGTACGGCATGGCCCAGATCGTGCCGCCGACGTTGTTGATGAGCACATCGATGCGGCCGAACGCGCCAAGTGCGGTCTGCACGGCATGCTGGGCGCCTGCGTAGGTTTCCAGATCGGCGGTGACGACGTGGGCCTGGCCGCCCGCTGCGGCAATCTCAGCCTGCACTTCGTAGACCAGCTCCGCGCGGTCCACCAGCAGCACCTGGGCGCCCTCTTCCGCTGCGGCCATCGCAACGCCGCGCCCGATGCCTTGCGCCGCGCCGGTCACGACGACGGCCTTGCCTGAGAATCGTTGCATGCTCATGCCGCCTTCGCGTTCGGTGTGGCGTTGGGCGTGAACTTCTCGTAGTGGAAGCTGTTGGGCTTCACGCCTGCGTCGTCCAAGTAGGTGCGCACGGCGTCGACCATCGGCGGCGGCCCGCACAGGTAGACGTCCACGTCGCCATCGTTCAGCGCGTTGGCCGGGATGTGCTGCGTCACCCAACCCTTGCGCGGATGGTTCGACGCGGCGTCGGCCACGACGGTGGCGTAGCTGAAATTCGTCAACCGCGCCGCATAGGCTTCGATCGCATCGACCTGCACCAGGTCGAGATCACGCGTCACGCCGTAGATCAGATGCACCTTTTGCTGCGAATGGCTGCGCGCCAGCACTTCGAGCATCGACAGGAACGGCGCGAGGCCCGTGCCGCCAGCCAAGAACAACAGCGGCCGCTGCACGTCGCGCAGATAGAAGCTGCCCAGCGGGCCTTGCAGATCGAGCTTGTCGCCCGGCTGCGCGGCTTCGAGCCAGTGGCTCATCACGCCACCAGGAATCTTCTTGATCAGGAAGCTGACCTTGGCCTCTCCTGGCGCCGACGAGAATGAATACGAGCGGTGCTGGCCGCTCCCAGGCACGCCGATGTTGACGTACTGTCCCGGCAGGAACACCGGCGCCGTGGCATCCACATCTAGTTCGAGCACGACGGCCGCATCGTTGTGCAACTCGACTTTCGACAGGGTTGCGCCGAAGCTGCTCTGCCCGGTCTTGCATGTGGTCGAGGTGGTCGGCACTGCGATCACGCAATCGCTTTGCGGCACCATCTGGCACGTCAGCACGAGGCCGGTGTTCTTCTCGTCTTCGGTCAGGGCGTCCTCGATGTAGTCGTCACCGAGGTCGTAGCTGCCGCTCTCGGCGCGGCACTTGCAGGTTCCGCAGACGCCATCGGAGCAGTCCATCGGCAGGTTGATCTTGGCGCGGAAGGCGGCATCGAGCACCTTCTCGCCCGCTTTGCAGTCGATGAAACGGGTGACACCGTCCTCGAAATTCAATGCAACTGTGAAACTGGACATGGGATACCTCCACTGCCTCTTGTGCGTGTCCTATACGTGGGTACAACCTCAGACGTGATAGACGTCGAGCACCTGCCGGATGTAGTCGTTCTTCAGGACGATCTTTTTGGATGCAATCAGGAAGCCGTCACCGGACTTGCGCAGGGTGACGAACATCGTGCCGAAGAACTGGTCGGTGGTCTTGTACCGATGGCTGAGCGTGTGGAAGTTGTAGCGCACGTCGACCTCACCGTCGCGCTCGGCCATGACTTCCACATTGCTGATGTTGTGGCTGGTTCTCGGCTCCGGCGTCGATGCACCGCTGCGCTCGGTCTTGATGCGGAAGACGCGGTCCTCCAGCCCACAGCGATCGGGGTAGTACATCAACGAGATCTGGCTCTGCGGGTCATCGGTCAACTGGTCGTCGTCATCCCAGGCGGGCATCCAGTACGTGACGTCTTCCGCGTAGCACGCCAGCCATGCGTCCCACTGGCGGTCGTCAAGCAGCCGCGCCTCGCGGTACAGGGCGGCGCAGATGGTCTGGTAATCGGCGCTCATGCTGGCACCCCTTCGCATTCCTTCGTCAATGCATCGCGCATGACTTGCACCCAGTATTCGTGCTGGCAGACGAACAAGCCTTCGTCTTCACTGCGCTCGCCCGAGATGAGCGGCTTCAAGCCCATCTTTGTGGCGTTCTCGTCGGGGCCACGTACCCACAGCGGCGCGCCGCGCGACAGGTCGTTCCACAGCGCCGTGGTGCCGGCATACCCGTTCTGACAGGCGCGGAATTCCTCCAGGTCGTCAGCCGTGCCCATGCCGGTCACGTTGAAGAAATCTTCGTACTGGCGGATGCGCGTGGCGCGGTCAGTGGCGCTTTCGCCCTTCGGCGCAAAGCAGAAGATGGAGACTTCGGTCTTGTCGACGCTGATCGGCCGTACCACGCGAATCTGCGTGCTGAACTGGTCCATCAGAAACACGTTCGGATACAGGCATAGGTTGCGGGTCTGATTGACGATGAAGTCCGTCTGGGTTTCGCCCACGCGTGCCTTGATTTCGTCACGGTGCGCATAGACCGGCCGCACTTCCGGGTTCATCGTCTTGGTCCACAGCAGGATATGGCCGTGCTCGAACCCATAGACGCCGGCCACCGACTTGCTCCAGCTGTTCGCATCCACAGCCTGGGTGCCACCCTCCTTGCGCCGGCCCATCGTTGCGGCGTAGTTCCAGTGCACGGTGCTGACGTGGTAGCCGTCGCAGCCGTTCTCCATCTGCATCTTCCAGTTGCCTTCGTAGATGTAGGAGGAGTTGCCGCGCAGCACTTCGAGCCCGTTCGGAGCCTGATCGACAATCTGGTCGATGATCACGCGCGCTTCGCCGAGGTAATCCTCGAGTGGCAGCACGTCGGCGTTGAGGCTGCCGAACAGGAAGCCGCGGTAGTTCTGGAACCGTGCGACCTTCTTCAGATCATGCGAGCCATGCGTGTTGAACTGCACCGGGTACTCGGTGGTCTTTTCGTCCTTCACCTTGAGCAGCTTGCCGGTGTTAGAGAACGTCCAGCCGTGAAACGGGCACGTGAAGCTGCCCTTGTTGCCGTGCTTGCGACGGCACAGCATGGCGCCCTTGTGCGCGCAGGCGTTGATGACCGCGTTCAGCTCCCCGGTCTTGTCGCGGGTGATGACGATCGGCTGACGGCCGATCCACGTGGTGTAGTAATCGTTGTTGTTCGGTATCTGGCTCTCGTGCGCCAGATACACCCAGTTGTTCTCGAAGATGTGCTTCATCTCCAGTTCGAACAAATCCGGGTTGGTAAAGATGTCTCGGCGGCAGCGGAAAATACCCGCCGCTTCGTCATCCACCACCGCGGTTGACAGCAGGTGATCCAGTTCGTTGGCTTTATCGATCAAGGCGGACATGGTCGTCTCCACGTTGAGGCGTCGGGTCTCAGGCCTCGGCCGAGGCGCGCAGGCGGTTCACGCGCTGGTTGTCCTTGCCCTGTACCAGCGGCGTCAGGACGACGTTGAACTCGATGTCCTTGTACGCATCGGTCTTCAGATCGAACGCGGCACCGCCGGTTTTTTCAACCACGGGCGGAATCAGCTCTTCGCGGGTGGCATAGGCGAAGTCGTCCCAGATCAGCGGATCGCCTTCGATGTTGAATTGCGTGGTCAGCTTGCGGTGGCCGTCGCTAGAGACGAAGAAGTGCACGTGCGCCGGACGATTGCCATGGCGAGCAAGCCCGTTCAGCAGTTGCTGGGTCGCACCCTGCGGCGGGCAACCGTAGCCCACGGGCATGAGCGTGCGGAATTCGTACTTGCCGTCGGCGCCGGTTCGGACTGCGCCACGCAGGTTGAACGCGCTCTGCTGACCGGTCGGATCAAAGTGCGAGTAGAAGCCGTTCGAGTTCGCGTGCCAGCACTCGACCAGCGCACCGGCCACCGGCTTGTTATCCGGGCCGGTCACCGTGCCGTGAATGATCAGCGGGCCTGCAGCCGGATCCGGATCGATGTCGATGCGGGATACACCATCGCGCACTGTCGCACCTGCAACGTACAGAGGGCCTTCGATCGTGCGCGGCGTCCCACCGTTGATGCCAAGCGCCTCGTCCGCAGCGTCCATGCGGATGTCGAGGTACTTCTCCAGGCCCAAGCCGGCAGCGAGCAGTGCCGCCTCGCCGTCCTGGCCGAGCTTGTTCAGGTAGTTGATGCCCGCCCAGACTTCATCCGGCGTGATGTCGAGATCATCGATGGCCTTGAACAGATCGGCCAACAGACGGTGAGTGATCTGCTTCAGGCGGGCATTGCCCTCGTTGCCGTCCAGGTTGGTGGCGGCCTTCAGCAGGTCCTGCACTTCTTTCGTTTGGAATACGCGTGCGTTCATGATGGGTGTCTCCACTGGGTTCTTTTGGGGAAATGTCCGGGCGATCTTTCAGCTTCAGGCGTCGTCGCTGTGAATCGACGACGGGTGACGGCACAGCGGTGTCACGGCAATCTGCATGTACGGAAACAGCGGCAACGCCGTCAGGATGTCGTGCAGCTCGGCATTGCTCTGCACGTCGAAGACGCTGACGTTCGCGTACTCGCCAACCAGGCGCCAGATGTGGCGCCACTTGCCGCTGCGCTGCAGCTCCTGCGAGTAAGCCTTCTCGCGCGTCTTGATCTCGTCGGCGACATCGGCGGGCATATCGGCCGGCAGGTGAACATCCATGCGGACGTGGAACAGCATTGCGGTCTCCTTGGTGTTGTCTGGGTTTTGGCGTTGTTATTGGCGGCGCAGGCGCGCGAGCTTGTCGCGGTCGATCTGGATGCCGAGGCCAGGGCCGGTGGGCACCCGCAGCATGAAATCGCGGTACTGCAGCGGCTCGGTCAGCAGTTCTTGCGTGAGCAGCAAGGGGCCGAACAACTCGGTGCCGAATTGCAGGTCGCCAAAGGTGGAAAACACGTGGGCCGAAGCTGCCGTGCCGACCGCGCCTTCGAGCATCGTTCCGCCATACAGGCCGATGCCGGCAAGCTGCGCGATGGCCGCCACCTGCATGGCAGGGACGAGGCCACCGGATTGGGCGATCTTCACAGCGAAGACATCGGCGCTGGCGCTACAGGCCAGCTCAAACGCATCCAGCGGACCATGCAGCGCTTCGTCGGCCATCATCGGCACGGCGAATTGGCGGGCCAGGCGTTCCAGCGCGGCGCGGTTTTCGGCGCGCACGGGTTGCTCGATCAGGTCGATGCCGCCGGCTTGCAGTGCCGCGATGCCGTTGGCGGCGTCGAGTTCGCTCCAGGCCTGGTTGACGTCCACGCGCACGCTCACGGCGTCGCCCAGTGCGCGCTTGATCGCCAGCACGTGGGCCACATCGTCGGCCACCGGGCGCAGGCCGATCTTCAGCTTGAAGATGCGGTGACGGCGCTCGGCCAGCATCGCTTCTGCCTCGGCAATGTCCTTATTCGTGTCGCCGCTGGCGAGCGTCCAGGCCACCGGCAACGCATCACGCAGCCGGCCGCCGAGCAGTTCCGACAGCGGCACGTTCAGCCGGCGCGCCTGCGCATCGAGCAGCGCCGTTTCCAACGCGCACTTGGCAAAGCGGTTGCCCTGGATGGTCTTGCGCACCTTTGCCAGGGCAGCGGCCACATTGCGCGCATCCATGCCGATCAGCAGCGGCGCGATGTGCGTGTCGATGTTGACCTTGATGCTTTCGGGGCTCTCTTCGCCGTAGTTCAGGCCACCGATGGTGGTGGCTTCGCCCCAGCCTTCGATGCCGTCTTCGCAACACACATGCACGAGGACGAGCGTCTGCGTATGCATGGTGGCGACAGAGAGCTTGTGCGGACGGATGGTGGGCACATCCACTAGAATGGCCTCGATCGAGCGAATCATGTTTTCCAGGTATCAGAGTGATGATGATCAACTTGGAAACCAGATTACGCAGCGCGATTTATTGCGTCCAACACCGATTTAGTATCAGCTTCATACCTATAAGGTTGGATATGGAACTGCGCCACCTGCGCTACTTCGTGGCCGTTGCTGAAGAGTTGAACTTCACGCGCGCGGCCGAGCGCCTGCATATCGCCCAGCCGCCGCTCTCGCGGCAGATTCAGCAACTCGAAGAGGAAATCGGCGTGCTGCTGTTCGAGCGCGGCAGCCGCCCGCTCAAGCTGACGGAAGCCGGCCGCTTCTTCCACGCGCACGCGCGCCAGTTGCTGGCGCAGACGGCCGAATTGGCCTCCATGACGCAGCGCGTCGGGCAGATCGAGCGCCGCATGTCGATCGGCTTTGTCGCCTCGACGCTGTACGGGATGCTGCCGAAGGTCATCCGGCGTTTCCGGGCGGAATACCCGATGGTCGATCTCACCATGCACGAGATGACCACCATGGACCAGATCCAAGCGCTCAAGGACGGCCGCATCGACGTGGGCTTCGGCCGCATCCGCTATGAAGACCCGAACGTGCGGCGCATCCTGCTGCGCGACGAACGGCTGATGGTTGCCCTGCCCTCGGGTCATCCGTTGCTGGGGACAAAGCCTGAGGTGTCGTTGCGCGATCTGGTCGGCGACACGCTCATCATTTATCCGCGCGCGCCACGCCCGAGCTATGCCGATCAGGTGCTCGCCCTGTTCCACGATCGCGCGCTGGAACCGAGCAAGATTTACGAGGCACGGGAATTGCAAATCGCCCTCGGGTTGGTGGCGGCTGGCGAAGGGGTGTCGGTGGTGCCGCGCAGCGTGGCGGGCCTGAAGCGGGAAGACGTTTGCTATATGGAACTCGACGATCCGCAACTGGTCTCGCCCATTATCTTCAGTACGCGGCTGCTGGATGAATCTGAAGACATCCAGGCCATGCTGGCCCTGACGTACCGGTTGTACGACGAGCAGAACATTCCGTACTACACGCCGTCGTAAGGCTTGCAATGGCGGCCCCAAAGTTACAAGCCGCTGGACACGAGGCCCGCATGGGCTAGATTGAAACGAGGCGCCCGTCCGCCTGCGATTGGAGCGTAGCGAGTGACAAGAAGACGCCGCCTCGTCAAGTTGACCCTCATCGCGGTGCCGCTCGTGCTGCTTGCGGTCGCTGCTTGGCTCGTCGCCGGTGAGTTGAAGACTTCCGACCTGCAGGCACGCTATCTGGCGCACCTGGGCGAGTCGCAAACCTTTCCCGTCCAGCCGGGGCCGAACGCCTCCGCGCGGTTTCCGAACTCCGGCCCCTACGACGAACGCCTCGGTTATCACCAGCTCCCGACCTTTCTTGATCGCCTGCGTTCGCGCGGCTACCTCGTCGCCCAGCAAGCCGTGCCGTCGCAAGACATGCTCTCGCTGATGGACCGCGGCCTGAACGCCCTGTACCGCGAGAAAGACCAAGCCGGGCTGGAACTGCTCGACGACGACGGCCGCCCCATTTACCGCGTACGCCACCCCGAACGCGTGTATGACGGTTTTAAATCGGTGCCGCCGTTGCTGGTCAGCTCGCTGCTCGCGATCGAAAACCGCACGCTGCTGCAGACCGAATATCCCAAGCGCAATCCAGCTGTGGAATGGACGCGCCTGGCGCGCGCGGTGTGGGACCGTGCCCTGCATACCGTCAACACCGCGCACGAGTCGCCCGGTGGCAGCACGCTCGCCACGCAAATCGAAAAGTATCGACACTCACCCGAAGGCCGCACCGAATCCCCCAGCGAAAAGCTGCGCCAGATGGCGTCCGCATCCGCACGCGCCTACCTCAACGGCGAAGACACCACCGCCACGCGCCACCAACTTGTGGTCGACTATCTGAACACCGTGCCGCTGGGCGCGCGTGCCGGGTTTGGTGAAATTCAAGGCATTGGGGATGCGCTCTGGGTCTGGTACGGCCGGGACTTTGCGCAGGTGAATGCGTTGCTATCAACCACCTCGGAGGCGTCGCTGGATGAGCGTGCACTGGCCTACAAGGAGGCGTTGAGCCTGTTGGTATCGCAGCGGCGCCCATCGTATTACCTGGAAAACCTCGATGAGCTTGAAGCGCTGACGAACGCTTACCTGCGCGTGCTCGCCGCCACAGGCGTGATTCCGCCCGCGCTACGCGACGCAGCGATTGCGCAATCGCTCAAGCAGCAGGCCCTGAACACCCGCGTGCCACCTCCGACGGTCGAGCACAAAGGCACCAACGCCGTGCGCGTGAACCTGGCGAGCATGCTGGGCATCTCGCGCATGTATTCACTCGACCGGCTGGACCTGACGGCCAGCAGCACGCTCGACGCGCCCTTTCAGCGCGAGATCACCACCGAACTGCGCAAGCTGCGCGACCCCGCACGCGCAAAAGCCGCGGGCCTCGTCGGCGACAAGATGCTTGAACACGGCGACCCGAGCGGCGTGACCTACAGCTTCACGCTGTATGAGCGCGCGCCCGGCGGCAACCGCGTGCTGGTGCAGGCCGACACCTTCGACAAGCCATTCGACATCAACGAAGGCGTGAAGCTGGACTTGGGCTCTACGGCCAAGCTGCGCACGCTGGTGACGTATCTGCAAATCGTGGCCGAGCTGCACCAGCGCTATGCCGACCAGCCTGCCGCGGCGCTGCGCAAGCTCAACATCCCGGTGCAGAACCCAATCGAGCGCTGGGCCGTCGACTACCTCGCCCACACGCCCGACAACCCGCAAGACCGCTCGCTCGCGGCCATGCTCGATGCATCGATGGAGCGCAAATATTCCGGCAACGCCGGCGAGTGGTTTGCCACCGGCGGTGGCATGCAGAGTTTCGAAAACTTCGAGAAATGGGAAGGCACGCAATTCTTCACGGTGCGCGAGGGGCTCAAGCACTCCGTCAACCTCGTCTTCGTGCGGATCATGCGCGACATCTCGCGCTACTTTCAGCACCAGTTGCCCAGCGCCGGCGCCGAAGCGCTGACCGATCCCGAATCACCCCAGCGACAGGTCTACCTGCAACGCTTTGCCGACCGCGAAGGCAAGCTCTTCATGGGCCGCTTCTACGCAAAGTACAAAGGCAAAACCGACGCAGAACGCGAAGCCATCCTTGTGCAGAGCACGCATGCCACACCGGTGCGGCTGGCGACCATCTTCCGCAGCATCGACCCCGAGGCCGGCCCGGGCAAACTCGCCGCGTTCATCCGCAGCTATTTACCTGGCGCAAAGCTTGACGAAGCAACGCTCGCCAAGCTGTACGAGAAGTACTCCGTCCAGCGTTTTGATCTGGCCGACCGCGGCTACATCGCGCGACTGCATCCGCTGGAACTGTGGCTGGTGGCGTATCTGCGGACCCACCCGCAGGCCACGCTCACGCAGGTGAACGAGGCAAGCGCCGATGAACGGCTGGCCGTGTACAAGTGGCTGTTGCAGTCGCGTCGCAAGGGCGCGCAGGACAAGCGCATCAAGCAAATGCTGGAGATCGAAGCGTTCCAGCAGATTCACGCGATGTGGAAGCGGCTGGGCTATCCGTTCGAATCGCTGGTGCCCTCGTATGGCACGGCCATCGGTGCATCGGCAGATCGTCCTGCATCACTGGCTGAGCTGATGGGCATCATCGAAAACGACGGCATCCGCCTGCCCACCGTACGCATCGACCGCCTGCGCTTTGCCGCCAACACCCCCTACGAAGTCATGCTCTGCCGCGACCCCAACGCCGGTGAACGCGTGCTGCCGCCCGAAATTCCGCCACTGGTCAAATCCGCGCTTGCGGGCGTGGTGGAAGGCGGCACCGCCAAGCGCATCTCCGGCACCTTCGTCCAGAAAGACGGCAAGCCCATCCCCATCGGGGGCAAAACTGGCACGGGCGACAACCGCTTTAAAACGTTCAGCCGCGGCGGCGGCCTCATCTCCGAACGCGTCGTCAGCCGCTCCGGCGCCTTCGTCTTCTACCTGGGCGACCGCTACTTCGGCACCGTCGTCGCCTACGTAGCCGGCGCAGACGCCGCCAAATACAAGTTCACCAGCGCACTAACCGTGCAGGTCCTCAAAGTCCTGGCCCCCACCCTGATGGACCACCTGGACCTGAAAGGCGAAGCCCCAGCGTTCAACTGCAAGCTCCCGCAAGCCACCGCCCCCGAACAAAAGCTGGATTGACGCGACGGGCAAGCCCCTGGCGTTGCGCCCGCGTCCAGATGGTGTGGCCGTGCCCTGCCCTATGCGGCGCCTTGGATTTTTGTTGCGGGGAGGATAAAGAAGGGAGGCCTGTCTGAGCGAAGCGAGTTTGCCTCCCTTCCCTCCCCGCGACAGAAATCCAAGGAGGGGGTCGCCGCATCGGGCGCGCCTTTCTTTGCTTACTTTCTTTGGCAAGACAAAGAAAGTGAGTCAGCCCCGGCAGAGGATGAAACAAGGGATGCACCATCAACGCAGATGACGCTGCAACCAAATAGCACCAGCACAAACCACCGCAATCAACGCCCCCCAGGCAAACAAATCCCTCACGGCCAACAACGCCGCCTGCCGATCAATCTCCGCAGAAATCCGAATCAACTCCGCACCCTGCAATGCATGCGGCCACTGCCAGTCCGGTGTAAACGCACTCACGTGCCCCACCAGGTCCGTCCGATGCTGCGCCTGCCCGCGCTGCAACAACAACGTCGCGCCCATCGTCCCAAACGCCTGTGCCCAGGCGCGCATGATCCCCTTGAACTGATACGCATGACCGAAATCCTTGGCCGGCATATCGACATACGTCAGCCCCGCCACCTGGATGACGACAAACATCCCCACCATGCCTTCGATCAAAAACCCCGGCGCCACCGCCATCACCGAAGCTCCCGGCATCGCCGCATGCGACATCCACAGAAATGCCACCGCCATCAGCACAAAGCCGACGGAGATCAGCACCCGCTTGGGCGGCAGCACATTTGTTAACTGGAAATTCAGGATGCCCAGCACGACCGTCACCAGCCCGCCCAGACTCATCAACTGCGCGGTGGTCTCATAGCGGAACCCCAGCCCGTTCTGCAGCAGGCTCGACGACAAAAACCCCCACGCGCTCGCAAACACGTAGTAGATGGCGTAGAACACCATCCCCATCAGAAAGCGCCGCTGCAGCGTGGCCCGCAAGTCCACCCACGGCAGTGGGTGGCCGGTCTGGCGGATGCCGATCCAGGCAATCAGCGCCGCCACAGCAATGATCGGCAGCACTTGCGCCGGCGAACCATCCGGGTGCACGAACCGCGCTTGCTGAAAGCCATGCAATGCAATCAGCGCCGCCAGCCCGAAGGCAATAGCCGACGACCAATCGAGCGACGCAAAATCGCCCTTGCGCTCGTGCATCTTGGGGTGCGGATAGAACGCCGCCACCAGCCCCGCTACCACCACCGCCACCAGCAACTGCGCAATGAAGATGGCGCGCCAGCCAAACTGCTCGGTCAGCGCCGCGGACAGCATCGGCGACACGCAGCTCAGCCCGAAGATGCCGTAGATCATCCCCTTCATCATCGTGCGGCGCTCATGCGCAGGGCTATGCTGCACAAAGATGCGCGACGTGGAAAGCATCGGCCCCGCGCCAAACCCCTGCACCGCCCGGCCCACGATCAGCATCGTGCCGCCCTCAGCCGCTGCGCACATCAGCGTGCCTGCAATGAACACTACTAGCGACAACAACGTATGCCGGCGGTACGTCATGTGATCCGCCAGCCGGCCCATCACCAGAATGGCCAGGCTGGCGGCCGCCGCATACGCCGTCACGGCCCACAGATACACATCTTGTGACGCGAGCACCCCGCCTTCGATATGCGGCCCCGCAATCGAAAACATCAGGTTGGCCATGTAGTCCACGCCCGTCGCCAGGCCGATCACCATGCCCACCATGCGCAGTTCCATCCGGCTGCCGACGGTCGATTCCCCCGGTGCGCGGCGCGGCGTAGGGGCGGGTGAAATGGTGTGGTCTGTGCTTGGCGTGTTCATGCAGGGATGGTAATTTGCCCGCAAACCGGCGGAAATCGCCTGTCAACAAATTCATTGTTCAATTATGCGAACGACGGACTGGAACGACTGGGACACCTTCTGCACCGTGGCCACCCTCGGCAGCTTCACCCGGGCGGCAGATCGGCTGGGGTTGCCCAAATCGTCAGTCAGCACGGCGGTGTCGCGGCTGGAAGGCAAACTCGGCGCGCGCCTGTTCGAGCGTAGTACGCGCCGCCTGCGCCTGACCGACGCCGGCGAAGCGCTGCTGCGTGATGCCGGCCCCCTATTCCAGCGCCTGCGCGAAGTGTCGGAAGATGCGGCCGCCACATTCCAGTCGCCCGCGGGCACCTTGCGCATTGCCATGCCATATGAATTTGCCGCACGGCAGTTTGCCGAGGTGGTGCTGGAAGTCATGCGGGAGCACACCGGCCTGCGCATCGAAGTGGATGTCGCACCGCGCCAGATCGACCCGCTCGCCCAGGGTTACGACATCATGCTGACGGTCCCGCGCGGGCCGCTACCGGATTCAGGCCTCGTCGCGCAGCGCGTCTTTGATCTGCGCCGTGCGGTGGTGGTCGCCCCGCAGTTGCTGCAAAGACTGGGGCCGCTGTCCCACCCGGACCAACTCGCCGATTGGCCTTGCCTCGGCGTCTCGAACGAAGCCGAATGGCAATTCCGCACGCCCGGGGGCGAAACCCTCAATCTGCCGTTGGATTTCCGCATGCGGACTTCCAATAGCGAATTGCGCATGCAGGCGGCCATCGCTGGCTTGGGCGTCGCGCGAATCACCTCGGTGTTTGCGACGGATCTGATCGCCTCCGGCGCGCTGCAAGAGGTGCTGACCGATTTCCAGTCTCCACCAATGCGCGTGTACGCCATCTTCCCCGGACGCCGTCTCATGCCCGCCAAGGTGAAAGTCTTCATGGATGCGCTGCACCGCCGCATTGAACAGTCTCGCCAGCACAGCGACGTGCGCCCCACGTTTGCGGACGAAACCGCGCCGTGGCCGCCCGAATCGCTGCTCTGATCCTGCAAGCCGCCCTTTTCTCGTTCATCACGCAAAGCCATGCGCCCGTTTACCCGGTTTCCTGTTTTGGTCGCCCTGCTCACCTTGAGCGCCACTGCCTGCTCCCGCGCCGAAGATATCGGCAGCGTCAGCACCAATTTCCGCATCACCGGCTCTGACAAGATCGTCGTGGAAGCCTATGACGACCCGCTCGTGCAAGGCGTCACCTGCTACGTGTCGCGCGCCCGCACGGGCGGCATCAAGGGCACGCTCGGCGTGGCTGAAGACGTGAGCGAAGCCGCCGTAGCCTGCCGCCAGGTGGGCGACATCACCTTCGTCAAGCCGCTGCCACAGCAGGACGACATGTTCACGCAGCGCCTGTCGCTCGTTTTCAAGACGCTGCACGTGGTACGGGTGGTGGACCGCAAGCGCAACGTGCTGGTCTACCTCACGTATTCCGACAAGGTCATCTCGGGCAGCCCCAAGAACAGTGTGACGGCCGTGCCGGTGCCCGCCAGCCAGCCTATCCCGGTCAAATAAGGCTCGAAAGCGGCGTGCGCACCATGGTGGTGCGCTTCGACGCAAGCGTGGCGGCCAAACAACGCGAAGTGGTGCATACGTAAGCCTACGTATGGTGCATTGCATCATCTAGTGTATAGTCAGGGTATTCCCTAACCGGGAAATCCCTAAGAGGCCAATCATGCAAAACACGAACGACCTGAAGCTGACCGATCAACTCGAACGCGAACTGATCGAGCGCGAAATGTCCGAAGGTATCTACTACTATCGCCGTCCGAACGGCACCTCGTTCTCGTTTGCCCAGTTCTTCTCGGCAATCGCGAGCCTGTTCAGCACGCACCGCACCGCCAAGGCCTGATCTGTCATCATCAGCCGCCGTTGTTGTCGATGGGCGTGTGCCCGAGCTAGCTGTATCGCTGTACTCGCAACACCCGTAGCACCGTGCGCCGGCCATGTGTCTTGACACCTGCCGCCACACCCGCCAGGTCATGACCGCCTGGTGCCAATCGAGGGCCGGTTTCCGGCCCTTTGTCATGTCTGCGGCGCGCACATGTGCCTGTTCTTGCGCGCTGCGGCATCGCCTTCCCCTCCGCTTTGCCTGGACCGCTTCCCGGTTGTCTTCTCCATCGCCTGTGCTTTACTGAGTAGAGCCGCGCCCACCGATACCCAGACCACGCGCGCATTGACGCTGCGACGCAGGCACACGGCGACCCAATCCCCAAGGAGACTCCCATGGCGATCAGCCTCAAGCTGTCGGTCAACGGTGCGCCTGTCACCGTCAGTGTCGAACCCCATACCCTGTTGGTCCAACTGTTGCGCGAGCAGCTGCACCTGACCGGCACGCACGTCGGTTGCGATACGGCGCAATGTGGCGCCTGCACGGTGCATATGAACGGGCGCGCGGTGAAGTCGTGCAACATCCTCGCCGTGCAAGCCGACGGGGCGGACGTGACCACCATCGAAGGCTTGTCCAAAGATGGTGCGCTGCATCCGATGCAAGCGGCCTTCCGCGAATGCCACGGCCTGCAATGCGGCTTCTGCACGCCCGGCATGGTCATGGCCGCCACCGCGCTGGTTGCGCAAAACCCGCATCCAAGCGAACAGCAAGTGCGCGAACAGCTCGACGGCAATCTCTGCCGCTGCACGGGCTATCACAACATCGTGCGCGCCGTACTCCAGGGCGCCGAAGCGATGGCCGAGGCCGAAGGCAACGATGCCTCCCTGCAAAGCCTGGCCGCCGCCCGCGCCCACGCTGCCTGATCAGGCGACCCACGACGCGAGGACACCACCATGAACGCTCCCGCAGAACCCAACCACCACCTGATCGGCGCAGCCGTCAAGCGCAAGGAAGACTTCCGCTTCCTGACCGGCGCCGGACAGTACACAGACGACGTCGTCCAGGCGCACCAGTCGTACGCGGTGTTCCTGCGCTCGCCGTATGCGCATGCGCGCATCAAGCACATCAACGCCGATGCGGCGCGCAAGCATCCGGGCGTGCTGGCCGTGCTCACGGGCGACGACCTGGCCAACGACAAAGTCAACGGCTTGCCCTGCGGCTGGCTGATCCACAGCATCGACGGCACACCGATGAAGGAGCCGCCCCACCCCGTGCTCGCGCAAGGCAAGGTACGCCACGTGGGTGATCAGGTGGCACTGGTGGTGGCCGAATCCGTGAAGATCGCCAAGGATGCCGCCGAGATGATCGACGTGGAATACGACGAGTTGCCCGCCGTGATCGACACCGCCACCGCGGACACCGCCAGGTCTGCCGTGCACGACGACGTGCCGAACAACACCTGCTACACCTGGGGCCACGGCGACAAGGCCGCCACCGATGCTGCCTTCGCCAAGGCCGCGCATGTGACGCAACTCCATATCGTCAACAACCGGCTGATCCCGAACGCCATCGAGCCGCGCGCCGTCAACGCCAGCTATTCGCGCCAGGACGACAGCTACACGCTCTACGTCGCCAACCAGAACCCGCATGTGGAACGCCTGCTGATGTCGGCGTTCGTGCTGGGCCTGACGGAGGCCAAGGTGCGCGTGATTGCGCCCGATGTGGGCGGCGGGTTCGGCTCGAAGATCTTCCTGTACCCGGAAGATGTGGCGCTCACGTGGGCATCGAAGAAGGTCGGCCGGCCGATCAAGTGGACAGCGGAGCGCTCCGAATCCTTCCTCACCGATGCGCACGGCCGCGACCATGTCACGCATGCCGAACTGGCGCTCGATGCGCAAGGCAACTTTCTCGCCATGCGCGTGCACACCACGGCCAACATGGGGGCGTATCTGTCGACCTTTGCCAGCAGCGTGCCGACCATCCTGTATGCGACGCTGCTCGCGGGCCAGTACAAGACGCCGGCCATTTACGCTGAAGTGAAAGCGGTGTTCACCAACACGGCGCCGGTGGATGCATACCGCGGCGCCGGACGGCCGGAAGCGACCTACGTGGTGGAGCGGCTGGTGGAAACCGCTGCGCGCGAACTGCAGATGGACCCGGCGGAGCTGCGCCGCCGCAACTTCATCCGCACGTTCCCGTATGCCACGCCGGTGGGCCTGACGTATGACACCGGCGACTACGAGCCCCTGCTCGATCGCTCCATCGAACTGGCCGACGTCAAGGGCTTTGCCGCCCGCCGCGATGCCTCGCGCGCCAAGGGGCGGCTGCGCGGCATCGGCTACTCCTGCTACATCGAGGCCTGCGGGCTGGCGCCGTCGAACATTGCGGGGGCGCTGGGGGCGCGTGCGGGGTTGTTTGAAGCCGGCGAAATCCGCGTGCACCCAACGGGCTCCGTCACGGTGTTCACCGGCTCACACAGCCATGGGCAGGGGCACGAGACCACGTTCGCGCAAGTGGTGGCCGATCGCCTGGGCGTGCCGATTGAGAACATTGAGATCGTGCACGGCGACACGGGTCGCATCCCCTTTGGCATGGGCACGTATGGTTCACGCTCGATTGCCGTGGGCGGCTCGGCCATCATGAAGGCGCTCGACAAGATCGAGGCCAAGGCCAAGAAGATCGCCGCGCATCTGCTGGAGGCGTCGGCCGAAGACATCGAGTTCAAGGACGGCGTCTTCCGCGTGGCCGGCACCGATCGCACCAAGACCTTTGGTGAAGTTGCGCTCACGGCGTACGTGCCGCACAACTACCCGCTCGACAAGCTCGAACCCGGGCTGGACGAAAACGCCTTCTACGACCCGACCAACTTCACCTATCCGGCCGGCGCGTACATCTGCGAAGTGGAAGTTGATCCCGATACCGGCGAAGTCCACATCGACAGGTTCGTTGCGGTGGACGACTTCGGCAACATCATCAACCCGATGATCGTCGAGGGGCAGGTGCACGGCGGGCTTGGCCAGGGCATCGGCCAGGCGCTGATGGAAGCCTGCGTGTACGACGAAAACGGCCAGCTGCTGACCGGCTCGTACATGGACTACGCCATGCCGCGCGCCGACAACCTGCCGAGCTTCACGGTAGAAACCGCCAAGGGTACGCCCTGCACGCATAACCCGCTGGGCGTCAAAGGCTGCGGCGAGGCCGGGGCGATCGGCTCGCCGCCGGCGCTTATCAACGCCATCGTCGACGCGCTGGCGCCGTTGGGTGTGAAAGACATCCAGATGCCCGCCACGCCCCACCGTGTCTGGCAAGCTATCCAAGCGGCCAAGGCCTAGGTAGAGGAGCCCACCATGTACGACTTCGAGTACCAGAAAGCCACCGACGCCCAGACCGCCGTCACCGCGATGAAGACGCATGCCGATGCCAAGTACCTCGGCGGCGGCCAGAGCCTGCTGGCGGCGATGAAGCTACGGCTGGCGCAACCGTCCACGCTGGTGGACGTCACGAGCATTCCGGGCATGCGGGGCATCCGCTCGCAGCCGGGCGTCATCACCGTGGGTGCGGCCACACGCCATGCCGACGTAGCCGAGAACGCCGATATCGTCCGCATGCTGCCCGCCCTGGCAGAGCTGGCCGGCGGTATCGGCGACCAGCAGGTGCGCGCCATGGGCACGCTGGGCGGATCGCTCGCCAACAACGACCCGGCGGCGTGCTACCCAGCGGCTGTGCTAAGCCTGAACGCCACCGTCGTCACCGAGCGGCGCAACATCGCGGCGGATGATTTCTTCCTCGGCATGTACGAGACGGCGTTGGCATCAGACGAACTCATCACCGAGGTGCAGTTTCCCGTGCCGGACCAGGCCGCCTATGTGAAGTTCCGCAACCCGGCGTCGCGCTTTGCGCTGGTGGGCGTGTTCGTCAGCCGCAAGGGCAACAACGTGCGAGTGGCCGTGACGGGCGCGGCGCCTTGCGTGTTTCGCTGTACGCCGCTGGAGCAGGCGCTGTCGGCCAATTTCACGTCGGAAGCCGCGCGCCACGTGGTGGTGCCGGCCGATGATCTGGTGGGCGATCTGCATGCCTCGCCGGAATATCGGGCGCACCTGATCCCGGTGCTGGCGGCACGCGCGGTCGAGCACGCTCTGGTGAAACACCACTGAGCGCATTGGCCAAGGAACGGCATGCCGGTCGACTCCATTGACGACTGCATCGCGCAACTGCAAGGCCAGGGCTACTTCGCCAGCCGCGAGCTGGCCACGGCCCTGTTTCTCGCACTGCGCATGCAGCGGCCGCTGTTCCTGGAAGGCGAACCCGGTGTCGGCAAGACCGAGCTGGCGAAGGCGGCGGCCGGGCTGCTAGGTACATCGCTGCTGCGGCTGCAGTGCTACGAAGGCTTGGATACCGCCAGCGCGCTCTACGAATGGGACTACCCGCGCCAGATCATGGCCCTGCGCCTGGCCGAAGCGGCAGGCGACAGACCGCGCGCCGATACGCTGTACCGTGACGAATTCCTGCTCAAGCGCCCGCTGCTGCAGGCGCTGCTGCCGGACCCCAACCACCCTGATACGCCTCGCGTCTTGCTGATCGATGAAATCGACCGCGCTGACGAACCGTTCGAGGCCTTTCTGCTGGAGCTGCTCTCGGATTTCCAGGTGTCGATTCCGGAATTCGGCACGGTGCGCGCGCAGGTGATTCCGCTGGTCATCATGACCTCCAACCGCACGCGCGAGGTGCACGACGCGCTCAAGCGGCGCTGCCTGTATCAATGGATCGGCTACCCGGACAAGGCGCGCGAGCTGCAGATCGTGGCGCAACGCGCGCCCGAAACCGCTGCCCGCCTGCAGCAACGCGCGGTGGATTTCGTGCACCGCCTACGCGGCATTGATCTATTCAAGGCACCGGGTATTGCCGAAGCGATCGATTGGTGTCGCGCACTGGCCGCGCTGAATGTGACCGAGCTCGACCCGCAATCGGTGCAGGACACGCTGGGTGTGCTGCTCAAATATCAGGATGACCTGGCCCGCGTGGATACGCCAACCGTCGAGCAATTGCTGGCCGCGCCCGCATTGCCGGAGTAGGCCATGCACGCCACTACCGCATTGCCGATGCTCTCTCGCAACGTGACGCATTTCGTACGCCTGCTGCGCAATGCCGGCATGCCGCTGGCGCCGTCACGTGCGGTCGATGCCATCGAAGCGCTGAGCCATATCGATATCGGCCACCGAGGCGACGTGAAGGCCGCGCTGTCGGCCCTGCTCGTCTCGCACCCCGATGAACGCACGCTGTTCGATGCCGCCTTCAACGTGTTCTGGCGTGACCCGGACTGGGAAGGCAAGTTGCGCGCCCTGCTGCTGCCCAAGGTGCGCGGCGGCGTTCCACCCGCCGCACGCAGCAACCGCCTGGCCGATGCGCTGCGCGCGCAGTCATCGACCAGCCTGCCGCGTACCTCCACACCCGACGGCGAGCGCCATGACGTCGTTGCGCCGCTGGCGTTTTCTGCGAACGAAGCCCTGCGTACGCGCGACTTCGACACGCTCAACGCTGCGGAATGGCGCGCGCTGCAACACATGATCCGGCGCAGGCGTGTGCGTCTGGCGCAGGAACGCACGCGCCGGCTGAAGGCCGCCTCGCGCGGCCGGCACCCGGATCTGCGCGCCACCGCCGCCCAAGCTGTGCGTGCCGGCGGCGAATGGACTGGCTGGAAATACCGCCAGCCTATCGACCGCACACCGCCGCTCGTGCTGCTGCTCGACATTTCCGGATCGATGAGCCGCTATTCGCGCGCGGTGCTGTACTACTGCCACGCGCTGGTGCAATCGCGCGAGCGTATCCAGGCGTTTCTGTTCGGCACGCGGCTGACCAACGTATCCCGGCAACTGCGTGAGCGCGATCCGGACATCGCCGTGCAAGCCATCGCGCAGCTTGTGCCGGATTGGTCTGGTGGCACGCGCATCGGCGCCGCGCTGGCGGAATTCAACCGCCACTGGGCGCGCCGCACACTCTTCGGCCGCGCGACGGTGCTGCTGGTGACCGATGGGCTCGACCATGAACACATCGACCTGTTGGATGCGGAAATGGCGCGTCTGGCACGCTTCGCCCACCGCATCGTCTGGCTGAACCCGCTGCTGCGCTTTGCGGGCTTTGAACCCCGGGCACGTGGCGTGCGAGCCATCCTGCCGCACGTCGACGCGATGGTGCCTGCTCACCATTTCGACAGCCTGACTGCGCTGGAACAGGAATTGGCGCATGCTCGCCGCACACGCACCCCGTGCACGCCGTCTCACACCACCCCAGCACGATCGACCGCCCCATGGAACTGACCCAGACCCACCTCCTGCCCGTGCCCCTGCAGACCGCCTGGAATGCGTTGAACGACCCCGCCGTGCTGCAGCGTTGCATCCCCGGTTGCGAAAGTCTCACTGCTGCCGCCGACGGCGATGCGCCTGCCTACGACATCGCCATGCAAGCGGCCGTCGGGCCCGTGAAGGCGCGCTTCAAGGGGCGCATGCAACTGTCGGAGATCACCCCGCCGCGCAGCTACACGCTGCATTTCGATGGCCAGGGCGGCGCCGCTGGTTTCGGCAAGGGCACGGCGCTGGTCCAGCTAACACCCGAGGGACCGACTGTCACCCGCTTGGCCTACACCGCCACGGCACAGGTGGGCGGCAAGCTCGCCCAGATCGGTTCGCGGCTCGTCGATGGCGCCGCGCGCAAGCTGGCAGATGAGTTTTTCCAGCGTTTTGCAGCGGAGCTCGGCGCTGCACCCGCCGTGGACGGCGTGTCCGCCGAACACGCCATTCCCGATCTGGCAGGCGGCGAACTACAGGCCCACGGTGCACGGCAAGGCACATCCGCCATCAGCCCGGCGGTGCAGCCGCGCAACCCGTGGCCGTGGATCATCGTGGCGCTGGTGGCCGTGGTGGCGGCCTACCTGTTTTTGCACCACGGGGCATAATCGGTCCTCCCCGGGTATCGCCCTCGCACCTTGCACTGGCGCCAACGCGCAGGAGCCGCATCATGGACAGCGTCGATCTTGAAGTCTTGAAAACCAGCGTGCGCTGGTTGGAACAGGGGCGGCGCGTGCTGCTCGTCACGGTGGTCAAAACGTGGGGTTCATCACCCCGGCCGGAAGGCGCGATGCTCGCGCTGCGCGATGACGGCGTCGTCGTGGGTTCGGTGTCGGGCGGGTGCATTGAAGATGACCTCATCGACCGCGTGCACCGCGAAGGCCTGCACCACACCAAGCCCGAAGCCGTGAAATACGGCATCAGCGCAGAAGAAGCCCACCGCTTTGGCCTGCCCTGCGGCGGCACGCTGCAACTGGTGCTGGAGCCGCTCACCGCGTCCAGCGGCATCGATGCCCTGCTGCACGCCGTGGAAGCCGGCCAGCTCGTCGCCCGCACGTTGGACATGGCCACCGGCGCGACGCTGCTGCAACACGCTAGCGCCACCGACGGCCTGCAGTTTGACGAGCAGCGCCTGATCACCATCCATGGCCCACGCTATCGAATGCTCGTGATTGGTGCGGGGCAGCTCTCGCGCTACCTGTGCCAGATCGCCGTGGGCCTGGATTACCAGGTCACGGTGTGCGACCCACGCGAGGAATACTGCGAAGACTGGTCAATCCCGGGCGTCACCATGGTCCGCACCATGCCCGACGACACGGTGATGGCTATGAAGCTGGATGAACGCAGCGCCGTTATCGCCCTCACGCATGACCCCAAGCTCGATGACCTCGCGCTCATGGAGGCGCTCAAAACGCCTGCGTTCTACGTAGGTGCGCTGGGCAGCCGCCGCAACAACGCCAACCGCCGCGAGCGTCTCAAGGAATTCGACCTGAGCGATGCCGAACTGGCACGCCTGCACGGGCCGGTCGGCATCTACATCGGCAGCCGCACGCCGCCAGAGATCGCCATTTCCATCCTGGCCGAGGTGACGGCCGCCAAGAACGGGGTGTCGCTGCCAACCATCCTGCAGGTGGAAGGCGCCAAGGCCGCGCGCGAAATTGCCGCGAATGCGACATCAGGCTGCGCTGTACCACATCTCTGATGTCAACCCTCCCGAGGAACCGCTCAAAAAGGCCTAACCGAAAGGTGCCTGAAAGGTTACATTCATATAAATGATCGGTTTTGCACGGGTTTCCGGCCGCACCGCATTGCGCCAGCGATGCCGCGCCGGCACGCCCTCGCACCGTGCGCTGCCCAGAGCGGGCGGCGACGCCTGTTCCCGGCCAGAGCATGTCGCATAGCGCGCTGCTCGTGTCGTAGCGGAACACTGTTTGCAAGCGGAAAGGTCATCCGCTTCGCACCCTTGGGATTTCGAGTTTTTTCGCATGAGTATTCTGCTGACCGGCGCGACCGGCTTCGTAGGCGGCGCCATTGCCGCGAATCTGGCAGCCAAAGGTTTGCTGGCTGACACGCGCTTTGCCGTACGCGGTGACACGCCTGCCGAAGGGCTGGCGCGGCTGCGCAGCAATCTGCGCCGGTTTGCGTTCGAGGCGGCCGCGCTCGACGCCATCACCGAATCGCAAATCGTGCTGTTCGACCTGCGCGATGCCGGGGCCGCCAAATTGGGCGATCCGGAAGTCATCATCAATTGCGCGGCGCTGGCAACGTTCTCGAATCACCCGTCGCTGTGGGAAACCAACGTTGGTGGCGTGCTGGCGCTCGGCAAGCTGGCCGCGCAGGGCAAGCGGCTCAAGCGCTTCCTGCAGATCGGCACCGCCATGTCGTGTGGTCAATTGGCCAACCGTCATGTCAGCGAAAGCTGGGACGTGCCGGCCATCGAGCAGCACGCCGTGCCGTATACGTATTCCAAGGGGATGGCTGAACTGAAGCTGCGCGAAGACGTGCCTGAGCTGCCGCTGGTGGTGGTGCGGCCGTCCATCGTGGTGGGACACAGCACGCTGGGCTGCGAGCCCTCGGGCAGCATCTTCTGGATGCTGCGCATGGTGGCCATGCTCGAAACCTTCAGCTGCCGCCTGAGCGACCGCGTCGACATCCTGCCCGTGGACGATTGCGCTGAAGCCATCGTGCGGCTATCGACCAAGCCCACGCTGGCGCACGACCTGTACCACATCAGCGCCGGCGATGCGAACTCGGAGCGCATTGAAACACTGTACCCGCGCTTCAAGCGCTGCCAGACGCCGGAAGAAGACGCCCGTGCGCTGGCCGGCTACGTGTACCAGGAAAAAATCGCCGAAAAAGCATTGGCCCGCAAATTCCTGAGCATGACAGGCGACGGCAACGTGCGATTGGTCGCGCGCTGCATCCACCTGTACGCCAAGTTCGCCAGCATGAGCTACGTGTTCGACAACACGCGGCTGCTGCAGGAGACCGGCTTCCAGCCGCGTTCCTTGCTCGCTTACCTTGACCGCTGCCTCGAAACCTCGGACGCCGTGCCGATCCCCGAGCAAATGCAGTGGGACTATAAGTAGCCGTCAGGCCTACCCTGCCTGCACGGCGTGTCATGGCGCCGTGCTATAACCCTCGGCGCCCGAACTGAGACTCCGGTCACCATCCATAAGGAGCTGCCGATGACGCTGCAAGCCCTCGTCCATCTCAATGTCGCCACGCTGGTGGATTCGTTCATCAGCCTTGCTTCGGCGTTTGCGCTGGGGTCATTGATCGGCTTTGAGCGGCAGGTCAGGCAGCGCACGGCTGGCTTGCGCACCAACGCACTGGTGGCTGTGGCAGCCGCTGCCTTTGTCGATATGGCCGCGCAGATCGGCACCGCATCGGACACCACCCGCGTGATCGCCTACGTGGTATCGGGTGTCGGCTTTTTGGGTGCCGGCACGATCATGAAGGAAGGGCTGAACGTGCGTGGGCTGAACACCGCGGCCACGCTGTGGGGCTCAGCCGCGGTGGGCGCGGCGGCGGGGTCGGATCTGATCGGTCAGGCCATTCTGGTGACGCTATTCGTGCTTGCGTCGAACATCCTGCTGCGGCCCGTGGTGGACCGCATCAACCGCACGCCGCTGGACAACCAGGCCAGCGAAGTCACGTACACGATGTGCGTGATCTCCACGAGCGAGCGCCAGAAGGAAGCGCTGGCCGATCTGGAGCGCCTGCTGGAAGACGCCAGCTACCCGATCAGCGATCTCTCGGTCGAGCCGTTCGGCGAAGACCATGTGGAAATCGAAGCGATGCTGATGTCCACCGCCGTGAATGCGGCCGAACTGGACCGCATCGTCAATGCGCTGCAATCGCAGCCGCATGTGGCCCAGGCGTTCTGGAATCCGAGCACGACGGAGTAAGCGCGCCGTCTGCGATCAAAGCTCTTGCGTGGCAGCCAGGGCAAAAATCTTCGCCCAGCGCTTGGCTTCCTGATGATTGCGCATCGGGATCAGCCACTCCGCCTGCGCCTGATGCTTCAGACGCAGCGCCAGCGTCCAGGCGCCTTCGCGCTCGACCGCATCGGCGCCGGCAATATCAGCAAAGAGAAAGCGGGCGTCCTGGCCATGGAGTTGCAGCGTCCCGCGCTTGCTTTCGGCATCCACCGCGACCCGGCCCCAACTCCCGGTGAGCGACACAATCCGCTGCCCTTTCACGTTGACGCCATGAACGGCGCGGTAACGCCGGATGAGGGCGATGACCGCACAGGCTAGCAGCGTCACGGCAACCAGCACCGCCGCGCTGCCTGCCACGGCGCCGTAAGCCGCAGCGACGATTGCATACAACCGGACTGCGCCGTAGACGAGCAGACCAATCAGCGCAAACCCGACAATGATGAACGGCATGGTGTGATTCCTTGATTAAGCCAGCCGGTTATATCAACCGAAACCGTGCTCAAGGCAAGTGATCGCAACACATGCCGATGCATACGGCAAATCGTATCGATACACTCAGACCAGGCGGAATGCCGCAATTGCAGCATTCAGCGCCTCGGCCTGCTCTTCCAGCGATTCGGCTGCGGCCGCTGCCTGTTCCACCAGCGCAGCGTTTTGCTGCGTGGCTTCGTCCATCAGCGTGACGGCTTTGTTGACCTGCTCGATGCCTGAGCTTTGCTCGTTGGAGGCGGCAGCAATCTCACCCATGATGTCGGTCACACGGCGGATGGAGGACACGATGTCTTCCATCGTGCTGCCAGCGCGTTCGGCCAGCGCGCTGCCGGTTTCAACCTTGGACAGCGACGCCTCGATCATCTCCTTGATTTCCTTGGCGGCAGCGGCACTGCGTTGCGCGAGGTTGCGCACTTCGCCAGCCACCACGGCAAAACCACGGCCCTGCTCGCCTGCACGGGCCGCTTCCACGGCGGCGTTGAGCGCGAGGATGTTGGTCTGGAACGCAATGCCGTCAATCACGCCAATGATTTCCGACACCGTGCGCGAGGACGCGCTGATCTCGCGCATGGTCGCGACCACGTCGGTCACCACGGCACCGCCCTGGGCAGCAACGTCCGAGGCGCTGTCGGCCAGCTGGCTGGCCTGGCGGGCGTTGTCGGCGTTCTGGCGCACGATGGAGGTCATCTCTTCCATGCTCGAGGCCGTTTCTTCCAGCGAGCTGGCCTGTTCTTCCGTGCGTTGCGACAAATCTGCGTTGCCGGCGGCAATCTGCTTGGTGGCGGCGCCGATCGATTCCGAGCCGTTACGCACGCGGCGCACGGTATCGGTCAACGCGTTTTGCATGCGGGCCAGACCTTCGAGCAGGCGGCCCATTTCGTCCTGGCGGTCAATGTGCACCGGTTGCGTGAGGTCGCCGGCGGCAATGCGCTCGAACTGCGCTAGCGTGGCATTGAGCGGCCCCACAATCGCGCGCAGCAAAGACCACGCACACCACAGCGCCACCACCAGCGCAAAGGCAATGGCGGCGACCACGATCATGCGGAAGCGCGCATACGCCTCGCGCGATGCGTCGTAGTTGGCTTTCGAGAACGCGAGCTGCTTCTTGCTCAGTGCCTGGCTCGAATCATTGGAATCACGGAAGGCCGCCGAGACGCCCTTTTCCATGATCTTGTCTGCCGTTGCGCGGTCCCCAGCGCGCAGCGCCTTGATGATGTCGCGCAGGCTGCCGGACGCAGCTTCACGCTTGGTGGCCACGTCCTTGGCCAAGCGCTCCTCTTCCGCATCGCGCGGCAGGGACAGGTATTTTTTCCAGGCGACATCCGACTCGGCAATCAGATCTTCGGTGCGGTCCAGCAGCTTCATCGCGCCCTTGTCTTCCGGATACAGCATTGCCTTGTCGAGCGCCGTACGGGCACGCGTGAGGCTGAGGTCGGACTCGCCCAGCGCGAGTGCGGACGGAAACTGGTTGGTGAAGGTTTCTTCGTGCGCGCGGTTGGCATCGCGCAGCCCAAGCAAGCCAGCGGCGCCAATCAGCAAAGCGAGCAAGAACAGTAGTGAAACCGAGAGCACCAGACGGGTGCGGATGGTCAGACGGGCGGACATGGGCGGCGAAAGTGGCGTGCACGGCTTCTCACGCAGGCGCGACGATCGCGCCGGGCGGCCGGCTACCTCCGCACTATCGGTTCCCCTGGCGCAGAACTTGAGGGTGATGTGCGCATCAGTGCACCCATCGCCCGCATTTTGGTGCAGGGTCAGCCGGGCTTGCCCCTGCGAGCCTGCCGATAGTCCTCGGCAAATTCGGCCCACTGCTTGAGGGACACCTGCCGCCCGTGGGCCGCCAGCTTGAGTGCTGACTTGCGCCATGCTGTGCCGGCGGCGTAGTCCTGCACGCGCTCCACCAGGTCGGTGCCGTGCCGGCCGCAGCCGCGCAGGTGGCACCACGCGGCCACGCGCGCCATGGTTTGCAGGGCGTCGTCCAGGTTGGCGATAACGTGCTTGCCCGTGCCCAGCGACACGCGGTCGGCGGTCGGCTGCAGGCTCTTGACCACGTACGACTTCGGTTTTTCGCCCTTGGCACCATAGACCACCCCCCGCAGCAACGCGGGTGAAATCGCCTGCGACACGCGCTGGATGTCCACCACGCGCCCGGCCTCGCTACGCCACGGCGCCACACTGCACGCGCTGCCCAGCGTATCCGCCCAGACGCTGGGCACGGAGAGCTTGATATCGATCATCCGTAGTGTGGCGGGGTCTTTCTCGGGGCGTGCGAGCACGGCATAGCGCTCCAGCCCCAGGCTGCCGGTGCCGGCAATGCGTCGGGCCACGTCAATCGCGATGAAGCGCTGACCGTGGCCATTGCCCTGTTCCCCATATGCCTCAAGGATGCGCCGGGCGCGGCGGGCCTCTTCCTTGCTGGCACGCAACGTGCGGCGCCCATCGATGCGCAGGCTGACGCGGTTGCCGTCGCGCTCGGTCCGGCTGGCGAGATAGGCGGCGCGATTGCGTTTGCGCAGACCGCGCAACAGGTCGTACACGATGCCAGTGGCCGTGGCGCGCTCCACCCAACGCGCCTTGCCATCGACCAGCGACGCAGCATACGTATCGAGAAAGCGGCGGCACAGGTTGTGCGCGTCTTCGTCAGCCAGCTTCCAGCCGCGTGCAGCCACCTGCAGGCTCGACAACACGCGCACGAGGTCGACCGTGAAAGGCGCCACCAGGGCCTCGTCAAAGTCGTTCATGTCGAAATAGACGAGGCCGTTGTCGCCCTTGAAGCTGCCGAAGTTCTCCAGGTGGAGATCGCCGCAGACCAGCGTGCGCGGCGCATCATGGAGCAATGGGGCCTCGGCCAGAGAGGCAGCGTACAAGTTGTTGGTGCCGCGAAAGAACGAGAACGGGTCGGCCGCGATGGCAGCGAGCTTGCGGGTAAGGCGTTCAGGATCGCGCCCGGCGTTGTATTCGAGAATGGTGCGGGTGCTGTCGTGCATGGTCGCGGCCTCGTCGATCATCTGGAGTGGAGTGCAATGCCCTCGAAAATCGAAGATTACGCGTTGATTGGCGATTGCGAAACCGCGGCGCTGGTCTCGCGCGATGGCTCGATCGATTGGCTGTGCTGGCCCCGATTTGACTCGGGTGCGTGCTTTGCCGCGCTGCTCGGCACGCCCGACCACGGCCGGTGGCGTATCGCCCCGCAGGGCAACGTACACACAGTGCATCGGCGCTATCTGCCTGGCACGCTCGTACTGGAGACGGTGTTTGAGACCGACACCGGCACGGTCAGCCTGACGGATTTGATGACCGCGCGCCTGCCCGGCACCGCCACGCGCGATGACACATCCGATCTCATCCGCATCGTGCGCGGGCTGTCGGGCACCGTCGAGATGCGCATGGATCTGACCCTGCGCTTTGACTACGGCGCGTCGGTGCCGTGGGTCAGCCGCGTCTCGGAAACCACCGGTGCACCCACCGAGCCCCCCTGTGACATGCCCGACTGCGTGCTGCGCGCCATCGCCGGGCCCGATATGGTGACCTTGCGCACGCCCGCGCCTATCCGGGGCGAGAACCTGTCCACCGTGGCGGACTTTTCTGTGAGCGAAGGCGAGGCAATGCCCTTCGTGTTGACCCATTCGCCATCGCATCTGCCGTTGCCGGGTTCCATCGATGCGCTTGAAGCGCAGGTCGACATCGAGGCCCGCTGGCGAGCGTGGTCTGGCCGCTGCCAGGGCGCGGGCGAATGGACCGAGGCCGTCTTGCGTTCTCTCATCACGCTCAAGGCACTCACGTACCACCGCACCGGCGGCGTGGTGGCCGCGCCAACCACATCGCTGCCCGAACAGCTTGGCGGCGTACGCAACTGGGACTACCGCTACTGCTGGCTGCGCGACGCCACCCTCACCCTGCTCGCGCTGATGAACGCCGGCTACTACAACGAAGCCCGCGCCTGGCGTGAATGGCTGGAGCGCGCCATCGCGGGTAGTCCGTCGCAAGTACAGATCATGTATGGCATAGCCGGTGAACGCCGCCTGGGCGAATGGACTGTACCGTGGCTCCCGGGCTACGAAGGTGCGCAACCCGTGCGCATCGGCAACGCGGCCGCCCTGCAGTTGCAGCTCGACGTGTATGGCGAACTGATGGACGCGCTCTACATCGCGCGCAAGGGCGGCCTCAATGGCGATGAAGCGTCCTGGCGCCTGCAGGTTGCGTTGATGACGCATCTGGAGAGCATCTGGCAGACGCCTGATGAAGGCATCTGGGAGGTGCGTGGCCCGTCGCGGCATTTCACGCATTCCAAGGTGATGGCTTGGGTCGCATTCGACCGCGCGGTCAAGACCATCGAAGACTTCAACCTGGAAGGCCCCGTAGAGCACTGGCGCGCCATACGCGACCGCATCCACGCCGAGGTTTGCACCCATGGCGTCAACGCCGGACGCAACTGCTTCGTGCAGAGCTATGGCAGCGAAGAAGTGGACGCCGCCCTGCTGATGCTGCCGCTGGTCGGCTTCCTGCCGGCGTCCGACCCGCGCATCCGAGGCACCGTCAAAGCCATCGAAGAAGACCTGCTGGTCGATGGCCTCGTACGCCGCTACCGCACCGAGGCCGTGACCGATGGCCTGCCCGAGGGCGAGGGTGTCTTCCTTGCCTGCAGCTTCTGGTATGTCGACAACCTCGTCATGCAAGGCCGCGACGACGAAGCCCGCGCGCTCTTCATCAAGCTGCTGGCGCTGCGCAATGACGTGGGGCTGCTTGCGGAGGAATACGACCCGCGCGTGGGGCGGCTGGTCGGCAATTTCCCGCAAGCGTTTTCGCACATTGCGCTCGTCAATTCCGCGCTTACGCTGTGTGCGGCGGCGGATCACGTGGGCCAACGGACGGGGCAGCCGGGCCCAGGGTCGAAGCCGAAGCGAAGCCGGTAAAATAGCGCCCCATGACCGAATCGACCGCTTTCCCGCCCATGACCGACGACGAGACCAGTGCGTCCGGCAGCACGCTGCTGGGCCGCCCCGATAGCCCCTGCATCGGCATCTGCTCAACCCTCTTCGACGAGGTCTGCCAAGGCTGCGGGCGCACCCAACTGGAAGTCAGCAACTGGGTGTTCATGAGCGATGACGAACGCAACGTGGTCTGGACACGCATCCTGGCCGAAGGCACCGCCCAGGGCTACAACCCCGACGGCAGCCGCAAGTAAGCGGGGCACCGAACGCAAAAAACCCGGCCGAAGCCGGGTTTTTTCTTGGGCGCCGCGCGTTAATCAACCGTTCTGCGCGGGGTTGAGTTGCAGCGCCTTGTACTCCAGGAACTCTTCCAGCCCGTACTTGCCGTTCTCGCGCCCGTTGCCCGATTGCTTGTAGCCGCCAAACGGCGCCTGCATGTTGAACGGCCCACCGTTGATATTGACCTGCCCGGTACGAATGCGACGCGCAACACGAATCGCTCGCGCTTCGTCGCCCGACCACACGCCGCCGCCCAGGCCGTAGATGCTGTCGTTGGCGATGCGGATGGCGTCTTCCTCGTTGTCGTAGCAGATCACGGTCAGCACGGGGCCGAAGATTTCTTCACGCGCCACGGTGTCGGTGGTCTTAACGTTGCCGAGCACCGTCGGCTTAACGAAGAAGCCGGTGGGCAGGCCCTCCGGCGCCTCCGCACCACCGGTGATGAGTTCAGCGCCCTCTTCCAGCCCCTTGCGGATGTAGCCGAGCACACGGTCGCGCTGCACGGCCGAGATCAGCGGGCCCAGGCGCGTGCTTTCTTGCGCGGGATCACCCGGCACATAGCTTTCGGCGAACTGCGCGGCCAAGGCCTTCACCTCTTCGTACTGGGCGCGCGGCACCAGCATGCGGGTATGCGCCGAGCAGGTCTGGCCTGAGTTCAGGAAGCACGCAGACAGCGTACCCTTCACCGCCGCCGCCAAATCCGCGTCCTCCAGAATCACCGAGGCCGATTTACCGCCCAGCTCCAGCGCCACCCGCTTGACGGACTGCGATGCGAGTTCGGCCACACGTTTGCCCGCGCGGGTCGACCCCGTGAACGACACCATGTCGACTTCCGGGTGGCTCGCCAGCACTTCGCCCACCACCGGGCCGTAGCCGGTGACGAGGTTGAATACGCCCGGCGGCAGTCCAGCTTCTTCAATGACTTCTGCCAGCACGAACGCGTTGAGCGGTGCCACTTCCGATGGCTTGAGCACCACCGTGCAGCCTGCCGCCAGCGCGGGCGCGACCTTCAGCGTGATCTGGTTGAGCGGGTAGTTCCACGGCGTGATGGCACCCACCACGCCCACGGGCTCACGCACCACCAGTGAGTTGCCGACGTGTTCCTCAAATGCAAACGTGTCGAGCAGCTTGGCGAAATTGCCCCAGTTGTAGACGGGGCCGCCCACCTGGATGGCACGCGCCAGCTTGATCGGCATGCCGACTTCACCGGCAATCATTTGCGCCAGCTCTTCGCTGCGGGCCTTGAGGCCATCGGCGATCTTCTGGATGTATTCCGCCCGCTTGGCAACGGGCGTGGCGGCCCAGCTGTCGAATGCGGCGCGGGCCGCTGCCACGGCTGCTTCGGCATCGGCTACGCTGCCTTCGGGAATCGTACCCATCACCGCTTCGGTGGCCGAATGGATCACTTCAATGACGCCCTTGCCCTGCGGCGCCACCCACTTGCCGTTGATGAAAAGCTTGTCGCGTTGCTGCATCGTTGGTCGTCTCGCTCTGGTGGATGCGCGGTCTGCGCGTTGTGCTATCCGGGTTGCGACTAAGATTCACGCCTCGCCCGGGCGGTTATGATCAGCCTATTGTAGAGCCAGCAGCGCGCGCGCCGCTGACATGCCGGCCGAGGGAGACATCGCATGACCACCACCATCTACCAGAAGACCGACAAGGGGCAGGACGAGATCCGCACACGCGCGAACCACCTCGACCAACGTCACCGTGCCGTGCTTCTGATGGTCAACGGTGAAAAAACCTGCGACGAGATCCTGCTCCAGCTTCAGCCGCTGGGCATGACGCGGGCGGTGTTCGATGAGCTGGAGCAAGGCGGATACATCCGCGCGCATGTCGCGGGCTCGGCTGCTCCCAGCACCAGTGCTCCGGCCAGTCCGCCGCCGCCCAGTTCCACGCCACACACTGCTGTTGCGGCCGCCCCGGCGCCTTCCGCCACAGCCTCGGCCACGAGCGAGCAAGGTATAGATGGTTATCAGCGGCTGTATCGGTTCTACACCGAGACCATCAGCCGCTACCTCGGCCTGCGCGGCTACCTGCTCGAGATGAAGGTTGAAAAAGCCGGCAACGTTGAAGAACTCGTTGCCCTGCGCGAGACGCTCAAAGCTGCCCTGACCAAGACGCGCGGCGAACCCGATACCAGCAACGTGATCGCCCAGCTCGATCTATTGATTGACGAGGCGACGAGTTAGCGGCCAAGTGGGCGGTAGCAACAAAAAAGGCGACACACCGGCCGCCTTTCTTTTTGTCGAACGGAGAATGATCGACGATCAAACTTCCACGCCCTGGCTCTGCAGGTATTCGTCGTACGTGCCGAGGTAGTCGGTGAGCGTCCCGTCCGGGCGCACTTCGATGATGCGCGTAGCCAGGCCGCTCACGAACTCGCGGTCATGCGACACGAAGATCAGCGTGCCTTCGAACTTGTCCAGCGCGATCTGCAGCGACTCGATCGACTCCATGTCCATGTGGTTGGTCGGCTCGTCCAGCGCCAGCACGTTGTGGCGGCCCAGCATCAGCTTGCCCCAGATCATGCGGCCCTTCTCGCCACCGGAGAGCACCTTCACGTTCTTCTTGATGTCGTCGGCCGAGAACAGCAGGCGGCCCATCGTGCCGCGCAGCGATTGGTCGTCGTCGCCGGCCTGCGTCCACTGGCTCATCCAGTCCATCAGGTCGCGGTCTTCGGGGAATTCTTCGTAGGTGTCCTGCGGCATGTAGCCGACGTTGGCGTGCTCGGCCCACTTGACGGTACCGCCATCGATCTCGATGCCGCGCTGCACGCCGGTCTTGACGGCACCGTTGAGCAGGCATCGTAGCAGCGTGGTCTTACCGGCGCCGTTCTCGCCGATGATGGCGATCTTCTCGCCGGCGCGCACGGCCATCGTCAGGTTGTCGAAAATCTTGCGGTCGTACGTCTTGCGCGCGTTTTCGGTTTCCACGGCCAGGTTGTGCAGCTTCTTCTCGAACTCGAAGCGGATGAACGGATTCTGGCGCGACGACGGCTTGATGTCTTCTACCTTGATCTTGTCGATCATCTTCAAACGCGACGTGGCCTGACGTGCCTTGGACTTGTTAGCCGAGAAGCGGCGCACGAAGTCTTGCAGATCAGAGATGCGCTCCTTGGCGCGTGCATTGGCGGCCTGCAGGCGTTCGCGCGCCTGCATGGAGGCTTCCATGTAGTCGTCGTAGTTGCCCGGGTAGACCTTGAGCGTGCCGTAGTCCATGTCCGCCATGTGCGTGCAGACCTGGTTCAGGAAGTGGCGATCGTGGGAGATGATGACCATGGTGGAATTGCGCTCGTTGAGCACCGATTCCAGCCAGCGGATCGTGTTGATGTCGAGGTTGTTGGTCGGTTCGTCCAGCAGCAGCACATCGGGGTTGGAGAACAGCGCCTGTGCCAGCAGCACACGCAGCTTCCAGCCGGGGGCGACGTTGCTCATCGTGCCGTTGTGCTGGTCGGTCGGGATGCCGACGCCCAGCAGCAGTTCCCCAGCGCGCGCCTCGGCCGTGTAGCCGTCGTATTCGGCGTACTTGGCCTCCAGATCGGCGGCCTTCATGTAGTCGTCGTCGGTGGCTTCCGGGTTGGCGTAGATGGCGTCACGCTCTTGCGCGGCGGCCCACATTTCGGTGTGGCCCATCATCACCACGTCCAGCACGCGCATGTCTTCGTAGGCGAACTGGTCCTGGCGCAGCTTGCCCAGGCGCACGCCCGGTTCCAGCATCACGTTGCCAGCGCTCGGCTCCAGATCGCCGCCCAGGATCTTCATGAAGGTCGACTTGCCGCAGCCGTTGGCGCCGATCAGGCCATAGCGATTGCCCTCGCCAAACTTGACCGAGATGTTCTCGAACAAGGGCTTGGGCCCGAACTGCATGGTGATGTTGGCGGTGGAAAGCACGTGGAAACCTTGATTTGAAAGCGGTGATCTGGCGCGGCAAGCACTTGGTGAACGCTTGCAATGGACGCCATTTGGAGAACCTGGGATTTTACCATCCGAGCGTGACCCGGATGGCTTGGAGGCTTATGCCTTCAGCGTCGGATACCCCGACAAGTGCAGCGTAAAGCCCGTGGCATCGACCTCGAGCTCGGCTTGCGCGCCAATCGGCAGCGTCGCCTTGGTCGGGCAATGGCCGAACGGCAGGCCGGTGAGGACCGGAATCGACAGACGTTCGGCCAGATAGTCGCGCATGGCATCGAAGTCGTAGCCGGCGTCGTACGGTGTGGTGCGGTAGCCCGAGAAGTCACCCAACACCAGCGCCTGTTGGGCTTCCAGCACACCGGCCTGCTGCAACTGCAGCAGCATGCGTTCGACGCGGTACGGGTGCTCGTTGATGTCCTCGACAAACAGGATGCCGTCTCGAATCTCTGGCAGATACGGCGTGCCGACCAGGCTACACAGCATGGCCAGGTTGCCGCCCCACAGCGTGCCCGCATAGCGGCCCGGACGCGCGCAGCCCTTGGGCTGTGGCACATCCACGCGCAAGGCGTACGTCGGGCTGCGCAGGATGCCCCAGAAGTGCTCGACCATGAACGGGGCCACCGTCTCCAGCCCGAAATCCGAGCATACGTGCGGCCCCGCGAACGTCACGCCGCCCGTGGCCGCTAGATACGCTAGCGAGAACACCGTGAAATCGCTATGCCCGACGATGATCGCGTCGGTCGCCTGCGCGCGGCGGCCAATCTCAATGAAATCGATGTGGTCCAGCAAGCGTGTGAGCCCGTAGCCGCCGCGGATGGCCATGGCGATCTCTTGACCGTTGCCTGTGCCGATCTGGTGCAGGTCGGCCAGCCGCGCAAGCTCGCCACCGGCAAAGCGCTGGTGCTGGCGGCTCAGACAATCCCGGTTGACGATCGTGCAGCCCTGCGCCTCCAGGAACGCCACACCGCGCTCGGCGATGGCGGGGTCATTCGGATAACCGGAGGGCGCAATCAGGCGGACGGTGGTCATGCGGTAGGTTTGTCGATTTCGGTCGTCGCAAGACGCGCGGCCTTCTGGCTGGCGCGGCGCTCGGCAAAGAAGGCGCGCAGCATGTCGCCGCATTCCTGCGCAAGCACGCTGCCGGTGATGGTGGTCTGGTGGTTCAGGCGGGTCTCGGCAAACAGGTCGAGAATGCTGCCGGCGGCGCCGGTTTTCGGGTCCGGCGCGCCATAGACGACGCGCGCCACACGGGCATGCAACATGGCGCCAGCGCACATCACGCACGGCTCCAGCGTCACAAAGACTTCGCAGTCGGGCAGGCGGTAATTGCCGAGCTTTTCAGCGGCCTGGCGCAGCGCGCGCATCTCGGCATGGGCAGAAGGATCATGCGTGCCGATCGGCGCGTTGTAGCCGACCCCGACGATCTCGTTGCCGCGCACCACCACCGCGCCCACCGGCACCTCGCCCTGCCCCCACGCGACCTTGGCCTGTACCAGCGCCTGCTGCATCCAGTAGCCGTCGCGCTCGTGGGCGGACATGTCGGCAGGCGGTGTGAGGACGTGGGGCGTGGTCATACGTATTGAAACAATCCGCTCAATCCTGCTCGTGCGGGCGCGCGAGCTTCACGTCGGCCCAGCAGTTCGGGGTTTCGTACAGCACCAGCTTGGACAGGCGCAAATGGTGCCCGAACGTATTGCGGAACACCGGCTCAAGAATATCGAATGCGACCTGCGCAAGGTTTTCGACGGTAGGCACGTCATTCAGCACGACGGTCTTGTGACCGCCTTCCATGCCGTTCAGGAACTCGACCAGCTTCGTGTCACCGCGATAGACGAGGAACGCGTGGTCCCACAGGTCGACGAGGTGCTTGTTGGCGAGCTGTTTGACGTCGCCGAAGTCGAGGATCATGCCGTCGTCGGCGGCCTTGTCGTTGTGCAGAACTTCGCCGGTGAGCGTGAGTTCGAGCTGATAGCGATGGCCGTGCAGGTTGCGGCACTGGCCAGCGTGGCCCGGGATGCGGTGGCCGGCATCGAATTCGAGCCGGCGCGTGATGGAAACGGTCTTGGTCATGGAGCGCAAAGGACTGGGCGGCAGCGAACGCCGCAAAACGGCTGGAACGACTGGGACAAAAGCTGCGGCCCGCCTTAGCGGATGCCCAGCATCTTATGGGTTTGCAGCGACAGGCGCCAGCGCGGCCGGCGTTGGCACAGTTCAACGGCTGCCGCCGTATTCTGCCGCGCCAGCGGGCCATCCATGGCCTGCAGGAAGAAATGCTGAAAATCCAGCCGTTCGTATGCGTCCAGGTCCTGCCCGTCTTGCGGAATCACGACCTTCAGCTCATCCCCACGCGTGACGACCAGCTCCGAGCCCATCTTCGGGCTCACGCACACCCAGTCGATGCCCTCGGGCACGGCGATGGTGCCGTTGGTCTCGATGGCGATCTCGAAGCCGCGTGCGTGCAGCGCGTCGATCAGGGGGGTGTCCAGTTGCAGCAGCGGCTCGCCGCCGGTGCAGATGACGAGGGGTTTGCCGCCCGTGGCATCAGCCGGCCATTCGGCGGCGACGGTGTCGGCTAAAGCATCTGCGGTGGTGTATTTACCGCCTTGCGTGCCGTCCGTGCCGACGAAGTCGGTGTCACAGAACTGGCAGACGGCGGTGGCGCGATCGGCTTCGCGCCCGCTCCAGAGATTGCAGCCGGCAAAGCGGCAGAAGACGGCTGCGCGGCCAGTGTTGGCACCCTCGCCTTGCAGCGTGTAGAAGATTTCCTTGACGGCGTAAGTCATGTCTGAACGGTGGCATTCACAGGAGAACGACGCAGAAGCGACGAAAATCCCGCGCAAACCGTACCAGTACCCACTAGTGAATAACCCAATATTGTTTCACAGATCGGGCTTTCGCGCCGCCCTACCCGCAGAAGGACGCCAGCGTCACAAACGAGAATGCGCCGTCCGGGGTCAGCCACGCTGTGAAGATCAGCGCGGCGCTTACTGCGACTAGCGCCCACGCCGTCCAGCGGCCAAGTCGCGTGCTCATGCTGGCTGGGCCATCGGCGCGCGCGCTAATTGGCGATCGTCGATCGGCCAGTGCAGCAGCGCCGCCACCACGCCGAGCGCCATCGCCCCGAACCAGATCGCGTCGTACGAGTGCAGGTGGTCGTACACCACGCCGCCGAGCCACACACCCAGGAACGCGCCGATCTGGTGACCAAGGAACACGAACCCAAACAACGTGCCGATATAGCGCACCCCGAACACCTGCGACAGCAGCCCGTTCGTGAGCGGCACCGTGCCCAGCCACAGCAGCCCCATCACGATGGCAAAGCCATAGAGCGTGACGGGCGACAGCGGGAGCAGGATGAACAACGCAATCGCCGCCGTGCGGATCAGGTACAGCAACGACAGCAGGTACTTGCGCCGGAACAGCCCGCCCAGCGCGCCGCAGAAGTACGTGCCGACGATGTTGGCGGCAGCAATCAACGCCAGCGCCACCATGCCGTGCCTGCCGGTGAGTCCCTTGTCGAGCAAGTACGCCGGCATATGCGCGCCAATGAAAGCGAGCTGGAACCCACACGTCAGAAAACCGAGGTTCAGCAGCCAGAAGCCCCGATGCGCAAAGGCTTCGCGGATAGCTGCACCCATGCTCTGATGTGCCTCCTGGGCCACGGTTGCCGACGCGCGCTCGCGCAGCGGCACCGCCAGTGGCAGAAACACCGCCATCACCACCGCCATGACCACAAGTGCCGTCACCCAGCCCACGGTACTCAGCAACCCTTGCGCCGTCGGCACCATCACGAACTGGCCGACGCCGCCCACCGCACCCGCCACACCCAGCGCCCAACTGCGGCGCTCGGGCGGCGTAAGCCGGCTGATGGCGCCATACACCACGCCAAATGACGTGCCCGACAATCCCATGCCAACCAGTAATCCCGCCGACAACGTAAAGCTCAGTGGCGTACCGGCATGCGCCATCAGCAGCAAGCCCAGCGCATAGACCGCGATGCCGGCGACCACCACCTTCGCCGCCCCGAAACGATCCGCCAGCATGCCGGCAAACGGCTGCATGGCACCCCAGATCAGGTTCTGCAGCGCGACGGCGAAGCCAAAGGTTTCGCGCGTCCAGCCGTGACCCATGGTGATCGGCACCAGGAACAGGCCCTGTACGTGGCGGATGCCGAGCGCCAGACCGATCACCGCCCCGCCCGCCAATACGGGCAGCCAGGCAGATTGCGTGTGGGGTTTCGCGTGCATGGATGGGTTCTCCGTTGCGACTGACATTCCCACTTTGCAAGCGTGCGTTTGACTGGAATGTCGTCAGATGGCTTATTAAACTTCGCCACATTCAGGCGCTCAATTGATCTTTGAGAACCTTTTGCATGAGGAAAACGCATGTCGACTCCCCTCGTTCGGTTAGCCTCGCTGGATCTGCTGCGCGGTTTCGTGGCCGTGGGCCGGCGCATGAGCATCACGCTGGCCGCCGACGACCTGTGCCTGACGCAATCGGCGGTCAGCCGACAGGTGTCTGCGCTGGAGGAAGCGCTGGGCGTGAAGCTCCTGGTCCGGGGGCATCGTTCGATTGCCTTCACGCCCGAGGGCGAACGCTTGTTCCGCAGCGCCGACAGTGCCGTGCAGCAGTTGCAGGACGCGATTGGCGCCATCCGCGTGGCCGCTGAGCGCCGGCCGGTGACGATTACCGCGAGCATCGGCGTGACGGGCCTGTGGCTGCTGCCGCGCCTGGCAAGGTTCCAGCAGCAGTATCCGGACATCGATGTGCGCGTCGCCACCAATAACCGCCTCGTTGACCTGAAGAACGAAGGCATCGAGCTCGCCATCCGTTACTGCCCGCCAGGGGATGCTCCCCCGGGCGCGATCCGGCTATTTGGCGAGACGGTGGCGCCGGTCGCGCATCCGTCGCTGGGCGTGCGCTCGCTGGACTCGGCCGACGCCCTGAACGGTCTCACACTGCTTGATTTTGACGACCGCGACCTGCGTCGCCCCTGGCTCCAGTGGACGGACTGGCTGGCCGCCGCCGGCTGGAGCCACGCCAAACCCCGCACCGTGCTGCGCTTCAATCAGCACGACCAGATCATCCACGCAGCGGTGGCGGGCCAGGGCATCGCGCTCGGCCGGTTGGAGTTGATTGCGCCGCTACTGGCCGACGGTCGCCTGGTGACCGTCCCGACAACGGCTCCGGGCGTGCAGAACACGCATGCGTACTGGCTCATCCAATCCGAGACCGCCCCACGTCGCGACGTTCGTGATGTGGCTGCGTGGATCCGTTCGGAAGCGGCAACCCAGGCGTCGCATGCGCCCTGCGCATCCGAGCTTGCATGAAAGACGTTTGAGCGTGCGCGGCATTCCCTGTGTAATGCGGCCGACTTTGGCGCTCCCCTTTTTTTCGTCGCAGCCTTGCAGCCCCCTCTCATCCACCTCACCCCGGATCGCCCATGCCGACTCAGATCGAAAAAGCGCACACCTTCCGCAGCCTGCACGAACGCAGCGGCACCTTTGTCATCCCCAACCCGTGGGACCCGGGCTCGGCCCGGCTGCTGGCGGCGCTCGGCTTTGAAGCGCTGACGAGCACGAGCGCCGGCTTCGCCTTTTCGCGCGGGCGACCTGATTACGGCGTCGGCCGCGATCTCATCCTCGCGCACGTGGCCGATCTTGCCGCCTCCACCGATCTGCCCATGGCGGCCGACCTGGAAAACGGCTTTGGCGACGCCCCGGAAACCGTTGCCGAGACCATCCGACTCGCAGGTGCCACGGGCATCGTCGGCGGCTCCATCGAAGACGCGACAGGCAACCCCGATGCGCCCATCTATTCGCTGGAAGCTTCCGTCGAACGCATACGCGCTGCCGTGCAAGCTGCGCGTTCGCTGCCGTTCCCGTTCACGCTCACGGCCCGCGCTGAAAACTATCTGCATGGCCGCAACGACCTGGCCGACACCATCCGCCGCCTGCAGGCCTTCCAGGACGCTGGCGCAGACGTGCTCTACGCACCCGGCCTGAAAACACGCGAAGAGATCGCCACCGTGCTACGCGAAATCGATCGCCCGCTCAACGTGCTGATGGGCTTTGCCGACGGCAACCTGAGCGTGGCCGAGCTCACGAAGCTGGGCGTCAAGCGCATCAGCCTGGGCGCCGCCCTGGCGCGCGCCGCCATGGGGGCGTTCCAGCGCGCTGCGGAAGAACTGCGGACCACGGGCACCTTCAACTTTGCGCGGGATGCCGCCAGCGGCGCCAAGCTCAACGCGCTGTTCGCACCGTTCGCTTGACCACCGCCCAGCGATGACCACCGCCACACGCCCGGGCGTTCTGCGCCATTCGGCACACTGTCGGATCGTACGAGCCACCACCCGCTGTTGGCGCTCAGTCTGGTGGTGTTGATTGCAGCCGATGTGGTGCTCGGCCTTTCCGGCCACTGGGGCGTCGTCATTGCGGGCGTGGCACTTGGGGGCGTGCACATGGGTATCACGCAAGGGTTGCTGGCCACCATGGTCGCCGACACCGCCCCCGCCGATCTCCGCGGCACGGCCTACGGCATGTTCAACCTGGTGAGCGGGCTTGCCATGCTGGTTGCCAGCGCCCTGGCCGGGCTGCTATGGGACAAGCTGGGCGCGGCTGCCACCTTTCACACAGGTGCGGTGTTTTGCGGACTGGCGCTGGGTCTGCTGGCCGTGCATCAAGCCCTTGCGCGCCAGCACTGACGCCCCACCCGACTCACCCACCCGACTCACCCACCCTACTCGCCCGCCATTTCACGCAACAGGTGCGCCTCCGTGTTGGTGTTGATCTGCACCCACAGTGGCAGATGGTCGGACAGTTGATACGTCATCGCCTGCTTGGTCAGGCGCGGAAACAGCGGCGCGTGATCCCCCTGGTAGAAATCGAGCACGCCGCCAGCGTTGATGAAGCTTTCGGGGTACTCCGGCAAGTGCAGGATCTGGTCGTAGCGCTTGTTCTTCTCCAGATTGCTGCCGAAGGTGCTGCGCAGCAGCTTGTCGGGCACGCGCAGACCCTTGCCGGTCAGCGCCTTGAAGAGCGGGCTCTTCTCGCTGGGGATGTTGAAATCGCCCATCACGATGAGGTCCTTGCCATCGGCGTCCTTCTCCTCTGCTTTGTCGGATACCCACTGCGCCAGCGCTTCAATCTCTGGCAAACGCTCACGCTCGCTGCTGCCCCAGCGGATATGCGCGGCAATGCAGACAAAATCGAAATTGCCCGCGTGGAACGACGCCAGATAGGGGCTGCGCCACCAGGAAATCTCCGACAGGTATTCCACCCCGCGTTTGATGCGCGGCGGCTGTGCCTCGGCGGCCAAGCCGCTGAAACGCACCGCACGGCGGTCATAGACAAAGGCCATGCGCTCCCGATTACCGCCGGCATCGGGGATCGCATCGGAATACACCGCTTGCCAATCCGGCCCGAGAATGCCGAGCACACGCTTGAGATCGCCCAGGTTGTCGCGCACCTCCTGCACGCCGATCAGGTCGAACTGCCGCAGGATCTCGGCGATGTAATACAGCGCAGTCTTGGTCCGTGGCGTCTTGCCGAATTCGCGCAGGTTCCAGGTGGCGATATTCAGCGTTTCATCCAGCTTGGAGGATGGGATTTTTGCCTGCGCAATGCGTTCGCGCAGCACGAGCAGGCCGCGCGCAATCTCGGGGGTCATACCGTCGTAGTTCATGGGGAGCGTTCTGTTTGAAAGCCCGCCACTCTAGTCAGCGTGCGCGGATTGCCATATCAGACAACGCCCTGATGTGCGCGAAACCACTCCACGAGGAAATCCAGCATCGCCCGTAACGCCGCCGGCATCTGCCTGCGCGAGCTGTAGATGCCGTGGATACCCAGCACCTGCGGTGCGTAGTCCGGCAGCAGGCGCACAAGCTGCCCGCTCGCGATTAGCGGCGCGGCGGCAAACACCGGCTGCAGCGCAATGCCGGCGCCTTCCTTGGCGGCGGCCAACAGCGCCATCGATTCGTTCGCGCTCAGGTTGCCGCCCACCGGCACATCGGATGGCGCGCCCGACTTTGCATCCGTGAATTTCCACAGGCTCTTGCCGAAGTACGAATACGTCAGGCAGTTGTGCACCGCCAGGTCTTCCAGGCGGCGCGGCGTGCCATGTGCGGCGAGGTACGACGGCGCCCCCACCACGACGGACTCGCACGTGCCCAGCGGCCGCGCAATCAGATTCGGATCGAGATCATTGGTAATGCGCACAGCCAGGTCGATGCGTTCTTCCACCAGGTTGACGGCGCGGTTGTCAACGACGAGGTCGACCGCGGTTTGCGGATAGCGCCGCAGATACGCCGTCACCGCCGCGCCCAGCACCTGCTGCGCCAGCGACTGCGCACACGCAATGCGCAGCAGACCGCGTGGAGTCTCAGCCTCGGGCCCTTCTGGCACCGCCATCTGCGTGGCGATTTCCAGCATCTGGCGGCAGCGTGCCAGCGTGGCCTCCCCGGCGGGTGTCAGCCCGATGCGGCGTGTGGTCCGGTGGAGCAGGCGCGCACCGGACCAATCCTCCATCTCCGCGAGGTAGCGCGTGACCATCGCGCGCGACATGTCGAGTCCTTCTGCGGCAGCGCTCAGGCTGCCGCGCTCGACAATCGCCACAAACACTTCAGCAGCCTTGACGCGATCCATATTTGATCGATTAGTGAAACAAATATGCGCATCTTATGGGGTTTTTCGGTCGAATCAAGCAACCTACAGTGATGGCATTCCAATCCCTTCACCTGACCGGAGAACCCGAATGCCCCTGATCCGCACCCTGCTCGCCGCCAGCCTTGTCAGCGCCGGCGTTGTTGCACACGCCGCCGCGCCCGCGCCGCTGCATCTCGAGGTCTACAACCCTGGCGACAAGGGCATCTTCCCGGTTTCGTCTGAAATCATCACCGGCGCGCACGAGGCGATCCTGATCGACGCGCAATTCCAGCGCAGCGACGCGCAAGCGCTGGTGCAGAAGCTCAAGGCCAGCGGCAAGCGCCTGACCACGGTCTACATCAGCCACAGTGACCCGGATTACTACTTCGGGCTCGACGTCATCCGCGCCGCCTTCCCCAACGCGAAAATCGTGGCGACGCCGCAGACGGTGGCCGCCATCCAGGCGTCAATGCAAGGCAAGCTGGCCTACTGGGGCCCGATCCTGAAGGACAATGCGCCCCAGTCGCTCGTGCTGCCGGAGGTGCTGCACGCCGATCATCTGACGCTCGACGGCCGCACGATCGAGATCAAGGGGTTGAACGGCCCGAACCCAGCGCGCACGTATCTGTGGATCCCGTCGCTGAAGACCGTAGCCGGCGGCGTGGTGGTCTTTAACGGCGATCATGTCTGGGTAGCGGACACGCAAACGCGCGAGTCACGCCTCGGCTGGCTGCAGACGCTGGACAGCATCACCACGCTCAAGCCCACAACGGTGGTGCCCGGGCACTTCTCCGGCGACAGTCCCAAGGGGCTGGACGCAGTACGCTTTACGGCCGATTACCTGAAGACGTTTGAGCTGCAAGCTGCCAAAGCCAACAACTCGGCGGAACTGGCCAAGGCCATGAAGACCGCCTACCCGACGCTGGGCGGCGATGCATCGCTGGAATTGAGCGCCAAAGTCATCAAGGGCGAAATGAAGTGGCCGCAATAATTCGGACAGACACAAGGACAAGCGCATGACAACGCTGCATTACATCTTCGACCCGCTGTGCGGCTGGTGCTACGGTGCCGCGCCGCTGGTGGAGGCCGCCCGCAAGGTGCCGAGCCTGCAAATCGCCTTCCACGGCGGCGGCATGCTGGCCGGCGCGAACCGCCGTGCGGTGACACCGCAATGGCGCGACTACGTCATGCCGCACGACCACCGCATTGCGAGCCTGACCGGCCAACCCTTCGGCGAGCCGTACTTCGATGGCCTGCTGCGCGATACGACGGCCGTGATGGACTCAGAGCCGCCCATCACCGCTGCGTTGGCCGCCGAGGCACTCGGTGGGCGCGGGCTGGACATGACCCACCGCATCCAGCGTGCGCACTATGAAGAAGGCCGACGCATTGCCGACGTGGCCGTGCTGCGTGAATTGGCGGCCGAGATCGGCCTGTCACCCGAAGCCTTCGATGCGGAATACGCGCGGCAAACCGGTGCGCTCACGCAGCAGCACATTGCGGCGAGCCGGCAATGGCTCGACCGCGTGGGTGGCCAAGGTTTCCCGACGTTTGCGCTGGAAGATGCGGATGGCCGCATCGGCATGATCGATATCGGCCCGTGGTTGGGTCGCCCCGATCAATGGGCACAGGCGCTCGCACAACATGTTGGCGCGCCCGCTCCAGTGGATGCGGTGGGTGAAGCCAATGGCCCCATCTGCGGGCCGGACGGCTGCGCATAGAAAGAACGCGCCTCAGCCCCTGAGCGCCCAGCGGCCGAGTTCGTCATACCGCGTCTTGCCCAGCCAGCTATGGATCAAGACGAACTCCCGCACCGTCCAGGTGATAGGCTCAACCGGCTTGGGCGCAAAACCACCACGGTCATACAGCAGTGTGATGTGCGGCTTGAAATGACCGCGCGGCACCGGCACGCCGGCCCGCAATAACACGTCGCCCAGGGCCGCCTGAAACGCCATCAGGCCGGTCACGCCCTCATCGCCCAGCAGCACGAATGGCCGGTGATCGCGCCGGCCATGAAAGCTCACGACCTGGTTGAACGAGGCATCGAACGCGGGCAGCACGAGCCCTCCTGCCGCGGCACGTACTCTCGCAACAAGGTCATCCGGCGGCGGTTGAACGAAATCCCCCACATGGTGGAGCGTGACATGCAAACGTTCGGCACGCAGCGCCTTGCCCTTGAAACCCACCACGGGCCGCAATTGCTCGATCAGGCGAGCGATACGTTGCGCGGTATCCGCATCGGGCTTCACGGCCAGAAACAGGCGATGCGCAGGCAACTGCGGGGTGGCTTCGAATCCGGGAAGCGTGAGTTGGGTCACGGGAAGGTGGCAGGCGGCGGGTGGGGAATCCGGCCATTATCGACGCCCACATGACGTTTCGCTGCGGTCTTGCTGCACGCGCAAAAAAAAACAACGCCCGGCAGATGACTCCGCCGGGCGTTGCATTTTTCCGGTGTGACGTTGCGATCAGATGTCGAAGAACACCGTCTCCGCGCCGCCATCGGGCGTGTCTTGCAGGCGCACATCGAAGGTGTAGACCACCTCGCCATTGCGCTCGCTGCGTTGGGCGATCAGCGTCTTGCGGCGCACTTCCCACTCGATGCCGTTGAGCACGGGGTCGTTGCCATTGGCGGCCTCCTCATCGCTGAAATACACACGTGTGTGCAGCCCCAGGTTGATGCCGCGCGCAAACAGCACCATGCAGATATGCGGTGCCTGCACGGCGTTTCCGCGCCCCGCCACAGCGCCCGGCTTGATGGTCTCGAAGCGGTAGACACCCGTGTCGAAATCGGCACCAGCGCGGCCCCAGCCACGGAAGGCGGGGTCGACCGGCTTGTCTTGCCGATCGGCCGGATGCGCATACTTGCCATCTGCATTGGCTTGCCAGATCTCGATCAGCACATCGCGCAGCAGCGAGCCGGAGCCATCGTAGACACGCCCTTCCAGCGCGATACGCTCGCCGCGCGTGGCCGGCGTAGTCAGCACATTGCCGAACTCTTTTTCATAGATGTCGAAGCCGGCCTGGCGCGGCGCAAGGCCAATGTGCACGTACGGGCCGCCGGTCTGCGAGGCTGTTTCGTTGAAGTGTGCAAACGGCGGCGTTGTGGTGGCAGTCCCTGCCTGGGCGCGTTCCAGCGATGCTTGAAGCGTGGTCGTCGTCATCACTTGGCTCCTTGGGCTGGGACAGCGTTCTCGAAATGCGTGGCGCGGCGGCCGCGCAGCGTGATGTCAAAGCGGTAGCAGCGCGAATCGAGCGGCACGTGGTTGGCCGTATCGAGCAGCGCAATCAAGCCGCGCACCTGCTCTTCGCTGGGGATGGTCTTGATGATCGGACACTGCGCGATCATCGGGTCGCCTTCAAAGTACATCTGCGTGATCAGGCGCTGCGCCCAGCCGTCGCCCGACAGCGAGTAATGGATATGCGCCGGGCGCCAGTCGTTGACGCTATTACGCCAGGGGTACGCGCCCGGCCTGACGGTGCGATAGACGTAGTAGCCGTTGGCGTCCGTCAGCATGCGGCCGCAGCCGCCGAAGTTCGGATCAATGGGCGCGAGGTAACGGTCGTTCTTGTGGCGGTAGCGTCCGCCGGCGTTGGCCTGCCACACCTCGACCAGCGCGTTCGGCACCGGGCGGCCGAACTCGTCGCGCACATAGCCATGCACGATGATGCGCTCGCCGATCGGCAGGCCGTCTTTGGCGTAGTTAAGGATGAGGTCGTTGTCGAGCGGGCCGAGATCATCGGCGGTGAACACCGGTGCGGTGGTTTCCGACAGCGTGTTGAGCGTGGAGATGAGCGCCTTGCGCGGGGAGCGCAGCACGCTGGTCTTGTAGCCGGGGGTCAATGCGGGCGGATGCTGCGCGGTGTCGCGCTGAGCGAATTCGCCAGTGCCGGAAAGGGGCAAGGTCATGGGGCGTCTCCTATTGAACTCGTGGGTTGGACTGTATCTCCGCCAAAAAGTGAAGTAAATTGACTTCTGATCGACGATTCAATAACCATAAGTTATGGAAAGTGCTTTTTCCGGCGAACTCCCCTCGCGCATCCGCTTCCGCCACCTGAGCTGTTTTGTAGCGATCGCGCAGGAGCGCAACCTGCGGCGCGCCGCCGAGCGTCTGCATCTGAGCCAGCCGGCGGTCTCCAAAACCCTGGGTGAACTGGAAGCACTGGCCGGCGTGCAACTCGTGGAGCGTGGCCGCCACGGCGCACGCTTGACGGCAGCCGGCGAACAATTCCTGCGGCACGCCGTGGGGGTGACGCAGGCATTGGAGTCCGCCACGGCCGCGCTAATGGGCTCAGGGGATGCGTCTGCGCCTGTCGTGCACGTCGGCGCCCTGCCCACCGTGGCCAGCAGCCTGCTGCCTCAGGCGATTGCCCAATTGCATGCGCAGCGCCCGCATGCCGGCGTGCGGCTGCGCACCGGCACCAATATCGAATTGCTTTCCGCGCTCAACGCAGGCGAGCTTGATTTCATCATTGGGCGCATGGCCGAGCCGACGATGATGCAGGGATTGTCGTTTGAGCTGCTGTATGCGGAAGCGCTTGCGCTGGTCGTACGGCCGCAGCATCCACTGGCCTCGTCTGCAAACGATGTGACATCTCTGCAGGCGGTGCTCGACTATCCGCTTGTCATTGCTACGGCCGGCACCGTACCACGCCATCACACCGATACCCTGTTCCAGACCCACGGCCTGCGGCTGCCGGCGGGTGTGACGGAAACACTATCAGTGTCGGTCGCGCGGCTGCTGACTCGCCGTTCGGATGCGATATGGATCACGCCAGAGCGTGCCGCCCAAGACGATTTGTTACAAGGCAGGCTCATCCGCCTCAACCTGCCGACTCCCGGCACTGGGGAGCCCGTTGGCTTGCTGCGCCGCAGCGCCGTCGCACCCACTGAATTAGCCGATACCTTTATGGAGATCCTCCGCACGCTTGCGCATGCGGCCTCGGAAAAAACACGCTGAACCTATTGCATCAGCCGACAGATATGCAGCCGCCTGCAAAATCATAATAATTAAATAAGGACCTCACTGATCATCAAAAATATCCAATGCAAATAACTTGATTTTGCGCCGCCCATGGACACTGACCAAGTGCCAATTAATTTTATTGAAAGCAGACCAAAAAAAATGTCACAAATCACCTGAAAGGCTTATGCAACATTGATCATCATCCCTTCCAGGCTGCCAGCACTCATCAGTGTATACATTGAAAAATCAACAGGTTGGTCAAAAGCACGGCTGCCCTCCCGCCCCCACATTGCCCGCCCTCCCCGCCAAAGGTGCCGATTAACCGGAAACAGCCACACTAATCGAATAATGATTAGTTCAAGATAGTGAGGCGAGAAATCCTCTCAAAAATATAATGACCCGGCCAAGTACATTGATTCCTTGGCACCCACATTCCAGGACAACCCTATTAAGCGAGGCGCGACAATGACGGAACAATCTCTTGCTGAACGCGTGCATGCAACTGAAAGCCAAGCACAGCAGGCATTGGCTGCCAACGACTGGACGAAGTACGACGGAGAACGGGTCAAGGCCAGTAATTCCGGTCCGGTCTATCTGATCCTCCATGGCCACCTACGCTGGATTCCCAACCAGGCAACGTATACGAACCTGTTCGCCTCCTGGGACGGCATCCTCGTGAGCGACTATCTGGTCGACAACGTGCCGCAAGGCCCGGCCCTGACCAATGGAGCCGTCTTGGCCAAAGGCAGCCACCCACAGACCTACCTCGTGACCAACGGCCAGAAGCTTTGGATTCCCAACCCCGAAACCTTCAAGAAGTTCGGCTTCAATGCCGGCAAAGTAGTCACGGTTCCCGACGTCGTCGTCGACTTCATCCCGACCGGGCCGAACGTCGGCTGACGCATCCCTGCGGGACCGAAAGCGCCGGCCGAGTTGGTTGGCGCTTTTTCATTTGAAGCGTTCAAAGAGGAATGCCGACCATAAGGCCGGCAATTTTCTTTGCGTATCGCCAATCAGCGATGCGCCAGTTCCGATTCCTCCTCGGCGTCGAAGACACGCCGATCGGTTTGTCGCAGCAGCTGGCTGGTAATTGTCCCGGCGGTCATCGAGCCATTGACGTTGAGCGCAGTGCGACCCATGTCGATCAACGGTTCGATGGAGATTAGCAGCGCCACGAGCGTCACCGGCAGCCCCATCGCCGGCAGCACGATCAACGCGGCAAAGGTGGCACCACCGCCCACGCCGGCCACGCCGACCGAGCTGAGGGTAACGATGGCGACCAGCGTGGCGATCCATGTGGTGTCCAGCGGATTGATGCCGACCGTCGGCGCCACCATCACGGCCAGCATGGCGGGATACAAGCCCGCGCAACCGTTCTGGCCAATCGTGGTGCCAAACGATGCAGCAAAGCTGGCGATCGACTCCGGCACGCCGATGCGGCGTGTCTGTGCCTCGATGCTCAGCGGAATGGTCGCGGCGCTCGACCGGCTCGTAAACGCAAAGGACAGCGCCGGCCAGACCTTGCGGAAGAAGCGAATCGGGTTGATGCCATTGAACGTCAGCAGCGCGGCATGCACGCCAAACATGATCGCCAGCCCCAGATACGAGGCCACAACGAAGCTGCCGAGCTTAATGATGTCCTGCGCGTTCGATGTGGCTACCACGTTGGTCATCAGCGCCAGCACACCATAGGGCGTCAGGCGGATGACAAGGCGCACCAGCTTCATCACCCAAGCCTGCGCGGTATCGATGGCGACGAGCACACGCTCGCCCTTTGCCGCGTCATCTTTGAGCAGATGCAGCGCCGCCACGCCCAGAAACGCCGCAAAGATCACCACACTGATGATGGAGGTGGGCTTGGCGCCGGTCAGCTCGGCAAACGGATTCTTCGGCAGGAAGGACTGCAACAACTGCGGCACCGTCAGTTCCGCCACCTTGCCCACATAGTTGTCCTGAATGGCGGTCAACCGCGCGGTTTCCTGCGCGCCTTGCACCAGCCCTTGCGCCGTCAGGCCAAACAGATTGGTAACGAACACGCCGACCAGGGCGGAGATCAGCGTCGTCAGCAACAGCGTGCCGATCGTCAGCAGGCTGATCCTGCCCAGCGATGAGGCATTGTTCAGCTTGGCCACTGAGTTCAGCACCGACACCAGCACAAGCGGCATGACGATCATCTGCAGCAGTTGGATGTAGCCGCCCCCGACGATGCTGAACCACGCGATCGACTGCTTGAACGTCGCGCTGTCGTCAGCGTAAATGAGGTGCAGTGCCAAACCAAACACGATGCCGAGCGCCATGCCCAGCAGTACGCGTTTCGCCAGACTCCAGTTCGGCTTCAAATGTGCGCAATAGCGCAGCGCCATCAATATGACGACAAAGGCGGCGATGTTGAGGATCAGCGGGAAGTTCATGTTTCTGAGGGCCTTGCTTGGATCGCGGCATCTTACGACAGACGTGCACAACGCGTTGTAGCAATACGTGCGCCAAAGCCGACGGCGCTGCGCGGTCTTGACGAAAAAAAAGCCCGCACAAGTGCGGGCGAGACAAGGAAATCAGGAGCCCTGCGATTAGGAGGTCACGCTGCTCAGAACGAATGAACGATGCCGGTGTACGCACCCAACTGGTTCTTGCCCGGCGCCGGATTGTTGTTGGTCGCCTCCACCGAGAAGTTGGCGTTGGCGCTGTTCTGCACCGTGCCCACGCTCGCGTACAGCAGCGTGCGCTTGGACAGGTTGTAGTTGGCACCGGCCATGAACAGGTTGGCGTTGCCGCCTCCGTGGTTCACGTTGACGCGGTAGGCCGCGCCGATCAGCGTCAGCGCCGGCGTCAACTCATAGTTCACGCCCAGCCAGTAGTGGTTGGCTTTGGTGGGGGCGCCAACCGGGGCATCGGGCGCGGAGAGGTTTTCGTACACCGCAAACAGCTTGGCCTTGCCGATGGTGAACGTGCCGCCCACCGTGGCTTCCTTGGAGAAATTGAAGATGTCGGTGTACTTGCCGTTGGCGTCTCGGATCACGTCATAGATCGCGCGCACTTCCACGGGGCCGGCGGTGTAGACGGCGGATACGCCATCGCGGCGGCTGTTGGTGAAGGAGCCCGGCTGTTCGCCCAGGCCGGTCTGCACGCCGAACTGAAAGCCGCCCCAGGTCGGGCTCTGGTATTCGACGATGTTGTTGGCGCCCGGCCAGTTAC
>Ga0209646_1000204_pt1 | contig 69552 bp, 59 predicted proteins | sample AraplaL_Col_mTSA_FD_184259 | JGI IMG/M metagenome (GOLD analysis project Ga0209646, IMG submission 184259) | Arabidopsis root microbial communities from the University of North Carolina, USA - plate scrape CL_Col_mTSA (SPAdes) (version 2) | ecosystem: Host-associated > Plants > Roots >...
CTGGCCAAGGACAAGGAAGGCATCCTGCAAAAAGTGATGATGGAAACCGTCGACGGCGAATATCAGAACTACAAGGCCAAGGACGGCGCTTTCGTGCGCAAGCACTTCTTCGGCAAGCATCCGAAGCTGCTGGAAATGGTCAGCAAGATGTCCGACGACGACATCTGGCGCCTGACCCGCGGCGGCCACGATCCGCACAAGATCTACGCGGCATTCAAGGTGGCGCAGGACAGCAAGGACCAGCCGACCGTCATCCTGGCCAAGTCCATCAAGGGCTATGGCTTCGGCAAGTCCGGCGAAGCGCGCAACACCGCCCACAACACCAAGAAGCTGGACGACGAAGCCATCAAGGCCATGCGCGATCGCTTCCAGTTGCCGATCTCCGACGCCGACTTGCCGAACATCCCGTTCTTCAAGCCGTCCGACGACACCCCGGAAATGCAATACCTGCACGAGCGCCGCAAAGCGCTGGGCGGTTACCTGCCGCAACGCCGTCCGCAAGCCGACGAAAAACTGGTCGTGCCGGAATTGTCGGCATTCCAGGTCATGCTGGAACCGACTGCCGAAGGCCGTGAAATCTCCACCACCGCAGCGTACTCGCGCGTGCTGACCGCGCTGCTGCGCGACAGCAGCCTGGGCCAGCGCGTGGTGCCGATCATGGTCGACGAATCGCGTACCTTCGGCATGGAAGGCCTGTTCCGCCAGATCGGCATCTTCAGCCAGGTCGGCCAGTTGTACGAACCGGTCGACAAGGACCAGGTCATGTACTACCGCGAAGACAAGGCCGGCCAGATCCTGCAGGAAGGCATCAATGAAGCGGGCGGCATGAGCTCGTGGATCGCCGCGGCGACCTCGTACTCGACCAACAACCGCATCATGATTCCGTTCTATACGTATTACTCGATGTTCGGTCTGCAACGTATCGGCGATCTGGCCTGGGCTGCCGGCGACATGCGCGCCCGCGGCTTCCTGATCGGCGGCACCGCCGGCCGCACCACGCTCAACGGCGAAGGCCTGCAGCACGAAGACGGCCATAGCCACGTGTTTGCTTCCGCGATCCCGAACTGCGTGCCTTACGATCCGACCTTCGCCCACGAAGTCGCCGTGATCATCCATGACGGCCTGCGCCGCATGGTCGGCAACCAGGAAGACGTGTTCTATTACATCACCGTGATGAACGAGAACTACGGCCATCCAGGCATCAAGCCGGGTCAGGAAGAGGGCATCATCAAGGGCCTGTACCTGTTGAACGAAAGCGGCAAGAAGAACAAGCTGCGCGTGCAACTGCTGGGCTCCGGCACCATCCTGCGCGAAGTCATCGCCGCCGCCGACCTGTTGCGCGACGACTGGAAGGTCGACGCCGACGTCTGGTCCGCACCGTCGTTCACGCTGCTGGCGCGCGACGGCCAGGACATCGAACGCTGGAACATGCTGCATCCGGCCGACACCGCGCGCAAGGGTCACTTCGAGCAATCGATGGAAGGCACCGAAGGCCCGATCGTGGTCTCGACCGACTACATGCGCACCTACGCCGAACAAGTCCGCGCCTTCGTACCGAAGGGCCGTACCTACAAGGTGCTGGGCACCGACGGTTACGGCCGTTCCGACACCCGCGCCAAGCTGCGCGAGTTCTTCGAAGTCGACCGTCACTATGTGACCGTGGCTGCGCTGAAGTCGCTGGCCGACGAAGGCAAGATCAAGCCTTCCGTGGTTGCCGAAGCGATCGCCAAGTACGGCATCAATCCGGAAAAACCAAATCCAGTGACCCAATGATGTTGGAAATCTGCTGGGCCTGAATCATCCGTAAGGCGGCTTGTCATGTAATATCGGCAAGCCGCCTTCAACATGAGTGGACATAAATTCGACGCCGCGTATCCCCCATGCGGCGAACTGGATCCAGAACAAACGGAGCGCAAGAGATGAGTCAAATCGAAGTAAAAGTACCGGATATCGGCGATTTCAAGGAAGTCGAGGTCATTGAAGTCCTGGTCAAGGTAGGCGATACCATCAAAGTCGAACAATCCCTGCTGACTGTCGAATCCGACAAGGCCAGCATGGAAATCCCATCCAGCCACGCCGGCGTGGTCAAAGAGATCCGCGTCAAGCTCGGCGACAAGGTTGCCGAAGGCTCGGTGGTCGTGATCGTTGACGCCGAAGGCGCCGGCGCCGCAGCTGCTCCGGCACCAGCTCCGGCTGCCGCCGCTGCTGCTCCCGCCGCTGCAACGGCATCCGCTCCTGCACCTGCTGCCCCGGCAGCCTCGGGCGGGCTGCAAGATATCCTTGTCCCTGATATCGGCGATTTCGCCGAAGTCGAAGTCATCGAACTGCTGGTCAAGGTCGGCGACACCGTCAAGGTCGAACAATCCCTGTTGACCGTCGAATCCGACAAGGCCAGCATGGAAATCCCGTCGAGCCATGCCGGCGTGATCAAGGAACTGAAAGTGAAGATCGGCGACAAGGTTGCCAAGGGTTCGCTGGTCGCCGTGGTGGAAGCCGCCGGCGGCGCGGCTCCGGCGGCTGCTCCGGCGCCAGCCGCCGCGGCACCTGCCGCAGCGCCCGCACCGGCGCCTGCATCCGCTCCTGTTGCCGCCGCCGCTGCTCCTGCAATGGCGGTCGCAGCCGTTACGCCTGGTTCCGTCAACAAGTCACACGCTTCGCCATCGGTGCGCAAGTTTGCCCGCGAACTCGGCGTCGATCTGACCCGCGTGGTCGGCACCGGTCCGAAGAACCGCATCCTGCAAGAAGACATCCAGAAGTTCGTCAAGGCGGCACTGGCCGGCGGCGCAGGCACGGCAGCCAGCGCACCAGCCAAGAACGGCAGCGGCGCAGGCCTGGACCTGTTGCCATGGCCGTCGCTGGACTTCAGCAAGTTCGGGCCGACGGAATTGCTGCCGCTGTCGCGCATCAAGAAGATCAGCGGTCCGAACCTGCATCGCAACTGGGTCATGATCCCGCACGTCACGCAATTCGACGAAGCCGACGTGACCGAGCTGGAAGAATTCCGCAAGTCGTCCAACGACGCTTACGCCAAGGCAAAATCGCCGGTCAAGCTGACCATGCTGGCGTTCGTGATCAAGGCCAGCGTTGCGGCGCTGAAGAAATTCCCGGCGTTCAATTCCTCGCTCGACGCCAACGGCGAAAACCTGATCCTGAAGCAGTACTACAACATCGGCTTCGCCGCCGACACGCCGAACGGCCTGGTGGTGCCCGTGATCAAGAACGCCGATCAGAAAACCATCGGCCAGATCGCCACCGAGATGGGCGACCTGTCGGCGCAGGCGCGCGACGGCAAGTTGAAGCCTGCCGACATGCAAGGCGCGACCTTCACCATTTCGTCGCTGGGCGGCATTGGCGGCACGGCCTTCACGCCGATCATCAATGCGCCTGAAGTGGCGATCCTGGGCTTGTCCAAGTCGATCACCAAACCAGTCTGGGACGGCAAGCAATTCGTGCCGCGCCTGATGCTGCCGACTTCACTCTCCTACGACCACCGCGTGGTCGACGGCGCGATGGGCGCGCGCTTCTCGGCCTATCTGGCCGAGGTGCTGGGCGATCTGCGCAAGTCGTTGCTGTAGGAAGCTGCCCATGACCCCCGCCAAGGCCGTGCAAGCACCATTTCAGGCGATCTGCGGCGTTGCAAAGCCTCGCCGGGCCACCAGCCCGGCTGCGTTTTGCGCCTTGCATCTCATCCTGAACCGGCACTTGCACGGCCTCGTCGGGAATCATGAGCAACTTCAGGCAGCCTAGGAAAAGTCGGTGCGTTACCTCTGAGGCGACGCATAGCGAACAACAGAATTTACGGAGTAAAGACATGAGTCTGAGCGAAGTCAAAGTCCCCGATATCGGCGATTTCAAGGAAGTGGAAGTGATCGAATTGCTGGTCAAGGTCGGCGACACCATCAAGGTCGAGCAATCGCTGATCACCGTCGAATCCGACAAGGCCAGCATGGAAATCCCGTCCAGCACGGCCGGCGTGGTCAAAGAATTGAAAGTCAAGGTAGGCGACAAGGTTGCCGAAGGTTCCGTGCTGCTGCTGGTGGAAGCCAGCGGTGATGCGGCGGCCGCACCTGCTCCGGTAGCGGCGCCCGCAGCTGCACCTGCCGCGGCAGCGCCTGCGCCTGCGCCGGCCGCCGCTCCCGCAGCAGCCCCGGCCCCGGTCGCCGCCAGCTTCGGCGGCTCGGCAGACATCGAATGCGACATGATGGTCCTCGGCGCAGGTCCCGGCGGTTATTCCGCCGCGTTCCGCGCCGCCGACCTGGGCATGAACACGGTGCTGGTCGAGCGTTATCCGACGCTCGGCGGCGTTTGCCTGAACGTCGGTTGCATTCCATCGAAGGCGCTGCTGCACGTCGCCGCCGTCATCGATGAAACTGCCGCGATGGCGTCGCACGGCGTCACCTTCGCCAAGCCGGAAATCGACATCGACAAGCTGCGCGCCTACAAGGAAAAAGTCATCGGCACCATGACCGGCGGTCTGGCCGGCATGGCCAAGGCGCGCAAGGTCAACGTGGTGCAAGGCGTAGGCCAGTTCGTCGGCGCCAATCACATCGAGGTAACCGCAGCCGACGGCGGCAAGAAGACCGTCAAGTTCAAGCAAGCCATCATCGCCGCGGGTTCGTCGGTGGTGAACCTGCCGTTCGTGCCGCAGGATCCTCGCATCGTCGACTCAACCGGCGCGCTCGAACTGCGCCAGGTGCCAAAGCGCATGCTGGTCATCGGCGGCGGCATCATCGGTCTCGAAATGGCGACCGTGTACTCCACGCTGGGTGCGCGCATCGACGTCGTCGAAATGATGGACGGCCTGATGCAGGGGGCGGACCGCGACATGGTCAAGGTCTGGCAGAAGTTCAACGAAAAGCGTTTCGACAACGTCATGCTCAAGACCAAGACGGTCGCCGTCGAAGCGTTGAAGGAAGGCATCAAGGTCAGCTTCGAAGCAGCGGAAGCGGGCGCCAAGGCGCCGGACCCGCAAGTCTACGATCTGGTGCTGGTGGCAGTCGGCCGCAGCCCGAACGGCAAGAAGATCGCCGCCGACAAGGCCGGCGTGACCGTGACCGATCGCGGCTTCATTCCCGTCGACAGCCAGATGCGCACCAACGTGCCGCATATCTTCGCCATCGGCGATCTGGTCGGTCAGCCGATGCTGGCGCACAAGGCGGTACACGAAGCGCACGTTGCCGCGGAAGCTGCGGCGGGAGAAAAGAGCCACTTCGACGCCAGCGTCATTCCGTCGGTGGCCTACACCGATCCGGAAGTGGCATGGGTCGGCATCACCGAAGATGAAGCCAAGGCCAAGGGCATCAAGCTGGAGAAGGGCCACTTCCCATGGGCCGCATCCGGTCGCGCCGTCGCCAACGGCCGTTCGGAAGGTTTCACCAAGCTGCTGTTCGATGCCGAGACGCATCGCATCGTCGGCGGCGGCATCGTCGGCACGCATGCCGGCGACATGATCGGTGAAATCGCCCTGGCCATCGAGATGGGCGCGGACGCCGTCGACATCGGCAAGACCATCCATCCTCACCCGACGCTGGGCGAATCGATCGGCATGGCGGCGGAAGTCTACAAGGGCGTCTGCACCGACTTGCCGCCGATGCGCAAGAAATAAGCATGGTACGTTTCCTCATGCCTGTCGTCCCAGCGAACGCTGGGACGACAGGCAGAATGAGTTGACATGCCTGGCGAAAGAAAAGACAAACGGCTGGCATCGCAAGACGCCAGCCGTTTTTTATTGCAGCTGCGGTTTCAGCATCAACCGTTGATGATGCGCATTCCTTCTTCGGTATAACGCTTGCCGGCAGCCGCATCGGCAGGGAAGAGCAGGTTCAGTTCTTCCAGATGCGCCGCCGTCAACGTCACCGCCAGCGCGCCGCTGTTTTCTTCCAGATAGGTGCGACGCTTGGTGCCTGGAATCGGCACGATATGATCGCCTTGCGCCAGCACCCACGCCAATGCCAGTTGCGACGGCGAGCATTCATAGCGCGTCGCCAGTTCTTTTACCTTCTCCACCAGCAGCAGATTCTTCGCAAAGTTCTCTCCCTGGAAACGCGGATTGTGACGGCGATAATCGTCCGCGTCGAACTGATCCGGACGTGTAATCGCACCGGTCAGGAAGCCGCGTCCCAGCGGGCTGTACGGCACGAAACCGATGCCCAGCTTCTTGCACGTCGCCAGCACGCCTTGCTCCGGGTCGCGCGTCCACAGCGAGTATTCGCTTTGCAGTGCGGTGATCTTGTGGACCTTGCTGGCGCGCTCCAGCGTTTGCGACGAGGCTTCCGACAAGCCGATGTGACGGATCTTGCCGGCCTTGACCTGCTCGGCCAGCGCGCCCACGGTCTCTTCGATCGGCGTGCTCTGATCGATGCGGTGCTGGTAGTACAGATCGATGGTGTCGACGCCCAGGCGTTTCAGGCTGCCTTCGACCGACGTGCGGATGTAGTCGGGTTTGCCGTTGACGCCGCGCGCCGCCGGGTTGGCCGGATCGCGCACGATGCCGAATTTGGTCGCGATGAAGACCTGGTCGCGCTTGCCCTTGATGGCCTTGGCGATCAATTCCTCGTTGATGTAAGGACCGTACATGTCGGCGGTATCGAGAAAGCAGATGCCGAGTTCCAATGCGCGGTGGATGGTAGCGATGGATTCGGCATCGTCGCGGTTCGAATAGAAATCGCTCATGCCCATGCAGCCGAGGCCGATGGACGAGACGGTCGGGCCGTCAGCGCCGAGCTTGCGGGTGCCGGCTTGTGTTGCCGGTTTTGCGTGCGGAGTTGTTGCGTTGGTTGCGTTTGTTACTGTCATTGGAAGCGTCCTCGATAGATTGCTGGTGAGTGACGACGTTCACCGGCAGTGCAGCCTCCATGTCTTCATACATGTTCACTTTCATATGAAGCACGGCCAGGTTGCTCTGCAGTTCGGCGATCGTCTCTTCCACGGTGCGGGCATGCCGTTGCAGCAATGCCTTCCGTGCAGACACACTTTCCGCCGTGTTGCCGGCGCGGCGCAGCTCCGCATAGCGCAGCATGTCGCGGATCGGCAGACCGGTCGAACGCAGCTTCAGCAAGAATCCGATCCAGGTCAGATCTTCTTCGCGGAACAGGCGGTGCGTATTATCCTGGCGCGCGATCGGATCGAGCAGGCCGATCTTTTCGTAATAGCGCAGGGTATGCACCGACAATCCGGTCTTTGCGGCAGCTTGTTGTATGGTCAGGGAAGTGGTCATGTGGGGCAGTCTAGAAGTTGGAGTGCGCTCTAAGTCAAGGGGGATTATGCGCTTTTTTCTGACGGCTTGTCAGGATGCGGGTTGCCAATCGGGGCCACGCCAGCAAACTTTCGGCAGCTATGCAAAGATAGCGTTTTTCGCGAGAAGACCCCGACGCTGCCGTGCGGTAAGCGACCGGCAGCGCAGGCGGTTTTCTCAGTTTGCAATGCTCAGGAGAAGAGTGAATGAGTCACCCGTTTAATCCCGCCCCCATCGCCGAAAAGTTCGGCATCCCTGCCGCCGATCTCGGCATCGAACTGATCAGCCATACGCTGGAAGGTATTGAGTACGAAAGCGTCCTGCTATTCAACAAGAAGAGCACGGCGCCGGTCGCCGGCGTACTGTCGATTCCCAATTTCTTCGGCGTCAGCCAGAAGGCCCTGGAAGTCGCCGCCACCACCATCGGATTGAACCAGGCGATTCTGGTCGGCGACGTCTACGGCAAGACCGTGCGTCCGGCCAATGGCGACGAAGCCATGGCCGCCATCATTCCGCTGAAGAAAGATCGCGCCGAATTGCGCAAGCGCATGAACGCCGTGCTGGAAGCGCTCAAGGGCCAGGACAAGGTCAAGCTGAGCGGCAAGCTCGGCGCTTGCGGCTTCTGCTTCGGCGGTACCGCAGCGTTGGAACTGGCGCGCGCCGGTGCGGCCGTCAATGCCTTTGTATCGCTGCATGGCGCGCTGGATACGCCGAATTCCAAGGATGCAGAAAACGTCAAGGGCGCCATCCTGGTGCTGCACGGCGTGCAGGATCCATCGGTACCGCGCGACATGGTCAATGCCTTCATCGATGAAGTCAGCGCCGCCAAGCTGGACTGGCAACTGGTCAACTACGGCCAGGCCGGCCATTCGTTCACCGATCCGGACGCCAGCAACCCGGGCTTCTTCTATCACAAGCAAACCGCCGAACGCGCGGCAGTGGCGTTGAAGAACTTCTTTGCAGAAAAACTTGCCTGATTGATGTGACACGGTCGCAGCAAAAAAGCTTGCAGCTTCGGGTGCAAGCTTTTTTATGTCCAATCGTTTCACAATGGAGTAGTAAGAGAAAAAGCCCAACGGTATCCATTGTTGGGCTTTTTTTCTGGGCAGACGTCGGTAGCGCTCTAAGCTGCTGCCTTAACAAGGAATTTTGTTTTTCACTCGCGCTCATTATTTCTGGCGAAAGGCTATGCAAGAAATCCGAATGTGCTCAACTAACGCGGCGGAACCAAAGGCTGCTACCGTGATGGATTCGTTCCGGCATACGGGGAAAAATCGAGGCCATGACGGCTGGCTCGCGAGTGCCCATAAAGTGACTTGACCATACCACTTTCCAGTGGTCATTGAATTGCAGAAAAGCGCGCGCGAGGTACTGTTCATTCCAATTACGGCCTTGATCAATCATCCAGTTTTTAGGATATTCATCTGGCAGAAAAATGTCGTGGATATGTACAATCACTCCCGGGCGCAGTCGTGGCAATATCTCAAAAAACAGATAATTGACGTCGCTACCGACCTTTGACACATGCGAAGAGTCAATAAATAGGATGTCACCTGCGTCCAAACGATCAAAAAAGCTTGTCTCGACTTCTTCGACCTTTTGGCGCACCAACTGAGAGATACCATCGACACCATCAATGAGAAACTGTCGTGGATACGGCTCAATGCAACTGAACTCAATCGCGTTGTTGAAATGAGTGCGATTGACCTCGGCCGTAACCAGTGACGAGAAGCCGCTGCCGACTTCGATAAGCTTTTTCGGGCGAAAGTGCTGCAACGCTGCGTATAAGAACTCAGCATCTGGTAAGGGAAACTGGTCGTTATTGTAGAAATAGCGAGCGGGGTCATTTGGTTGCTCTACTGGCCAGTCGATGTTTGTTGTATAGGGAGCAAGTTCTCTTGCAAGAGCAACTTGTGCTTCTACTTGCAGATCGATGCCAAGCATCGAATCCGTCTCTGCCCAAATCTTGTCCTGACGTGCCCGGATGTCAGGAGTGTTGGCGATCGGTGAATAGAAGTGCCCTATTGGAAACAGCATCGAAATCCCGCCGTCGCCGTCAGGCATTGCAAATGCGTTGAGGCGGCGGAAGTGTTCGAAAAGAAGTTTGATAAACATGCGGGCTCCTGAGATGCTATGGTTTTTACTATGTACGGATCGATCGCTGACATCGGCGTTTCGTTTGCACGCAACTTTATCAGGAATAGCCTCATGTTCACATTGAGAGCCGGTACTTTCGCTTCGCAATTTGCAATTGAGTCGCATGTAATAGACTTTGCGAACGCCCATAAATCCTTCTTGCGGCGTGGAAAATCACCTAAGTTATTGATTTTATAGAATCTTCTTGGCGGGCATAGTCAAATAGCAATCATTCGATAGCCTCTGCATGCCTAAAGCGCGTATCTCGTCTGGCGAAAAATTTGATGCGCATGGTGGTGGTGACGAGGATTTTCTGAATCAAAAAAAAACGGCGCCTTTCGACGCCGGTCAGTTTCTTGCGCAAGGAGTGGGGTGGACTACTCCTTGACCGCCCCGGTCATGCCCGACACGTAGTATTCCACGAAGAAGGAATACACCACCGCCACCGGCAACGAGCCCAGCAGCGCGCCCGCCATCAGCGCACCCCAGTGATAGACGTCGCCGTCGACCAGCTCGGTCACGATGCCCACCGGCACCGTCTTTACTTCGGATGAGGAGATGAAGGTCAGCGCATAAATGAATTCGTTCCACGACAGGGTGAAGGCGAAGATGCCGGCGGAGATCAGGCCCGGCACCGCCAGCGGCAGGATGATCTTGACCAGAATTTCCCACCGCGTGGCGCCGTCGATCAGTGCGCATTCTTCCAGCTCATACGGAATCGAGCGGAAGTAGCCCATCAGCAGCCAGGTGCAGAATGGAATCAGGAAGGTCGGATACGTCAGGATCAGCGCCCAGCGCGTATCGAACAGGCCCAGCTTGAACACGATCGCCGCCAGCGGAATGAACAGGATAGACGGCGGAATCAGATACGCCAGGAAGATGCCCAGGCCGACCTGCTTGGAACCCTGGAAGCGCAGGCGTTCGATGGCATAGGCAGCAAACACGCTGGCCGCCAGCGAGGCGAAGGTCGACACCACCGACACGATCACGGTGTTGAGCAGCCATGCCGGATACTGGGTTTCAAACAGCAGTTTCTTGAAGTGGGCCAGCGTCGGCGCCACCACCCAGAACGGATTGCCGGTCTGGCGCAGCAATTCGTTATCCGGCTTGAAGGCCGTGATCACCATCCAGTAAAACGGAAACAGCAGTACGAACACGAAGATGCCCAGCGGGATATAGGTCGTGATCCAGCGGCGCGGCATCGATTGCAGAAAATCCATGCCCTGCGTTTCCTGCTGCTGGTCTTTTGACTTCTTGCTCATTTGTCACCTCCTTGTTGCCAGCCGCGACGTTGCAGGCCGAAGTACGAAAACATGATGGCTGCGAGCAGGAAAGGAATCATGTAGGTTGCCAGCGCCGCGCCTTCACCGAGCGAGCCGCCGGGGATTGCCCGTTGGAACGACAGCGTTGCCATCAGGTGCGTGGCATTCAACGGACCGCCGCGTGTGAGCACGTAGATCAACTGGAAGTCGGTGAAGGTGAACAGCACCGAGAAGGTCATCACCACCGCGATGATCGGCGTCAGCAAGGGCAGCGTGACGTAGCGGAACTGCTGCCACGGTTTGGCACCGTCAATCGCCGCCGCTTCATACAGCGAAGGCGAGATGGTTTGCAGGCCGGCCAGCAGCGAGATCGCGACGAAGGGAATGCCGCGCCAGACGTTGGCGATCACGGTGGAAATCCGTGCCAGCCAAGGCTCGCCGAGGAAGTCGATGTAGTGATCGATCAGGCCCATCTTCATCAGCGACCAGCTGATGACGGAGAACTGCGAGTCGTACATCCACCAGAACGCCAGCGCCGACAAGGCGGTCGGAACGATCCATGGCAGCAGCACGATGGCGCGGAAGAATGACTTGATCGGCAGGTTCTTGTTGAGCAGGATCGCCAGCCACAGACCGAGCACGAACTTCAGGATGCTGGCGGTGACGGTGTAGAACAGCGTGTTGAACAGCGACAGCTGCGCCAGCGAATCGCCGAGCAGGAAGGAGTAATTATCCAGCCCGATGAAGCTGCCTTCGCCACCGATCTTGGTATCGGTAAAGCCAAGCCAGACTCCCAGTCCGAGCGGGTAAGTCAGAAACACGACAAGCAGTAATACGGCGGGCGCCATGAACAGCATGCCCAGCACATTACGGTTGTTCAGCAGTCGGGATAACATAAGCAGACCTCGGTAAGCGTGATGACTGCGTTCGCATGGCGATGGCCGATGCGAACGCATGTTTTGCTCCATGCATCGCCTGTATCGGCTTCCGGAATTTCAAGCAGCCGATACAAACGAAAGCAGGTTGTTACGCTTTGTAGAAGCGTTTCGCGCGCTCCGCTGCGCGATCGATGGCTTGCTGTACGGTCTTCGATCCGCTGGCGGCTTCGGCCACCATGTCGACCACCACATAGTCGGCCATGCACGCCGCCGATGCTTGTCCCAGCGGACCTTCATGGCCGTGGTCGATCATCAGCGCCGCCGAATCGCGATACACGGTGGCCTTCGGATCCGAGGTCCAGATGGCGTTCTTTTCGTAGGCCTTGAGCGATTGGCTGACGTAGCCGATGGAGGCTTCCATCCATGGGTTGTACTGCTCGGGTTCGAACATGAACTGGACGAAAGCCTTGGCCGCGTTCGGGAACTTGGTGTGCTTGAAGATCATCATCTGCGTGATCTGCATCAGCTCGGTCGGCTTGCCGGCGGGGCCGATAGGGAAGTGCGCGTGTTGCGTGTCCTTCGCCATTTCCTGCATCTTCGGATCGGGAGAGTTCTTGGCCGCGTAGTACACCGAGATGCCGTTGGCTGTCATGCTGATCTGGCCATCCAGGTACGCCTTGTTGTTCGACGGATCTTGCCAGGACAGTGTGCCTGGAATAAAGGTCGCGTACAGTTGCTTGGCGTATTCCAGCGCGGCCCGGGTTTCTGCCGAGTTGATGGCGACGGCGCCTTTCTTGTCGACCAGCTTGCCGCCGTGCGACCACAGCAACCAGTGCGCCCAGTTGTTGGCGTCGCCGACGGCTTTGCCGAGTGCGAAGCCGACCGGTGTGTTCTTGGCTTTTAGTGCCTGGCAGAGTTTCAGGAAACCAGCTGTGTCTTTTGGAATGGCGTCAAAGCCGGCAGCTTTGATCTGACTCTCACGATAGACCAACGCATTGCCGACCACGCCGAACGGCAGCGCAATCCACTTGCCGTCCTTGGTGCCGTATTTGCGGCATACGTCATACCAGCCGCCCAGACGGCTGCCCAGCGAAGTTGCCAGGTCGGTCAGATCGATCAGCTTGGTCGGATATTGTTGCGGATCGTCGAACCAGCTCATCACGATGTCCGGACCGGAGCCGACGTTGGCGGCAACCGCGGCCTTGGGACGCAGATCTTCCCAGCCTTCGCTGTCGGTGCGCACGGCGACGCCGGTTTTCTCGGTGAATTTCTTCACGTTCGCATTCCACAGGTCTTCATCGCCCTGGACGAAGCGCTTCCAGCGCAATACGCGCAACGTCGCGCCTTTTTCGATCTCGAACTTCAGGCCGGCGCCGGTGGCGGCCGGCGCCGCCGGTGCGGCAAATGCGTTGGTTGTGGCTACTGTCGAGGCCGCAGCGACGGATGCGCTCGCAGCCAAAAAGTCACGTCTGGTCAGCTTGGTCATGTCTCCTACTCCTTCTCTTCTGATGAAAGTGAATGGGTCCGCTCTGTTGCGTTGTTATTTTTACTTGCTGTAGTACAGATTGTGTTACAGGGACTGCTTTGAAAAAGACAAATCAAGTTTTCGATCGGGGTTGCTTCAGCCGCGCGCCAGCGTCTTGCCGCTGTCGGCATCGAACAAATGCGTGCTGCCATGCTCCGGCACCAGGTTGATCGTATCGCCCGCGCCGAAGTTATGGCGTTCGCGGAAGATCGAAGTCAGGCTGGTGTCGTTGAAGCGGGCATAGACTTCGGTGTCGGCGCCGGTCGGTTCGACCACGACCACCTTGGTGCTCATGCCGCTGCCGGCAGGGCCGATGCTCAGATGTTCCGGACGCACGCCGTAGACCACGCGCTGGCCGTCGACGCCGTCGAGACCGCGATGGGCATATGGTGCCGGCAGGCGCGTGCCGTCGGCGAATTCGACCTCGGCCTTGTCTGCATTGCGGCGTAACGTGGCGGGGATGAAGTTCATCGCCGGCGAGCCGATGAAGCCCGCGACAAAAATGTTGGCGGGGCGGTCGTACAGTTCCAGCGGACGGCCGCGCTGTTCCACCAGGCCGTCGCGCATGACGACGATCTGGTCGGCCATGGTCATCGCTTCGATCTGGTCATGGGTGACATAGACCGAAGTGGTCTTGAGGCGCTGATGCAGTTCCTTGATTTCGGTGCGCATCTGCACGCGCAGCTTGGCGTCGAGGTTGGACAGCGGCTCATCGAACAGGAAGACCTGCGGATCGCGCACGATCGCGCGGCCCATCGCCACGCGCTGGCGTTGACCGCCGGAGAGCTGGCGCGGATAGCGTTCCAGCAGATTGGTCAGGCCGAGGATTTCGGCGGCCTTCTTGACTTGTTGCTGGATGAAGGATTTCTCCTTCTTGGCAAGCATCAGCGAGAACGCCATGTTGTCGTTGACCGTCATGTGCGGATACAACGCGTAGTTCTGGAACACCATGGCGATGTCGCGGTCCTTGGGCTGGACGTTGTTGACCACGGTGCCGCCGATGGAGATATCGCCTTCGGTGATTTCCTCGAGGCCCGCCAGCATGCGCAAGAGCGTCGACTTGCCGCAGCCGGAAGGGCCGACCAGCACGGCGAACTGGCCGTCCTCGATGTCGATGTCGACGCCGCGAATGACCTGGGTACTGCCGAATTGCTTTTTGATGCCGCGAATCTGAACTGATGCCATGCCTTGCTCCTCGTCTCTATATCTCGTTTTTGTGTCTGTTTATGTTTGCAATGAGCCCCTTCTTGGAGGGCTACCGCACATTTGATTCTGAACCATGTGCTGTTTTGATTTTTATGGTTTTCGGCGACATTGAGAGATACAACCATGACCGCTCACTTTCGCTGCCGATTGTTGCCAATTCGGCAGCGTGGCGATAGTGAACATTTTTGCATCATCAGCGAGTCATACCTCTCGTTGTCGGGTGCTGCGAGATCGGTTTTAGGTCTGTTGCGCTTGCTGCGTTCCTGCATCCAGCGATTGGCTGGGGGCAGGGTGTCTTTTATCTTTGATTATTTTTTCTTGCCTTCCACCACCACATACGACGGGCGTCCGTTGCGGTCCCAGTCGATCAGGTTTTGCGCTGCCTTGCGGCGCAATTCCCTGGCCGCGACTTCGGAATAGAAGGCGGCGTGCGGCGACAATAGCACACGTTTGTGCTGGACAATAGCGGAACTTGTCGCCGGCGGTTCGACCGGCAAAACGTCCAGTCCGGCGCCCTTCAGATTGGTGTCGAGCGCCTTGAGCAGGTCGTCGATGTTGACCAGGCCGCCGCGCGCCGAGTTGACCAGGAAGCTGTCCTGTTGCATCAGTTTCAACACCGACGCATCGATCATGCCGCGCGTTTCGTCGTTGAGCGGCGTGTGCAGAGAAACGACATGTGCCTGCCTGAACAATTCTTCCTTGCCGACGCGTTCCACGTAGGCCGGAAAGTCGCCGTCGATGATGTGCGGATCGTAGGCGATCACGCGCTTGAACAGATTGCGGCTGATATGCGCCATGCGCTTGCCGATGCGGCCGAGGCCGACGATGCCGATGGTCATGTCGGAGCAGCGCTGGATCTTGCCCGCGGTGGTGTAATGCCATTGGCCGGACTTGACGTCGCGGTCGTAGCCGGTGATGTTGCGGATCAGGTCGAGCGTCATCGCCAGCGCATGGGTGGCGACTTCGCCGACGCCGTAGTCGGGCGAGTTGCCGACCCAGACGCCGTGCTTTGCGGCATCGGCCGTGTTGATGGTGTCGAAGCCGGCGCCGTAGCGGCTGGCGATGCGGATCTCGGGACGCGCGGCGAACACCTTGGCGTTGACCGGCGCATATTGCACCAGCAGGCCTTCGCAGCCTTCGGCGGCCTTGATGACTTCGTCTTCGGTGCGGCATTGCGCCGTCACCACTTCCACGCCGGCTTCGCGGTACAGCGCGAGTTCAAGTTCCACATCGGGAAAGTCGTAGTCGGTAATCAATACTTTCATTGCTTCATGTCTCCGTATGTCGCAATCACGGCGGGCGGAAGTTCATTTTTACCGGTCGTCGTTTCTCGTTGAGAAGCGCGCCTGAATCTTCCGCCGCCGGATGGTTGAAAAATTAATTCAGCTCTTTATCCATGCAATCAGTGGTTGTCCTTCGGGATGCCGGAGCCGCTCTTGCCGACCAGGAAATCGAGATCGGCGCCGAGATTGGCTTGCTGCACGTGATCGACGTAGAGCTTGACCCAGCCGCGGTCGGCCGGCGCTTTCGGCGCCTGCCATGAGGCGCGGCGGCGTTCCAGTTCTTCGTCGCTGACGTGCAGGTGCAGCTTGCGCGCTTCCACGTCGAGTTCCACCATGTCGCCGTTCTGCACCAGCGCCAGCGGCCCGCCGGCGGCGGCTTCCGGCGTGACATGGAGAACCACGGTGCCGTAGGCGGTGCCGCTCATGCGCGCATCGGAGACGCGCACCATGTCGGTGATGCCCTTGCGCAGCACCTTGGGCGGCAGCGGCATGTTGCCTGCTTCGGCCATGCCGGGATAGCCCTTGGGACCGCAATTCTTCAGCACCAGCACGCAGTTCTCGTCGACGTCGAGATCTTCGTCGTCGATGCGCTTGTGCAGGTCGTCGCTGTTTTCAAACACCACGGCGCGGCCGGTGTGTTTCAGCAGCGCGGGCGTTGCAGCGGACGGCTTGATGACGGCGCCGTCCGGGCACAGGTTGCCGCGCAGGATGGCGATGCCGGCGGCCGGCTTGAAGGGCGCATCGAAGGCGTGGATGACGTCGCGGTTCCAGTTCGGCGCGTCCTTGCAGTTGTCCCACAGGGTCTGGCCGTTGGCGGAGAGGGCGCTCTTGTCGATCACGCTTTCGAGTTCGCGGATCACCGACGGCAAGCCGCCGGCGTAGTAAAAATCTTCCATCAGGTATTTGCCCGATGGCTGCAGATTGACCAGGCAGGGCAGTTTCTGGCCGATGTTGTCCCAGTCTTCCAGCTTGAGGTCGACGCCGATGCGGCCGGCAATCGCCAGCAGGTGGATCACGGCGTTGGTCGAGCCGCCGATGCCGGCGTTGACGCGGATGGCGTTTTCAAACGCCGCCTTGGTCAGGATCTTGGACATGATCAGGTCTTCCTTGACCATCTCGACGATGCGGCGGCCGGAGTTGCGCGCCAGCACGTTGCGGCGCGCATCGACGGCAGGGATCGCGGCATTTCCCGGCAAGCTCATGCCCAGTGCTTCCACCATGCTGGCCATGGTCGATGCCGTACCCATGGTCATGCAATGACCGTGCGAACGGTGCATGCAGCTTTCGGCTTCGAAGAATTCCTCCTGCGACATCTGGCCGGCGCGCACTTCTTCCGACATCTGCCAGACGCCGGTGCCGGAGCCCAGTTCGCCGCCGCGGTATTTGCCGGACAGCATCGGGCCGCCGGAAATGCCGATGGTCGGCAAGTCCACGGAAGATGCGCCCATCAGCAGGGCAGGCGTGGTCTTGTCGCAACCCATCAACAGCACCACGCCGTCGAGCGGATTGGCGCGGATCGATTCTTCCACGTCCATGCTGGCCAGATTGCGGAACAGCATCGCGGTCGGACGCATCAGCGTTTCGCCAAGCGACATCACCGGGAACTCCAGCGGAAAACCGCCGGCTTCCCAGATGCCGATCTTGACCTGTTCGGCCAGCGCGCGGAAATGCGAATTGCAGGGCGTCAGTTCGGAATAGGTATTGCAAATGCCGATGACCGGACGGCCATCGAACTGATCGTGCGGAATGCCGCGGTTCTTGACCCACGAACGGTAGATGAAGCCGTCGCGGTCTTGCCGGCCGAACCATGCCTGGCTGCGGCGCGTAAATTTCTTGGTGTCGCTCATGTTCTTTCCTTCTTTCCTTGCGGCCCGCTCATCGATTGCGAGGGGCGGGCCATGAATGCTGTCTGAATCGGATGGCTGTCGGAAGAATCAGCGGCGAATATCGCTTTGGTCGAAAAAGTAACGGGAGAAATCCATCAGGTGATACGCCAGCATGGCGTCGCCGTTGTCGGCATGGCCGAGGCGGCAGAGATGGCGGGAGGTCGAGGCAGCGCAGGCGCCGGATTCTGCACGTGCGAAAAAAGACGCCGCTGCCAGGCCGCGCATGCGCGGCTGCGGAACGATGGAAGTACACCCCCGGCCAGTTAAGATCTTCAATGCCTGTCTCCAGTGCTGCGGTATGGTCCGCCGGCAGTTTCTGCTCTTGTATTTTTATGCGTGGCAACTCGTGCGTTAAATCGTGCTCGGCAACGACGTGCTTCGAAAAGATGCCAGCGAGTCTATTTCAGCATTCGGACTTTGGTCAAGTGGTAATACCAGATTTGTCATACATCTTTTCATCGACGTCCGACGCGTGTTTCTTTCGCGTCCTATGATGCCCAATGGTGCGCTGCGGCGTAGGTGAATTATTTTCGTGCATCGTTTTCTTTCTTGACACTGCGTGGGTGATATGAAATTCTTTTCCTTATCTGGTCTGACCACATGACCTCTTTGCGTGCGTCGGCAGGAAAAAATACAAGAGTCGAGACGATACCGCTTCTGCTCCATGCGCGCGCGGTTCTGCGCCTGCGCCGGGGGCCTCCGTGAATTCAAGTTTGCGCGGGCATCTGCCTGCTACCGATTATCGCAATGAAAGGATGGTTTTTTCCATGGCAGCACCCGAACGTTTTTCCGCCATCGAACTCAAGCAGTTCTCCACGCAACTGCTGCAAAAGGCCGGCTTGCCGCTGGAGCCGGCCGCTTCGGTGGCGGGCACGCTGGTCGATGGCGACTTGCTCGGACACGACACGCACGGCCTGGCGCTGCTCGCTCCTTACGTCAAGGAAATCGAGAAGGGCGCGATGGCCACCTCCGGCGAACCGGAAGTGGTGTCCGATCGTCCCGCGGCGCTGGTCTGGGACGGTCGCCGCCTGCCGGGGCCATGGCTGGTGCACAAGGGCATCGACGCGTTGATGCCGCGTGCGCGCGAACTGGGCACGGCCTCGCTGGCGATTCACCACAGTCATCACATCGCCTGTCTCGCCGCGTATTTGCTGCGCGCCACCGAAGAAGGTTTCCTGATGGTGTTGTCGAGTTCCGATCCCGCCGTGCACAGCGTGGCGCCGTTCGGCGGCACGCGCGCGGTGTTCACGCCGAATCCGATTGCTGCCGGCATTCCGACTTCCGGCACGCCTTTCCTGGTCGACATCTCCGCATCGATCACGACCAACGGCATGAGCAATCGCCTGCACAAGGCCGGCAAACAGTTCGAAGAAGAGTGGTTGCTCGATGCGCAGGGCAATCCCAGCCGCGATCCTGCCGTGTTCGCCGCCGATCCGCCGGGAACGATTCTGCCGCTGGGCGGTTTGTCGGCGGGGCACAAGGGGTTCGGCTTGGCTGTGCTGATTGAGGCGCTGACCGGCGGCCTGTCCGGTTTCGGCCGCGCGGATCCGCCGGCCGGGTGGGGGGCGACGGTATTCATGAGCCTGTACGATCCGGCGGCCTTCGGCGGCGAAGCGGCCTTCAGGCGCCAGATGGATCACATCGCCGAAGCGTGCCGGACCAACCCGCCGCGTCCCGGCGTGGAGCAGGTGCGCATGCCGGGCGACCGCGGCATGGCGCGCCGCGCGCAGCAATTGATGCAGGGCGTGGCCTTGCATCCGACGATTGCGCCGATGCTGCGCGAAACGGCGCAGCAATATGGTTTGACGTTCCCGGCAGCGCTGGCAAGCTGAATATCCGCCTGTGGGTGAGATACAATCCGGCGCCAAGATAAAGAAGATTTTGAATCGGAACCCTCTATGCCAATTGAAGCGATCGAGCCGCAACGACTGTATCGCCAGATCAGCGACCAACTGCGCAAGCTGATTGTCGACGGCGAGTTTCCCGTCGGTTCGCGTCTCCCGTCGGAGCGCGATCTATCCGTACAACTGGGGGTGAGCCGACCGTCGTTGCGCGAAGCCCTGATTGCGCTGGAGGTCGAGGGCTACATCGAAGTGCACATGGGTTCCGGGATTTACGTCTGTCCACCGTCCCCCGCGCCTGAAGGCGAGATCGATCTGTCGACCGAAGAAGGTCCGCTGGAACTGATCCGTGCGCGCGCCATGCTGGAAGGCGAAGTGGCCTATGCTGCCGCCAAGAACGGCAAGAAGGCGCAGATCGATGCCATCGAAGAAGCCTTCCGGCAAATGATCGAGCACACCAGCGCCGGCACCAATCCGCTGGAAGCCGACCGCTTGTTCCATATTCGCGTCGCCGAAGCGACCGGCAACAGCGTACTGGTCGGCCTGGTGACGCAATTGTTCGATGCGCGCCTGGGGCCGCTGTTCAATCGCCTGCACAGCCACTTCGACACCATCGAAGTATGGAACGATGCGATCGAAGAACATTCGCGCGTGATGAAAGCATTGCGCGCCCGCGATCCCGAGATGGCGCGCGCAGCGATGCGGCGCCACATGGATATCGCGTTCAAGCGCTACAGCGCCAGCCTGGTCGGGCAGGCTGGTTTGCTCAAGAAGAAAGCGACGCCGGAAAGGACTGCCAAAACAATCCTGGCCGCCACGAAGAAGCCGGTTGCCAAAGAGCGCCCAGTCAAAGGCGTAATCAAAAATACGGCGAAGTCGACGCCGGCAAAGAAGACATCGGCGCCTAAAGCGGCAGCCAAACGCGTGCCGGTTGCGATGCCGGCAAAACGCCGCAGCGCTCGCGCCTGAAGTTAGAACGCATCTCACAGCTATTTATGAAATGAGTTCTAATGAGATGCGTTCCAAGGATATCCTTGCAGGGCATCAGCCCAGCTTGCCGACATGCTTGTCCCAGTTGCGGCCATCGAAGTCGACAAAGGTGAGCTTGTCGCTGTTGAGGTCGAAGCCGTCGAGGCAACGCACATTGATGGTGTAAAGCTCCGGCGCCGCGCGCGGCCGTGTGAACAGGTGCACGCCGCAGGTCGGACAGAAATGATGTTTGGCGACCATGGTCCCGAACTGATAGGTCGCCAATATGTCGGCGCCGGCAACCAGGCGAAAATTCTCCGGCTGCACGCGATGGTGCAGAAATCCCTTTTTTGTACAAATCGAGCAATTGCAGACCGTAATGCGTTCGATGTCGACCTCGGCTTCGAAGCGGACCTGGCCGCAATGGCAACTTCCTTGATGGTGGTCCATGTGCATCCCGCCCGTGGAGGTTTAATTGAAATAGGCCCGGGCCATTTCAAAGCGCGGCGCGAAGTAGGGATTGTCCATCCGCGAGATATGCACCTTGCCGTTGCCGGAAGGCGCATGGACGAAACGTCCGTCGCCGATGTAGATGCCGACGTGCGAGAACGGTCGGTTGAGGGTGTTGAAGAACACCAGATCGCCGGGCCGCAGGTTGGCTTTGTCGATCCTGCGCCCCTGGCGCGCCATGTCGGCGGCGCTGCCGGTCAGCTTGAGACCGGCGGCGCGATTGAAGATATAGGACACCATGCCGCTGCAGTCGAAGCCGGCGTCCGGATTCTTGCCGCCGAAACGGTAGCCGGTGCCGATCATGTCCAACGCATAGATCGCCACTTCGCTGCCATGTTCGATCGCGGCTTCCGAGCGGACGTCGGTCGGCGCGGGTGTCGTCGTTGACGTTTCCGGCGTACGCATCGGCGCGCTGCCGCAGGCCGTCAGCAAGACGACGATGCAGCAGGCAACGAGCGCGCGCAGTTGAGTCGACGAGCAGATGCTGCGCATCCTCGGCGTCCCTGAATCAATGACCCAGTTGCACCAGTACGCCTTCCAGCATGGTCAGCATCTGGTCGATTTCGTCCCTGGTCACGTTCAGCGACGGCATGAAGCGCAACAGATTCGGACGCGGCGAGTTCAGCAGCAGGCCGAGCGGTTGCAGGTCGCGTGCCGCTTCGACGATTTGCGGGCCGATGTCCTTGCCCAGTTTCAGTGCGCGCAGCAAACCTTCGCCGCGCTCGCCTTCGAAGCCGTGCTTGTCCGACAGCTTGATCAGCTCGGCGCTGAGGTACTCGCCGGTCGCCTTGACGGTCGGCAGGAAGTCGGGCTTGAGCAATTCCTTGATCACGGCGGCGCCGACGGCGGTCATCAGCGGGTTGCCGTTGTAGGTGCCGCCTTGTTCGCCGGCTTCGAAGCAGGCGATTTCTTCGCGCGCCAGCAGGGCCGCCAGCGGCACGCCGCCGCCGATGCCTTTGCCCAGCGTCATGATGTCCGGTTCGATGTCCGACAATTGATAGGCGAACAGTTCGCCGGTGCGGCCGACGCCGGTCTGCACTTCATCGACGATGAGCAGCAGGTTGGCGTTCTTGGTCAGGCGGCGCAGGCCTTGCATGAATTCGCGCGTGGCAGGGATCACGCCGCCTTCGCCTTGCACCGGTTCCAGCATGACGGCGACGGTCTTCTTGCTGATCAGGCGCTCGACGCTGGCCAGGTCGTTCAGGTCGGCCTTCGGGAAGCCCGGCACCTGCGGCGCGAACATGGTGTCCCAGCCCGGCTTGCCGCTGGCCGACATGGTGGCGATGGTGCGGCCGTGGAAGCTGTGGTTGAAGGTGATGATTTCAAAGCGGTCTTCGCCGGCGCTGTTCTTGTTGACCTTGCCCCATTTGCGGGCCAGCTTGATGGCGCCTTCGTTGGCTTCGGCGCCGCTGTTGGCGAAGAACACGCGGTCGAACACGGAGTTTTCCGTCAGCAGGTTGGCCAGCTCGATCGACGGCGCGTTGTAGAAAGCCGGCGACGGGTTGATCAGTTTCTTGCTTTGTGCGACCAGCGCTTCTTCGATGCATTTGGGCGCGTGGCCCAGCGCATTGACGGCCCAGCCTTGCAGGTAATCCAGATATCGCTTGCCGGTATGGTCGGTCATCCACATGCCGCTGCCTTCGGTGAAGACGATTTCAGGGCGGTTGGTGACATACATCAGCTTGTTGATGGCGAACTCTTTGAATTCCATTGAATGACTCCTGCTAAGGATGTGTGAAAGGCGGTGGTAACCGAACTGTAATAATGAACTGGAAAAAAACGATAAAAAAAAGCCACAGGGATTGCCTGTGGCTTCGTGACCAATATCAACTCACGCGCACGGCAAACCTCGTTGAGGTTGGCTGCGGCGTCGCAAGGAAATGGTGGTAGCGTTCATGCGGTCAATATTAGGATGTTTTGCGCGATGCGTCAAAACTAATTTGGTGCGAATTGCCCCGCATTTTCAGAACGCTCGCCACTTTGCAACATGCGCAGCCTCCGGATTTACTGCACCGTCGCCAGGTCCGCCGCCGAGGTGAACGAGTCGGCATAGAACTCCTCGTCCGGCAAGCCGCAGGTAGCGACGAAATCGCGCTGCGCCGATTCCACCACGATGGGCGCGCCGCAGGCGTACACCTGATAGCCCGACAGGTCAGGCTGGTCGTCGATGACGGCCTGATGGACGAAGCCGCTGCGGCCGCTCCAGTTGTCTTCCGGCTGGGCGTTGGAAATCACCGGTACGTACTTGAAGTTGGGCAGCGTTTGCGCCCAGCTCTTGCACAGCGCGTCCATGTACAGATCCTGCGGACGGCGACCGCCCCAATACAGCGTGACCGGGCGCGTCGACTTGCTGTGTTCGAGTTGTTCGACGATCGCCTTGATCGGCGCAAAGCCGGTGCCGGAAGCCAGCAGCACGATAGGCTTGTCCGAATCTTCGCGCAGGAAGAAGGTGCCCAGCGGACCTTCGAAGCGCAGGATGTCGCGCTCTTTCAGCGTCGAGAACACCTGGTCGGTGAACAGGCCGCCCGGCATGTGGCGGATGTGCAGCGTCAGGTGCTCGTCCTTGTGCGGCGCGTTCGCCATGCTGTAGCTGCGGCGCTTGCCGTCGCGCAGCATGAACTCGACGTACTGGCCGGCCTTGTATTGCAGGCGGTCGTTGGCCGGCAGTTGCAGCGACAGGATGATGACGTCGTCGGCGACCTTGTCCAGCTTGGCCACGCGCACCGGCATTTTCTTGACCGGGAAGTCGCCGATGCCGGCCACTTCACGCGCCTCGATGACGACATCCGAATTCGGCCTGGCGCAGCAGAACAGCGAGAAGCCGAGGCTCTCGTCCTGCGCCGACAGCGCGCGCTCCTGGTGCGGGCCGTGGGTCACGCTGCCTTCGACCAGCTTGCCCTTGCAAGAACTGCACGCGCCGTTCTTGCAGCCGTAAGGGAGACCGACGCCGGCGCGGATCGCGGCGGTAAGGATGGTCTCGCCTTCGTCGCAGGTAAACTGATGGCCGCTGGGCTGAACGGTAACTTGAAAACTCATACAATCCTGACAATGAACAATAAAGTAAAAAAAATCGGCAAGCCGCGTCTGTTGATGCTCGGTTGCGGCGACGTCGGCATGCGCATGCTGCCGCTGGTGCACGAGCGTTTTCGCGTGATCGTCGTCACCAGCAAGCCGGAGCGTTGCGCGGAACTGCGCGCCGCCGGGGCCGTTCCGATCGTCGCCGATCTCGACCGGCCCGTCACGCTGGGCCGGCTGGCTCGTCTGGCGGACGTCATCGTGCATCTTGCCCCGCCGCAATCCTCGGGCGACAAAGACCGCCGCACCCGTAATTTGGCCGCCATTTTACCTGACCGGGCGACTCTCGTTTATATCAGTACGACCGGGGTCTATGGCGATTGCGGCGGCGCCAGCTTCGACGAGACGCGCGCCGTCCGGCCGACCAACGCGCGCGCGCAGCGCCGCGTCGATGCCGAAAGCGTCCTGCGCGCCTGGGCGCGGCGCTCCGGCAGCCGGCTGGCGATCTTGCGCGTGCCGGGCATTTACGCGCAAGACCGTCTGCCGCTGGAGCGGCTGCAAAAGGGCACGCCGGCGCTGAGCGCCGAAGACGACGTCTACACCAATCACATCCATGCCGACGACCTGGCCAGGATTGCCGTGGCCGCCATCGATCGCTCCCGGCCCCTGCGCGTGTATCACGCGGTCGACAATTCCGAGATGAAGATGGGCGACTACTTCGACGTCGTCGCCCGCGCCTTCGGCTTGCCGCCGCCGCCGCGCCTGCCGCGCAGCGAACTGCAACAACAGGTGTCGCCGATGATGCTGTCCTTCATGTCGGAGTCGCGCCGCCTGCGCAACGAGCGCCTGCATCATGAGCTGGGCGTGCGGCTGCGCTATCCCACTGTCGGGACGCTGCTTGAAACATTGTCGAAAAGAAAATAAATGTCGCCGGCGGACTATGCTTATTTGTTTTTCGTATAAGCATACGTCTTTTAAATTGTTGTCCGGTCAGCATGATGTCAGTAAAGTCGCGTTCTACCGTCTGAAAGTCCGTGCAAAGTTGCTGTTCATGCAATGCATCGGCAACGCACTCACTTGGCATCGCACTCATGAAGCTATCCTTTAAAGACATACAAAAGAGTTTCTCCGGCCTGCACGTCATCGACGGCTTCAGCCGCGACATCGAGCAGGGCGAACTGGTCGCGCTGGTCGGGCCGTCCGGCTGCGGCAAATCGACCCTGCTGCACATCGCCGCCGGTCTGGAAACGCCGAGCTCCGGCGCCATCTTCGCCGACGGCAAACCGGTGACCGGCCCGCATCCGGAACGCACGCTGATGTTCCAGGAGAATGCACTCTATCCCTGGCTGACGCTGGAGCAGAACGTCGCGCTGGCGCTGGAATTCCAGAAAGTCGACAAAAAGACCGCCGCGGCGCAGGCGCGCGACTGGCTGGCCAAGGTCAATCTGTCCGGCTTCGAAGCTTATTACCCGCACCAGGTGTCCGGCGGCATGCGTCAACGCGCGGCGCTGGCGCGCGCCTTCATCTCGCAGCCGAAGGCGCTGCTGCTGGACGAACCGTTCGGCGCGCTCGACGCCCTGACGCGCATGACGCTGCAGGATGCGTTGCGCAACCTGATCCGCTCCGAAGTGCAGGGCAAGGCGCCGACCGTCCTGCTGGTCACGCACGATGTCGATGAAGCGCTGTTCCTGGCCGATCGCATCTTCGTGTTCAGCGCGCGTCCGGCCACCGTGCTCAAGGAATTCAATCTGGTGCATCACGAAAAGACACACGATCTGTCGGAGTTCTCGCCGATCCGTCGCGAAATTCTCTGCCTGCTCGGCATTCATGCCGAACAGGACGAGTTTGCCAAAACAATAGAAGAGGTTGGGATATGAAATTGAAACGACTGTTGCTTGTTGCGTCCGCTGCATTGGCTGCGCTGGTGTTTTCCGCACCGGCCATGGCGCTCGAAAAATTCAAGATCGGCTACCTGCGCGTCATGGACGATGCGCAGGCGATGGCTGCCTATGAAGCCGGCCTGTACAAGAAGTACGGCCTCGACGTCGAACTGATCGAATTCAAATCCGGCACCGACCTGATCAAGGCGATCGTCGGCGGTCAGCTCGACAGCGGCGTGTTCGGTTTCACCAATGCCGTGGCCTGGGCGTCCAAGGGCGCCGACCTCAAAGTCGTCAGCGGCGCGCAGCTCGGCTATCACGCCATCGTCGCGCGTGAAGACGCGCACATCAATAAGGTGGCCGACCTCAAGGGCAAAAACCTGGCCTCGCAAGCCGAAGGCAGCACTGCCGACGTGGTGCTGAAGGGCGTCGTGTTCCGTGACGCCGGCCTCAAGCCGGACGACGTCAACGTGCTCGGCGTCAGCCCGCAAGTCGCCGTGCAGTCGCTGGTCGGCAAGCGTGTCGATGCCGCCTTCCTGTTCGAGCCGCAAGCGCGTATTGCGCAGCTGATCGCACCGGTCAAGCAAATCTATGAAATCGGCGAAGTCTGGCCTTTCCCTTGCATGGTGGTGATCACCTCCGGCGAAACGCTGAAGAACCGCCGCGCCGCCGTGTGGAAATCGCTCGATGCGCAACGCGATGCGATCGAACTGCTGAAGAAGAAACCGGCCGATGCGGCCAAGCTGATCGCCGGCTACTTCATCGCCGAACCGACGCTGAAGACGCTCAAGCACGGCGAGATGCTGCGCGAAGACGTGATCCGCGACGCCATCAAGAGCCAGACGTTCAGCGCCAAGCTGAACGACAAGGAGCAGAACCGCATGCAGGAAATCGCCGACATCCTGCAAGCGCAGGGTTCGCTGAAGACCAGGGACGGCAAGCCGTTTGAGGTCAAAAGCATCGTAGATCTCAGCTGGCAAAAAGACCGCAAATTGTAATCCGTGCAAAGCTGCTGCGCGCGCCGATTTCCATCGTATTGCGGGCAGTTGGTGAAACACTGTTTTTTCGGCCGACGACTTCGTCGGCCATTGCATTTTTACTCAGTTCTAACTTATGAGCTCTCAGCGTCGCGTTACCGGTTATCGTAAGAAACTCGCCATGGTGTTGGCGATCGCTTTCATTTTGCTGATGTGGCAGATCGCTGCGTGGTCCTTGCCGGACTTCCTGATGCCGGGCGTGCCGACGGTGTTGGCGCGCTTGTGGGAAGAGATTCAGGCGCCTGCCTTCCGTACTGCGCTGTGGGGCAGCCTCACGCGCCTTGGCGGCGGGTACGGCGCGGCGCTGCTGTTCGGCATCGGCTTCGGCCTGATCGGCGCGGTGCTGTTCTTCTTCCGTGAAGTATTGAAGTCGGCCATTATCATCTTGCAATCGATTCCGTCGATCGCGTGGGTGCCGCTGTTCCTGATCCTGATGGGTTTCGGCAATCTGCCTATCATCGTGGTGGTGGCGATTGCGGCTTTCTTCCCGGCGGCCTTGTCGGTGATGAATGCGACCGAGAGCGTGCAGCAGGTGCACGTGTCGGCTGCGCGCGTGATGGGCGCGTCGCGCTGGGGCATGCTGCGTCGCGTGTATCTGCCGGCGGTGATGCCGGAGCTGATCACCGGTGCGCAGCTGGCCTTCGGCAACGCCTGGCGCGCGTTGATTTCGGCCGAGATGCTGGTGGGTTTCGGCAAAGGCCTGGGGCGCACGCTGGCGTATTCCGGCGAGACTGCCGACATGGTCGGCGTGATGACCAACATCCTCGCGATTGCGATCCTGGCGGCGCTGATCGATCAGGTGATCCTGGAAAATCTCAAGCACCGTTTGCTGCGCTATCAGTATGTCTGATCGCGTCTGATCGCATTTCCTATTCCGTCATGAAACTTGTCGCTGTCGTGTTGCTGTCCATGTCCTTGCCGGCGTCGGTGCATGCCGCCGACAGCGGCATCGACGCCGCGCGGCAACGCGGCACGCTGGTTGCCGGCGTGTCCTATCCCTTGCCGGCCTATGTCGGCGGCGCCAAATTCCGCACGCCGGAAAGTCCCGAATCGATACTGGTCGAAGATCTCGGCAAGCGCCTCGGGCTCAAACTTGGCACACCCAAGACGGACAGCAGCAATGCCGCGCAGTGGATCAAGTCGGGACGTGCTGACGTGGTGCTGGCGTTGGTGGACGACAACGATGCCCTGCGTCGCGAGGCCAATGTCGCCGTTATTCCAACCGGGTACAGCGCCGGTGCGATGGCGATCATGCGCAGCGACACCGATATCAAAAGCTGGGAGCAACTGAAGGGGCGCACCGTATGCCTGTCCGAAGGCGGCGCCTATGTCGGCAAGATCGCAGCGAAATACGGTGCGATAGAAAAAGTGCAACGCGCGCCGGCCGACTCGTTGTTGTCTTTACGCATCGGCGCTTGCGATGCCGCGGTGCATGACGACACCATGCTCAACGATTTGCTGAAGTTGCCGGAATGGAAAAAGTTTTCGGCACGCCTGCCGGTGCAAAGCCGCCGGACGCTGATATTTGCGGTGCGTGCCGATGACGAAAAATCAATTTCTTATCTGAAACGGGCAAGCGCAGACTGGGCTGCAGGCAACTTCTGGTCCGAGCTCAAAAAGAAGTGGGTCAACAACGTCGCCTTCGAGGTCTATCTCGATCAGAACGTCCCGGATTGTCATTGATCGTTATTGGTTGCCGTCATGTCAAGATTCATTGCCACGCAGTCATGATGCGACTTTGCGTCCGTTGTCGGGACGGCAATGCCGGTTTGCAAGCAAACGCTTCCGTAGCTTGGCAAGCCTTTTTAAAGGTGTAAGATGAGTTCAAGTCCGCACATTTTGAGGCCGGACTAGGATTCTGTTTCCAGGTATCGAAAAGGTGATTTCATGGACGTCGCAATTACTGCCAGCTCTCCTGGCGCAGTTCCCAGCTCTCCCGACACCGGTCCATCGGTGACCAATCTCGACAACGCGCGCGCCGCGCAGGCTCGTCAGGATGCCGAGAACGCCCAGCGCAGACTTGACGAACAACGCGCCGAAGCGGCGCGCCAGGCACAAGCCACCCAGGCTTCGCGCAATTCCAACGGCGAAGTCATCGGCACCACGATCAGCACGACTGCCTGATCAGTCGACACTGCTTGTCGTTGGCGCAGGCCGAAATGAAAACCCGCTCGTAGCGGGTTTTTGTCGTTAACGCGTTCTCGTAACGAAACCGTTCGTCTCGCTTCGGCGTTTCGCCGTCACTATTTCGACTCGGGTTTTGACTCGGGTTTGTAGCCGTCAGTGAGCGTCTTCAAGAACGCAATCACGTCCTTGATCTCCGCATCGTCGAGCGCCGGCTTGTCGCCGGGCCGGCGGTCGAATGGCGGCTCCATGTTCACGTTGGAAAAATGTTCCGGCAGCAGGTCGTCGAACTTGCGGATGCTGCCGTCGCGGTTGCGCGGATACCATTTCTCCGGATTGGTGTCGCGCTGCACATAGAACTCCATGACTTCCTGCAGCGTGTGGAACACGCCGTTGTGGAAGAAGGTCTGGCGCAGCGCGATGTTGCGCAAGGTCGGGGTCTTGAACAGGCCGCAGTATTCCGGTCTGTCCTTGAAGTCGGTGCGCTCCGGTCCGCACAGGCCGAAGTCGTAATAGCGCGGATCGGCGTTGGCCGGGATCTTCTTGTTGCGCGGCACGCCCACGGCGATCAGGCCGTTGTCGGTGAATTGCGGGAAGGCGCCGTTGGGCAGGATCTCGCTCAGATGGCAGGAGGCGCAATTGCCCTTGGTCGGATCGTTGAACAATTCCAGGCCGCGCAATTCCTGAGTACTCAAGGTGGTCTGCTTGCGCAGGTAAGCATCGTACTTGCTGGTGTAGGGATAGAAGTCGGCCGGACTTTCCTGGAATACTTCCAACGCCATCAGCGCCGCCTGGAACGCGCGATCCGTATCGTCGAAAATCGTCTCGCCGAAGGTCGCCTTGAATTGCCCCACGTAAGGTGCACGCTTGAGCTTGGCAATGACTTCGGCGGCGTCCTTATTGGCCATCTCATGCACCGACAGCAAAGGGATGCGCGCCTGATCGTGCGCCGAATCGGCGCGGCCGTCCCAGGTACGGCCGCCGGTCGGGCCGGCATCGATGCTGTCGTCGCCGTCGTCGTCGTGGAAATGCTCGCTGAACGGCGGCACGTTTTGTCCATAACGCAACGAAGGCACCGCGCGCGTGCCGGCGATCTTCATATCCTTGCCGCCAAGCTGCACCGACAGATCGTTGGGCGGACCGAAAGCATGGTCGGGGCTATGACAAGTTGCGCAGGATTGCTTACCGGATCCTGACAACGAGGGATCGAAAAACATGGTGCGCCCCAGCGCGGTCATCTCTTGCACGCTCGGGCGGCGGCCCGGCTGAGGCGCATAGGCTGCATTGGCATAGGCCGGTGCTTCTGTCGTAGCGGCGGCAGCGGCGACGACCGGCGACTGGCTGTCGAAATACAGGGCGGCGAGGGCGAGGGCGGCCGTGACGGCGGCGACAAGGTACAGGGATTTCATGCGCGCAGGTTAGCAGGGCAATATGACGAAATTGTGAAGAGAGTCCGCCGCAAGGAGCGGCGAGGTCGCGGCATTGTCATTTTGTGGTTATATTTGCTGGCTAGCATAGCTGCTATTTCCCCTCTGCCGTTTCGATAAAAAGAGAATACCCATGCGCGCTCAATCCAGCCAGTCTTTCAGACAGCCACTTCGCTTGTCCCTCACCGCAGCCGCCGTTGCCGTCGGCCTCGCCGCTTGCGGCGGCAATGCCAACCTCGCCGGCGACGACGCGGCAGTCCGCAGCATCGACACCGTCGTCGTGATCTACGCCGAGAACCGCGGTTTCGATACCCTGTACGGCCTGTTTCCTGGCGCCAACGGCATTCCGGGCGTCAATCCATCGTCCAAGGGCGTCTACTCGCCGCAGGTCGACGTCGACGGCGCCGTTCTGCCGGTGCTGCCGCCGACCTGGGGCGGCGTGACCGCGCCGGGACAAAGCAAGGTGATGACGCAGGCGCAATCGGCCGGCATGCCGAACAAGCCTTTCCAGATCGACGGCAAGAGCGGCATGGACATCGGCGGCGATGTCGTCACGCGCGACCTGGTGCACCGTTTCTACAATAACCAGATGCAGATCAACGGCGGCAAGAACGACAAGTTCGCCGCCTATTCCGATGCCGGCGGCTTGTCCATGGGTTACTACGACGGTAGCAAGATGGCGATGTGGCAGCTGGCGAAAGAGTACACGCTGGCCGACAACTTCTTCATGGGCTCCTTCGGCGGTTCCTTCCAAAACCACCAATACCTGATCTGCGCCTGCACGCCGCAATATCCGAATGCCGAGAAGTCGCCGGCCAAGGGCGGCATCTCCAAAATCGACGTCGACGCCAACGGCAACTTCGTGCGCCTGACGCCGGCCGCCGGTTCGCCGAAGTCGACGCTGGACGGCGCGCAGAAATACGCCAACGACGGCACCCTGACGCCGCCCGACGCCAACGGCACGTCGTACGCCATCAACACCATGCAGCCGCCTTTCCAGCCGAGCAACGTCGCATCGGCCGTCGGCGACAGCGCCAAGCTGTATGCCGATCCGAACAGCGCATCGACACTGCCGCCGCAAACGCAAAAGAACATCGGCGACCTGCTGAGCGACAAGGGCGTGAGCTGGGCCTGGTACGCCGGCGCATGGAACACCACGACGAAGATTGCGCAGACCGATCGCAAATTCCCGTCGCCGACGCCGAACTTCCAGTTCCATCATCAGCCGTTCAATTATTTCGCCAACATGGATCCGGTGAAGAACGCCGCCTACCGCGCCGAGCATCTGAAAGACTTCGACAGCAGCTTCCTGCAAGACGCCGCCGCGGGCAAACTGCCGGCCGTGACCTTCTACAAGCCGCAAGGCAACCTGAACCAGCACGCCGGCTACGCCGACGTGGCGTCCGGCGACGCGCACATTGCCGAGGTGGTCAACAAGCTGCGCCAAAGCCCGCAATGGAAGCACATGCTGATCATCGTGACCTATGACGAGAACGGCGGCTTCTGGGATCACGCGGCGCCGCCCAAGGCCGACCAGTGGGGGCCGGGTACGCGCATCCCGGCGATCATCGTGTCGCCGTATGCGAAGAAGGGCTATGTCGACAACAGCCTGTATGACACCAGCTCGGTGCTGCGCTTCATCACACGCCGCTGGTCCTTGCCGGTGCTCGACGGCATCGCGCTGCGCGACAAGGCGATCCAGGCCAACGGCGGCAAGCCCATCGGCGATCTCAGCAACGCTTTGGCGTCGCAAGCTTACTGAGTCTTTCCCGTTAAATAAAAACGGCGTCATGCGATGTGCATGACGCCGTTTTTTATTCAATCGTCGGTTTGTATTTTTTATCGGACATCGGTGCTTGCAAGCTCCGTCGTCCCAGCGCACGCTGGGACCCAGTGTCGTCAAACAAACCTTGAGCGTCAGTCGACCGTCGTATTAGTCCAATTTACGCCACTGGGTCCTGACTTTCGTCAGGACGACGGAGATGTATCGGAACAGGCTTAATGCGACGCGCTCAGCGAACCCATCAACCAGGTTTCCGCCAGGTCGATCTGATTGATCAGCGCGATGAAGGTCTCGTCGTTGATCTGCTGCTCGGCGCGCAGGCGATGCACTTCGCGGCGCTCGGCGCGGATCGCTTCCAGCCGTAGTTCGCGCTCGAAGTGTTTGAAGCGATTGGCGACGCGATGGGTTTCTTCGGTGCCGCTTTCGGCGTCCATGCGCATGCGGTAGGTTGCCAGCAGGCTGCCGCTGACTTCGGTCAGCAACGCCAGATCGTCCTGATCCATGTCGGCGCCCATGCGCTCCTGCGCTTCTTCGATGCTGCGCACCGCCGCTTCCGAGACGCGCAGGCGCGCCATGGTCTCTTCCTTGCGGCGACGCTCGTGGTCGGCATCGAGCTTGAGGCCTTTCAACAACCACGGCAGCAAAAAGCTGCCGGCCAGCAGCGAGCACACGATCACGCCCGTGGCCAGGAAGATCAGCAGGTCGCGCGCGGGGAAGGCACGGCCGTCGGGCATCATCAGCGGAATCGACATCACGCCCGCGAGCGTGATCGCGCCGCGCACGCCGGCCAGCGAGGTGATGCTGATCAGGCGCACGTCGAAGTAGCGTTGCCTGGCGCGCTGGCCGCGCACGGCGGCGGAGAACCGGCGCAGACGCAGGTTGAACCACACCCAGATGAAACGCAGCGCGATCAGCGCCGCCGTGATCGCCGCGATATACGCGAACAGATGCCACACCGGCACGTTGCCGGCAAGCTTGGCGTCGAGGTGCGCCAGGCTGACGATGCCCGGCAACTGCAAGCCGAGCAGGATGAAGGACATGCCGTTGAAGACGAATTCCAGCATGGTCAGGATGCTCTGGCTTTGCATGCGCGTGGCGGCGGATTCGGCGCCGGCGGTTTCGATATAGGGCATCAGCATGCCGGCGGCGACCGCCGACAGGATGCCGGACAAGCCGAAATGTTCGGCGAAGATGTAAGCCGAGAACGGGATCAGCAACAGCAGCACGACCTGGATGCCGGGCTCGTCGCCGCTCCATTCGATGATCTTGCGCCGGACCAGGCCGAAGCCCCAGGCCACGATCAGGCCGACCGCAAGGCCGCCGATGGAGATCAGCGTGAAGCTGATGCCGGCGTCCAGCAGCGAGAAAGTGCCCGATAGCACCGCGATGATGGCGAACTTGAAGGCGACCAGGCCGGACGCATCGTTCATCAGCGCTTCGCCTTCGAGCACGTGCTGCATGGTCGGCGGCAGGCGGCCCTTGCCGATGATGGAGGCCACCGCCACCGCGTCGGTCGGCGACAGCACCGCGGCGAGCGCAAACGCGGACGGCAGCGAAATCACCGGAATCATCCAGTGGATGAAGTAGCCCACCCCGACCACCGTGAACAGCACCAGGCCGAGCGCCAGCGCCAGGATAGGTTGCGCCAGCCGGAAAAATTCGCGCTTGGGCATGCGCCAGCCGTCCGTGAACAGCAGCGGCGGGATGAACAGCAGCAGGAACAATTCCGGATCGAAGCTGATGCGCAAGCCGAACAGCGGCAGCGCCAGCACGGCGCCCAGGCCGATCTGGAACAGCGGCAACGGCAACTTGAACGGCACCAGGCGCGCGGTCACGCCGGAGACGGCAACGGCCAGCAGCAGGATTAAAACGGTGAAGACGATTTCCATCAGCGAGCGGAGAAAAAAGAGTAGGGCGATGAACGCGCGAACATAAAAGGATCTCAAGAGCCGGCAGGACGGCAAGAAGATCCTGACAAGTTCGTAAGTATAGAGGGTGCGGTTTCCTCAGCGGCAAATACCGTTCGCAGTCCGGCAAATCACATGAAAAGGTTTGACCATTGCGGAAAGTCCTCGCTTGACAGGCCCCGGGGCCACACCTATTCTCTGCATACCCAATGGTCTTACCAGTCGCTTGCAATCGGGCGGCCAGAGACATAACAAGCAAATCCAGGTAAATCCAGGTACTCAGGCAGACCCCATGTCCTTCGATCCCATCGTACAAAAATCCATTTCCGAACAGGTCGCGCAGCGCCTGCTCACCATGATCCGCAGCGGCTTGCTCAAGCCCGGCCAGCAACTGCCGCCCGAGCGCGAACTGGCCGCCATGCTGGGCGTCGGGCGTCCGGCGGTGCGCGAGGCGATCCGCGGCCTGGCGCTGCTGGGTTTGCTGCGCATCCGCCAGGGCGAAGGCACTTTCGTCGGCAAGCTGGAAACGCGCGAGCTGCTCGAGCCGCTGGAAATGATCATCGACCTCAATGCCGGCACATTGGAGGCCCTGTTCGATGCGCGCCTGATCATCGAAACCGGCGTCGCCGCGCTGGCCGCTACCCACATGGCCGAAGAAGAGCTCGAGCGCCTGACGCGCAATGTCGACGACGAAGCGCGCCTGTTGAGCGACCCGGCCGCCTTCGCCGCCGCCGACGTCGAATTCCACGAAGCCATCATCGAAGCCTGCGACAATCCTTTCCTGCAAAGCATCGCCGGCAGCCTTTACATGCTCGGCAAGAAAAGCCGCACCATCACCTCGCGCATCCCGGCCACGCTGGAGCGCAGCCTGCAAGACCACCGCGACATCCTCGTCGCATTGAAAGCACGCGACCCGCAACGCGCTTCCGAAGCCATGCGCGCGCACCTGGTCCGCGTGCGCGACGCCTACCGCGGCGCGGCGCAAAACAAGGATGAGTCGGTGCACGACTGAGCATGGTTGCCGGCGTTTTCTGCACGTCGGCACAGACATCTTGAAATTGCGCCACAATTGGAACCGGTTTGCTCAGAAGAAAAATAGTCCGGCCCTCAAAAACATAAAACATTGAAACGAGCCGGAACGTGACTCGCCTTGGATTCAAGCTTGGGAGCACGCCCTTCGATCATTTTCAGGAGAACAGCAATGCAAGATCTCGCAGGTAAAGTCGTCTTCATCAGCGGCGCCAGCACCGGTATCGGCGCTGCGGCGGCACGCGCTTTCGGCGCCCAGGGCGCACACGTCGTCGTCCACTACAACAGCTCGGCGGCAGAAGCCGAGGCAGTCGCGGCGGACATCCGCAAGGGCGGCAAGGGTGAAACCAAGGCCATCACCATCGGCGCCAACGTGCGCGACAGCAAGGCCGTCGACAAGGCCGTCGCCAGCGCCGTCGAACAGCTCGGTCGCATCGACGTGCTGATCAACAACGCCGGCAGCCTGGTCAAGCGCGAAGCGCTGGAAAAAATCACGGACGAATTGTTCGACGAAGTGGTGCAGATCAACGCACGCTCGGTCGTGGCTTTCACGCGCGCGGTGATTCCGGTCATGCGCAAGCAGGGCGGCGGCAACATCATCAACGTGACCTCGGTCGCCGCCCGTCACGGCGGCGGCCCCGGCGCGCTGGTCTATGCAGCGTCGAAAGGCTTCGTCAGCACCATCACGCGCGGCATGGCCAAGGAACTGCTGGCCGACAAGATCCGCGTCAACGCCGTCTCGCCCGGCGTGATCATGACGCCGTTCCAGGAGCGCTTCACCACGCCGGAACAACTGGAGTCCTTCCGCAAGACCATCCCCATGGGCCGCATCGGCGATCCGGACGAATGCAGCGGCGCTTTCCTCTACCTGGCTTCGGATCAGTTGTCGGGGTATGTGACGGGGCAGATCATTGAGGTGAATGGCGGACAGTACATGCCTTGATGTCTGGGCATGTTGATGCGATAAAGCCGGCAGAATGCCTGATATTCAGTCAAGCTTGAATCTTTCTTTGGCCAAAGCTTATATCGCCGTCGTCCTGACGCAAGTCAGGATCCCGTGTCGTATCGGCGGTTGTCACGACACTGGGTCCCAGCGTTCGCTGGGACGACGGTGAAAGACGGTATTGGGCTTGACGGAACGGTAGTGCCGGCCGGGTGCCGGTTTTTTATTCGTTGCGCAATATGGCTCGTTCCTGATTCCCGATGACGGCGGCACGGGCATGCTTCATTCCCATTTCTGGGCGGCGATGATTTGCAGTTCCCGGCTGAGAGTTCTGTTCATCTCTCCTCCATAGAGAATGTCGTCGATTTTCCATTGCCCAAGTTCCTTCTTCAGCAGAAGGTGGTCGCTGGAAAGTTCAGTTCTGGAATACTTGTAGAGGACGTGAACCGTCGCGCTATCTGCGGTTTGCCGGATGTTGCCGACCCGACACATGCCCCAATCCGGAAGGCCTCTGAAGGGAATGCCGTCGCCCAGGGGGCCTTTTTCGTTCGGATGTTTTTTATGAAACTTTTCCTCAAGCAATTCTACTTTCCGAATTTTGTCTTGCAGTGAGGGCGTGACAAGACTTCGATATCTCCTGTCCAGCTCGTTCTTGTTGTGCCACGCGCAAAATTGCTTTGCAACCTGCCGGGCCGGCGTGTCGGGTGCTTTCGCGGAGGCGTTCAGGGTGACGACACTCATTGTGGCGACGACGATGTACTTCAATAGGGAACTTGTTTGCATGAATCCTGGCGTTGCAATATGTGGAAAATTGTTCATGAAATGGCGGTAATCGTTTGCCGCTGCAAGGCCGGTTGGGGTGTCGGCTTATTTCGGGACACGGCGATGGATGTCGTCGAATGGGACGGATCTTAGAGAAATGCAAAGCTCATCTCCATAAGAAAAGTCTGAAAATGACGTGACCGGCGGCAATGGCATCACTGCGTACTGGCATGCGCTTTGCTGCTTGCCCTTCATCAATAAGGCAAAACGGCAAAACAATGCAGACCTTGCAAGCAATTCCGCAGATCGATCTGATTGCTCCAGCGAGCGATTCGATGTTGTTGCGCGACAAACTGACCCTGTTGCTGGACTCCACCGGCGAAGGAATCTACGGCATCGACCTCGAAGGCCGCTGCACCTTCATCAACCGCGCCGGCGCGGAGATGCTCGGCTATGCGGTTGAGCAGGTGCTGGGCAAGAACATGCATGAGCTGGTGCATCACAGCCATGAACACGGCGAGCACTATCCCGAGGAAGAGTGTCCGATCCTGAAAGCCTTCCGCAAGGGCGAGTCGTGCCGGGTCGATCAGGAGGTGTTCTGGCGCGCCGACGGGACTTGCTTTGCGACCGAGTATTCGTCGTATCAGATCATCGATGGCGGCGAGGTGCGCGGAGCGGTGATTACGTTCAGCGATATTTCCAAACGGCGTCTGGCCGAGGAGCAATTGCAGCGCGCCAAGGCGGAGCTGGAACAGCGCGTGGCGGAGCGTACGCGCGAGCTGTCGGCGGCGCTGATGCAGGTGCGCGAATTGTCGGCACATGCGCATTCGGTGCGCGAGGATGAGCGCACGCGCATTGCGCGCGAGATCCATGACGAACTCGGCAGCCTGCTGGTGGCGCTGAAGCTGGACGTGAACTGGATGGCCGGCCGCGTCGCCGACCGCGAGCCGGTGGCGCGCAAGTGCGCCAGCATGAACCGGCTGATCGAGACGGCGGTGGACAACGTCGGGCGCATCATCACCGACTTGCGACCGAGCATCCTGGATCACCAGGGCTTGATTGCGGCGCTGGAGTGGCAGGTGCAGGAATTCTCGGAAGCGACCGAGCTGCCGTGCGAAGTCGAATTCGACATTGCGCCGCAGGCGTTTGCGCCGCAAGGGACGCTGGCGACGGCGGCGTTTCGCATCTTCCAGGAAATGCTGAGCAACGTGGCACAGCATTCGCAAGCGACACAGGCGAAGATAGCGGTGCGCCTGACGCCGGACGAGCTGCTGATGGAGGTGGAAGACAACGGCATCGGCGTGCCGGCGGCGGCGTTGGCGAATCCCAAGTCCTACGGCGTGATGGGCATGCGCGAGCGCGCGCTGCACTTTGCTGGCGCATTGAGCATCGAAAACGCCGTTGATGGTGCGGCGGGTGCCGCGATTGCACCGGAAAGCGGCAACGCGATCGCCAATCGCGGCACGCGCGTGCGTCTGGTCTTGCCGCTGAGGAATGACAGCCATGCGTGAGGCAGCCTTCTATCCATAACTGAAGCAACAAGGAACCCGATGATCCGTATCCTGCTATGCGACGACCACCGCATCGTGCGCGAAGGCCTCAAGCAGATCCTGGCCGACACACCCGACATCGAGGTGGCGGCGGAGTGCGCCGACGGTCCGGAAGTGCTGCGCAAGGCGCGCGTGGAGGCGATCGACCTGGTCTTGCTGGACATCGCCATCCCGCATCAGGATGGCCTGGACGTATTGCGCCAGCTCAAGCAGGAGATGCCGCGCCTGCCGGTGCTGATGCTGTCGACCTATCCGGAGAAACAATATGCGGCGCGCTGCTATCGCCTCGGCGCCGCAGGATATCTGAACAAGAGCGCCGACACCGAGCAGCTGGTGGCGGCGATCCGCAAGGCGGCCGACGGCGGCGTGTACGTCAGCCCGCACATGGCGGAGACGCTGGCGGCAGAACTCAGCGCGCACTCGGCCAGCACCCAGCGCGCCGCGCACGAGACGCTGTCGCATCGCGAATACCAGGTGTTCCAGCTGATCGCTGCCGGACGCAGCGTCAAGGAAATCGCCGATCAACTCACGCTGAGTCCCAACACCGTCAGCACCTACCGCAGCCGCATCCTGGAAAAGACCGGCGCCAGCAACGACGTCGGCATCGCCATGTACGCCGTGCGGCATCAGCTTCTGCCGGCCTAGTTCGCGATTTGACTTGTTGTCGCTCTGATAGCGTCTTGTAGTCGTTCCACTACAAGACGTCGTCTGGCGATGACATCGAAAAGTACTCTGGCAAGCCCCTTGCACGTGATGAGGTAACACAAGCAGTCGTTACTTCGAGTTACTTCAACTAACATGCCGGGGGAATCCATGCCAAAAGAAATCGACAGCACCATCTTCCACACCTACGACGCCGAGTGCGCGGGAAATACCTGTTCGTGCGGCAAGCACGCCAGCCAGACGGCGCATGACGACGAGCAGCAGCGCAAGGCGGATGCCCGGGCGCAGGCGCGCTCTCAGGATGCCGAGCAATTGAGCAACGACGTGGTGGAGGAGTCGGTGATGCGCGCGCTGTTCCCGCAGGCGGCGCAGCGTCGGGACTTCTTGCGCGCAGTCGGCGTCAACACCGCGCGTGCGGCGATCGCCGGCATGTTCCCGCTGGGCGCCTTGCAGGCCATGGCGCAGGAAAAGAACGGCGCGATTGAAAAGAAGGATCTCAAGATCGGCTTCATCGCCATCACCTGCGCCGCGCCGCTGATCATGGCCGATCCGCTCGGCTTCTACAAGAAGCAGGGCTTGAACGTGTCGCTCAACAAGACCGCCGGCTGGGCGCTGATCCGCGACAAGATGATCAACAAGGAGCACGACGCCTCGCATTTCCTGTCGCCGATGCCGCTGGCGATGTCGATGGGCGCAGGCAGCAATCCGGTGCAGATGCGCGTCGCCACGATCCAGAACATCAACGGCCAGGCCATCACGCTGCACGTCAAGCACAAGGACAAGCGCGATCCCAGGCAGTGGAAGGGTTTCAAGCTGGCGGTGCCGTTCGAGTATTCGATGCACAACTTCCTGCTGCGCTACTACCTCGCCGAGAACGGCATCGACCCGGACCGCGACGTGCAGATCCGCGTCACGCCGCCGCCGGAAATGGTGGCCAATCTGCGCGCCGGCAACATCGACGGCTTCCTCGGTCCCGATCCGTTCAACCAGCGCGCGGTATATGACGAAGTCGGCTTCATCCACATCCTGTCGAAGGAAATCTGGGACGGTCATCCGTGCTGCGCCTTCGGCATGTCGGAAGATTTCGTCAAACAGAATCCGAACACCTTTGCCGCCTTGTTCCGCGCCGTGCTGACGGCCGCCGCGATGGCGCGCGATCCGGCCAACCGCTCGCTGGTGGCCAAGGTGATTTCGCCGGCGGCGTATCTCAATCAGCCGGAGACGGTGGTTGAGCAGGTGCTGACCGGTCGCTTCGCCGATGGTCTTGGCAACGTCAAGAATGTGCCGGGCCGTGCCGATTTCGATCCCGTGCCGTGGGATTCGATGGCGGTGTGGATCCTGAGCCAGATGAAGCGCTGGGGCTACGTCAAGGGCGACGTCGACTACAAGGGCATCGCCGAGCGCGTGCTGCTGCTGACCGACGCCAAGAAGTACATGAAGGAACTCGGCCAGCCGGTGCCGGACGGCGCCTACCGCAAATACAAGATCATGGGCAAGGAGTTCGACCCGGCCAAGGCCGACGCCTACGTCAACAGCTTCGCCATCAAGAGGACCGCCTGATGAAGCCGGCTGCGCAACTCGGCTGGCGTGCGGCGCTGATTTCGCTGGCGATCTTCGCTTGCCTGCTGCTGGTGTGGCATCTGGCGACGGCGCCGAAGGAGAGTGCGCGCATCCAGGCGGGGGCTTCTTCGGCATCATCCTCTGCACAGGACGAGTACGCCAAGCTGATGGGCAAGAGCAGCAGTGCGCCCGTCAAGACCAGCGGTTTCCCAGGGCTGGCGCAGATGGGCGAGACCATGCGCAAGGAACTGGCCAATCCCTTCTACGACAACGGTCCCAACGACAAGGGCATCGGCATCCAGCTCGGCTATTCGCTGGCGCGCGTCGGGCTGGGGTTTGCGATTGCAGCATTGGTGGCGATTCCGTTGGGTTTTTTGCTCGGCATGTCGCCGCTGATGCAAAGGGCCTTGAATCCTTTCATCCAGATTCTCAAGCCGATCTCGCCGCTGGCGTGGATGCCGCTGGCCTTGTACACGATCAAGGATTCCTCGGTGTCGGGAATCTTCGTGATCTTCATCTGTTCGGTGTGGCCGATGCTGATGAATACCGCGTTCGGCGTGGCGTCGGTGCGGCGCGACTGGCTCAACGTCGCCAAGACGCTGGAAGTCGCGCCTCTGCGCAAGGCCTTCCTGGTGATACTGCCGGCGGCGGCGCCGACGATTCTCACCGGCATGCGCATCTCGATGGGGATCGCCTGGCTGGTGATCGTGGCGGCCGAGATGCTGGTCGGCGGCACCGGCATCGGCTACTTCGTCTGGAATGAATGGAACAACCTGTCGCTGACCAGCGTGATCTTCGCGATCCTGGTGATCGGCGTGACGGGCATGGTGCTGGACCTGGTGTTTGCGCGTCTGCAAAAACTGGTGACCTACACTGAATGAGGCTGAAAAATGGATAAAGCATTCCTCACCGTCGAGAATCTCAACAAGCGCTACACCGACGATGCGCCGCCGGTGTTCGACAAGGTGTCGTTCGGCATAGCCCAAGGCGAATTCGTCTGCATCATCGGCCACTCGGGCTGCGGCAAGACCACCATCCTGAATGTACTGGCCGGCTTGGAAGCGCCGTCGGGCGGCGTGGTCATCATGGACCAGCGCGAGGTGAAGGGGCCGAGCCTGGATCGCGGCGTGGTGTTCCAGAGCCATGCGCTGATGCCGTGGTTCAGCGTGCTGGGCAACGTCGTGTTCGCGGTGCGTTCGCGCTGGCCGGACTGGCCGCGCGACAAGGCCGAGCAGCATGCGCGCCGCTTCATCGAGATGGTCGGCCTGAAGGGCGCGGAGAACAAGAAACCGTCCGAGCTGTCGGGCGGCATGAAGCAGCGCGTCGGCATTGCACGGGCCTTTTCCATCGAGCCGAAGATGCTGCTGATGGACGAGCCCTTCGGCGCGCTCGATGCGCTGACGCGCGGGGTGGTGCAGGATGAGCTGCTGAAGATCTGCAGCGCCACGCACCAGACCGTGTTCATGATCACGCACGACGTGGATGAAGCGATCCTGCTGGCGGACAAGATTTTCCTGATGTCCAACGGCCCGCGGGCGCGCATCGCCGAAGTGGTGGTCAACACCATGCCCAAGACGCGCACGCGCGAAAGCATGCATCACGATCCGCAGTTCTACCGCATCCGCAATCACCTGGTCGACTTCCTCGTGCATCGCTCGCGCCGGATTCAGGAAGCCGGTGTGGAAGACGCAGTGACGCGCGTCGTGACGCCGGGGCTGGAGGAGGACAAGCTCTCGCAGGCGGTGGCTTAACAATGATTATTTAGGCGTCTTATTTTCACTATCAATTCAATTTTCACTGCAAGGAGAAGCTCATGGATCGCAACCTCGTTACCCAAAAAATCATCGAAGCCAAGGTCAGGAACAAAATGTCCTGGTCCAAGATCGCCGAAAGCATCGGCCAGAGCAAGGAATGGACAACCGCCGCCATGCTCGGCCAGATGACGCTGACCGCCAAGCAGGCCGCCGTGACGCAGGAGTTGTTCGGCCTGAGCGACGAAGAAACCCTGTGGCTGCAGATCGTGCCGTACAAGGGCTCGCTGCCGACCGCGGTGCCGACCGACCCGCTGATCTACCGCTGGTACGAGATCGTCAGCGTCTACGGATCGACCATCAAGGAACTGATCCATGAAGAATTCGGCGACGGCATCATGAGCGCGATCGATTTCAAGATGGATATCCAGCGCCAGGCCGATCCTAACGGCGACCGCGTGAATGTCGTGTTGAGCGGAAAGTTCCTGCCTTACAAGACTTATTAAGCGGCTGTAGTCGAAGTAGAGAACTTGTTCTCGATCCGTAGCGAGAGGCCATGATCCGGTGTCGGCCGGAGCGGAGGAACCGGAATGTACTTCAGTACATGAGGATTCCGAGCACCGCCCGATGCCGGATCATGGCCTCGCAGTAGGATCGTGAGCAAGTTCTGGCGGTAGAATAGCCCGCATGGAAAAAACTACTGCCCCACGCAAACATTCCGTCAGCGCCATGAAGGCGCGCTTCGTCGCCATTTCGTGGCGCGACCTGGCCGTCAGCTTCGGGCCGATGGTCTTGCTGATCATCGTCGGCGTCTGGCTGGCGATCTGGCTGATCCATCCGGCGCCGCCCAAAACCATCACCATCGCGACCGGGCCGGAACACAGTAATTTCTGGAATGTCGCGGAACGCTACAAGAAGATCCTGGCGCGCGACGGCGTGACGGTGAAGATCGTGGCGTCGGAAGGTTCGCTCGACAATCTGCACAAGCTGGTCGATCCCGACAGCGGCGTCGATGTGGCTTTCGTGCAGGGCGGGATTGCCGACAGCGTCAATATTGAAGATCTGGTGTCGCTGGGCAGCGTGTCGTATTCGCCGGTGTCGGTGTTTTATCGCAACGACAAAGTCGTCTCGCGCCTGTCCGAGCTGAGCGGCAAAAGCATCGCCATCGGCTTGCAGGGCAGCGGCTCGCGCGTGCTGGCACTGACCTTGCTCAAGGCCAGCGGCATTGAACCGGGCGGGGCCACGAAGTTGCTGGATATGGGCGGCGAGGAAGCCGCGGAAGCACTCAGCAAGGGCAAGATCGACGTGGCCTTCCTGATGGGGGAATCGGCGGCGCCGGCCACCATGGGCAAGTTGCTGCGCACGTCCGGCATTCGCTTGCTCGATTTCTCACAGGCGGCGGCGTACACGCGTCGTTTCAGTTATCTCAATGAACTGACCTTGCCGCCGGGGGTGTTCGACTTCCGCCGCAATCTGCCGGATCACACGATCCGCCTGATCGCACCGACGGCCGAACTGATCGCCCGCGATGACTTGCATCCGGCTTTGTCGGATCTGTTGATCGAAGCGGCGCGCGAAGTGCACGGCAAGGCCAGCGTGCTGCAGAAGGCCGGGGAGTTTCCGGCGCCGCTGGCGCATGAGTATCCGATCAGCGACGATGCCGCGCGTTACTACAAGTCGGGCAAGAGCTTCTTCTACCGCACGCTGCCGTTCTGGCTGGCCAGCCTGGTGGATCGCACGATGGTGATCGTGTTGCCGATCATCCTGCTCCTGATTCCCGGCATCAAGCTGGTGCCGCTGCTGTACGGCTGGCGCATCCGTTCGCGCATCTACAAATGGTATGGCGCGCTGATCTCGCTGGAGCGCGGTGTGACTACCGGCACCAAGGAAGAACAGGTGCAGATGCTCAAGCAGCTCGATGAGATCGAGGCCTCGGTCAATCGCATGAAGATGCCGCTGGCCTTCGCGGATCAGTTCTATGTCTTGCGCGAACACATCGGCTTTGTGCGCAGCCGGCTGGAAAGCGGGGCTTAGCGGTGCCGGGCCGGGGTTGACGGATGCCGTCCGAAACGCGGTAGAATTAGCCGAATTCGAGCGGATATCGCAAAACTTCAAAAATCGCTCAAAAAACAACGAGATCAAAAACTACTGTTTATTTATACAGTTGTTGTGATACAGTGGAATCTCTTCAACAGAGATAGGAACCACTGCCATGACTCACTTGGATCTCACTTCAGGCGCTCGCTTTGGTCTGGAATCTTCTACCCCCTCATCTTTCAGCCTGCGCTTCGGCCGCCGTGAAATGTTCGTTTGCCGCGACTCGTATGTGCGCCGTTATCGCGTCAATCCCGTGATCGAATGCAGCGCCGGCATCGAGCCCGGCCATCTGGAAGTCCTGCTGTTCCGCCGCTGGCTGGTCGTGCTGTCGAAGGCGCGTGCTTGAGCGTCGTCGTTGGATCGCAGGCCCTGGCCTGATTCGCATGCATCCTCCTCCGTTTGCTCTAGGCATCTCGGAAATGCGAGCAGGGATGTCGTTCGGCTGTTGCCGGGCATCACTTTTTATTTTTGAATCCTGACAAAAAGCTGAATTTAAAACAAGAATTATTCTCATTCGTGCTATATTCCCGTCTTCTTTGCAGTTGTTCGGCATGTGTTTTTTGATGATTTTTCGGAAAATGCCGTGGACTGATCGAGAGAGTGATCAATCAGCAGAAAGGGACAAGTTCATGTTTTTGCGCACTTTTGTTGCAGGAATGGTGTTGGCGGCCACCTCGGCTGGCGTGTTCGCCCAGGAAAAGGTGATCAACCTTTACTCCGCGCGCCATTACCAGACCGACGAAGCCTTGTACGGCAACTTCACCAAGGCAACCGGCATCAAGATCAACCGTGTCGACGCGGATGACGCCGGTATTCTGGCGCGCCTGAAAAGCGAAGGTACTGCGAGCCCGGCCGACGTGATCCTGCTGGTTGACGCTGCCCGCCTGTGGCGCGGCGAGAACGACGGCCTGTTTCAGCCGGTGAAGTCCGGCGTGCTGGAATCGCGCATCCCGGCCAACCTGCGCGGCAAGGATGACGGCCAGGGTTCGCAATGGTTCGGCTTTTCCACACGCGCCCGCGTGATCGTCTACAACAAGCAAAACGTGAAGCCGGAAGACGTCGACACCTATGAGGCGTTGGCAGATCCCAAGAACAAGGGCAAGCTGTGCACCCGTTCAGGTGCGCATCCTTACAACGTGTCGCTGTTCGGCGCGCTGTATGAACACGTCGGCGAAGCCAAGACTGAAGCGATCCTCAAGGGCATGGTCGCCAACATGGCGCGCACGCCTGTGGGGGGCGACACCGATCAGATCAAGGCCGTCGCTTCCGGCGAATGCGGCGTGGCGATTTCCAATTCCTACTATGTGGCGCGCCTGATGAAGTCGACCAAGCCGGAAGACATCGCCGTCGTCAGCAAATTCGGCGTGGTCTGGCCGAATCAGAAGAGCTTCGGCGCGCACGTCAATATTGCCGGCGCGGGTGTGGCGAAGCATGCTCCGCACAAGGCCGATGCCGTGAAATTCCTGGAATATCTGGCCAGCGACGATGCGCAGCGTTATTTCGCCGAAGGCAATAACGAATGGCCGACAGTCAAGAGCGTAAAGACCGGCAATGCCGCGCTCGATACGCTGGGGCCGTTCAAGGCGGAAGTGATCGATGTTGCCGCGACCGGACGCAATCAGCAAAAGGTGTTGCAGATTCTGGATCGTGTCGGCTACAAGTAATGCGCCGTTGATCGCGAAACGCTGAAATGAAAAAGCACCGGGGGTGAAGCCCCACGGTGCTTTTTTACGGACAAAATTGATCAGGCTGCGTTCGAGCGCGGAAACGCCACGACGTGATTGACCTCAAGTCGGATGCCGATAGCTTCGCCGATGGCGTGGTCATGATGCGAAGGAACCAGCGACAGCAATTCGATGCCGTCCTCGAGTTGCAGGGCATAGAGGAAATCGGCGCCGCGGAAAGACTTGCGCACGATGCGTGCTTTGAACGGCGACAAGTCGTCATGCACGATGTCGTCGGCGCGCAGCAAGACATCGAATTGTTTGCCGTGCCGCGCGTCAGGTTGCCAGGTATCCATGATGCGCGCGACGTCGTGCAGCCTGCCTAGCGGCGTGTCCATCGCCATGCCGGCCGAATCACCGGTCAATGCACCCGGCACGAAGATGCCGTGGCCGATGAAATCGGCGACAAAGCGCGTGGCGGGGCGATGGTAGAGCGCGTAGGGTTCGTCCCACTGTTCCAGGCGACTCTGCTGCATCACGCCGACGACGTCGCCGATGGCAAATGCTTCCATCTGATCGTGGGTCACCATCAGGGCGGTGATGCCGGCCTGCTTGAGGATACGTCGCACTTCTTCGGCCAGTCGTTCGCGCAATTCGATATCGAGGCTGGAGAAGGGTTCGTCCAGCAGCAACAGGCGCGGTTGCGGCGCCAGAGCCCGCGCGAGGGCGACGCGTTGTTGCTGGCCGCCGGACAGCTGGTGCGGGAATTTGTCTTTCATGCCGGCCAGGCCGACCAGCTCCAGCATCTCTTGCACGCGCCGGCGGCGTTGCTGCTTGTCGCCATGCTCATGACGCAGGCCGAAACCGATATTGGCTTCGATGCTCAGGTGCGGAAACAGCGCGAAGTCCTGGAACACCATGCCGATGCGCCGTTCTTCGGCGGCGACGCGGATGCCAGGGCCGTCCAGCACCTGGCCGTCGAGCAGAATGCGACCGGATTGCGGATGCTCGAGGCCGGCGATGGCGCGCAGCAGCGTGGTCTTGCCGCTGCCGGAAGGACCGATCAGCACGCCCAGTTGTCCGGGCTGCAATGCCAGAGCGACCGATTGCACCGCAGGCGCGGCGGCGCGCGGATAACTGATGCTGACGTGGTCAATTTGCAGGAACATCGGTGGCCTTTGTCGTTACAATTCGCGGGTTATGGAGCGTCTGCAAGTGTAGCGCATCGTCACTCGCGCTTGAGAACATTCCCGAATCTTTTGCGCCGATACGGTTCAGCTAAACATGCAGAGTTTGTTCCTCCGTCGTCCTGACGAAAGTCAGGACCCGGCGTCCTAACAGGTGTGCGGCGGGCAGCGGCGAAGCGCGCAACGACACTGGGTCCCAGCGTTCGCTGGGACGACTGTAAAACATGACTGAACAGCGTCAGAATCTTTTATTTTTTGCTTGTTTCTTATCTTTCATCGACGCATTCATGTATTTCATCGCTCTGATTGCCCTGTTGATTTCCTTGCCCATCCTCGGTATCGCCGGCGCCTGGCTGCATCTTGATGCCGCCGGCATCGACGCCATCCGGCAGCAGGCGCAGACCGTGTTGCCTGGCTATCTGGCGACGTCCGGATGGCTGGCTTTGTTCGTGACGACAGGCGTGATCGTGGTGGGCGCGGCGACGGCGGTGGCGATCGGCCTGTTCGAGTTTCGCGGCAAGCGATTCCTGTCGTGGGCCTTGCTCCTGCCGATGGCGATGCCGGCCTATGTTTCGGCATATGCGTACACCGATTTCCTGCAATACGCCGGCATGGTGCAGAGCAGCCTGCGCGAAATTTTCCCTGGATTCCGCATCGACGTGCGCAGTTTGTCGGGGGCGATTTTCCTGTTTGTCTTCACCTTGTATCCCTATGCTTATCTGCTGGCGCGCAATGCCCTGAGCGAGCGCGGCGTCCATCTGATGGAAGCCGCGCGCCTGCTCGGCACGCCGTTGCATGAGCGCATCTGCCGAGTCGCGTTGCCGCTGGCGCGTCCGGCGCTGACGGCAGGCGCGGCATTGGCCTTGATGGAGACGCTGGCCGATTATGGCGTCAGCGCTTACTTCGGCTTGACGACGTTCACGACCGGCATCTACAAGGCGTGGATGGTGATGGACGACCGCATTGCGGCGGCACAGTATGCGTCCTTGCTGTTGCTGTTCGTCGCCGTGCTGCTGTGGCTGGAACGGCGCGAACAGCAGCGCATGCGGTTTTCTTCCGTGCGCGGAAATCGTGGCGATGACGCTGAATCGCGTCTGCCGCAATTGCGCGGCGTCAAGGCGGTCGCGGCGTGGCTGGTATGTGCGACGCCTATCGTGCTCGGCTTCGTCTTGCCGGTGCTGATCCTGTTGCAACTGATGTGGCGCGAGAGCGAAATGTCGCTGGCGACCAATCTGGCGCGCTATGCCGGCTGGACCTGGAACAGTTTCCGCTTCGGCGGCATGGCGGCGGCGATCGCCGTGGTGCTGGCGCTGGCCTTGTGCTTCGCCCAGCGCGCCGGCGATTTGCCGCGCTTCAGATACGGTTTCTTGCGCGTGGTCGCGCGCATTGCTTCCATGGGATACGCGATTCCCGGTTCGGTGATCGCCATCGGCATTCTGCTGCCGATCGCCTGGCTGCAGGCGGTGTTTCCGGGCAGCATGGCGGGCGTCTGGCTGACGGCGACCTCGCTCGGCGTGATCTATGCGTATCTGGTACGCTTTACGGCCGTGGCGGTGCAGTCGGTGGAAGCCGGCTACACCCGCATCCCGTTGAGTTTCGACGAAGCGGCGCGCACCATGGGAACATCGCGCCGCCGCATCGTGCAAAAGCTGCACATGCCTTTGCTGTGGCGTTCGCTGGCGACGGCCGGGTTGATGGTGTTCGTCGACGTGGTGAAAGAGTTGCCGGCAACGCTGTTGCTGCGTCCTTTCAACACCGACACGCTGGCCGTCATCGCGCACAATCTGGCGCGCGACGAGCGACTGGGCGAAGCCGCGTTGCCCGCCTTGAGCATCGTTGCGGTCGGCCTGATCCCGGTGTTGCTGGTCACGCGGGCCCTGCGCAGGGTCTGAGCAGTGTCTGAATAAACGATAGAGGAAAACATGAGCCAATACGATTACGATCTGTTCACCATCGGCGGCGGTTCCGGCGGCGTGCGCGCCAGCCGGTTTGCCTCGCAATACGGCGCGCGCGTGGCGATCGCCGAGAGCAAGGATCTCGGCGGCACCTGCGTCAACGTCGGCTGCATCCCGAAAAAACTGATGTCGTACAGCGCGCATTTCCATGAGGATTTTGCCGACGCTGCCGGCTTCGGCTGGACGGTGGGCGAGAGTCGCTTCGACTGGCAGGCGCTGATCGCCGGCAAGGATAAGGAAATCGCCCGTCTCAACGGCATCTATCGCAAGATCCTCGACGGCGCCAAGGTCGACATCGTCGAAGGCTATGCCACCGTCGAAGACGCCCACACCGTCAGCGTCAACGGCAAGCGCTACACCGCCGCGCACATCCTGGTCGCAACCGGCGGCCATCCGACCGTGCCGGACATCCCGGGCAAGGAGCTCGGCATCGTGTCCGACGATTTCTTCCACCTGACCGGATTGCCGAAGCGCTCGGTGGTGCTGGGTGGCGGCTACATCGCCGTGGAGCTGGCCTCCATCCTCAACGGCCTCGGCAGCGACGTCACCCTGGTGTATCGCGGCAAGCATCTGCTGCGCGGCATGGACGGCGAACTGGGTGTTTTCCTCGCGGAAGAGATGCGCAAGAAGGGCATGAAGATTCTGTTTGAAAACAATATCGAAGCGCTCAAGGCCGCCGGCGACGCCAGGCAGGTCACATTGACTGACGGCACCGGCATCGAAGCCGATTGCGTGCTGTTCGCCACCGGCCGTCACGCCAATACGGCCGGCATGGGCCTGGAAAAAGCGGGCGTCGTGCTGACCGATAAAGGCGCGGTCAAGGTCAACGACAATTTCATCTCCAGCGTCCCCTCCATCCACGCCATCGGCGACGTGATCGACCGCGTCGCCTTGACGCCGGTGGCTTTGGCAGAGGGCATGGTCGTGGCGGCGCGCCTGTTCAACAAGGGCGGCAAAGAGATGTCTTACGCGAATATCCCGACGGCGGTGTTCAGCCATCCCAATGTCGGCACCGTCGGTCTCAGCGAAGAAGATGCGCGCAAGCAGGTCGGCCAGGTACGCATTTTCAAATCGGAGTTCAAGGCGCTCAAGCACACGCTCAGCGGCAACGGCGAGCGCACGTTCATGAAGCTGGTGGTCGATGCGCAAAGCGACCGCGTGCTCGGCGTGCACATGGTCGGCGCGGACGCCGGCGAGATCGTGCAGGGTTTTGCGGTGGCCTTGCAATGCGGCGCCACCAAGGCGCAGTTCGATGCAACCATCGGTATTCACCCGACGTCGGCGGAAGAGTTCGTCACGATGCGCACGCCGGTGGCATAAACATCGTAAAGCTTGCCGCAGAGGTCGGCTGGCCTCTGCGAGCGTTTAGCGCGAAAGGCTGTAGCCGATGCGGAACTGTGGTGTCGACTTCTGGTTATACGTCAGCAGGCTTTCGCCATAACCGTAAAAATAACTCGCCATCAGATAACCGGCGGTGCCGGGAATCAGTTTCGACAGCGGATACGACAGCGTCGAGTCTGCGCTGCCGGTGTTGCTGCGCGTTCCCTTGCGCAGCGTCGTCGAAAACTCCACGCCATCCGGTTTGCCGACCGCCAGCTTCAAGTCTGCATGGCCGCGGTATTGACCGATGTCCGGGTTGTCCGACAGCGGGCCGAGGTAGGTGTAGACCTTGGGCGAAATGCGGAATTGGTAGTCGTTCAGATCGCCGAAGGTCAGCGTCGGTTGCACGAAGAAGATATTCAGGCCGCGCGACTGAGGACCATCGCGACCGTTCGATTCATGTTCCAGGCCGCTTGCAATGGAGACCCGGCTGAGCACGCTGTTGTGGATGTCGACGTCCGGCAGGTAGTAGTACAGGCTGGGGCGGTAGTTGGTGTCGCGGAAGGGCGACGACGGACTTTGCAGATCCCACAGCGAAAACTGGGTATAGCCGAAATACAGATTGTCGATCAGCCCGCGCGAACGCATGTCGTCGGGTTGGAACAGGCGGAATTTGAAGCTCAGCTGGAACTTGGCGTTGCGGTTGCCGCCGCTGTTGCCCACCGCAAAATACATGGGCTCGTTGAACGACAGGCGCGGCGTGTTGATCAGGTCTTCGGCTGCCGGCGCGACGCCGATCGGGCTGCTGTTGGCGCCCGGCGTGATCACGGAAGCCGACGGCGTCGCGGCGCCGCCTTCGACGGATGTGGCGGTGCTTGCAGCGCTTGCATCGGCAACTTGCTCATGACCCGGCCTGGCGCGCACGACGGCGACCAATACCGGCGAAGCATCGATGCCGAGGGTTTCAATGCGCACGACGCCGCGCAGGTATTTGGGCAGCTCCGCGCTGTAGGTGACTTTGCGGAATTCACCGCGGCGCAGGGTGAATTGTCCGGGGCCGTCGCCATCGCGCTTGAGGTGTACCTGCGCCGGCGGCGTCATGTCGGCCGACGCGGCGATCACCAGGTCGTCGGGCAGCGCGTAGGCCTGCGACGCCTGTTCTTCTTCGCTGACCATCAGCGTCAAGATAAACGGTTTGTTGCCGTCAATGATCTTGGGCGGTTGCAATACGGAGATACCGGCCACCGCGCCATGCGCGAGCGTCAGCGCGACTGCCGCGAAAAGCGCCTGTCGCAATAATGACCGCGATGACGGCAATGGCAGCGAGGGCAGCAACGTGGCGGAAGTTTGTTTGGATAACGGCAAATATGGAGCGGCAGGCGTTTTGGTCATTGTTTGTCTTATTTATCGATTTAATACGTATGCGGGAGCGAACATTTGCCATATGGAGTGATTTCGATAGGGAAAGTTGCTCGAATCCGACGAATCATACGTGGAAGTATCCAAAGGTCGCCGTTTTGCTGGTTTCTTCGAATTAGAACGCTCGTTCTGCGGGATAATGTGGATAAGCTACGCAGATAGTCACGCAAAAAGTTGTTTTTTAGTTAGTTCTCATCTCATCATGTTATCCGCTTCTTACGATAGTTTGCTCGTTGCACTGTCCCTGCTGGTCGCAGTCCTGGCTTCTTACACCGCCCTGGACATGACCGAGCGGATCAATTCGACGCGCGAGTATGCCGGTCGTTCCTGGCTGTTCGGCGGGGCGGTTGCCATGGGTATCGGCATCTGGTCGATGCATTTCGTCGGCATGCTGGCTTTCCGCCTGCCCATCGATCTCGGTTACGACCCGTGGATCACTTTCCTGTCTTTGCTGATCGCCATCGCGGTTTCCGGTTTTGCGCTGTGGATCGTCAGCCGTCCCGAACTGCCGTTGCGCCGCTTGCTCAGCAGCGCGCTGGCGATGGGGCTGGGCATCGCGGCCATGCATTACACCGGCATGGCCGCGATGCTGATGAACCCCGGCATACGCTACGATCCCTGGTGGTTCGCCGCTTCCGTGTTCATCGCCGTGGCCGCCTCCGCCGCGGCGCTGTGGATCGCCTTCCGCCTGCGCAAGAACACGCCGCACGTCAAATTGGCGCGTGCCGGCGCGGCCGTCGTCATGGGCGTCGCCATCGTCGGCATGCACTACAGCGGCATGGCCGCGGCCAATTTCCCCGACGGCAGCATCTGCCTCGCGGTCAGGGACGGCGTCAGCCCGGGCTGGTTGTCCATCCTCATCATCGTCGTGACGCTGGCGGTGCTGACGATCGCGCTGCTGACTTCGCTGCTCGATGCGCGCCTGGAATCGCGCACCGCCAAACTGGCGCGTTCCCTGGCCGAAGCCAACGAAGAGTTGACGCATCTGGTGTTGCACGACAATCTGACCAAGCTGCCCAACCGCACCTTGCTGGAAGACCGCCTGAACCAGGCCATCCACAAGGCGTCGCGCGAGCAGGGACACTTCGCGCTGATGTTCTGCGATCTCGACGGATTCAAGGCGATCAACGATTCGCTCGGCCACCACGTGGGCGATTTGCTGCTGGTGGAAGTCGCCAGGCGCATCGCTTCCGTCATGCGCGCGCAGGATACGGTGGCGCGTCTGGGCGGCGACGAATTCGTCATCCTGGCGGAATTGAAAGAGCCCGACGATGCGATGGAGATCGCAGGCAAACTGGTCAGCATCGTCAACGAGAATTTCCACATCCAGAAGCACGATCTGCGCGTCTCGGCCAGCATCGGCATCGCCATCTATCCGGAAGACGGCAACAACCGCCATGACCTGGTGATCAACGCCGACGCCGCGATGTACCACACCAAGCGCGCCGGACGGAACGGCTACCATTTCTTCGAAGCGTCGATGAACGTCAATGCGCACAACCAGTTGCAATGGCTGCAGGATTTGCGCATGGCGCTGGAGCGCAAGGAATTCATCCTGCACTACCAGCCCAAATACAATTCGCCGGACGGTCCCGTGCTGGGTGCCGAGGCGCTTTTGCGCTGGCAGCATCCGACGCACGGACTGGTCGGTCCGGACGAGTTCATCGGCCTGGCGGAGCGTTCCGGCCTGATCGTGCCGATCGGCGAGTGGGTGCTCAATGAAGCCTGCCGTCAAATGAAGGAATGGTTCGATCTCGGACATCGGGACTGGACCATTGCCGTCAATTTGTCGGCCCTGCAATTTGCCCATGCCGACCTGATCGACCTGGTCAAGGACACGCTGGCGCGTCACGGCTTGCCGGCGCGTTGCCTGACGCTGGAGGTTACCGAGTCGACCGCCATGCACGACGCCGAAACCAGCCTGAAGACCCTGCAGCAGATTGCCGACCTCGGCGTGGACATTTCCATCGACGATTTCGGCACCGGCTATTCGAGCCTGCTGTATCTGAAGCGTCTGCCAGCCAATGAACTCAAGATCGATCGCGGTTTCGTGCGCGACCTTTCGGACGGCAACGACGACGCGGCAATCATTTCCGCCATCGTCGCGCTGGGACGCACGCTGAACCTGCGCATCGTCGCCGAAGGCGTGGAAACGGTAAAACAACAGAATTTCCTCACCTCGGTCGGTTGCGATGCCTTGCAAGGGTATTTGATGGGACGTCCCATGACGCCGGAAAAATTCATCGAAGCGACGTCGAACCTGCAAAACAAAACCGTCCAGCCACTCTGACTTTCCACTGATCCTTCACTCCGGGTTCTCCGAGAGGAATTTTTCTCTACTGCCGCAGCATCATCGATGCTGCGGTGCGATGTCGCCCCGGCCTGTGTTGCCGGGCGTCAATGCAAGCCGTGCAAGCCATGAATAGACACGGCACTCAATCGCTGTTCTCCGAATTCAATCTCCGTTCTTGGGGCCAATATGGGCGGTAGGTGCTCATCGTGCCGTCAATAAAATCAATATCGCCTGTCTTTAAGAAAGCATCAGGAGGGGAAATGAATATCATCGGGAACATGAAGATCGGCAAGCGTCTGGGGTTGGGATTCGCAGCGATTTTGGGTTTGTCCATCGTCATTGCCGGCATCGGCATATGGCGTTTGCAAAGCGTAACCAACGCGACGCAGGCCATGATGGACGTACCGCTGGCCAAGGAACGCATGATCGGCGACTGGTATCGGCATACCTATGCGGGGATTCGTCGCGCGACCGCGGTCGCCAAGAGTTCGGATCCGTCGCTGAGCGCTTTTTTCAGGCCGGAAACCGATGAAGCCACGCGTATCTCGGGCGAGTTGCAAAAGAAGATTTTTGAGTTGCTCGCCAGCGATGAAGAAAAGCAGCTCTACGAAAAAATCATGTCGCTGCGCAAAGTGTATCTGGCCAAGCGCGACGTGATCTACAAAGCCAAAGCCGAGCCCAATCCGGATCCTGCGATGATTGCTTCCGCACTGGAAAAAGACTATCTGCCGGCAGCGAAGCTGTATCAGACGGGAGTGGAAAACCTCCTTGAACTGCAGCGCAAAACCATCAATGAACTCAATCAGCATGTTGCGGAAATCGCCTCGCAAAGCGCCAACCTGCTGATCGTGCTGGAAGTGCTGGTGCTGGCAATGGGCATCCTGTGCGCCTGGTATCTGACGACCGGCATCACGCGTCCGCTCAATACCGCCGTCGGTATTTCGCGTCGCGTCGCCGAGGGCGACCTGTCGGGAGACATCGCCGTCGTCACCAGGGACGAAACCGGCCAGTTGCTGCAGGCGCTCAAGGACATGAACGTCAGCTTGCGCAACATCGTCGGCAACGTGCGCACCGGCACCGATACGATCGCCACGGCATCAAGCCAGATCGCCAGCGGCAATCTTGATTTGTCTGCGCGTACCGAGCAACAGGCCGGTTCGCTGGAAGAAACCGCCTCGGCGATGGAGGAGTTGACCTCGACCGTGAAACAGAATGCCGACAATGCGCGTCAGGCCAATCAACTGGCGGTGTCGGCGTCGGAAGTCGCCGTGCAGGGCGGCAGCGTGGTCGGTAAGGTGATTGCGACCATGAGTTCGATCAACGAATCGTCGAAGAAGATCGTCGACATCATCAGTGTGATTGACGGCATCGCCTTCCAGACCAACATCCTGGCGCTGAATGCGGCGGTGGAAGCCGCGCGCGCCGGCGAGCAGGGCCGCGGCTTCGCGGTGGTGGCGAGCGAAGTACGCAGTCTGGCGCAACGTTCCGCGGCAGCCGCCAAGGAGATCAAATCGCTCATCGACGACTCGGTGGAAAAAGTCGGCACCGGCAGCAAGCTGGTGGAACAAGCCGGATCGACCATGGAAGAAGTGGTCGCCAGCGTCAAGCGCGTGACCGACATCGTCGGCGAGATCAGTTCGGCCAGCCAGGAACAAAGCACCGGCATCGAAGAGGTCAATCGCGCCATCACGCTGATGGACGAGAGCACCCAGCAGAACGCCGCGCTGGTCGAACAGGCTGCCGCTGCTGCGCAATCGATGCAGGAGCAGGCCGGCAAGCTGGCCCAGCTCGTCAGCGTGTTCAACATCGCCAGCACCGGCAGCCTGGGCGCGCCGGCGGCATCGAATTCGCGTCGCACGATTGACATCAATCCTGCGCCGCGTCTGGAGTAGTCGGGGAAGGTAGAGGGGAAACTTCGGGGGAAGGGGAGCCGGGCCGTCGTTACGCTATGTAGCGACGGCCGGTTTTTTATGCAGGGCATTCGGCCAGATATTGTTCGCTGACGCGCAAGCTCTTGCGGCGAGCTTTTTCCAGATTTCTGACGGTGGCGGTGCGCAGGTCTTCATCCGCCCATTTCTTGCGTTGCGCCAGCAGGGCGCATTTTCGTTTTTGTTTGTCTTCCACCAGTTTGGCGCGCGCGGCTTCGCGTTCGGCTTTCTGCCGTGCCTTGGCTTGCTGCTTGTCGGCCCTGGCGCGTTCATGCTCCAGCCGTTGCGATGGCGTCTTGTCTCCGGCGGCTTGCGTCGGAGTTCGAGCAATGCCGGCGCCGTTCTTGCCGGTATCGACGTTGAGCGTTTTGCCGTCGGCGCAGGCGGCGTCGCTATAGGTCACTTTGCCATCAGCTGCGCATTTGTAGATCGCCCATGCCGGTGCTGCGACGAGCAGGCTGAAGGACAAAGACAGGGCAGCGGACAGCAAAGGCAGGGATGCATGCAACATGAAAAAACTCCGATAAAAACAGGGTGGCCGAACAACTGTCCCCTTCGGAGGAACCGGCCGGAGAACCTCCGGAGCCGGCAGCGATCAGGCGACAGTCAGATGACTTTTCCTGGATTCATCAGCGCATGAGGATCCAGCGCCTGTTTGATGGCGCGCATCAGTTGTAGTTCTACCGGCGATTTATAGCGCAGGATTTCTTCGCGCTTGAGTGCGCCCAGGCCGTGTTCCGCCGAGATCGATCCGCCGAACTTGTCGACGCTGTCGTGCACCGTGCGATTGATTTTTTCTTGCTGGGCGATGAAGTCGGTGTCCTTCACGCCTTCCGGCGGGGACACGTTGTAGTGCAGGTTGCCGTCGCCCAGATGGCCGAAGGTCACCATGCGGCAGCCCGGTGAAGTTGCTTGCACCAGCACGTCGGTGACGCGGATGAATTCACCGATGCGCGAGATCGGCACCGAGATGTCGTGCTTGATGTTCTTGCCTTCGTGCGCCTGCGCCATCGAAATGTGTTCACGCAATTGCCATAGCGACTTCGATTGCGCAATCGACGTGGCGATGACGGCATCGTCGATCAGCTCCCGTTCCAGCGCCTCGCCGATGACGGCTTCGAACATGTCGGCGGCGTGCGCTTCCGATTCGCTGTCCGACAGTTCCAGCAGCACGTATTGCGCATGCGGCCGGTCGAACGGGGCGCGATGCGGCGGAAAATGTTTGGCCACCAGTTGCAGGCAAAAATCCGACATCAGTTCGAAGCCGGTCAGTGCCGCGCCGCAGCGTTCCTGCGCCAGGCTGAGCAGGTGCAGCGCGTGGTCCGGCGTGCGCAATGCCGCGAGCGCGGTGACTTGCGCCTTTGGTTGCGGGAACAGTTTGATCACGGCTGCGGTGATGACGCCCAAGGTGCCTTCCGCGCCGATGAAGAGGTCGCGCAGGTCGTAGCCGGTGTTGTCCTTGCGCAAGCCGCGCAGGCTGCTCATGACGTCGCCTTGCGGCGTGACGACTTCGACGCCCAGGCACAGCTCGCGCGTATTGCCGTAACGCAGGACGCCGGTGCCGCCGGCGTTGGTCGACAGGTTGCCGCCGATGGTGCAACTGCCTTCGGCGGCCAGCGACAGCGGGAACAGGCGCTGTTCGGCGGCGGCGGCCTGCTGGATGTTTTGCAGGATGCAGCCGGCTTCGACCGTCATGGTGTTGTTGACCGGGTCGACGGCGCGGATGCGGTTGAGCCGCGTGAGCGACAGCAGCACCGCGTCGCCGCTGGCATCGGGCACGCTGCCGAGCACCAGGCCGGTGTTGCCGCCTTGCGGCACGATGGGCACCCGATGCTGATGGCACAGCGTGACGACGGCGGCGACTTCTTCCGTGCTGCCGGGCCTGAGCACCGCCAGCGCCTTGCCGGTATGGCGCCCGCGCTGATCGGTCAGGTAGCCGGCGGTGTCGGCGTCGTCCGTGAGGACATAAGCGGTGCCGATGGCGGTGCGGCAGGCCTGCAGGAAGGTTTCCGGTGATGCTGCCGTCATGGATATCCTCTGAAAATTATTGCGAGGCCTTTTGGATGGCCTGGCGGGCGATTTCCTTGGCTGCTTTCTTGTAAGGGCGCAGGTAGAGGATGGCGCACAAGAAATAGAGGCAGCTCAGCGCGACCTCCGCCCAGCCCAGCGTCGCCGACATGGCGACGCGGTCGCTGGTGGCGCGCACGATGCCTTCGGTAAAGTACAGCAGGATCAGCATCGACGACCATTGCATCGTGTACACGTCGCGCTTGAGCACGCCGCGCAGCGGGAACAGCAGCGGAATGACTTTGAGCACCATCCACGATCCGCCCGGTCGCAAGGGCGCCAGCGCCAGTTCCCAGGCCACGCACAGGATAATCAGCGCGACCAGGCTGATGGCGGCGCCCAGATGAAAAAAGCGGAACCGTTGCGTGCTCATTCAAGCCTCCTGCAATTTGATGGCGTTTTGTGCGAGGCGCCGGCCCAGTGCGATGGCCAGCGCCCGGGTATCGTCCGAAATCGCCTGGTTGCCGTTGACGCCGGCCCAGTGGCTGGCGCCGTAGGGCGTGCCGCCGGTGCTGGTAGTCATCAGTTCGGGTTGGGTATAGGGCAGGCCCATGATCAGCATGCCGTGGTGCAGCAAGGGAATCATCATGGACAGCAGCGTCGACTCCTGGCCGCCGTGCATGCTGCCGGTGGAGGTGAAGACGCAGGCCGGTTTGCCGGCCAGCGCGCCGGACAGCCATTGCGCAGCGGTGCCGTCCCAGAAATATTTCATCGCGGAGGCCATGTTGCCGAAGCGGGTCGGCGAGCCGAGCGCCAGGCCGGCGCATTGTTCGAGGTCTTGCAGTTCGACGTAGGGCGCGCCTTCTTTCGGGACATCGGGTTCGGTGGCCTCGGCGACGGTTGACACCGCCGGCACCGTGCGCAGGCGCGCGTCGCAGCCGGGCACGCTTTCCACGCCCTGGGCGATCAGTTCGGCCAGTTTGCGGGTGGAGCCGTGTCTCGAATAATAGAGGACCAGAATCGTTGTATTGGTTGTGTTCGCCATGTTGGTATTATAGGAGCCTTTATTTATCCATCGCTACGTTTTACTGCTCGCATTCCTGCGGACGGAACCTGGCGCACGGGAGGCGGTCTGTAGCCTCTCTCGTGATTTTGATTGCCTCATCTTGCTTACCTTTCTCAAACCTATGCAGGGATTGTCTCGTACCCAGTTGCGTGATTTGTTCCGGTTTGCCGTCAAACGGCTGAGCGACGATCGCTTGCCGCAAGTGGCAGGCAGTCTGACGTTTACCACCATCCTGTCACTGGTGCCGCTGCTGACGATTGCGCTGGCGATCTTCACGGCGTTTCCGCTGTTCAGCACCTTCCGTTCGGCGCTGGAGGCGTATTTCGTCCAGAACCTGATGCCCAAGGGCGTGGCCAACACCATCCTTGGCTACCTCAACCAGTTTTCGTCGAAGTCGGCGCGTCTGTCGGCGGTCGGCGGCGTGGCGCTGATTGTGACGTCGGTGCTGACGATGGCGACCATCGACCGCGTGTTCAACCAGATCTGGCGCGTGAAGAAATCGCGGCCGCTGTTGCAGCGCATCCTGGTCTACTGGGCCATCATCACCCTCGGCCCTTTGCTGATCGGCGTGTCGATCAGCGTGACGTCCTATTTGTATTCCGCTACCAACGGCGTGGTCACCAGCGTGCCGCTGATCGGCGCGAGTTTCTATACGCTCATTTCGGTGCTGTTGACGACCAGCGCATTCACGCTGTTGTATATCGCCGTGCCGAACCAGTGGGTGGACTGGCGCGACGCCGTCTGGGGCGGTTTGCTGGCGGGCGTGGCGGTGGAAATCGCCAAGCGGCTGTTTGCCAGCTACGTCATGAAATTCCCGACCTACACGATGGTGTACGGCGCCGTGGCGGCCTTGCCGATTTTCCTGCTGTGGATCTACATGCTGTGGATGATCACGCTGGTGGGAGCCTTGCTGACGGCGGCGTTGCCGATCGTGCGCTACGAGCGCTGGTGGCATGTCGCCTCGCCCGGCAGCGAGTTCGTCGACGCCATGAAGGTGCTGAAGATTTTGCACGACGCCCGCGCCAACGGCGAATCGGCAACGGTGGACGTGGCGCTGCTGCGCTCGCATACGCACATGGGACTGGAAGAGTTGCAGAACCTGCTGCAAAAGATGCTCGATGCGGGCTGGGTCGGTTCGCTCAAGAGCGAGGCGCCGAAGAAATCGGCCTGGAACAAGCGTCTTGTGGATGGACTGGATCGCTGGACCTTGCTGATCAACCCCGAGTTCCTGAAGCTGGTCGATGTCTATCGCCTGTTCGTCTTCGATAGCGCCGCGCAGGCGGACGAGGATCGCATGCTGATCAATCGCGTCGATGCCGCCGTCGCGGCGGTGCTGGACCAGACGCTGGAATCCTACTTTTCAGAAGGACATGGGGCGCCGGATTTGCGCGAAGTGAGCCCGGCCGGCATGAGCGTCGGCCGTTAGGCCGGCTTCGCGCTCAGAACGAAATCTGCCCGGTCAGCGTCTGCCAGTACATGACCCAGTCGCCCATGAAGGAATACAAGGGGTGGCGGAAGGTCGCAGGCTGGTTCTTTTCGAACCAGAAATGGCCGACCCAGGCAAAGCCGTAGCCGCATAGCGCGGCGGCCGGCAGCCACCACAAATTGTGCGTCAGCAGCATCAAGGCCAGGCACAGCAGCGCCAGCGTGGAACCGGCGAAATGCAACTGGCGGCAAGTCCGGTTGGAATGTTCGCTCAGATAGTCGGGATAGAAGTCGCCGAAGCTGGCGTATTTTTGATGTTGCAGTACGGTAGGCATGCTTGTCTCCTTTCTTATGAATTCAGGTTAGGCCGTCCATGGGGCGTAATCAATGAAAAATTTCATTTTTAATAGGGAATGGTGATTGTAGGCAAGCGCCAAACCTCGTACCATGGAGAAACCGCCGCCGGTTTGTAGATTTTTGCCCACGCATGGGCTACATTCCCGATAAGGCCACAATAACTTAAGGATGACACCATGAAAGTCTCTGAAATTCTTAAAGTCAAAGGCAACATTCTCTTCACCGTCACTCCCGACACGCCGATTACGGAAGCCGTGGTGGCGATGGCCGAGAAGGACATCGGCTCTCTGGTGGTCATGGAATTCGGCGAACTGGTCGGCATGCTGACCTTCCGCGAAGTGCTCAAGACGCTGCAGGAGAACAACGGCTCGGTCGGTCCCAATACCGTGCGCAAGCACATGGACGACCATCCGATCACGGTCACTCCCGACACCGACCTCAACGAAGTGCGCCGCATCATGCTGGAAAAACATGCGCGCTATGTACCGGTGATGGACGCCAAAACGCTGCTGGGCGTGATGTCCTTTTACGACGTCGCCAAGGCCGTGCTCGATGCGCAGGGCTTCGAGAACAAAATGCTCAAGGCCTATATCCGCGACTGGCCGGCCGAGGAAGAAAATAGCTGAATCAACCGCCGGCAGCGCCCTTGAAACCGGGTGCGCCATTTATCCGAGAAACCGTTCATGCCGTCATGAACGGTTTTTTGTTATCCGAACGGCGTCTTTTTGACCGCTTCGTCCAACTTGTCCATCCAGCTTGCTCCATGAGTCAATCCAATCAGTTTTCCCTGCTCGGCCAGCGTCGTTTCGCTCCTTTTTTCTGGACCCAGTTCCTCGGCGCGCTCAATGACAACGTTTTCAAGACGGCGTTGCTGACGATCCTCACCTACGACGCACTGAGCTGGACCACGCTGGATACCGGCCTGCTCAACAACCTGATTCCGGGTTTGTTCATCCTGCCGTTCTTCCTGTTCTCGGCAACGGCGGGACAACTGGCCGACAAGATGGAAAAGGGCCGGCTGGCGCGCTACGTCAAGCTGCTGGAAATCGTCATCATGGGCATCGCGGCCTACGGCTGGATGACCCATCACCTGTGGCTGCTGGTGGTGGCGGTGGCGGGCATGGGCGTGCATTCGACGATCTTCGGCCCGGTCAAGTACGCCTATCTGCCGCAGCAGCTGAAACCGCAGGAACTGGTCGGCGGCAACGGCGTCATCGAAATGGGCACTTTCGTCGGCATTCTGCTGGGCGAGGTGGTGGGTGCCGTGCTGGTCGTGCAGAAACCATTTGGGTTGGAGATCATTGCGTTCGTGACCATCGGCTTCGCCATCCTCGGCTGGGTGGCCAGCCTGGCGATCCCGCTGTCCCCTGCGCCTGCGCCGGACCTGAAAATCAACTGGAATCCGTTCTCGGAAATGGTGCGCAACCTGGGCTTCTCGCGCCGCAATCGTCCCGTTTTCCTCTCGATACTCGGCAATTCGTGGTTCTGGTTTTACGGCGCCATCGTGCTGGCGCAATTTCCGCTGTACGCCAAAAACTACCTGCACGGCGACCATGGCGTTTTCGTGTTGCTGCTGATGGTGTTTTCGGTGGGGATCGGCGTCGGTTCGCTGCTGTGCGAGCGCCTGTCCGGTCACAAGGTGGAAATCGGCCTGGTGCCTTTCGGCGCCATCGGCCTGTCGGTGTTCGGGCTGGAACTGTATTTCGCCAGCGTCAGCTATGGCGCCACGGCCGCCGTCGACATGAGCGGCTTTGTCGCCCAGCACGGCAGCCTGCGCATTCTGTTCGACTGCCTGATGATCGGCGTGTTCGGCGGGCTGTACATCGTGCCGCTGTTCGCATTGATCCAGACGCGCTGCGATCCGCAACATGTTTCGCGCACCATCGCGGGGATGAACATCATGAACTCGTTGTTCATGGTGATAGCGGCCTTGCTGGCGATGGTCCTGCTGCGTTCGGGTTTCACGATTCCGCAGATCTTCCTGATCACGGCGATCCTGAACGCCATCGTGGCGACCTACATCTTCTCGCTGGTGCCGGAATTCCTGATGCGCTTTCTGGCGTGGATGCTGATCCACACCATCCATCGCGTGCGCACCGTCAATGCCGAGCTGATTCCCAAGCATGGCGCCGCGGTGCTGGTGTGCAACCACGTCAGCTATGTCGACGCCATCGTGATCATGGCCGCCAGCCCGCGTCCGATCCGTTTCGTCATGGATCATCGCATCTTCAGGACGCCGGTGCTGTCGTGGATCTTCCGCACCGCCAAGGCGATTCCCATCGCGCCGGCGAAGGAAGATCCGTGGCTGATGGAAAAAGCCTATGTCGATATCGCGCAGGCGCTGCACGAGGGCGATCTGGTGTGCATCTTCCCGGAAGGCAAGCTGACCAGCAACGGCGAGATCAACGAGTTCAAGGGCGGCGTCAAGAAAATCCTCGACCGCAGCCCGGTGCAGGTGTTTCCGCTGGCCTTGCGCGGATTGTGGGGCAGCATGCTCACGCGCGGCAGCGGCAATCCCTTCCATCGCTCGTTCAAGCGCGGCCTGTTTTCGAAGCTGGAGCTGGCGGTGGGCGAGCCGATTCCGGCGCAGCAGGCGACGCCGGAATACTTGCAACAACGCGTGAGCGAGTTGCGTGGTGAATGGAAATAAGTCCTACACTGGTAAAATCACATTTTCAGATCATTCAAAGCAGAGCTTCGTTATGTCCGGCAATACCCTCGGCACGCTGTTTACCGTTACCACCTTCGGCGAATCCCATGGCCCCGCCATCGGCTGCGTGATCGACGGCTGTCCGCCGGGAATGACATTGTCCGAAGCCGACATCCAGCCTGAACTGGATCGCCGCAAGCCCGGCACCTCGCGGCACGTGACGCAGCGCCAGGAACCTGACACCGTGGAAATCCTCTCCGGCGTGTTCGAAGGCAAGACAACGGGTACGCCGATCGCGCTGCTGATCCGCAACCAGGACCAGCGCAGCAAGGACTACGGCAATCTGCTCGAGACCTTCCGCCCCGGTCATGCCGACTACACCTACTGGCACAAATACGGCATCCGCGATCCGCGCGGCGGCGGGCGTTCTTCGGCGCGGCTGACGGCGCCGGTGGTCGGCGCGGCGGCGGTGGCCAAGAAGTGGCTGTTCGAACAATACGGCACCACCTTCAAGGGCTGCATGAGCCAGCTCGGCGACATCGCGATCCCGTTTGAATCGTGGGATCACGTGCGTGAAAATCCTTTCTTCGCCGCCAACGCCACCATCGTTCCCGAGCTTGAAGAGTACATGGACGCGCTGCGCAAGGCCGGCGATTCTTGCGGCGCGCGCATCGATGTCGTGGCGCAAAACGTGCCGGTCGGTCTGGGCGAACCCATTTACGACAAGCTCGACGCGGAAATCGCTTATGCACTGATGGGCATCAACGCCGTCAAGGGCGTCGAAATCGGCGCCGGTTTCAAGTCGGTGGCGCAAAAGGGCACCGAGCATGGCGATGCACTGACGCCGGACGGTTTCGTCGGCAACAACGCCGGCGGCATTCTGGGCGGCATTTCGACCGGTCAGGACATCACCGCCTCGATCGCCATCAAACCGACGTCGAGCATTCGTTCGCCGCGTCCGTCTATCGATAAAGCCGGACAGCCGACCGAAGTGGAGACGCATGGCCGTCACGACCCTTGCGTCGGCATTCGCGCCACGCCCATCGCCGAAGCCATGCTGGCGCTGGTGTTGATGGATCATGCCTTGCGTCATCGCGCGCAGTGCGGCGACGTCAGGGTAGCGACGCCGCAGATCGCTGCGCAGAAATAAAACGAGATTGCCGATTTTTGAACCTGCTGCAGAACTGAGCCGTCGTGTGCAGGTCGAATGGCCTGCAACATTCGGGGGAACGCCGCCTCTACAATGAGAATTGCTGACAATCGCGCGGCATTTTTGCAAGGATGGTCGCAAGCGTTTCTCCCGCGTATTTTCATCTTTGACGACGGAGACAGCATGGCGTATCGAGCACAGCGTTCACAACAATTTCTTTCCCGTTTTTTTCTGATCGCGGCGGCCTTGGCGCTGACCGCCTGCGAAAGCGTGCAAACCACGCAGGGTGGAGCCGTCGGCATCACCCGCCAGCAAAGCATGATGTTGTCTTCGCAAGAGATCGATGCCGCCGCCGTCAAGGAATATGCGCAGGTGCTCGACGAGCAAAGGAAGAAAGGCGCGCTGAACCAGAATGCCGCCCAGTTGCGCCGCGTGCGCGCGATCGCCGATCGCCTGATCCCGCAAACCGCGGCTTTCCGCCCTGATGCCGTCAAGTGGAAGTGGGAAGTCAATGTCATCACCTCTCCCGAAGCCAACGCCTGGTGCATGCCTGGCGGCAAAATCGCGGTCTATACCGGCCTGATTGAAAAACTGAAAATCACCGACGACGAGCTGGCAGCCGTCATGGGGCACGAGATCGCCCACGCCTTGCGCGAACATGCCCGTGAGCGCGCGTCCGAGCAAGCGGTGACGGGGTCGTTGATTTCGATTGGATCCTCGATCCTGGGCGTCGGCGAGCTGGGACAACAGGGCGCGCAATACGCCTATATGGGCCTGGTCGGATTGCCGAATTCACGCACGCACGAGACCGAAGCCGACCGCATCGGCGTGGAGTTGGCCGCCCGTGCCGGTTACGACCCGCGCGCCGCCATTTCCCTGTGGCAAAAAATGGCGCAGATCGGCGGCAGCGAACCGATGAAGTTCATGTCCACCCATCCCTCGCGCGAAGACCGCATCAGCGATCTCACGGTGTATTCGCAACGCGTGATGCCGCTCTACGAACAAAGCAAGAAGACGCGTTGAACGCCATCGGCCGCAAAGCGTTGCGCGGCGTTGCCTTAAAAGCATGGCCATAACCACATTCGCGCCTCGGGAAAGGCGCGTTTATGGCATAATCAAAGGCTCATTTCAACGACTTGCGTAGCTTTTACACGCCCGCATCATCATGCTCAAGACGCTTTACGACAAACTTTGGGAATCTCACGTTGTTCACACCGAACAAGACGGAACGGCCATTTTGTATATCGACCGTCACCTGTTGCATGAAGTGACCAGCCCGCAAGCATTCGAAGGCCTCAAACTGGCAGGCCGCCAGCCATGGCGCAATGCCGCCAACCTGGTGGTGGCCGACCACAACGTGCCGACCACCAATCGCGCCAACGGCATCGCCGATCCGATTTCCCGCCTGCAGGTGGAAACGCTGGACGCCAACGCCAAGGAATACGGCCTGACCTATTTCGGCATGAACGACAAGCGCCAGGGCATCGTCCACGTCATCGGACCCGAGCAAGGCGCCACGCTGCCGGGCATGACCGTGGTATGCGGCGACTCGCACACGTCCACGCACGGCGCGTTCGCCTGTCTGGCGCACGGCATCGGCACCTCCGAAGTCGAACACGTGCTGGCCACGCAAACGCTGCTCGCGAAAAAATCCAAGTCCATGCTGGTGCAGGTCGACGGCGCCTTGCCGAGCGGCGTGACCGCAAAGGACATCGTCCTGGCCGTGATCGGCAAGATCGGCACCGCCGGCGGCACCGGCTACGCCATCGAATTTGCCGGCTCGACCATGCGCTCGCTGACCATGGAGGGCCGCATGACGGTCTGCAACATGGCCATCGAAGCAGGCGCGCGCGCCGGCATGGTTGCCGTTGACGACACCACGATCAATTACCTGAAGGGCCGGCCGTTCGCACCGTCGGGTCCGCATTGGGAGCGCGCCGTGACTTACTGGCGCACGCTGCATTCCGATCCGGGCGCCAAGTTCGACATGGTCGTGACCTTGAACGCCGCCGACATCAAGCCGCAAGTGACTTGGGGCACCTCGCCGGAAATGGTGGTCGCGATCGATAGCCGCGTGCCGGATCCGGACAAGGAAAAAGATGCCACCAAGCGCGACGGCATGGAAAAGGCGCTGGCTTACATGGCGTTGAAGCCCAATACCCCGATCGAAGATATTCGCATCGACAAGGTGTTCATCGGCTCCTGCACCAACTCGCGCATCGAAGATTTGCGCGAAGCGGCGGCGGTGGTGCGCGGCAAGTTCCGTGCTTCCAACGTCAAGCTGGCGATGGTGGTGCCGGGCTCCGGCCTGGTCAAGGAACAAGCCGAACGCGAAGGCCTGGACAAGATTTTCCGCGATGCCGGTTTTGAATGGCGCGAGCCGGGCTGCTCGATGTGTCTGGCGATGAACGCCGACCGTCTGGAGCCGGGCGAGCGTTGCGCGTCGACCTCCAACCGCAACTTCGAAGGACGCCAGGGCGCCGGCGGCCGCACGCATCTGGTGAGCCCGGCGATGGCAGCGGCAGCGGGCATCGCAGGACATTTCGTTGATATTCGTTCTTTGTAAAACTATCTCGGTGAAATCATGAAAAAAATAATCGCTTTGGTTTTGTTGGCCGTTTCGATCTTGACGCTGGCTGCGTGTAACACCGTCCACGGTTTCGGCGAGGATGTCGCTAAAGTTGGTGAAAAGATGCAGGACGCGAGCAAGAAGTAATAAGGTAGTGGTGGCGGCGGCCGGTGCGCTTGCATCGCTGCTGCTGATTCGTTTGTTGAAGAGATAAAAGAAATCGGCTGATCCGGATTGCCGCACGGTGTGGCGGTCCGTCGTCGATAAAAGTGCCATGAATAAATTTATTGTCCATGATGGTCTGGTTGCTCCGCTTGACCGCGCCAACGTCGATACCGACGCGATCATCCCCAAGCAATTCCTGAAATCGATCAAGCGCAGCGGCTTCGGCCCCAACCTGTTCGACGAATGGCGTTACCTCGATCACGGCGAGCCGGGCATGGACAACTCCAAGCGTCCGCTGAACCCGGATTTCGTGCTGAATCAGCCGCGCTATCAAGGTGCGTCGATTCTGATGGCGCGCAAGAATTTCGGTTGCGGTTCTTCGCGCGAACATGCGCCGTGGGCGTTGGATCAATATGGCTTCCGCGCAGTGATTGCGCCGAGTTTTGCCGATATTTTCTTTAACAACTGCTTCAAGAACGGCTTGCTGCCGATCGTGCTGTCGGAACAGCAGATCGACCATCTGTTCGATGAAGTGAAGGCATTCCCGGGCTTCCGCCTGATCATTGATCTGGAAAAACAGATCATTACTACCGCCAACGGTAGTCAGACTTATCCGTTTGAGGTCGGTGAATTCCGTAAATATTGCTTGCTCAACGGCCTGGACGACATCGGTCTGACATTGCGCCAGGCGGACAAAATCCGCGCCTTTGAAGAGCGTCACCTGTACGATCAACCTTGGCTGGCCAATACCATCTGAGAAACAGATCCGCCGCAGGTTTCTGAAGTTTCTGATTAGCCGGATGCCGCATTGCACGGTCGCAAAGACCGGAGCAGGTGCGGCAGCCGGCGCTATTATTTTCCAAGACTAGAAGACGACGACATGAAGATTGCAATTTTGCCGGGCGATGGCATCGGTCCAGAAATCATTGAACAAGCAGTGCGCGTGCTCGATACGCTGGGCGAAAAATTTGAAATGGAAACCGCGCCGGTCGGCGGCGCAGGCTATGAAGCGCACGGCCATCCGCTGCCGGACGACACGCTGAAGCTGGCCAAGGAAGCCGATGCGATCCTGTTCGGCGCCGTCGGCGACTGGAAGTACGATACGCTGGATCGCCCGCTGCGTCCCGAGCAGGCGATTCTCGGCCTGCGCAAGCACCTGCAGCTGTTCGCCAATTTCCGTCCTGCCATCTGCTATCCGGAACTGACCGGCGCATCGTCGCTGAAGCCTGAACTGGTGGCCGGCCTGGACATCCTGATCGTGCGCGAGCTGAACGGCGACATCTATTTCGGCCAGCCGCGCGGCATGCGCGAAGCCCCGGACGGTCCGTTCAAGGGTGCGCGCGAAGGCTTCGACACCATGCGCTACAGCGAACCGGAAATCCGCCGCATCGCCCACGTTGCCTTCCAGGCTGCGGCCAAGCGCGGCAAGCGTTTGTGCAGCGTCGACAAGGCCAACGTGCTGGAAACCTTCCAGTTCTGGAAAGACATCGTCACCGACGTGCACAAGGAATATCCGCAAGTCGAACTGACGCACATGTACGTTGACAATGCAGCAATGCAATTGGTCAAGGCGCCGAAGAACTTCGACGTCATCGTCACCGGCAACATGTTCGGCGACATCTTGTCGGATGCGGCAGCCATGCTGACCGGATCGATCGGCATGTTGCCGTCGGCGTCGCTGGACGCCAACAACAAGGGTTTGTACGAACCGTCGCACGGTTCGGCGCCCGACATCGCCGGCAAGGGCATCGCCAATCCGCTGGCGACGATTCTGTCGGCGGCAATGATGCTGCGCTTCTCGTTGAACAAGGCTGAGCAGGCCGATCGCATTGAAGCGGCGGTGAAGAAAGTCCTTGCGCAAGGCTATCGCACCGGCGATATTTATGAAGAGGGCACCACCAAGGTCGGCACCAGGGAAATGGGCGACGCCGTCGTCAAGGCATTGGGCTGATCGAGGTAGTGGTTTTTTTAACGTAGTTGTTCGTTGTTTATTAATCATGGAAGTCCATTAAATAGGGAAAGATGATGAAACTGGTTGGTTTGGTTGGCTGGCGTGGAATGGTGGGTTCGGTCCTGATGCAACGCATGCAGGACGAGGGTGATTTCGATCACATCGAACCGGTATTTTTTTCGACCTCG
>Ga0209646_1000205_pt1 | contig 69450 bp, 79 predicted proteins | sample AraplaL_Col_mTSA_FD_184259 | JGI IMG/M metagenome (GOLD analysis project Ga0209646, IMG submission 184259) | Arabidopsis root microbial communities from the University of North Carolina, USA - plate scrape CL_Col_mTSA (SPAdes) (version 2) | ecosystem: Host-associated > Plants > Roots >...
ACAAGTATGACTTCGTGCGCGACACGTATCTGCAAAGCCGCCAGTCGCAGATCGACGGCAGCAAGGACGACGGCAAGTCGAGCAAGGAAGAAGTCGTCAAGCCGTAACCGTCACCGTCAGCAGCACTGCCGGCTCAAGCCGGGCGCCGCAAATGCGCCCGGTGTCGCTTGAAAAAAACGGGGAATGCCACCAACTGCTGTTTCTCGTATCCGTTTGGAACCGGCAACGTCATGTCGGCGCCAATTGTGGCAAAGTGGTCGCCGTGGTCGGCGCAAGCAGTTAATCAATGGATCTACAGACTATGAACATGTTCTCTAAATTACTGGCAATCGCCCTGTCGGTTTCCGCACTGACATTCGCTTCTGCCGCTTCCGCGCAAGAAGCGCCGGATGCCCTGGTCAAGCGCATCAGCGAAGACGTGCTGAACACCGCCAAGAGCGACAAGGACATCCAGGCCGGCAACATCGGTCGCATTGTCGCGCTGGTCGAAGACAAAATCCTGCCCTACGTCGACTCCGAGCGCATGACTGCGCTGGCAGCCGGCCGCTATTGGCGCCAGGCGACGCCGGAACAGCAAAAACAGCTGATGACCGAGTTCCGCAGCCTGCTGATTTACACCTACTCCGGCGCGTTGTCGCAAGTGCGTGACCAGAAGATCGAATACAAGCCGCTGCGCGCAGATCCTGCAGACACCGAAGTCGAAGTGCGCTCGCAAGTGATCCAGTCGCGCGGCGAACCGATCCAGCTGAGCTATCGCCTGGAAAAGCTGGCGACCGGCTGGAAGCTGTATGACGTCAACGTCATGGGCGCATGGCTGGTGGAAGCCTACAAGGGCACCTTCCAGAGCGAAATCACCAAGGGTGGCATCGACGGCCTGATCAAGAGCCTGTCGGACAAGAACAAGCAGCTGGCTGCCCGTTCTTCCGCCAAGAAGTAATCGTCGCACCACGGTAAACCCACAGGAAACCTTGCCATGTTCAAACCAGGCGCCACGCTGACCGTCGACAATGCCACCGCCACGCTGGCGGCAGGCTTGCAAGCCATTGCAGGCGGTCAGTCGGCAATCGACCTGAGCGGCGTGGCGACGGTGGATTCGTCCGCCGTGGCGACCTTGCTGGCCTGGCAACGCGCGGCAAAACAAAAAGGCCTGGCTTTGCAGTTCGGCGTCCTGCCGGCCAATCTGCAAAGCCTGGTCGACTTGTACGGCGCCGCGTCCCTGCTGGGTGCGCCGACCTCGGCTTCAGACCGACATCACTGATCTCCTTCCCGTTGCCATCGGGCCGTCAGGCCGGTAGTCAGCGTTCCCCTTCAGCGTCCCTCTTTGCCTGGCCGTTCCGGCTGCAAGATCGGAAATCCCCTATAATCCAACGTTTCGCCGCACCGAGTATTGCCTTGATGCAAAAGGCTTGCGGCATGTTCTGTTTCCTCACCGTGTCCTAAAAGCGCACCAAAAAAATGGCTGCTCTACAGATTAACAATGTCGAAAAACGCTACCAGTCGCTGCAAGCGCTGGGCGGTGTTTCGCTCTCGATAGAAGAGGGCGAGTTTTTCGGCCTGCTCGGTCCCAACGGGGCCGGCAAAACCACGCTGATTTCCATCGTGGCGGGGTTGAATCGCGCCGATTCGGGTTCGGTCACCATCCACGGGCATGACGTCGTCAGCGACTATCGCGCCGCGCGCACCAAGCTCGGCGTGGTGCCGCAGGAACTGGTGTTCGATCCGTTCTTCACCGTGCGCGAGACCTTGCGCATGCAGTCCGGCTATTTCGGCCTGAAGAACAACGACAAGTGGATCGACGAGGTGATGGACAACCTCGACCTGACCAACAAGGCCGACACCAACATGCGCGCCCTGTCCGGCGGCATGAAGCGGCGCGTGCTGGTGGCCCAGGCGCTGGTGCACAAGCCTCCCGTGATCGTGCTCGACGAGCCGACCGCAGGCGTCGACGTCGAATTGCGCCAGACCTTGTGGAAGTTCATCGGCCGTCTCAATCGCGAAGGCCACACCATCGTCCTGACCACGCACTATCTGGAAGAAGCGCAGGCGCTGTGCAACCGCATCGCCATGCTGAAGCTGGGCAAGGTCGTGGCGCTCGATTCGACCGATGCGCTGATCAAGCGTATTTCCGGTTCGCAACTGGTGTTGCGCCTGAAGTCGGGCGGCTTGCCCGACAGCTTGCGTGCGCTGGCGACGCATCCCGAAGAATTGTTGTCGGGCTTGAAATACACGTTGCGCGTGAACGACTACAACGACGTCGAGCCGATTCTGTCGGCGCTGCGTCAGGGCGGCGCCGTCATCGACGACATGCAGCTGCAACAGGCCGATCTGGAAGACGTCTTCATCCAGATCATGGAAGGTGCCAAATGACCGGTTTTCAAACCCTGTTTTACAAAGAAGTGTTGCGTTTCTGGAAAGTCGCAACCCAGACCGTGACCGCGCCGATCATGACGGCCATGCTGTATCTGCTGATTTTCGGTCACGTGTTGCAGGATCGCGTGCAGGTCTATCCGGGCGTGCAATACACCGGTTTCCTGGTGCCCGGCCTGGTGATGATGAGCGTGCTGCAGAACGCATTCGCCAACAGCTCGTCGTCGCTGATCCAGTCCAAGATCACCGGCAACCTGGTGTTCGTGCTGCTGACCCCGCTGTCGCACTGGGAAATGTTCGGCGGCTACGTGCTGGCGGCGGTCGTGCGCGGCCTGATCGTCGGCGCCGGCGTGTTCGTGGTGACGGCCTGGTTCGGTCACCTGAGTTTCGTGGCGCCGTGGTGGATCGTGATCTTCGCCTTGCTGGGTGCGGCCATCCTTGGCACCATGGGGTTGGTGGCCGGCATCTGGGCCGAGAAGTTCGACCAGCTGGCGGCGTTCCAGAATTTCCTGATCGTGCCGCTGACCTTCCTGGCCGGCGTGTTTTATTCTATCCATTCGCTGCCGCCGTTCTGGCAAACGGTCTCGCATTTCAACCCGTTTTTTTATATGATCGATGGCTTCCGCTACGGCTTCTTCGGACAGTCCGATATCGACCCCATGATCAGCCTCAGCATCGTCGCCGTTTTCTTCGTCGTGCTGGCGACCCTGGCGGTACGCATGTTGAAGAGCGGCTACAAATTGCGCACCGGCGCACACTGACGGCCAGGGCCGTTGGCATATTGATTACCTAGTGAAGAGCCGCACCATGCTACCCACACCTGAACTCGTTAAAAATTACATCGCCGCCGGCCTGGCTTGCTCGCACCTCGAAGTCGAAGGCGACGGCCAGCACTTCACCGCCGTGATCGTGTCCGACGCCTTTGCCGGCAAACGCCTGATCCAGCGTCATCAATTGGTTTACGCGGCGCTCGGCGACCGCATGCGCGAGGAAATTCACGCTCTGTCGATGAAGACCCTCACTCCCGAAGAATTTCAGAAATAAGGCCTAGCTTTTTCATGGACAAGCTTTTAATCCGTGGCGGTAATCGCCTCTCCGGCGACGTCGTCATCTCCGGCGCCAAGAATGCCGCGTTGCCTATCCTGTGCGCGGGTCTGCTGACCGCCGATACGATCAATCTGTCGAACGTGCCGAACCTGCAGGACGTGACCACGATCCTCAAGCTGATGCGCCAGATGGGTTTGCGCGCGGAGCAGAACGATCACAGCGTCACCCTCAACGGCGGCGACATCACCAAGCTGGAAGCACCGTACGAGCTGGTCAAGACCATGCGCGCATCGATTCTGGTGCTGGGCCCTCTGCTGTCGCGTTTCGGCGAAGCCAAGGTATCGCTGCCGGGCGGCTGCGCCATCGGTTCGCGTCCGGTCGACCAGCACATCAAGGGCCTGCAAGCGATGGGCGCCGAGATCACGATCGACGCCGGCTACATCTACGCCAAGGCCAAGCGCCTCAAGGGCACGCGCATCGTCACCGACATGATCACCGTCACCGGCACGGAAAACCTGCTGATGGCGGCAGTCCTGGCCGAAGGCGAAACCGTGCTGGAAAACGCCGCGCGCGAACCTGAGGTCAGCGACCTGGCGCACCTGCTGGTGGCCATGGGCGCGAAGATCGAAGGCATCGGCAGCGACCGCCTGGTGATCCAGGGCGTCGACAAGCTGCACGGCGCATCGCACACCGTCATCGCCGACCGTATCGAGACCGGCACCTTCCTGTGCGCGGTGGCGGCAGTGGGCGGCGACGTCACGCTCAAGAACACCCGCAGCAGCCTGCTCGACGCGGCGCTGGACAAGCTGCGCGAAGCCGGCGCCATCCTGACTTCCGGCGACGACTGGATTCGCGTGCAGATGGCGCGCCGTCCGAAGGCGGTCAGCTTCCGCACCACCGAATACCCGGGCTTCCCGACAGACATGCAAGCGCAATTCATGGCGCTGAACTGTATCGCCGAAGGCACCAGCCACGTGACCGAAACGATTTTCGAAAACCGCTTCATGCACGTACAGGAGCTGAATCGCCTGGGCGCGGCCATCGACATCGAAGGCAACACCGCGATCGTCAAGGGCGTCGAGAAATTCGTCGGCGCGCCGGTGATGGCAACCGACCTGCGCGCTTCGGCCTCGCTGGTGATCGCCGGTCTGGCCGCGCAAGGCGAGACGCTGATCGAGCGCATCTATCACCTCGACCGCGGCTACGATCGCATGGAAAACAAATTGTCGTCGATCGGCGCCAAGATCGAACGCGTTAAATAATCTGTTGCACTGAATCTGCCGTACTGAAAAATGACCCAGCAACTCACCCTCGCCCTGTCCAAAGGACGCATCTTCGAAGAAACGCTGCCGCTGCTCAAAGCCGCCGGCATCGAAGTCACCGAAGATCCCGAGACCTCGCGCAAGCTGATCCTGCCGACCAACGATCCGGCGGTGCGCGTGATCATCGTGCGCGCCTCGGACGTGCCGACCTACGTGCAATACGGCGCGGCCGACTTCGGCGTGGCCGGCAAGGACGTGTTGCTGGAGCATGGCGGCGAAGGCCTGTATCAGCCTATCGACCTGAACATCGCCAAGTGCCGCCTGTCGGTCGCGGTGCAGGACGGTTTCGACTACGCCAGCGCGGTGCGCCAGGGCGCGCGTCTGCGCGTGGTGACCAAATACGTCAAGACGGCGCGCGAGCATTTCGCCGCCAAAGGCGTGCACGTCGACCTGATCAAACTGTACGGCTCGATGGAGCTGGGTCCGCTGGTCGGCCTGTCCGACGCCATCGTCGACCTCGTCAGCACCGGCGGCACCTTGCGCGCCAACAAGCTGGTCGAAGTCGAGCACATCATGGAAATCTCTTCGCGCCTGGTCGTGAACCAGGCTGCACTGAAATTGAAGCGCGAACGTCTGCAACCGATTCTGGAAGCATTCGAAAAAGCCTCGCAGGCAAACGCATAAATACACATCAGCACCGGCAAGCATTGAAGGTCGGCAGCAAAGGCACATCATGGGCATAGTCATCCGAAAACTCGATTCCACCGAATCCGGCTTCAAGTCGAAGCTGTCTGCCGTCCTGGCTTTCGAGGCCGGCGAAGACGAAGCCATCGATCGCGCCGCCGCGGGCATCCTGGCCGACGTCAAGACGCGTGGCGATGCTGCTGTGTTGGAATACACCAATCGTTTTGATCGTCTCACTGTCACCGATGTCGCCGCATTGGAAATCGGCCGGGATGAGTTGCAGCAGGCGCTGGCTGGTCTGCCCGCTGCGCGTCGCGATGCCCTGCAAACCGCCGCTGATCGCGTACGCGCGTATCACGAGCGCCAAAAGCAGGAATGCGGCTCCGACGGTTTCCTCTACACCGAAGCCGACGGCACCGTGCTGGGACAAAAAGTCACGCCGCTCGATCGCGTCGGCATCTACGTGCCGGGCGGCAAGGCCGCCTATCCGTCGTCCGTATTGATGAACGCCATCCCGGCCAAGGTGGCCGGCGTGCAGGAAGTCATCATGGTCGTGCCGACGCCGGACGGCGTGAAGAACGAACTGGTGCTGGCTGCCGCCGCGATTGCCGGCGTCGACCGCGTGTTCACCATCGGCGGCGCGCAAGCCGTCGGTGCGCTGGCCTACGGCACCGACACCATTCCGCAAGTCGACAAGATCGTCGGTCCCGGCAATGCCTACGTCGCCGCCGCCAAGCGCCGCGTGTTCGGTACGGTCGGCATCGACATGATCGCCGGTCCTTCGGAGATCCTGGTGATCTGCGACGGCAGCACCGATCCCGACTGGATCGCCATGGATCTGTTCTCGCAGGCCGAGCACGACGAGTTGGCGCAATCCATCCTGCTGTGCCCGGACGCCGATTACATCGGGAAGGTGGAAGCCAGCATCAACAAGCAGCTCGACGCCATGCCGCGCAAGGACGTGATTCGCACCTCGCTGACCGATCGCGGCGCGCTGATCAAAGTGCGCGACATGGACGAAGCCTGCGAGATCGCCAACATGATCGCCGCCGAGCATCTGGAAATTTCCGCCGAGCAGCCGCAGCAGTGGGCCGACAAGATCCGTCACGCCGGCGCCATGTTCCTCGGCCGCTTTTCGTCGGAGTCGCTGGGCGATTATTGCGCCGGCCCGAATCACGTGCTGCCGACCTCGCGTACGGCGCGTTTCTCGTCGCCGCTGGGCGTCTACGATTTCCAGAAGCGCTCCAGCATCATCCAGGTCAGCGAAGCCGGCGCCCAGACGCTGGGCAAGGTCGCTGCGGAGTTGGCCTATGGCGAAGGCTTGCAGGCGCACGCGCGCTCTGCGGAGTACCGTCTCAAATGACAACGCGCCGCGTTGAGCCAGGCCTGCGATGAGCTGGCTCGACCGCGTTTTTTGCGAAGATGCGCTGGATGGCCTGGCGCGCATTCCCGATGGCCAGATCGATCTGCTGATCGCCGATCCGCCGTACGGCCTCGGCAAGGATTACGGCAACGATTCCGACAAGCTCGACACCGAGGCTTACCTGGCGTGGACCGAGCAGTGGATCGCTGCCGCCATTCCCAAGCTCAAGCCGAACGGCAGCCTTTACATCTTTTTGACCTGGCGTTACTCGCCGGAAATCTTCGTCATGCTCAAGCGTCGCATGACGATGATCAACGAAATCATCTGGGACCGCCGCGTGCCCTCGATGGGCGGCAGCACCCGCAAGTATTCGTCGGTGCACGACACCATCGGTTTTTTCGCGCGCGCCAAGGATTATTACTTCGACCTCGACGCCATCCGCATTCCTTACGACGCCGAGACCAAGAAGGCGCGTTCGCGTTCTATCTTCGTCGGCGCCAAGTGGCTGGAAATGGGCTACAACCCGAAGGACGTCTGGAGCGTGTCGCGCCTGCATCGCGAGCACAAGGAGCGCGCCGATCATCCGACGCAAAAGCCGCTGGAAATCGTCGAGCGCATGATCAAGGCGTCGTGTCCGCCGGGCGGCGTGGTGCTTGATCCCTTCATGGGCAGCGGTACGACGGCGGTGGCGGCGAGACGCTGCGGCCGCCGGTTTGTCGGCTTTGAACTGAACCCGGCTTATTGCGAATTGATCGCACAGCGCGTCGCCGAACTGGATTCCACATCGACACAGACATCCCATGAGCAAGTCACTGGTTGAAAACATCATCCGCGCCGACGTGCGCGCGCTGTCGGCTTATCCGGTGCCGGATGCCGCCGGCTTCGTCAAACTCGACGCGATGGAGAATCCTTATGCCTTGCCGCAGGCCTTGCGCGAGGAACTGGGGCAGCGCCTGGCCGAGGTCGCGCTCAATCGCTATCCGGTGCCGTCCTACACGCAACTGAAGGCCAAGCTGTGCCGCCACATGGGCGTGCCGGCAGGTTTCGACGTACTGCTGGGCAATGGTTCGGACGAATTGATTTCCATCGTTTCCGTGGCATGCGCCAAAGCGGGCGCCAAGGTGCTGGCACCGGAGCCGGGTTTCGTGATGTATGGCGTGTCGGCGAAGTTCGCCGGTCTCGACTATGTCGGCGTGCCGCTCAAGGCGGACTTCACGCTCGATCTCGACGCCATGCTGGCGGCGATTGCTCAACATCAGCCGGCGATCACCTATCTGGCCTATCCGAACAATCCGACCGGCACGCTGTACGATGCCGGCGACATGGAGGCGATCCTGCGCGCCGTCGGCGACAGCGGCATCGTGGTGGTCGACGAAGCCTATCAGCCGTTTGCGCAGGAGAGCTTCATGCCGCGCTTGCCGGAATTCAACAATCTGGTGGTCATGCGCACCGTCTCCAAGCTCGGGCTGGCCGGCATTCGTCTGGGCTACATGGCGGCCAGTGCGGAATTGTTGCGGGAATTCGACAAGGTGCGTCCTCCTTACAATATTAATGTGCTGACCCAGACCGCGGCTGAGTTCGTACTCGACCACACTGCCGAGCTGGACAGCCAGGCGGCGGCGCTGCGCAGTGCGCGCAGCGATCTGGCGGCGGCGATTTCTGCGGTCGGCGGCATTGAAGTTTTTCCTTCCGCCGCCAATTTCTTGCTGATTCGGCTGGCAAATGCGGATAAAGTGTTTGCAGGACTGCTGCAACGTAAGGTATTAGTCAAAAATGCCGGTAAAATGCATCCATTGCTGAAAAATTGCCTGCGAGTCAATGTCAGCACACCCGAAGAGAATGCCCTGTTCCTGGCCGCGCTGAAAGAGACGCTTCAAGAGCTCAGCCGGGAATCACTTTTGTAATGTCTGTTTTACCCTGATCATGTCAACTCCACGAACTGCAGAAGTCGTCCGCAACACCAACGAGACGCAAATTCGCGTCGCGATCAACCTGGATGGCACCGGCCAGCAAAAGCTGGACACCGGCGTGCCTTTCCTCGATCACATGCTGGACCAGATCGCGCGCCATGGTTTGATCGACCTCGACATCCAGGCCAAGGGCGACCTGCACATCGATGCGCATCACACCGTGGAAGACGTCGGCATCACGCTCGGCCAGGCTTTTGCCAAGGCCATCGGCGACAAGAAGGGTATCCGCCGCTACGGCCATGCCTACGTGCCGCTCGACGAAGCGCTGTCGCGCGTGGTCATCGATTTCTCCGGCCGTCCGGGCCTGGAGTACCACATCCCGTTTACACGCTCGATGATCGGCGGCTTCGATGTCGATCTGACCAGTGAATTCTTCCATGGCTTTGTCAATCATGCGCAGGTCACGCTGCATGTCGACAACCTGCGCGGCATCAATGCGCACCATCAATGCGAAACCGTGTTCAAGGCTTTCGGCCGTGCATTGCGCATGGCGATCGAGCTGGATCCGCGCGCGGCGGGAATGATTCCTTCCACCAAAGGCAGTCTGTAATGTGAGCCGGCCGGAGGAACCGCTGCAACAGCAGCTTCCTCCGTTCGCACTTTCTGTGCTTTTGCATTCTTTACTATGAATAAAATTGTTGTAGTGGATTACGGGATGGGCAACCTGCGCTCGGTCGCGCAAGCCCTGCGTCATGTCGCGCCTGAAGCCGATGTGCGCATTTCCGGCGAAGTGGCCGATATCCAGTCCGCCGACCGCATCGTGCTGCCGGGCCAGGGCGCCATGCCGGACTGCATGCGTTGCCTGCACGAGTCCGGCTTGCAGGAGGCCGTGATCGACGCGTCGCGCAACAAGCCGCTGTTCGGCGTGTGCGTCGGCGAGCAAATGTTGTTCGACTGGAGCGAGGAAGGCGATACGCCGGGACTCGGTTTGTTGCCGGGCAAGGTGGTGCGCTTCCGGCTCGACGGTCGGACGCAGGAGGATGGCTCGCGTTTCAAGGTGCCGCAGATGGGCTGGAACCGCGTCCATCAGAAGGCCGCGCATCCGCTCTGGGACGGCATAGACGAGCAGGCTTATTTTTATTTTGTGCACAGCTATTACGCGCAACCGGGCCAATCGGCTCACGCCGTGGGCGAGACCGTCTACGGCGAGCCGTTCGCCTGTGCCGTCGCCCGCGATAATATTTTTGCAACGCAATTCCATCCGGAAAAAAGTGCCGCTGCGGGTTTGCAGCTGTATCGGAATTTCGTACACTGGAAACCTTGATTTTTGCTTAATTTTTGTCCAACCGGCAAGTTGCGCAGCGATGCAGACTTGTTCTCTTTTTACCTAACGTTATTACCGTAGCCATGCTGCTGATACCTGCCATCGACCTGAAAGACGGTCATTGCGTTCGCCTGAAGCAAGGCGATATGGACCAAGCCACCGTATTCTCCCAAGACCCCGCCGAAATGGCGCGGCACTGGCTCGCGCAAGGCGCCCGTCGTCTGCATCTGGTTGATCTGAACGGCGCCTTCGCCGGCAAGCCGAAGAACGAATCCGCCGTCAAAGCCATCCTCAAGGCGGTGCGCGACTTCGCCGTTGCCAACGACGTCGAGGAAATCCCCGTGCAGCTGGGCGGCGGCATTCGCGATCTCGACACCATTGAACGCTACCTCGACGACGGCCTGTCCTACATCATCATCGGCACCGCTGCGGTGAAGAATCCCGGATTCCTGCACGATGCCTGCAGCGCGTTCCCGGGCCAGATCATCGTCGGCCTCGACGCCAAGGACGGCAAGGTCGCCACCGACGGCTGGAGCAAGCTGTCCGGGCATGAAGTGGTCGACCTCGCACAGAAATTCGAAGGCTACGGCTGCGAAGCCATCGTCTACACCGACATCGGCCGCGACGGCATGATGGGCGGCGTCAATATCGAAGCGACCGTGCGTCTGGCGCAGGCTGTGTCGATCCCTATCATCGCTTCCGGCGGCGTGCATAGCATCAAGGACGTCGAGGCGCTGTGCGGCGTGCAGGACGAAGGCATCGAAGCCGTCATCTGCGGCCGTTCGATTTATGAAGGCACGCTGGACCTGAGCTCGGCGCAGGATCGTGCCGATGAACTGACCGAGGAGTCATTGCCGGCAGCGTCCGAAGGATCCGACAGCGAACAATCATGACACTCGCAAAACGCATCATTCCCTGTCTCGACGTGACGGCCGGACGGGTTGTCAAAGGCGTCAATTTCGTCGAGCTGCGCGATGCCGGGGACCCGGTTGAGATTGCGCGCCGCTATGATGAACAGGGCGCGGACGAGATCACCTTCCTCGACATCACCGCCTCGTCGGACGGCCGCGGCCTGATCCTCGACATCATCGAAGCGGTGGCGTCGCAGGTTTTCATTCCACTGACGGTCGGCGGCGGCGTGCGCGCAGTCGACGACGTGCGCCGCTTGCTCAATGCCGGCGCCGATAAAGTCGGCATCAACACCTCGGCCGTGACCAATCCGCAACTGGTGGCGGACGCCGCGAACAAATACGGTTCGCAGTGCATCGTCGTCGCCATCGACGCCAAACGTACCGGCGAAGGCAAGTGGGAAGTCTTCACCCACGGCGGCCGCAACGCCACCGGGCTGGATGCGGTGGAGTGGGCACGCAAGATGGCGCAACTCGGCGCCGGCGAAATTCTGCTGACCAGCATGGACCGCGACGGTACGCGCAGCGGATTCGACCTGGCGCTCACGCGCGCGGTGTCCGAGGCGGTGGCGATCCCCGTGATCGCATCCGGCGGCGTCGGCGGCTTGCAGGATCTGGCCGACGGCATCAAACAAGGCAAGGCGGACGCCGTGCTGGCGGCGAGCATCTTCCACTACGGTCAACACACCGTGCAAGAAGCGAAACGTTTTATGGCCGATCAAAATATTCCTATGAGGCTGGCATGAGCATCAGTGCAAAATGGCTGAACAAGGTGAAGTGGGACGAAGTCGGACTGGTGCCGGTGATCGCCCAGGAAGTCGGCTCCAACGACGTGCTGATGTTTGCCTGGATGAATCGCGAAGCGCTGGCCAAGACCGTGCAATCCGGTGAAGCAGTGTACTGGAGCCGCTCGCGCAAGAAACTGTGGCACAAGGGCGAAGAGTCCGGTCACTTCCAGAAGGTCCATGAAATCCGCCTCGACTGCGACGAAGACGTGGTTCTGCTGAAGGTCGAGCAGGTGGCTGGCATTGCCTGCCACACCGGCCGCCATTCCTGCTTCTTCCAGAAGTTCGAAGGCAACGCCGAGACCGGCGAATGGCAGACCGTCGAGCCGGTCCTGAAAGACAACGAAGCAGCGGCGCCGGAAAAAGAAAAGCCGAAGCGCACGCGCAAAGCAACTCCCAAAGCCACACCCAAGGTCGAACCATGAGTGAAACACTGCGCCGTCTGGCCGAAGTCATCGAATCGCGCAAGCTGGCCAACGGCGGCAATCCAGAAAAGTCCTACGTCGCCAAGCTGTTCTCCAAGGGAGACGACGCCATCCTGAAAAAGATCGGCGAGGAAGCGGCGGAAACCATCATGGCCGCCAAGGATGCGCGCGTGAGCGGCGACTCTTCCAAGGTGCTCTACGAATGCGCCGACCTGTGGTTCCATTCCATGGTCATGCTGGCGCAATTCGATCTCAAGCCGCAGGACGTGCTGAACGAACTGGCGCGGCGCGAAGGTTTGTCGGGGCTGGAAGAAAAAGCAAATCGTCCCGCCGACGCATAAAGAAAACAATAACCGGCGCAGGCGCCCATTTATCGAGACACCGAGGAGAAGCAGCTTTGGATAACTGTATTTTTTGCAAGATCGCCGCCAAGCAGATTCCGTCGAAGATGATTTATGAAGACGACGACGTCATCGCTTTCCACGACATCAACCCGGCCGCGCCGGTGCACTTCCTGATCGTTCCCAAAGAACACGTCGCCACGCTGGCCGATTGCGCGGAGAAACATGCTGCGCTATTGGGTAAAATGGCCCTGCTGGCGCCAAAACTGGCGCAGGAACAGGGATGCGGTTACCAGCTTGACGCGACCGGCGGCAAGACCGGTGGTTTCAAGACGCTTTTCAATACGGGCCCTGACGGCGGCCAAGAGGTGTACCATCTCCATATGCATGTGATCGGCGGCGCGCATCCGTGGCGCGCCAAGTCCGTGCTGCAGGGATAAGCGACAGCCGGCATGCGGGCTCCGGGCGATATGCCTGGCAAGAATATTGCAGCAAAGATTGATTTGAATACAGGACACGCGTGTCCGCTTAGGAGAGAAAAATGGGTTCGTTCAGTATCTGGCACTGGTTGATTGTTCTGGTGATCGTCATGGTCGTGTTCGGCACGAAGAAGCTGGGCAACATGGGTTCTGATCTCGGCAAGGCCGTCAAGGGTTTCAAGGATGGCGTCAAGGGCGAGGAAGAGAAGCCTGTCGCCAAGGATCAGACCACCATCGACGTGCAAGCCAAAGACAAAGAAAAATCCGGCAGCTAAGCATTCCGTCGACGCCCGCGCCTGCCTGTTTTCCTCACTGGCTGCGCGGGCTATCGTTGTTCCTGATGCCCCGGCGCAGCATGATGTTTGCTGCGCTCTCGTTTCCAGGTCCGTGGCACTCACTTTCGCTCATTTCAGCTACTTACCCTCGCAATGATTGATATTGGTCTTTCCAAGCTGGCTTTAATCGGCGTCGTCGCGCTGGTCGTGATCGGCCCCGAGCGTCTGCCGAAGGTCGCGCGCATGGCGGGTTCGCTGTTCGGACGCGCGCAGCGTTACATCAACGAGGTCAAGACCGAGGTCAGCCGCGAAATCGAGCTGGAAGAGTTGCGCAAGATGCAAAAGGATGTCGAAGAGGCGGCAAGCGACGTCCACAGCAGCATTTCGAAGAGCGTCGCCGATGCCGAGAATTCCATCAATGACGCCTGGAACGACAGCAACTCGGGCAGCAGCACCAGCTGGAGCAGCACGCCAAGTCCGGAAGCACTGACCATCAAGGCCAAGAACTTCCGCAAGAAGAAGCTGGCGCGCACCTCGGCCGTGCCGTCTTGGTACAAGAATCAAAGCGGCCGCCGCACACGCGTGATTTCCGCCGCTGCGCGCGTGGCCAAATATCGTCCGATCGGCGCCGGCAAATCCGCCGGTTTTTTCTAATCCCGATGGACTTGTTTTCCATCCCACTCCTGCAGTAATCCCATGGCCGAAGAACAGAAAACGTCAGGTAGCGAAGATACCTTCATTTCGCATCTGATCGAATTGCGCAGCCGCGTGGTCAAGTCTTCGGCTGCCGTGCTCATCATCTTCCTGTGCATGATGCCGTGGGCCGCGCATATCTTCGATCTGCTCGCCGCGCCGATGATCCACGCGCTGCCGGTCGGCAGCAAGATGATTGCGACCGGCGTGATCACGCCGTTCCTGATTCCTGTCAAGGTCACCATGCTGATGGCCTTCATCATCGCCTTGCCGTGGGTGCTGTACCAGATGTGGGCTTTCGTCGCACCGGGGCTGTACACGCATGAGAAGCGCCTGGTCGCGCCGCTGGTGATTTCGTCGTCGATACTGTTCATCACCGGCGTGGCGTTCTGCTATTTCTTCGTGTTCGGCGTGGTGTTCCCCTTCATCAACAACTTCGCGCCGAAGTCGGTCTCGGTGGCGCCGGATATCGACAGCTATGTCGACTTCGTGCTGACCATGTTCCTGGCGTTCGGCATCACCTTCGAAGTGCCGATCATCGTGATCGTGCTGGTGCGCATGGGCCTGGTGCCGCTGGCCAAGCTCAAGCAGATCCGTCCTTACGTCGTGGTCGCCGCCTTCGTGGTCGCCGCCGTGGTGACGCCGCCGGACATCATGAGCCAGCTGATGCTGGCCGTGCCATTGTGCCTGCTGTATGAAATCGGCTTGTTGGTGGCGCCGATCTTCGAGAAGGCGACACGCGCGCCGGAAGAGCGCGAAGACGCCGTAGGCGGCTGATCCGGACCGCGACTCAAACAAAAGGCCACTGCATGCAGTGGCCTTTTTGTTGGTGCAGTGGAGACAGTTAAGCGGGAGTTATTCAGGCACGATCAGCGGAATCTGGCGCAGCCAGTGCACCAGCGGATAGGCGTCCTTGAAGCCGGCCAGCACTTCCTTGCCGAGATCGGCCGGAATCTTTTTCTTGATGCTGCTTTCTTTCCAGACGATGAAATTTTTCAGTTTCACGTATTCGATATGCGGACTGTCGGCGTCGAAGCCTTTAGGTGGACGCGTCAGTTTGCCTTCTTCCTGCAAACCGCCGTAGTTGTCCTTGATGGACTTGGCCTTGATCACCTTGCTGAAACCGGCGGCATCGGCGATGACGTGCTGGCGGATGGCGCGCAGGCGATCCGATGGCGGCATGTATTCGCCGCCGGCGATCAGCAACTGGCCGTCGGCATCGATGTGGAAGTAATAAGCCGGGCCGCCGCCCGAGCTCGGTTTCTTCAGGCCGCTGGCGGTCAGAGACGCGGAGAAGTGCGTCTTGTACGGGCTCTTGTCGTGCGAGAAGCGCATGTCGCGGTTGATGCGGAACAGCGCTTTCTTGGGATTGCAGCTGGCGAGGATGGGATCGAATTTGCTGATGTCGGCGATCAGTTTGGTCACCAGTTCCAGGAACTCGGCGCGCAGGATGTCGTAACGCGGTTTGTTCATGACGAACCAGGCGCGGTTGTTGTTCTCCGACAGCTCGGCGAGATATTGGGTCAGGTCGCGGATGTGCATACGCTTGCTTTCTTGTGTCTGTTCGTTGTGTTCGTTCTGGTTATTCGCGCTCTTCGCGCTTCGGCGGCGGACGTTTGCCGACGACGATTTCCAGCGTGGTTTCCTGCGCCTTGCGCAGCACGGTCATCTTGGCTTTTGCGCCCGGGGTCAGCTGCGCGATCAGGTTCAGCATTTCCGTCGTGTCGCTGACCGGCTTGCCCTCGACGCTGATGAGGATGTCGCCCGGCTTCATGCCGGCCTTGTCTGCAGGGCCGTTCTTGAGCACGCCGGCGATGATGGCGCCGGTCTTCTTGGTCAGGCCGAAGCTTTCCGCCAGTTCAGGCGTGATGTCCTGGGGTTCGACGCCGATCCAGCCGCGCACCACCTGGCCGTGGCCGATGATGGCTTCCATTACGTTCTTGGCGGTCGAGACCGGGATCGCGAAGCCGATGCCGAGGTTGCCGCCGGTGCGCGAATAGATCGCGGTGTTGATCCCCAGCAGGTTGCCGTTGGTGTCGACCAGCGCACCGCCGGAGTTGCCCGGGTTGATCGCCGCATCGGTCTGGATGAAGTTTTCGAAAGTGTTGATGCCGAGGTGATTGCGGCCCAGCGCCGAGATGATGCCCATGGTCACGGTCTGGCCGACGCCGAAGGGATTGCCGATGGCCAGCACGATGTCGCCGACGGTGGCTTGCTCGACGTGCGCCAGCGTGATGGCGGGGAGGTTCGGCAAATCGATCTTGATCACGGCAAGGTCGGTTTCCGGATCGGTGCCGACCACTTTGGCGGATGCCTTGCGGCCGTCGGCCAGCGCCACTTCGATTTCGTCGGCGGCTTCGACTACGTGGTTGTTGGTCAGGATGTAGCCTTGCGGGCTGACGATGACGCCGGAGCCGAGGCTGGATTGTTTGTCGTCCTGTTGATCCTCGAACTGGTCGCCGAAGAATTTCTTGAAGAACGGATCATCCATGAACGGATTTTTTTGCGGGCGCGCTTCCGTCGTGGTGAAGATGTTGACCACCGACGGCATCGCCTGGCGCGCGGCATCGCGATAGGAATTCGGCGTCGGCGCACCGGGAGCGGCTTCCTGCATCTGGACCGAGGAAGCGGCGGGACGGACGCGGGAACTCAAGGTTCCGCTGGCCCAATCCGGCTTCAAGGTAGCTACAATGAACCAAACCGCCAAACCGACAGTTACGGTTTGCGCAAACAACAGCCAAAAACGTCGCATATTGAAATAAAGATGAGGATGAAAGATGACCCTGCGCACAGCAAATAGGGATGAACTTGCCAAATACCTGGCGCAAACGCTGAATATCGCACAATACCGCGATTATTGCCCAAATGGGCTACAGGTGGAAGGGCGCGCCGAGATCGGCCTGGTGGTCAGCGGGGTGACCGCGAGCCAGGCGCTGATCGAGGCGGCAGTGGCGTTGAAGGCGGACGCCATCCTGGTGCATCACGGCTATTTCTGGCGCGGCGAGGATGCGCGCGTGATCGGCACCAGGCAAAAGCGCCTCAAGGCGCTGCTGACGCATGACATCAATCTGTTCGCCTACCACTTGCCGCTTGATGGTCATCCCGAGCTCGGCAACAACGCGCAGCTGGCGCGGCAACTGAGCCTGGTCGGCGAGGAGCGCTTCTGCGACGACAAACTGGGTTGGCTCGGCAGCGTGCAGGCCGACGCCAATGTCGCCACCGTCGGCGACCTGGCGCGCCTGATCGAGCGTCGCCTGGGTCGCCTGCCTCTGCTGATCGGGGATCCCGGGCAAGCGATCGGCAAGGTCGCCTGGTGCACGGGAGGCGCGCAAGGGTTTCTCGGCGACGCCATCGCCGCCGGCGCCTCGGTTTACATCAGCGGCGAAATCTCCGAGCAGACCGTGCATCTGGCGCGCGAAACCGGCGTGGCCTACATCGCCGCCGGTCACCATGCCACCGAGCGCTATGGCGTGCAGGCGCTGGGCGCGCATCTTGCCGATCATTTCGGCATCCGTCATCAGTTCATCGATATCGACAATCCGGCTTGAAGCAAGCGATCAACTCCGCAATGGCAAAAAGCCCGCCTCGAGCGGGCCTTTTTGCACGGCTTGTTTATTTTCTGAGCGAATCGCGGATTTCGCGCAACAGCACGATGTCTTCCGCTGGCGCGGCGGGGGCGGCAGGCGCTTCTTCCGCTTGATGCGAGGCCAGGTCGCGCGCCTTGTTGATCATGCGGACCATCTGGAAAATGATGAAAGCCAGGATCAGGAAGTTGATCAGGATGGTCAGGAAATTACCGTAAGCGAACACCGCGCCGGCTTTTTTAGCTTCCACCAGCGTCAATTGGGTGCTCTGGCCGTTGAGCGGCAAATAGTAGTTGGCAAAATCCAGTCCGCCGAAAATCTTTCCGACCACCGGCATGATGATGTCCTGCACCAGCGATTCGACAATTTTGCCGAAGGCGCCGCCGATAATTACACCGACTGCGAGGTCGACAACGTTGCCCTTGAGCGCGAAAGTACGAAATTCTTGCATCATGCCCATCTTTTTCTCCTATAAATTGTTGCAAAACGACGCAGTCGGTTATATCGTGCTTCGATTAAAAAGTAAATTGCTGGCAATTTATTGCACAATACAAAAAGCAGAGACATTCCTATGGAAGTACTTGAAATATTAAAAAAAGTTCCATAAATCGCATTTCCCGAATTGTTATTCGCTTTAAAAGGCACTTCAGGTTAGTTATAATCTAAGGTTGCTGGAAGTTCCGTTGAGTTTTCGTATTTTCACTAATTGGGGTTGGTATGAGTAACGAAAAACAGGTCGACTCCAGTCGGCGAGGTTTGCTCGTCGCGACTTGCGCGGCGGGTGGCGTGGCAGGACTGGCTACAGCAGGAGCATTTGTTTCCACTTTTCAACCATCGGAACGCGCCAAGGCAGCAGGCGCGCCGGTCGAAGTGGATATTTCCACCTTGGCGCCGGGCGAAATGAAAACCGTCGAATGGCGCGGCAAGCCGGTGTGGATTCTCAAGCGCACGCCGGAAATGGTGGAGTCGCTGAAAAAAGTCGACGCACAGGTCGCCGATCCGCAATCCAAGCGCACCGAATTTTCCACCACTCCTGAATACGCGCTGAACGAATGGCGCTCGATCAAGAAGGACGTGCTGGTGGTCGTGGGCATCTGTCCGCACCTGGGATGTTCGCCGAGCTCGAAGTTCCAGACCGGCGCGCAGCCGTCGCTGCCGGACGACTGGCAGGGCGGTTTCCTCTGTCCGTGCCACGGTTCGACGTTCGACCTGGCCGGCCGGGTCTACAAAAACAAACCGTCCCCAGACAACCTCCAGGTTCCACGGTACATGTTTGAAGGTGACACGAAACTGGTCATCGGCAAAGATGAGAAAGGCGAGGCGTAATCATGGCTGCATTCCAAGAAAAACAATTGCCGAAAGACGCACCCGTATCCGCTAAAGCATTGAACTGGGTCGATGCCCGTTTCCCGCTGACTTCCACTTGGAAAGCCCATCTTTCCGAGTACTACGCTCCCAAGAATTTCAACTTCTGGTACGCCTTCGGTTCGCTGGCGCTGCTGGTGCTGGTCATCCAGATCGTGACCGGGATCTTCCTGGTGATGCACTACAAGCCTGACGCGAACCTGGCATTCGCTTCGGTCGAATACATCATGCGCGACGTCCCCTGGGGCTGGCTGGTGCGCTACATGCACTCCACCGGCGCGTCGGCATTCTTCATCGTGGTCTACCTGCACATGGTGCGCGGCCTGCTGTACGGCTCGTATCGCAAACCGCGCGAGCTGGTCTGGCTGTTCGGCGTCGCCATCTTCCTGTGCCTGATGGGCGAGGCCTTCATGGGCTACCTGCTGCCATGGGGCCAGATGTCGTACTGGGGCGCACAGGTGATCGTCAACCTGTTCGGCGCAATCCCTTTCATCGGCCCTGACCTGTCGCTGTGGATCCGCGGCGACTACGTCGTCTCCGACGCCACGCTGAACCGTTTCTTCTCGTTCCACGTGATCGCGATTCCGCTGGTGCTGATCGGCCTGGTGGTGGCGCACATCGTCGCGCTGCACGAAGTCGGCTCGAACAACCCGGACGGCGTCGAGATCAAGGAAAAGCTGGACGACAAGGGCGTGCCGCTCGATGGCGTGCCTTTCCATCCTTATTACTCCGTGCATGACGTGATGGCGGTTGCCGTGTTCCTGATCGTGTTCACCGCCGTCGTGTTCTTCGCGCCGGAAATGGGGGGCTACTTCCTCGAATACAACAACTTCATCCCGGCCGATTCGCTGAAGACGCCGCCGCACATCGCACCGGTCTGGTACTTCACGCCGTTCTACTCGATCCTGCGTGCCACCACTTCCGACTTCATGGCTTACCTGATGGCGGGCGTGGCCGCTTATGTGGCGCTGCTGCTGGTGAAATCCAATCGCAACGCGATCTTCAAGGTGGCGGCGATCGTCATCGGCGTGGCCATCATTGCCGGCATGGCGATCTTCGATGCGAAGTTCTTCGGTGTCGTGCTCATGGGCGTGTCCGTCATGATCCTCGGCGGGCTGCCCTGGCTGGATCACTCGCAGGTGAAGTCGATCCGCTATCGCCCGAGCTGGCACAAGTACATCTACATCGTGTTCGCCATCGCCTTCCTGGTGCTCGGCTACCTCGGCGTCAAGCCGCCAGGCGTCTGGGGCGCATTGCGCGTGGGAGAACATATCATCCTGAACGACATTGCCCAGACCGTAAGTCAAGTATGTACTTTCATTTACTTCGGTTTCTTCTTGCTGATGCCATGGTGGAGTGCTGCAGGACAGTTCAAGCAAGTTCCTGACCGCGTTACTTATCATCCGCACTAAGCCAGCCAAGAGGATAAAAATGACATTGCTGAAAAGACTGATTGCGACTCTCGTGCTGCTGCCCGCGCTGGCTTACGCCAATGAAGGCGGGTATCCGCTGGATACGGCGCCGGACCGCACGACCGACGTCTCCGCCCTGCAAAACGGCGCCAAGCTGTTCGTCAACTATTGCCTGAATTGCCACTCGGCATCGTCCATGCGTTACAACCGCCTGCGGGACATCGGTTTATCCGAAGATCAGATCAAGAACAATCTGTTGTTCACCGGCGAAAAAGTCGGCGATCTGATGAAAAACACCATGTTGCCGCAAGATGCCAAGGCATGGTTCGGCACCGTTCCGCCTGATTTGTCGGTGATTGCCCGCGCCAAGGCGTCCGAAGCCGGCAGCGGCCCGGACTGGATTTATACCTATCTGCGTACTTACTACAAGGACGACAGCCGCCCGACCGGCTGGAATAACATGGTTTTCCCCAACGTCGGCATGCCGCATGTGTTGTGGGAATTGCAAGGTATTCGCGCGCCAAAGTATGCAGAAGAGAAAGATCCGCACGAAGAAGGCAAGACCATTCACAAATTTGTGGGCTTCGAACAGTTGAAACCAGGCAAGATGACCGCTGTCGAATACGACAATGCGGTGGCAGATTTGGTCGGATACTTGCAATGGATGGGCGAACCCGCGCAAAATACGCGTAAGCGCCTCGGCGTCTGGGTTTTACTGTTCTTGGGCGCCTTCCTGGTGTTGGCATGGCGTCTGAACGCTTCCTTCTGGAAAGAAGTCAAGTAAGCAGTGAAGTAAGTTTTTAGTGTCCGCGTAGTCTGCGGACGTACGTATCGGGGTGAGACGTACAGCGTCTCGCCCCTTTGTTTCTAAGGCACTACAAAAATGATGGTTCTCTACTCGGGCACAACCTGCCCATTCTCGCAACGTTGCCGCCTGGTTCTGTTTGAAAAGGGCATGGACTTCGAAATCCGCGACGTTGACTTGTTCAACAAGCCGGAAGATATCTCGGTCATGAATCCCTACGGTCAGGTGCCTATCCTGGTCGAGCGCGATCTGGTTCTGTACGAATCCAACATCATCAACGAATACATCGACGAACGCTTCCCGCATCCGCAACTGATGCCGGCGGATCCGCTGATGCGCGCGCGCGCACGTCTCATGCTGTTCAATTTCGAAAAGGAATTGTTCATCCACGTGCACACCCTGGAAAACGAAAAGACCAAGGCCGCCGAAAAAGCACACGAAAAGGCCCGCGCGGAAATCCGCGATCGCCTGACCACGCTGGCGCCGCTGTTCCTGAAGAACAAGTACATGCTGGGCGACGAGTTCTCCATGCTCGACGTCGCGCTGGCGCCGTTGCTCTGGCGTCTCGACCACTACGGCATCGAACTGTCGAAGACCGCAGCGCCGCTGATGAAATACGCTGAGCGTATCTTCTCGCGTCCTGCCTACATCGAAGCACTGACGCCTTCCGAAAAGGTCATGCGTCGTTAAGCTGCGCGCTGCATTGTGTATTATCCTGTCTCGCCGGTTGATCCATCTCAATAGGACAATCGGCGAACGCATTTAAGATTACTGCTTTAAAGATTGCTGCGTTATCGCGCGGCGGTCCGTTTTTCCGGATCGGTTTTTTCCATGCCAGAAGTATCTACCAAACCTTATCTCCTGCGCGCCATTTACGAATGGTGCACAGACAACGGCTATACGCCGCACATCGCGGTGGTGGTGGATGCGCGCACACGCGTGCCCATGCAATTCGTCAAGAACGGCGAGATTGTGCTCAACATCAGTTTCGAAGCCACCAGCGGCCTCAAGATGGACAATGACGTCATCAGCTTCAGTGCTCGTTTCGGCGGCGTCTCGCGCGACATCTCGGTCCCGGTCGACAACGTCATCGCCATCTACGCGCGTGAAAACGGACAAGGCATGGCATTCGAAGCGCCGGCCGTGCTTGCCGTCGGCGAGCACGTCGATGATGAGCCGGAGGCAGCAGCAGCACCGACGCAGACGCTCGGTCTTGCATCCGTTCCTGCATCCGAAAAAGTTGGAGCCAGCAGCGAAGAAAGCCACGACAACGAACCGGAACCACCAAAAAAAGGTGGAAGGCCTGTACTAACCAGAATTAAATAGGCTATAATCTCGTTCTCAGTTTTGCTGGCTTAGCTCATCTGGTAGAGCACCTGACTTGTAATCAGGGGGTGGCGGGTTCAAGTCCTGCAGCCAGCACCAGTATTTAAAAGGCCCACCGCTTGGTGGGCCTTTTCTTTTTGCTTCGCAAATATGCCTTTGCTTCGCAATTTTTTCACTCTCGTGATTTCGTCTTGAATTCGCTCACGTTTGGAGTCTCCTGTTTATTACTGAAAGGCGGCGTCCATGTTTCCATGTTTTTTCTCGCTTGAAGACCCGAATTACCTGGATGCATCCGACATAGAGTTTATGCAGAGCCTGTGCACGTTCCGCCAAGGACTGGCGAAGGCCTGACGTTCTTCGGCAGGGCGGAAGTACCTGGCAATATTTACGAAGTCCGCCAAATTGTTAACGCCATTGGCAAGACCAAAGATGGCGTGGACATGCACGGGATTACGGTGATCGCGATCCGCCTCACGTAAAGAAAAAGCCATCGCTCTTAAACATCTGCCCGGATTGGTGCCGCTTTTTCAAAGCCGAGTTGCGGGATGTTCGGCCAAAGGGACAAATGCATTGGTAGCGTCAAGCGCACTTATCGAGCCGCTTTCGATGTCGTAGACCCATCCATGGAGTGTCAAGCGACCTTGAGCAAGAGCCAAGGCTACCGAAGGATGTGTGCGCAAATTGTTCAGCTGAGCAATGACATTCTCGCGAACCATGCCGTTTATCCGGTCGTTTTCGTCCGGATGATTCTTCGACTCATTAATCATCCGAGCGGCATCTGCATAGTGCAGCCAGTGCTTTACCGCCGGCATGTGATCCAAGCACGCGCACGTGGCGACGGCTTTCATTGCACCGCAATCCGAGTGACCGCAGATCACGATATCTCTTACTTTCAATTGCGCTACTGCATATTCAACTGTTGCGCTGACACCGCCTGGTTCGGGGCCGAACGACGGCACGATGTTTCCTGCATTACGAATGACGAACAGCTCGCCGGGTTCTCTCTGCGTCACAAGTTCCGGCACCATGCGGCTGTCAGAGCAAGAAATGAATAACGCTTTGGGAGTTTGACCAGTCGCGAGCGTCTTGAATAACTCCTTGCGTGCTGGAAAGATTTCTTGCTGGAAGCGTAGAAAACCATTGATGATGTCGCGCATAGTCAATTAAAGGCTGATTCGGGACCGTTATTATCGCCGGAATTTTTGCCAGTCGTCATCTGAGAACAAGCCATTCCGTCATGTCGCCGGCTCAAGCTGGGTCACCTTCCTGCAGATCAGGAAGAGTCAAGGGGCAAATATTTTTGTGGACGGCGCATTCGAGTTTGTCTGGCAACTTGACACTGCTTTTCTTGGTCTCATTCAGAATGTTGGCAGCATGCTTCTCAGTGTCTAGTCTCAAGATCTTCCATCAAGCATTTCACCTTCCGCTCGGCCCAATCTGCAAAATTGGCATTGCCTGTGTTTCCCAAGTCAAATTCATCCGCCTCCTTAATTGGAAAATCTTTTCCCAGATTTTTCGCAATCTTCACGGCCTTCATGATGATGCTGTGTCGCAATTGAGTCGCGGGAGCCAGCGCGCGGATGTGGAAAATACACTCCTGGATTTCCTTGAATTCTTCATGAAAGTCGTTCGTCATAATGTGTACCTCTCATGTTCTCACAGTCTATCAAAGGTCCCATGGCGCAGAATTTGACATACTTGCTATGCGATATCTTCAGCGGCAATACTGATGTATTGCGTTAGCGGGGCGGGCAACTTTTTTCGCACTGCTGCAGCGATCTTTGCATGATGTTGGGCGAATAACGACACAAGATTGTTGTTCGTCGGGCCGCCGATGCTGACCAAAATCTCCTTGGAAATGAAGCCAGGGAGGACAGTTCCATTGAACTTGATGATGAATGTAATTCGCTCATCCCCGGTGTCCCTCGGTTGTTCAATTGAGAATTTTTCCGCCATACATATTAAGCATAAGACGCCATGTTGCTTAAATATAGTTGAAAGGAGCAAGGAAAGTCCGAGCAAGGAACCGGCGTCCGCAGAACAGTGCAGACGCCAGTCTTAATTTTCTAAATCAATTAGCCTCCATACTCGGGTTCCATCCGCGGTGTTTTCTCTTCTGCCGGGGCATCCGAGACAGTGGCGTCGGTCGTCAGGATAAGAGCGGCAATCGACGCTGCGTTCTGCAGCGCTGTGCGTGTCACCTTGGTTGGGTCAATCACACCCGACTTCACCAAATCACCGTACTCGCCTGTAGCGGCGTTGTAGCCAAAATTGCCTTCTCCGGCGATCACCTTGGCAACGACGACAGAAGGTTCATCGCCTGCGTTTGACGCAATAACTCGCAGAGGCGCCTCCAGCGCGCGCAATACAATCTGCACACCGGCATTCTGATCAGCATTCGCGCCTTCCAGTGTGGAGATCGCCGCACGGGCGCGCAACAGCGCCACCCCGCCGCCGGGTACGATACCTTCCTCGACAGCCGCACGTGTCGCATGCAATGCATCATCCACACGATCCTTCTTTTCCTTCATTTCCACTTCGGTTGCGGCGCCTACTTTGATGACCGCGACACCGCCTGCCAGCTTGGCCACGCGTTCCTGGAGCTTTTCCTTGTCGTAGTCGCTGGTAGCCTGTTCAATTTGAGTTTGAATAGATGCTACCCGGGCATCGATCTTCGCCTGTTCACCAGCGCCATCGATGATGGTTGTCGCGTCTTTCTGCACCTCGATCCGTTTTGCGTTTCCAAGATCTTGCAAGCTCGCCTTTTCGAGCGTCTTTCCAAGGTCTTCCGAGATGACGGTTGCACCTGTCAGGATCGCGATGTCTTCCAGCATTGCTTTACGACGATCGCCGAAACCTGGCGCCTTAACGGCCGCTACCTTCAGTACGCCGCGCACGGAATTGACAACCAGTGTGGCCAGGGCCTCGCCTTCAATGTCTTCGGCGACGATGAACAAAGGTTTTCCTGCCTTTGCAGAGACTTCGAGAATGGGAAGAAGCTCACGGATGTTCGAAATTTTCTTCTCGCAAAGGAGAACCAGGGGATCTTCCAGTTTCGCGATTTGCTTGTCCGGGTCGTTGATGAAATAAGGGCTCAGATAGCCACGATCGAACTGCATGCCTTCGACGACGTCCAGTTCGTTATCGAGCGACTTACCGTCTTCCACGGTAATGACACCTTCTTTTCCAACGCGCTCCATTGCCTGGGCAATGATGGTGCCGATGGCTTCGTCCGAGTTGGCCGAAATGGAACCGACTTGGGCGATCTCTTTGTTGGTGGTAATAGGACGCGAGATCTTTTTGAGCTCGTCAATGGCAGCCGACACCGCTTTGTCGATTCCTCGTTTTAAATCCATTGGATTCATGCCTGCAGCAACGTATTTCATGCCTTCCTGAACGATCGACTGCGCCAGCACCGTAGCTGTTGTAGTGCCGTCTCCGGCGACATCGGCTGTCTTGGAGGCGACCTGCTTGACGACCTGTGCGCCCATGTTTTCCAGGCGATCTTTCAGCTCAATTTCCTTCGCAACCGAGACGCCGTCTTTTGTGATGATCGGCGCGCCAAAGCTGCGATCTAGCAATACGTTTCGGCCCTTGGGTCCCAATGTCACCTTTACTGCGTCCGCCAGCACATTGACGCCCTTGACGATGCGGGCGCGTGCGTTGTCATGGAATTGAACGTCTTTTGCACTCATTTTCTGTTCTCCGAAATGTCATCGCGCTGCGATCAGGCAGCTTGTTTCAAGGTTTTTTTGCCACGCTCCAAGACACCAAAGATGTCTTCTTCGCGTATCACCAAAAGCTCTTCGCCGTCGATTTTTATGGTTTGGCCAGCATACTTTCCAAACAGGATGCTGTCTCCGACCTTCACATGAAGTGGACGGATTGTGCCGTCTTGCATCGCACGGCCGTTGCCGACGGCAAGCACTTCACCCTGTTCAGGCTTTTCAGCGGCAGAGTCCGGAATAACAATGCCTGAGGCAGTCTGACGTTGCTGCTCGATTCGCTTAACAATAACCCGGTCATAGAGGGGACGAATGTTCATCTTTTCAATCTCCAAAGTGGTTACAGATCATTTGAAAGTGAATAGGACGCTGGAGTCCTAGCCGGCAATTTCGGCGAATTGAAAATATGTTTTTTACGTTTCATTTCAAGAGCCGCCAAATCTCCAATTTGTAACAAAATGTATCAAGGGAGAATGATGCTATCGATGCGCCCCAGTTGATATGTATGGCGGCGCCGATGGTCGGCTGCGATTGGACGAATGGGACAATCAGTGAGTCGCCCGCCATCGGCGTCTAAGGAATCATCCCTATAGCCGATGCCAGCCCAAAGACCTCCTTTAACCGGCTGAAACAACCAGCGTACGTAGCCTTTTCTGGCGGCTAACTCCATCAGCTCTCGGCGCCCTGGGAGATCGTCGGCGAGTGTTACCTCGGAAGGATAGCCTGTGGGGTTGTCTCCGAAGGCGATGCGACAGTCGTAGGTTTCGCTTGTTGCCGCCCCCGGCTCATTGCATGGCCGTCGTTTCGATCGCTCCACGCTCCAGGCGCCTAATTTCCAGGCTGCATCAAGGAGATCTGCTTCTGCTGAGGTGCCGTTCAGCCATGGCCCGCTCAACTGCAAAGCCGAGCTCGGTACCGTGCGTTGCGGAATTTTTACACCCTCGATGTGGAGTGGCGTCGTGCGACGAAAACCGTGCCAATGCAGAAACAACAAGAGAGGGCTGTCAGGCGTATTGACGGCTGTTGCGCTAACAGCGTAAAGCGGAAGATTGACTGAGTCTATTTGTGCGGAAACGGCATGGAAGGCTTTCATGGAATGGAATCTCCAAGTGGGAAAATGGACTAAAGGCTTCTCCTGATAAAGCGCCGCGAGTGCGGCACAGAGGTCTTGAAAATTTTAAATCTCGAACTATTTTAATAGCATCACGAATTAGATTAAGTGATGAGTGCACGGTCGGCATTCAGCGAAAAATTCCGTCGTGATGCGACCGGTCACGGCGTTTTATTCCTTTATGGAGGTATCTCATGAATATGACTGATTTACTCCCTTGGAGTAGAAATCGCGACGTAGCTGTCAGCCCTGCACAACGGGAGCCTTTGCAGATGCTGCACCGGGATATCAATCGTCTCTTCGACGACTTATGGTCGGGCTTTGATGGCCTGCCAAGCCGCAGAATGGGGTTGAACTGGCCGGCAATCGCGATACAAGAGAGCGAGGAGCAATTTCTGGTGTCGGTGGAGCTGGCAGGGATCGAGCAGAAAGACGTCGAAACCTTTTTGGATGACGACGTGCTGGTCATCAAAGGCGAAAAGCGCAATGAACATCAGAACGCACTGCTCAGTGAATTTTTTTACGGGCAGTTTGAACGCCGCGTCAAGTTGCCGTCTACCGTTCAATCTGACAAGGTTCAGGCTCGCTTTAAAGATGGCGTGCTTATTGTCACGCTACCCAAATCAGCCGAAGCCGGCAAAAAGCTCAAACGCATTAACATCGAATAAGACAGAAAGCAGAAAGGCCCGCGTTGTGCGGGCCTTTGCATGAACAGTCATGCTTCTGGTCATTGCAAGTAGACCGGCTTCGATATGCTTTGAGCAGGAATTCGCGACAACACGCCGTCAGCCAACATCATTTCAGCTTGAGACGCATGAAGCTTCGCTACCGCGAGTGCTTGCTTATAACGCCGCAGTTCCGCGAGTGAAGGTAGCGTATCGCCGCCCTTGGCAGCTTTCGCGGCAGAGATGGTTATTTCAGACATCAATTTACTGGCTTCTTCATGTGCAGATTTCAATGCGATCAAGCTCTTCAGTAATGTATCTTTTTGTTCCATGGCAATACCTCCGATACGTAAATTTGCGCATTTGAATTTAGGGAATTTCACTAAAAAATCAAGGGGTTCTGCATCCATGAAGGATGCTGGATTTCTCGCCCTTTCGGTGGACTGCCCATCCTGGCAGGATCTCTCGCATGGGATTGAATTTCCTATGGCGCAATAAAATTTCCACCGCAAGTCAGGAGCAAGGCAACGGTATCGCTCAGGTGAATTCGATGATGGAACAGGCTATGGCGCTGGCTGGTAGCGTGTCCACTTTCAAGTGGAGCGACGAGGTATTGGCGTTGACCGCTGGAGATACAAGTAGAAAGAAGCTACATGCCGTGGCAAGGCTGCGTAGTTTTGGAATCAAAGCCCGCTTGCGGGCTTTTTATTTGGACCTGAATGCCGCGCTGAGCAGCCGGCCCATGGAGCGTGGCAACGTTTCCTCTGAAACATAGGGAACTTCCTGATAAGGGAAACTAAGCAGCACGGTTAAGCTATGCCAATGCGTCGAGGAAGAATAAAAATGGTTATGAATCAATACAACACGGCATCAAATTTTGCGAGAATTATTCGTACTCTCGGATACTTATACGAAAATGGGGAAGACATAGAGGATCTGCTGGAGCTAAGTGTCAAAGCCGGAATCAGCTTATTAAACCGCCTGCATTGTCCCGGGAAATGCTCTTCCAGTTTCTTGGCGGATGCACTGATGTTTGAGCTTCACAATAGCAACAGCTTGAGCAAAGCCTCTAAACATCTGCTGTTGAAAGCCATTGATTTGGTTGAGCAATTCCATGAGGGCAACGACTCAACGAGATAATGTCAATATCCAAGAATTGTCACCGTCGCCTCCAACTGGAGCTGCCGGCTTACCTAGCCATCCACTCCAGAGGAGCTCATTGATATTGAGGCACCGAGCTTGGGAGGGAAAATCAGACAGCCGGGAGTTGAAACCTCCGACCATTAGTCGTTTATCTATTCGACGAATTGACGCTTCGCGAAGAAAAAAATGAAAATGCCTAAAAATATTATTCGCCGATAGCTGAAAAAACGGAAAAGAAAGAGATCCCTCGGCTGCCTTGGCAGTCGAGGGAGCACGGCGATGCCATGAACGTGTTTAAGGAATCAGGTCAGAGGGCGGAGACGGATCATTCGTGGAGTCGTCCAAGAAACTGTTTGCAGCGTTCGCTTACTTCCGGGCCGAAAAAATGTGCCGGCGTCGTATCTTCGATGACGTGTCCGCCTTCCATGAAAATAATACGGTCTGCTACATCGCGCGCAAAACGCGTTTCATGCGTCACGACGAGCATGGTCATGCCTTCTTTGGCCAAGTCGCGCATGACGCCCAGCACATCGTCACGCAGTTCCGGATCGAGTGCAGAAGTCGGTTCGTCGAAGAGGATCACTTCGGGATCCATGGCCAATGCTCTGGCAATGGCCACACGTTGCTTCTGCCCTCCGGACAGCTTGCCAGGGTAGGCATCCGCCTTCTCCGACAAACCGACTTTTGCCAGCAGCGCCATACCGCGTTGACGAGCCGGTCCCTTCGCCACGCCCTTGACGGATACCATTCCCTCAATCACGTTCTGCAATGCAGTCATGTGAGGGAATAGATTGAACGATTGAAATACCATCGCCGTCTTTTGCCGAATCTGAAATGTCTTCCGGCGGACTTCCCCGGCGGATTTGGCGGCCGGATCGCTAAGCTCGATGCCACAGATTTCAATGCTGCCTTGATCTGGCATCTCCAAGAGATTGAGGGAACGGATAAACGTAGTCTTGCCGGAGCCTGACGGCCCCATGATGACGACCACTTCGCCTTTAGTGACCGTCAGGTCAATATCGCGCAGCACCTTGTTGGAACCGAAGGCCTTGGCCAATCCGCGAACACGCACGGTACATTGAGGAGAGTTGTTCATTGATAGCGCCTCGACAGTTTTTCTTCCAGCCAGGTTTGCAGAATGGTCAGTATCTGATTGATGACCCAGTAAATGGAGCCGACGATGATGAACATATCCATGTATCGAAAGGTCGTCGCGCCCATCTGGTCGGCGACACGAGTCAACTCAACGACGGTCACAGTCGAAGCCAAGGAGGTGTCCTTCATCAATGCAATGAGACGGCTACCTACTGGCGGAATCGCAATACGCAATCCCTGCGGCAAAATAATTCGAGTCAGCGTTTTTCGATATCCCAACCCCATTGACCAGGCCGCTTCCCACTGCCCCTTGTCTACTGCGTTGATCCCTGACCGGAAATTCTCGCTCAGATAAGCCGCCGAGAATAAGGTCAATGCCAGCAATGCGGCCGGAATCGGATCGATGGTGATGCCGTAGTTCGGCAAACCAAAATAGATGAGAAGAATTTGAATCAGTAATGGCGTGCCGCGAAATATGGACACATACGAGAATGCCAACCAGCGCAATGGCCTGAATGGCGCGATACGTGCAAGTGCAATCAGCATTCCCAGTATTGAGCCGAGTACGAACGAGCTAAGGCCAAGCCCCAGCGTCACTAAGGCTGCCTTTTCCAGCAACGGCAACGCCCTTAAAAATAGATCAACCATGTTCTCCCCCTGGTGCGCCAGCGACAAATTGATCGTTGCGCACCGTTAAAAATCCGTCAGCGCGCAGAGCTCGCCACACCATAAGCCGTCAATGCCTGATCGAGATCGGCGATTAGCAGGTCTGTATCTTCCAAGCCGATAGACAGTCGCACCACCGGCTGATCAGTTGCCGGGAAAGGGCGATTTGCCTGAAGTGCTGCGGGATAGTAGGCAGCCAGGCTATGCACGCCGCCCCAGCTGGCCCCGATCACAAAATGACGCAAGGAATCAAAGAAGCCATGGAAAGCTTGCTCCGGACCAGGCTTGAGCACCACGGAGAACAAGCAGCCGTTGGTTTTGAAGTCCCGCTTCCATAAAGCATGCCCTGGGTCGGATTCAAGAGGTGGATACAACACCAGGTCTACCAAGGGGTGTTCCGCCATGTAGCGCGCGACCTTGATTGTCGAGGCGCTTTGGGCTTCCACACGCAACGTCAGCGTCTCCAGCCCGCGCAATACCAGGAAACAGTCGTCGGGACTGACCTGCTGCCCCAGAATGCTTTGTGTCTCGCGCAACACTTCATAGTGTTCGAAGTTGTTCATGCTGATGCTGCCCATCAGCACATCAGAGTGTCCACCAAAGAACTTGGTAGCCGCTTCGATGCTGAAATCGACACCATGTTCAAGTGGACGGAATCCCAATGGGCTAGCCCAGGTGTTGTCCATCATTGTCAGTACGCCATGTTTCTTGGCGGCACTGACAATGCCGGGAACGTCTTGCATTTCCATCGTTACGGTACCAGGTGATTCCATGCAAATCATGCGTGTATTGGATTTCAGCAAGGATGCGATTTCGGCGCCGATGGCGGGCTGGTACAGTTCGACCTCGATGTTCATTCGCGCCAACCATTTCTCGGCGAAAGTCTTGAGCGATCCGTAACAAGCTGCGGATACCACCAAGTGATCACCACCGCGGACAAAACCCATCACTGTCGTCATCAGCGCTGCGGCACCTGACGGGGCGATCACGCAGTGTTTTCCTCCTTCGAGTTCTGCAATGCGCTGCTCCAGCAATCGCGCCGTCGGCGTACCGGTCACGCCATAACTGAAGCCATCCGGCTGGCGCTTTTTGCGTTTGACAAAGTCCTCAAGCGAGTCGAAGACGACAGTGGATGCGCGCATCACGGATGGCGACAAACTGCTGAATGGTTCCTGAAATTCTTTGGTCGTGTTCATACGATTTATTTGTTAATGTAAAAAACGGGACGGTTTGAGTATCAGGTAAGTGGGATCCTTGCTCAACAGCGCCGATGATTAACTCTATAAGTGGTGCTTATACATGGACATGCGAGACATTCAGGTTTTCCGCGCGGTAATGAGAGCCGGAACTACCAGCAAAGCTGCGGCGTTATTGAACGTCTCGCAACCCGCAGTCAGTCAATCCATACGCAAACTGGAAACCACCTCCGAGCTGCGCCTGTTCGAACGCACGCGTGGTCGGCTGGTGCCGACTCAGGAAGCCTTGGCGCTGATTGAAGAGGTTGATCGTTGTTTCGCCGGCTTCGAGATGATCGAACATCGTATTCGTAGTCTGCGCTCGTTCGGCTTGGGGCGCCTGGCCATTGCATCATTTCCGGCGCTCGGCAACGGTTTCATGCCACGCGCCGTGGCTTCATTCGGCCTCGAAAACCGGCGCGTCCAGATGTCTTTCCAGATCATGAGCTCAAGGGAAGTACTTCAGCAAGTTACCGCGGGACAGCTTGATTTCGGTCTGATGGCCGACGAATTGTCGGTGGCAGGTCTGGAGCATTCTCAATTCATGAGCGTTCCCGGCGTCATCGTTATGCATGAGAAACATCCTTTGGCCGGGAAGGCCCTTATCACGTCAGAAGACTTGCTGGAGCATGCTTTCATCGCTCTCAACCCTGAAGATGCAAGTCGCCGACGATTGGAGCAGGCCTTGATCCTTGAAGGCAAGGTGCTTCGCCCGGTTCTTGAAACGCCGTATTCCAATTCAGTATGCGAATTTGCATTGCGCGGGGTCGGGATGGGCATGGCACATCCGATTCTGGCATTGGACTACGTCACGCGTGGCCTCAAGCTGAAGCCGATGGAGATACCCGTGAGTTTCACTGCACTATTGGTGTTCCGTCCCGGCATTCCACTTTCAGAGAATGCCAAGGAGCTCCTGCGGGTGATGCGAATTCAGATGGAATCTGACCTGAATTCGCTGCGCCAATTGCTTTATCAGCGTCCTGGCGTGACATAACGAAAATTTCGAATTAATTTGTGCGCCGCGCACAAAAGACGTGCAAATCTCCTGACGTCGAGTCAGTCATGTCATCTGATGTTTTGTCCTTTCCCAGTGAGAGCCTCGACTTCAGCGTTATCTCCTCTCTTTTTCATTTTGCCCGCTCTTGGTGCGGCAGTGCAAAAAAGTCATTCTTTTCCCGTCTTTTATATAAGTACAGCTTATTGAGTAAGTAATCTATACCGATTGTGGCGATAAGCCTTGGCTTGCAAAATGGGCTCCATGCTTTATTCATATTTAAAACAAGGGAGAATTTCATGAAGCTGCGCAATTTCTTTGCCGCCTGTATGCACATCGCGGTTCTTTCCACTGTCACTGGCCTGGCATCGGCCCAGAACATCCCCGCAGACATTCTTGCCAACGCACGCGCGACTGGCGTGATCCGGATCGCCAACACTCAGAGCAGCCCGCCTTGGAGCCTGATCGACGACAAACTTCAACCCGCAGGATATGACGTCGAAGTGGCCAAGGAAGTTGTCCGCCGCATTGGCGTTGCGAAGGTGGTGTTTGTCGCCGATTCCTTCAAGAATTTCGTTGAAGGACTGAAGGTAGGCAAGTACGACATGGTCATGAATGACCTGACGCCAACGCCTGAACGTGCCAAGCAGGTGGATTTTGCCGCACCTTACGGGGTTGAAGATTTCCGCATCTTTGTGTTGTCGGCAAATACGGATATCAAAGAAAGACCGGATCTCAAGGGGAAAAAGGTAGGTGTGACCACCGGCACCAGCAACGAGACCTGGGCGCGCGCCAATTTGAAAGACTCCGATATCCGTACATACGACAATGGTGGCTTCGTTTTCAATGATCTCGGCAATGGCCGAATCGACGCAGTCATCAGTTCACATTTTGGCGGCATGAAATATGCCACCGTCAACAAACTCCCGATCAAAGAAGTTGGTCAACCGCTGATCTATCAGCTATCAGCCCCTGCGATGGCAAAAGGCCAGCAGCCGTTGAAAGATGCCGTTAGCAAGGCCGTCCACGACATGATTGCCGACGGCACCATCGATCGTCTTGCGCGGAAATGGGTCGGTCCCAGCTTCGACATGGTGGGTGACATCAGCAAAGCACTTAAACAACCTTAACTTGCCGGCTCTCAGAAGGAACGACCATGTTTAAGCATTTGTTCTCCATGCTGCAGATGACCGCAGGCATGCTGCTGGGAGTCTCATTGCTCCCGGCCTATGCGGCAGGCGATGAGTCCCTGAGCCGATTGCAGCAACGAGGAGTCGTCTACGTTGCCAATACTCAGGAGAGCCCGCCATGGAGCTTTATTGATAGCCAGAACCAGCCTGACGGCTACGACGTAGCCGTAGCCCGGGAGATCTTTCGCCGTATAGGCGTGGCTAAAGTGGAATTCGTCGCCGACAAGTTCAAGAATTTCGTCGAAGGCGTTCATGCCAAAAAGTACGATGTGGTCGTCAACAGCATGGCGCGTACGCCGGAAAGAGCGAAGGTCGTCGATTTCACCGTGCCCTATACCGTTCAGGACTTCCGTATCTGGGTCAACGAGAAAAACACCACTATTCGTGATAAGGCCACGCTAAAAGGTAAAAGTGTCGGCGCCAGCGCCGGTACTGCCAACGAGATGTGGGCGCGAGCAAACCTGCCGGATTCGGAGATTCGAGCTTATGAGGGCGGCGGATTTCTGTTCAACGACCTTGTTAACGGACGTCTTGATTCGGCAATCGACTCCTATTTCAACGGCTACAAAATGAAGACCATCAATAAGCTGCCGGTCAAGACCGTAGGCGAACCACTGGTCTATTCGCTGGGCGCAGCAGTGGTGCCGAAGAATTCGCCGGCATTGAAGAGCGCAATGGATAAGGCCATTGGTGAAATGATCGCCGATGGAACGCTTCAAAAATTCGCCCACCAGTATGTCGGCCCGGACTATGACATGACGGGCAACATGAAGAAAGCCGTCTCGAACTAAGCCGCGGCATAGCCTTGCTCAATGATCCACAAGTAACTCAGAGTTAAACAGATATGGCAAACAATCCAATCAAATCAGATATCGATCTCGACGCCGAAGGCAAACAGATCGGCTACCTCCGTCTGCCGCATTCGGTACACAGGTCAGCCTACGGCTGGCTTCCCATCCCCATCGCCTCCATCAAGCGCGGCAATGGCCCGGTTGTCATCGTTAGTGCGGGGACTCATGGCGACGAATACGAAGGGCAGATCATCGTATCGCGCATGATCCGCGAGATCGAAGCGGACATGGTGTCCGGACAACTGATCCTGCTGCCGATGGCCAACGCACCGGCCGCCGAAGCGGGCATGCGCACATCGCCATTGGACGATGGAAATCTCAACCGTCTTTACCCCGGAGATCCGACCGGTACGCCGACCCAAATCATCGCCCACTACATCGAGAATGTGTTGCTGGCGCGCGCGGACTACATGATCGATTTGCATTCCGGCGGCACCTCCTTGGTTTACGACGGCGCAAACATGATGGGATTGGAGCCTCGCGATGCTGAAGAAGAAAAGCACGTCACGGATTTGCTCAAGGCCTTCGGTCTGCCTCGTGCCTTCTTGTATCAGCCGAATTCCGTGAACGTTACCGCCGCGGCGCGGCGTCAGAATGCAATCTGCTTCTTGACTGAACTTGGCGGCGGTGGTGGCGTCAACCCTGCGTTGGTCAAACAGGGAATGCAGGGAGTTCTGCATCTGCTTGGATTCGTAAAACTGTTGAGCGGTGACCTTGTCCCGTCCGAGCCGCCTGCCCAGGCGCGACTGATGAGCATTGACCGGATCAAACACTATATCTACGCAATGGACAATGGCGTGCATGAACCTTTGGTCGATCTCGGCGCCGTAGTGAAGAAGGGCCAAGCTGCTGCGCTGATTCATTTCCCGGACAGCCCGAAACGAGAACCAGAGACCGTCTGCTTCGATGCCGATGGAGAAGTCATCTGCAAGCGCGCCATTGCCATGGTCAGACGGGGAGATTGCATCTTTCAAATGGCCAGCGAACGCCGTTCTTCCATCTGATCCCAGCTACTGTCTATTTCATGGCAGCCCTTTCGGCGAGACTGCTCAAGGCTAGCCTCGCTTTTTTTTGTAATTTTAAAGATTCTTCGCTTCATTCTTGCTCTGCTGTTTTCTATCTCTGAGCAAGCAAGTCAATCCTAGGGCCTGTTAACAATCAATTTGCCAGCACGCTTTCTGGTTGAAACCCTGCGGGAACGGCTGCAGGCGTCGCTTGCCGGTGTTGCAGCTCCAAGGGGTGGCAACTTCGGTAGCACCGCTACGACGCGTCGCTGCGCCTGGGCAGGCAACGCCTGCCGCGCGTTCGCATTCGCAAATTGATTGTCAACAGGCCCTAGTTAAGAACACAACATCGCTGCGGTTAAATCTGGCTCTGCTTCGGAGGAATAGATGCGCTTTTTTAAAGACATGAAAATTGGAACCAGGCTGACTTCGGGATTCGCGCTGATCTTGTTGCTGTCCATATGCACGACGATTATCGGCATATGGCGCCTGCAAGTCGTGTCAGATGCCACTCAAAATCTCGTGGGCCAATCAATTCGGAAGGAACGACTAATTTCAACCTGGTATGGCGATCTGCGCGCAGGCATACTTCGAACTATCGCAATTTCGCGTAGCGCAGATGCGGCCCTCAATACCTATTTTTTGAATGAAGAAATGGTGGCCAACAATGAATCGATGGCATTACAGAAGAAAGTCGTTTCATTGCTTAGCTCAGGCGAAGAAAAAAATATCTTTCAAAAAATCGATGCGCAACGCAAGGCATATCAGGCGTCCGCTTTCCATCTGCTGGATTTGAAATCATCCGGAAATGTCGAAGAAGGCAATGCCGCATTGGTACAGGAATTCATGCCGCTGTCTAAAACCTATCAGGCAGCAGTGCAGCAACTCCTGATGCTTGAACAACGGGAGATTGACAAAATATCTGCAGAAATAGAACACATCGCAAAACAAAGTCGCATCTTGCTATTGGTCCTTGAAGGTGCGGCGTTGATGCTTGGCATTTTCTGCGCCTTACTGTTGACGCGTAGCATCACAAAACCAATCAAACTCGCTGTGGATATTTCCGAACGTGTTGCACACGGAGATCTCACGACACAGATAATGGCGGGCGCGGATAATGAAGTCGGGCGACTTCTCTCGTCGATGCAGAGAATGAATGGCAATCTTCGCAATATTGTCAGCAATGTACGAAATGGGACCCAGGCCATGTCCATTGCCTCCAATGAAATTGCTTGGGGAAATCAGGATCTTTCATATCGCACAGAGCAGCAGGCTGGAGCCCTGGAAGAAACAGCGGCGGCGATGGAGCAGTTGATATCTACCGTCAGAAAGAATGGCGACAGCTCGTCCGTAGCGAGCAGTCTGGCAAGCGAAGCAGCTTCTGTCGCGGTTAAGGGCGGAGAAGCGGTCGGCCAGATTATTCAGACGATGGGCGAAATCAATGCATCTTCAAAGAAGATCGTCGACATCATAAGCGTCATTGACGGCATCGCATTCCAAACCAATATTCTTGCACTAAACGCAGCTGTCGAAGCCGCTCGAGCAGGCGAACAAGGACGAGGGTTCGCCGTCGTCGCCTCCGAGGTTCGGGGGCTGGCCCAACGTAGTGCTGCCGCAGCGAAAGAAATCAAGCAGCTTATTGACGATTCAGTGCAACGAGTTAGTAACGGTAGCGTGCTTGTGGAGCGTGCAGGAGGCACTATGGACAAGGTAGTCGCCAGCGTTCAGCGTGTCAGTGCGATCGTCACTGAAATCAATTTGGCGAGCCAGAAACAAGCAGATGACATTCATCAGGTCAATGATGCCATCACTGCTTTGGACGAGATGACTCAGCGCAATGCTGCGTTGGTGGAGCAAGCCGCAGCTGCAGCCGCTTCGATGCGATCGGAGGCCAGTAATCTCGCGCGCATGGTGGCTGTTTTTTCCCTGGGAAGCGAGAGCGATTTCGCAATGAAGATTTCCGTTGAAGAATCTGCCACCGCGGCCTCGATTCCCTTATTGGGGTAATCAGGATTACAGGTGCGACAATGTGTCGCACCCTAAGAGGGGGATATGTCAGTCCGTTGCAAGATTGGAGAAGCCATAAGCTGCTAACATGCTTTTGCATATGGATGGGTAAGCAACACTTATTAACCCGTCACAGCGAGCTTTTCCAATTACTTGTCTTCGAAGAGGTTATTTGTGATGCGCTTTCCACGTTCGAATGTGTTTCTTCTCGCCGCTGTTGGCGCGTCTATTGTTACTCCATTGGCATTTGCGCACGTCACGTTGGAAGCGAAGCAAGCCGTTGCGGGCAGCTATTACAAGGCAGTTTTCAAGGTGCCTCATGGATGCAAAGGCTCGCCTACTACCAAAATTCGAATCCAGATTCCGGCGGGTGTAATTTCCGTCAAACCACAACCGAAGGCCGGTTGGAAACTGGAACTCGTCGAAGGCAACTATGCCAAGTCCTATTCCTTGCATGGTGCGCAAGTGACATCGGGAGTCCGCGAGATTTCCTGGACGGGAAATTTGCCGGATGCCTATTACGATGAGTTCATTTTTCAGGCGAATCTGACTGCAGATTTGCCGGCAGGAACCGTCGTTCACTTCCCGGTAGTGCAGGAGTGTGAAAAAGGAGTATCCCGCTGGATCGAAACAAAAGAACCATCTGAAAACCCTGCTCCTACCCTGACAATTGTCGCCAAGCCTTAATCCGACTGCGATCAAGTAGACATTTGTTTCTTTGACGTCGCGCTAAGACGATGAACGCTCTTTCCAATCGCCAGAACTGGCGGGTCACCGCTCAGGAATACGTCCGCCGTGCGAAATCCATGTTCGTGGTTCTTGCCGCATGTCTGCTGCAGATTTTTTCTGTTACGGCATTTGCGCATGCATCGCTCATCGCATCTCAGCCGCCCGAATCCAGCGTTCTTCGTACGGCCCCTGCAACTGCTGTGTTGCGTTTCAATGAACCGGTAGCGCCATTGGTGTTCAAGCTGGTATCTCCGGACGGCTCCATCAAACCGTTAAACCAGATTGCCGTCATTCCTGACGGGCTGAATATTGCGTTCCCCAGAACAGAAGCTGCCGGTACTTATATGCTGAGCTGGCGGGTTATTTCGGCAGACGGTCATCCGGTGGGGGGAGCATTGAGTTATTCGGTAGGCTCTCCGTCTTCCGGGGCGAAGCCTATCGCATCGTCTTCGTCTCCTGCGCTCATCGCCGTCATCTGGCTGGCTCGATTTGGTCTATATGTATCGTTGTTTCTCGGTATCGGCGGCGTTGCCTTTCGCGCTTTTTTCTCTTCCGACATAGAGGAGTCGCCGAGATGGATCAATGCACTCATCTTCTCAAGTTGGCTATTGCTACCGGCAGCCGTCGGCACGCATGGTCTTGATGCGCTCTCTGCATCGTGGGATCAGCTGCTTTCCTGGGAACCATGGAAAACCAGTTTAGGTACGGCTTACGGGATGACGGCCGTACTGATGCTGGCGGCATCGCTGGTCGCTTATGCTGGAAACGCCAGAAAGAAGGCTGCGACGGGAGCGAGCGTTGTCGCATTGGTCCTGTTGGGTATCTCTCTTGCCTCCAGCGGGCATGCAGCCTCTGCGCCACCCACTTGGCTGGCGCGTCCAACGGTATTCTTGCACGCTGTTGGGATTTCCCTATGGATCGGCTCTCTTGGGCCCCTGATGTCGGTGCTTGGAACAATGCAAGGACCGCAGATCCTGAGAAACTTCTCGCGTACCATCCCTTGGATCCTGGTGATTTTGCTGGCGACCGGCATCATGTTGGCGACACTTCAGTTGCGACACCTGAATGAATTGTGGCTAAGTGATTACGGAAAAGTCCTGTGCGCAAAACTCGTTCTGCTATCAGCTCTTCTGGTCGTCGCGGCGTTCAACAGGTACGTTCTGACGGCGCGTGTGGAAAAAGGAAATCATCGTGCTGCGCGCAAGATGAAACAGCTCATTACCGTCGAGATCATTTTAGTTCTTATGATTCTTGCCGCCGCGACTACCTGGCGTTTCACGCCACCGCCTCGTGCGCTGGCGCCATCTCTTTCGGTCGCCTCGCATGTCCATATTCACACGGCCGAAGCAATGGCCGATGTGACTTTGATTCCGCGAGGGGGACGTCAGGTAGAAGCTCAGGTATTTCTGGCTAACGGAGAAGGAGTGCCGCTGAAAGCCAAAGAAGTTGTGCTGAAATTTTCTTCGCCCCAGCAAGGCCTGGAACCGTTGGAAGAAGAAACGCAGCTCGGAGAAAACGAAACATGGAAGACCAGGCCGTTTGTCTTGCCGGCGACACAAGGCTGGCAGGTCCTCGTCAAAGTACTTATTTCTGATTTTGAAAGTATTAATCTCGAAGGGACAATCGACTGACTTGCGTGACTTGTCGTTCTCTAGGGGCATCCGCCTGAAAAGGGAATGGCCAAATCGAATACTCAATATCGCCAAACAAAACGACGTGGCACTTGCCTCAATGCAGTTCGTCGAAATGTTCATTGCTAACTTGGTCTCTTCTCTGCAGCGCTGGTGGCCATTGACGGCAGAAAATTCAAAGCCGTCAACAACCGCAACTTCACCAGCGCCAAGCTGTAACGGCGCATGGACGAGATCACCGCGAGCATCGACCGCTATCTGACTGCACTTGACACGGCGGACCGCCAAGAGTCGGAACGCAAGCAACTCACGACAGCGCGACTGCATGAGAACATCGCCGCACTCAAGGTACGGATGCGAGAGCTGGAAGATATCAGATCAAGACTCAAACATGCACCAGATCAACAAGTCTCCATGCCTCTGCCGAAGGTCGGTTTGGCAAGGCTGACTTCATTTGCGACGCACGCGCCAGCGAATGTCAATGTCCGGCAGGAGAATGATTAATCTGGCGTTTTACGAGCAAAGAAAAAGGGTTGAATTTGCACTGCTATTGGAGCTCGCATTGCCGGTAGTGCTTACTCAAATCCGCATGCATGCCAAGTCCACAGCGGCGCGTGCACGTTGGGAGCATGAAGAGGTACTGGAGGCCATGCAGGAGCGGCTGGACGAACGTCGAAGGCGATGCGAATTCGTCGTCAAACGGTCTCGAGCATCCATTCGGCGCCGTCAAGACATGGATGGGCGCGACGCACTTCCTGACCAGAACCAAGCCCCGGGGTGAGCACCGAGATGAGCTTGCACGTCCTGGCAGACAACATGAAGCGGATGATCAATGTGCTCGGCGTTGGAACATTGATGAAGGTGATGAGCGCCCCGGGCGCTTTTAGCGTCTGGAGTCGATTATTTCCTCGGCCAAGGTAAATAGCCATCTGGGAACGCGCTTCAAATAGATGAAACTCATCGATGCAATCAATGGAGTCGCAGAAAGTTATTTCTTTTTCTTCTGAGGCCCGGCTTGTATTGCATAAGCGCCAAGAAATGTCGTCAACGCCAATCCGACTGCGAGTTTGATGCGAGATTTTGAGATTGTTTCCTCAAGCCCCAACATTAACGGCACGACCGTTTCGCACTCCAGCAACGCGGCTAGCTGATGGGCCGCCAGCATAGGATCTGATTTTTTCAGACGTTGCAGATCCATTTGCCTCTCAAGGAATGCGGCAAGCTGTTGCATGCCTACCTTCGGACCCAGCTCATGAAAACGTTTCCCGATGTCGCTTCGTCCAGATTCGGCCAGGACGGCGCGGCGCGTCTGGATCGAGGAAGCCAGGCAAAGAAATTCCAACACCTTCTCGCCGAAAGTCTGCAAAGTCTTCTCCAGATCCTCCACGTCTTTGTCCAAGGAGGCAAAGACGGGCTCAAATTGCTTCCTTGCTTCCTCATGCATAACGGCTACGAACAGCTCTTCTTTGGAACTGAAGTAACCATACAGCGTTCCTTTCGATCCTCCGATCCGGGCCGCGATCTCTGCCATCGAAGCGCCTTCAAAACCGGCTTCCAGAAAGACATCTGAAGCGGCAGCGAGGATGGCTTCACGTTTCTCCTCGGTTTTAACTCTCATAGTGGGCAACTCCTTTTCAATACCGAAGTGTACAGTATTGCTTGACTTCGAGAAAATGCCAATCAATAATAACCGTACAGTATGGTTTTGTTATTTGTATTTTAGATTGTTTCCTTTCTCGGAGAGCTCTTCATGCGCAAAGACATTTTCCCGTGGCCGGCCGCCGCCTTGGCTATTTCCTGCATGCTAAGCGCATGCGGCAAGCCTCCGGGCGGTGCACCGCCTGCCACGGGTACGCCGATCGTCGGCGTCATCACGGTCCGGACTCAGCCGGTAACGCTCAGCACGGAGTTGCCCGGGCGCACAGTGCCGTACCAGATCGCCGATGTGCGACCGCAGGTCAATGGAATTATCAAGGCCAGAAATTTCCGCGAAGGCAGCGATGTCAAGGCTGGGCAGGTGCTCTACCAGATCAATCCTGCTACTTATAAGGCCGCCTACGACAGCAACGTTGCAGCATTGGCCAAGGCGCAGGCGAGCTTGACGACTGCTCGGCTGAAGTCGGAGCGTTACAAGGAGCTTGTCGCCATCAACGCGGTGAGTAAGCAGGATTACGACGATGCTGCCGCCACATTGGGCGAGGCGGAGTCTGACGTGGCGGCCGCCAAGGCCAACGTCGAAACAAGTCGTATCAATCTGGCCTATGCCAGCGTGGAAGCGCCGATTTCAGGGCGAATTGGAAAGTCGACGGTGACCCCCGGCGCCCTGGTCACGGCAAGTCAAACCAGCGCCATGACCACCATCCAGCAGCTCGATCCGATCTATGTGGACGTGACGCAATCGAGCGCAGCCTTGTTGAACCTCAAGGAGTCGTTCGCCAACGGCGATCTGCAAAAATCCGGCAGCAACGCAGCCAAGGTAAAACTGATTTTGGAAAATGGCCGCACGTATCCCCTGGAGGGGCGGCTCGAATTCTCGGATGTGACGGTAAATCAGGATACCGGCGCAATTACGCTGCGTGCTGTATTCCCCAATCCCAAGGCTGATCTGCTGCCTGGCATGTATGTTCGCGCTGTGCTGCAAGAGGGCGTGAAAGAGCAAGGGTTACTGGTGCCGCAGCAAGCCGTTAGTCGGGACAGCACCGGCAAACCAATGGCCTATGTTGTCAATGCAGGCAACAAGCTTGAGCAAAGAGCGCTGGTTACTGATCGTGCCATCGGCGATCAGTGGCTGGTGCGCAGCGGGCTGCAGGCCGGCGACAGGCTGGTGGTCGACGGACAGCAACGCACGGCACCAGGTCTCGCGGTCAAGACAATCCTCTGGTCTCCCAATTCGCAATCCCTCCCATCTGTCGCAAAGCCTGCTTCCGTGATGGCCACAAAAACGGCAAGTACTAACTGACAAGCGAAAGATCCTCATGGCACGTTTTTTTATTGATCGTCCCATCTTTGCATGGGTTCTGGCCATCGTCGTGATGCTGGCAGGGACTATCTCCATTTTTACGCTGCCAATTGCGCAGTATCCCGCCATTGCGCCACCAGCCGTCGCCATTACCGCCAACTATCCGGGGGCGTCAGCGAAGACCCTCGAGGATACCGTCACCCAAATCATCGAACAGAAGATGAAAGGACTGGACCGGTTAAGTTACATGGCCTCCACCAGCGAGTCATCCGGTTCGGTCACCATCACGCTGACATTCGAAAATGGCACTAATCCTGACACCGCCCAGGTGCAGGTACAGAACAAGTTGGCGCTGGCGACGCCGTTGTTGCCCCAAGAGGTACAGCAGCAGGGGGTGACGGTGACGAAGTCAGCAAGCAACTTCCTGAATGTGCTTGCGTTTACATCGGAAGACGGGAGCATGAACGGCTCGGATCTTTCCGATTACGTCGCTACCAACATACAAGATGCGATCAGCCGGGTGGAGGGAGTCGGCGACACCACATTATTCGGCTCGCAGTACGCCATGCGCATCTGGCTCAATCCTGACAAGCTGACGAGCTACAACCTTACGCCGCTGGACGTCAAGAATGCCATCCAGGCGCAAAACGCCCAAGTGTCGGCCGGCCAGCTCGGCGGTCTGCCCGCTGCCGGCAACCAGCAGATCAATGCGACGATCAGCGCACAGACGCGCATGCGCACCGCAGAGGAGTTTGAAGACATCGTACTGCGCACCCTGACTGATGGCTCCCAGGTACGGTTGCGCGACGTGGCTCGCATCGAATTGGGTAGCGAGGCATATAACACGGTGGGCCGCTATAACGGCAAACCGGCAGCCGGCTTGGCAATTAAGTTGGCGACCGGAGCCAATGCGCTCAACACGGTCAAGGCGATCGACGCCCGCGTGGCGCAACTGGAGAAATTCTTTCCTGCCGGCATGAAGGTCCAGAAACCGTATGACACCACGCCTTTCGTGCGGATCTCCATTGAGGAGGTAGTGCGTACCCTGATTGAAGCGGTTGTACTGGTCTTCCTGGTGATGTACCTGTTCATGCAGAACCTTCGCGCTACGCTTATCCCGACAATCGCAGTGCCAGTGGTGCTGCTGGGAACCTTTGGCATCCTGGCGGTCTTCGGTTTCACTATCAATACGCTGACCATGTTTGCCATGGTGCTCGCCATTGGCCTGCTGGTGGACGATGCCATTGTTGTGGTGGAAAACGTCGAGCGGGTAATGACAGAAGAAGGCCTCTCGCCCAGGGAGGCAACCCGCAAATCGATGGGGCAGATCACCGGAGCACTGGTTGGCGTGGCCCTGGTGCTGGCGGCGGTATTTGTACCGATGGCTTTTTTCAGCGGCTCCACCGGCGTGATCTATCGCCAGTTCTCCATCACCATTGTGTCCGCCATGACATTGTCGGTACTCGTGGCGCTGGTGCTGACCCCGGCCTTGTGCGCCACGATGCTCAAGCCCGTGGAAAAAGGCCACGCACTGGCGACTACCGGTTTCTTTGGATGGTTCAACCGCAATTTCGATCGCGGCAACCGCAGGTATCAGGGCGTAGTGCGACACATGGTGAGCAAGGGATGGCGCTACATGATCGCCTATGCCGCCGTACTGGCGCTGGTAGTGTTCGGCTTCCTGAAACTCCCCGTCGGGTTCCTGCCGGACGAAGACCAGGGGACGCTGTTTGCCATCATGCAATTGCCTTCAGGCGCGACCAAAGTGCGTACCGATGAGGTGATCAAGCAGGTCGAGCATCACTTCCTGGTCGATCAGAAGGACGCGGTGGCAGGTGTGTTCGCCGTCTCCGGATTCAGTTTTGCCGGCAGCGGCCAGAACATGGGTTTCGCCTTCATCAAACTCAAACCGTGGGACGAGCGTAAGGGGCCGGGCTTGAGCGTGACGGACGTCGCGGCCAAGGCCGGCGCTTATTTTGCAACTATCCGTGACGCCAGGGTCTTCGCGTTCGCGCCGCCCGCAGTATCCGAGCTGGGAAATGCAACCGGCTTCGATCTGATGTTGAAGGATGAGGCCAACCTCGGCCACGCCGCCATGATGCAAGCCCGTAACCAACTGCTCGGCGCACTCGCCAAAGACAAACGTCTTGTGGCGGTGCGGCCCAATGGCCTGGAAGACACGCCGGAATTCCGTCTGTTGGTTGATCCGCATAAAGCAGGCGCGCTGGGGATAACCATGTCCGATATCAACGACACCATTGCCACCGCCTGGGGTAGCAGCTACGTCAACGACTTCATCGACAAGGGGCGGGTCAAGAAGGTGATGCTCCAGGGCGAAGCGCAATATCGCATGCTGCCTGGCGACATCGACCGCTGGTACGTGCGCAATAGCGCGGGAACCATGGTTCCGTTCACCTCCTTCGCCACCGCCAGCTGGACGTCCGGATCGCCACGTCTGGAGCGATACAACGGGGTGCCGTCCATTGAAGTTCTCGGCATGGCGTTACCGGGGGCGGCCTCCAGTGGCGAAGCGATGGCTATTGTTGAAGCCGCCGTGTCCAGGCTGCCTGCCGGCGTCGGTTACGAATGGACTGGATTGTCGCTACAGGAAAAAGCATCGAGCGGACAGACCGGCATCCTATATGCCGTGTCGATTCTGATCGTATTCCTGGCACTGGCAGCGTTATACGAGAGCTGGGCAGTGCCGTTTTCGGTGATCCTGGTAGTGCCTCTCGGTGTCTTTGGAGCACTCCTCGGCGCCGTCCTCACGTGGAAAATGAATGACGTGTACTTCCAGGTAGGTCTGCTTACTACCATCGGGCTGGCGTGCAAGAACGCCATTCTGATCGTCGAATTTGCGAAGGACCTTTACGCGGAGGGGAGGGGGCTGGTGGAGGCCGCCATGGAGGCTGTGCGCATGCGTTTGCGTCCGATTCTGATGACTTCGCTGGCGTTCATTTTGGGCGTGCTGCCAATGGTACTGGGAAGCGGCGCCGGCGCCGGCGCCCAACATGCCCTGGGCACTGCCGTGATCGGCGGGATGCTGTCAGGAACCATTCTGGCCATCTTCTTTGTACCGCTATTTTTTGTGCTGATTATGAAAATGTTCGGGCGTAAGCCGACGGCATCTCACGCAGCGCCCACCGTCTTATCGGAGGAATGACATGCACCAATTCAACGTTATCAATTTGCGAGGCACTTCGCACACGCGGCTGCTGCCCTTGGTGCTGGCCATGCTGGTCGGCGGATGCAGTCTGATGCCCGATTATCAGCGTCCTCAGGCGCCGGTGGCCGCGCGCTTCTCTGGCGATGCTCCAGGTTCGGTTGGCAGTTTTCCGGTTGCGGACATTGGCTGGCGCGAGGTTTTTACCGATCCTGCTTTACAGCGAGTCATCGAGCTAAGCTTGGCCAACAATCGCGACCTGCGGGTGGCCGTGCTCAACATCGAAAAAGCCCGAGCCCAATATGGCGTGCAGCGCGCTGCGCTCTTCCCGACGGTGAACGCAAGCACCAGCGAGACCGCCAGTCGCACGCCTGCCGATCTTTCCGCCAGCGGTAGTGTTACGACCGGACGCAGTTACAGTGCAACGCTCGGCTTCAGTTCTTATGAACTCGATCTTTTCGGCCGGGTACGCAGCCTGAGTGCGCAGGCACTCGAGTCGTTCTTTTCAACGGCCGAAACGCGCCGCAGCACCCAAATCAGTCTGGTTGCCGAAGTGGCGACGGCGTATCTCACATTGGCCGCGGATCAGGATCGACTGAAGCTGGCACAGAATACCCTGGACAGCCAAAGCCGCACCTATCAGTTGAATCAGCGAAGTTTTGATCTCGGGAACGCGTCAGCCCTGACGCTGAGGCAAGCACAAACCAGTGTTGAGAGTGCACGCGTCGACGTCGAAAGTTACACCGCTCAGGTCGCGCAAGATCGCAATGCACTGGTGCTCCTGGCAGGCGTCGAGCTGCCCGACACGCTGCTGCCGACGGGCCTGCCCGATATCGCAGCAGTTGCCGCCAATCCGCTGGCAACCATCCCTCCGGGGCTACCCTCAGACTTGTTGCAACGCCGTCCCGATATTCTGCAAGCAGAGCATGACTTGCGGTCTGCCAATGCCAGCATTGGTGCCGCACGTGCGGCATTCTATCCTCGGATCAGTCTGACTGCGTCTGCAGGAAGTTCCAGTGCAAGTCTATCCGGGTTGTTCAAGGGCGGTTCCGGCGCATGGAGTTTTTCGCCGGGAATATCCTTGCCCATTTTCGACGCCGGTGCCAATCGGGCCAATCTGACGATCGCCACCACCAATCGGGATATCTATGTTGCTCAGTATGAAAAGGCAATTCAGACAGCCTTCCGCGAAGTCTCTGACGCGCTGGCGCAACGCAGCACGCTGGGACGCCAGTTGACGGCGCAGGAGGCGCTGGTCGAGGCGAGTTCAGAGGCGTTTCGTTTGTCAGAGGCTCGCTTCAAGCATGGCATCGACAGCTACCTGAGCGTGCTTGATTCACAGCGATCGCTCTACTCCGCCCGGCAAAACCTCATTGGAACACGCTTGTCGCGTTTCACGAACCTGGTCACGTTCTACAAGACGCTGGGCGGCGGATGGGTTGAAACAACAGGCGCTCCGGTGGCGACGATAGCCGCGGACGTGCCCGTTCGGGAGCAGTGATGTCGAGGGCCGAGCGAACACGCACTGCATTGCTGGACGCGGCGCTTGCAGCGTTCTCCCGGCGAGGGATACGGGCGGCAACACTTGAGGATGTCGCTGCGGGCGCGAATGTCACGCGCGGCGCCGTCTATTGGCATTTTCCCGACAAGGCAGCCTTGGTACGGGAAGTGTTCAATGGCTTGGTCTGGCCCTTCGATGTCGGTACCGATATCGACGTGTATCGACAGTCGGAAAATCCTATACAGCTGCTGCAGGACGTGTTGTGGCTGCAAACGAGAAACTGTGTCGAAGATATCGGGCAACGAAGAATGATGGAGCTGATCCTCCGGCATGGAGGCGCTTCTGATTTGCCGAACGACTTGCTCGACAAGCTGGAAAGAATGGCAATGCTCTCAATACAGAGTCTCACTGCCGTACTCAATGTCCCTTATCAAAGAGGCCTTCTGCGCCGGGGATTGACGCCAATCGAGGTAGCAAGATGCATCCATGCGACAGGGTTGGGCATTCTTGTCGAAAACGTGCATCAACTCCCGCACTTGCTCTACCGTCCGTTTTTTCTTGCGCTGGAACTGGTGCTTATCGGTGCCACCGCGGAATTGCAAGAGGATCAGCCCCTCGTCAACTTTGACCAACCGGACCTGATGGATGCCTCAGGTAACGAGAACCCAAATGCCGCAAAGTCATTGGAGAACAATCGCAGCGACAGGGGTCATGAAGGACCTTAGGGAAGGGAAATGGCCATCGGTAGCGTTGTGTAGTGATACGACGGACAATTCCTAGCGATCAATTTTAATGGTGTAACTTATGACAGCCTCGACGAGATCGAAAAGAGAAGATATTCATCGCACTGCATACGAAAATAAAGTCAGGCGCCGGCGTTCCGCCGGCGTCATGGCATGGACGTTTGCGTTGGTGATTTGCATTAGTCTTGCCGGATGCTTGCCGTTGCCTCCTCCTCCTCCCCCAATACCATCCCCGATATTGTTGCCTCCACCGCCTCCGCCACCTTCCCGATGACCTCGGGCAAGATCAAGGTCATTCGGCCCGAGCGGATCGCCCCATGCCATAGAAATTTTTCGCCAGTAATTAATCGATTCTGACATGCGGGCAACAGAGCATGGTTCTTCTTATGCCGGCAGGTATCTTTTTCAGGTATCGAAAATAGCCCGGCGTGGCATTCAGGTCCAAAGAAAAAGCCCGCAAGCGGGCTTTGGGTTACGCAACGATCTGCAGCCTTGCCACGGCAGGTGGATTCCGCCTGCTTGCCTCTCCAGCGGTCAACGCAACTAAACCGTCATTCAACTTGAAAGTGGACACGATCCCGGCCAGCGCCGCCGCCTGTTCCATCATCGCCTTGGCTGCCGCTGCCGCCTCTTCCACCAGCGCAGAATTTTGCTGGGTAGCTTCGTCCATGTGGGTGATTGCGAGATTCACCTGGACGATGCCGTTGCTTTGCTCCTGGCTTGCGCTGGAAATTTCAGCAACAACGTCTGTAACTCGTTGAACGCTTGTCACGACCTCCGCCATCGTCTGGCCGGCCTGCTCGACCAATTGGCTGCCGCGTTCTACCTTTGACACCGAATCGTTGATCAAAACGGTGATCTCTTTCGCCGCAGCGGCGCTGCGCTGCGCCAGGCTGCGCACTTCAGATGCGACCACGGCGAAGCCGCGTCCCTGTTCACCGGCTCGTGCCGCCTCCACTGCGGCATTCAACGCCAGGATATTCGTTTGAAACGCGATGCCGTCGATGACACTGATGATGTCGACGATCTTGCGTGACGAGTCATTGATTCCAGCCATGGTCGTGACGACCTGGCCTACCACGTTGCCGCCCTGGATAGCCACATCGGACGCAGACACTGCCAGCTGATTCGCTTGCCTTGCGTTGTCGGCGTTTTGCTTGACGGTTGATGTGATCTGCTCCATTGCTGAGGCGGTCTCTTCCAGCGAACCCGCCTGCTGCTCGGTTCTGGCCGAAAGATCGAGGTTTCCTGAAGCAATTTCAGAAGAGGCGCGCTCTATCGTCTGCGTGCCTTCCCTTACTTGCGACACGATGGAGGAAAGACTCTCCCGCATAGTTTTGATGGCGAACAAGAGACTCGAATTGTCGCCAGGCCTGGTCTGCACATCGCAAGACAGATCCCCCGCGGCAATCTTCCGGGCGATATCGGCTGCATAAGCAGGTTCCCCGCCCAATTGCTTCAACAGACCTTTGGTTATAAGGACGCCGACTGTCACAGAAACAACTGCCACGACGAGCGTCAATACTGCCACCAGGGTTACAGCATGTTTCGCCATTTGCTCGGTCAAGCTATGAGCTTGATCATTTTCTGCCTCGACCTGTGCAATGACCTTATTGATGTCCAGAACGATCTGCCTCCGCAAAGGGCTGCATTCGTTGACAAGAAAATCCCGAAACTCCTCCATCTTGCCGGCCTCTCGGTAACTACGCGGACGCTTGAGTTCTTCCGCCATCTGCAGCAGCCCCGACCTGGCTTTGTCGAAATCCTTATTGCCGGCGAAAAGCGGTTCCAGTCCCTTCAACGCTTCAAGATAAATATTTTTTTGTTCGTCAACTATCTTGAGTTCCTTTTGTGCATCAACATCGCTGCGGAACACGTAGGCGTTGCGCGCGGCGAGACCCGTTTGGTCCAATGCCTCCCGAGCGACATATAGCGGAGACAGCTTTTGTTCTTGCACCAGGTCGGCTGACTTGATGGAGCGAGTTAAAGACATGATGCTATACAGCGAAATCCCCGCCAAAATAATGGTCAGCACAAGCAAGGCGGCGAAGCCCAGCGATAATTTAGTACCGATTTTCATGTTTCGAAATGAAGACATAGTTCCCCCGAGGAAATGCGAGTAAATTTAAAATATTGCTTATCTAAAACCTTTTTTCGTCTCCACTAAAAATAATATGTTTTTGATAATTCTAAGCAAAATTGTTTACCCTTGGGGCTATTCTGACAGGAAAAAATATTAATAGATATCGGGATGACCCCCGAATCTGGGAGCTGCGACGTCGTTTTATGTAGACATAAAACGCGAGCTATATAAGAAGTGACAGGGGTTTGCGGGCAAATCTTCCGGCCGGGTGGCCGATCGAGGGAGGGGCCTCTGCTGAAACGCCTGATTAGCGCAACGTTTGATTCTTTTAATAATCTCAGCGACCCGAGAAAGCATCGCTAGATGGATGGCCGTTGCCGCACTCAGAGCCGGTGATTTTTTATTTCCAAGCCGGCGACATGACTCTCGTCACATATCCACCAGGCAGTACGCCCGGATCGTTAAGAAATGGATGGCTGATATCGGCCTTGATCCGTCTGCTTACGGAGCGCACAGCATGCGCCGTACAAAACCAGCCCTCATTTACCGGCGGACTAAGAATCTACGTGCGGTCCAATTGCTCTTCGGTCGCATAAAACTGGAAAACACCGTTCGATATCTGGGAATAGAGATAGATGATGCACTCGAGCTTGCAGAGCAAACAGACATCCAAAGCCGCCATGGCGCCAGCGGTTGTGATCCGATGGCCGCTACTGATAGCGGACTCGAAGAGGAAACCAGGTGACACGTCCGACAAGGAGCACTACCCCGCTCCTTGAGAGGCTTCGTCGGCTTTGCTCGCGGACTGGCGGACAACCAGCTAGGGCAAAGCGTCTCGCTCGGCAAAGATGCTTGCCATTTGCACCGCGTTCCTGGTACCCCAGGTGCACAACGGAACGATCGCGTCAGCCAAGCCGCGACCGAGCGGGGTCAGCGTGTAGTCCACACGCGGTGGCACTTCCTTGTAGTCGGTTCGCGCCAACACGCGATCAGCCTCCAGATCCTTCAACTGCTGGATCAGCACTTTGTTGCTGACGTCCGGGATCAAACGCTTGAGTTCGCTATAGCGCTTCGAGCCGTCGCGCAGGAAAAACAGGATCAGCGGCTTCCACTTGCCGGAGATGACGCGCAGCGTAGCGTTGAGGCCGCAGCCGGTATCGCAGATTTCAGGGGTTGAGGTCATATTTTCATGGTTACCAAAAAGTGCATACTTGTCCTAATGTAACTGCGGCCACATACTTATGCAACCCCAACAAAGAAAGCATGACATGACCAGACTTAATGGAAAGACCGCAGTGATCACCGGCGGCGCTACCGGTATCGGCCGCGCGGCAGCAAAGCGCTTCATCGAGGAAGGCGCTTTCGTCTTCATCTTCGGCCGCCGGCAGGAAGCGCTCGACGACGCTGTGGCCGAGCTTGGGCCCAAGGCCCGCGCAGTGGCTGGCTCGGTCTCCGACGAGGCCGACCTCGACCGGCTCTACGCAGCGGTGAAGGCTGAGCGTGGAACCCTCGACATCGTCTTCGCCAATGCCGGAGCGGGAAGTCCACTTCCACTCGGCAAGATCACTGCCGAGCACATTGACGACACCTTCGACACGAATGTGAAGGGTACGATCTTCACGGTCCAGAAGGCGCTCCCTCTGATGGGCCAGGGCGGTTCCATCATCCTGACCGGATCGAGCGCCGGTACTACGGGGGCCCCGGCATTCAGCGCCTACAGCGCGAGCAAGGCCGCTGTGCGCAATCTCGCGCGGTCTTGGGCGGAGGATCTGAAGGGCACTGGCATCCGGGTTAACGTGCTGTCGCCCGGCGCGACGGCGACCGAACTCGCGAAGGAAGCACTGGGCGAGGAAGGCCAGAAGGCCTTCGCCGCGATGACTCCGCTCCAGCGCATGGCCGATCCGGCGGAAATCGGAGCTGCGGCTGCCTTTCTCGCGTCATCGGACAGCAGCTTCATGACTGCCAGCGAAGTCGCCGTCGACGGCGGCCTGGCACAACTCTGACGCGTTATGCCCGGCGGTCGCTTCATTCGATATTCGGAGCCCGTCGGGCTTGGCAAACCAAAGGAAAGAGATATGAGCTACGCAATCATCGGCTTCGGCAATATCGGCCAGGCCCTGGCCAAGGCGTTTGCCCGCAAGGGCATTGAAGTGTCTGTTGCTACCACGCGCAACCCGGAGAGTTTTGCGTCCGACGCGGCCAAGATCGGGCCGGAGATCATTCCCCAAACATTGGAGGAAGCCGTCAAGGCAGACATCATCTTTCTGGCCGTCCGTTTCGAGTCGCACCGGGATGTCGCGAAGGCGCTGCCGACCTGGAAGGGAAAGACCATCATCGATGTGACCAATGCCTACGGCGTGTCGCCTGAGGCGCTGGGAGAACAACCTTCTTCCAAGACCATCGCGCAGGCCTTCACCGGCGGACGGCTGGTCAAGGGCTTCAACCATCTGGTCGCGGCAGTCCTTGAACAAGACCCCGCTGTACATGGTGGAAGGAGAGTCGTTTTCCTCGCGAGCGACGATGAAGACGCCATGACGGAGGTTGGTACGCTGGCGGAAAATCTCGGTTTCTCACCAATCAGACTTGGCGGGCTTTCGGAAGGTGGACTGCTTGTGCAGGCGCGAGGAAATAGCTGGGGGCAACTGATCTTCAAAGACTTGGTCAAGTTCGACTGAGGCACCTTGACTACAGCAGCGCAGCCTGGATCGGGAGCTGATGCCAGACCGAGCCTGACAAGTACTCAATCATCCATTGCCCGGCCGGACCTGGCTGCTGATCCGCGCGATATGCGCAGCCCATTGCAAGCTTGGCAATTCGTACATCGAACTCAACAGGCCGAAGAATCTTCAACCGTCCCCGTGCAATATCATCCTCAACAAGATGCGCCGGCATGCTTCCCCATCCGAGTCCGGCCAACAGCATCGAATGTTTCGCCCCCAGATCCGCAAGCCGCCACGTCTGACTGGATAACACGCTGTAATCACGCCCGGCCGTCATCGACGAGAGGTCCGTCAATACCAACTGAACATATTGCTGCAAAATATGTGATTCGATGGGCCCGTCGAATACTGCCAATGGATGGTGCGGCGCTACAACCGGGAGCAAGTCGACAGTGAGCATGTGAAAACGCTTCAAGACGGTCATGTCGGTAAATTGTGATTGCAGCAATCCGATCATGCCGGTGCCATCAAGCAATAATTCGACGGCAGCGCCTAACGGCTGTACATAAACGCGTGGTGGAACGGTCGGGAATCTCTCTCTGAATGCCGTTAGCGCTTTGACGACTGGCGGCATTGGAAACATGGAATCCAGGACAATCGTCAGTTCGGCTTCAAGCCCGCTGGCAAGGCTACGCGCGGAGTCGCGGAATGAATCGGCTTCATCTGCAATACGGCGAGCCCGCACCAGCAGGGCCTTGCCTTCCTCGGTCAAGGTTGGACGATATGCCGTTCGATCAAACAGCAGCAGACCTATCTGGGACTCCAGATTCTGAATTCCATAAGTTACCGCAGAGCGGGCGCGATGAAGCCTCTTTGCGGCCTGCGTGAAACTGCCTTCGTCGACTACTGCGAGGAATATCTGGATCTGGTCAAGCGTCAGTGCGTACATGTTCTAAATTATAGGCGGAGTTGAACTGAATTTAGATAGTTTTTTCGTCGCTGATTGTCCGTTAAAGTCGCCTTGAACATCGCTGCCGTGGCACTGAACCTGCCAATGCATCGAGCGATCACCATTCAACGCTATGACAAGGACCTCTCCAATGACAAACGTATTGATGCTCCTCTCCAGTCCGCGACGCGACGCGTCGCTGTCAACCAAAGTTGCAACGGCACTCTCGAATCGGCTTGCGTCCGAGCTGAGCGCCGCCATCACGATTCGCGATCTCGCAGTCGACGCGTTGCCGCATATCGATCCAGCGTATGCAATCGGCCGCTTTGTCCCCGTCGCAGAGAGAACGCCTGCTCAAATTGAAGCAGTCGGCCTGGCCGAGACGCTGGTTGCTGAATTGAAGGCTGCCGATATCGTCGTGATCGCCGCGAGCATGATCAATTTCGGACCATCCTCAACCCTCAAAACCTGGATTGACTATATCGTGTGGCCAGGCGTCACCATGATCCCTTCGCACGAAGGCATACGCGGCCTGATCACCGGCAAAAAGGTTTTCATTGTCGCTGCCAGCGGAGGAATCTATTCGAGCGGACCGATGGCGGCAAACGATATGCTGGTGCCGTATCTCAAGCAGATTCTGGGTTTCATCGGTTTGTCCGACTTCGAGACAATTCGCGTCGAGGCCCAGAGCGTCAGCCCGGAGGACGCTCTGAAGAGCGTTGACGCCGCGCTGACGCAAGTCGCCGCTCTGAAACTCTCCGCCAACCCAATCGGCCACTGATAGATGAACGCCCGAATGACCTACGCCATCATCGGTTCCGGCAATGTAGGATCGGCCATCGCCGGACAATTCGCACGCGCCGGAATCCCGGTGTCGATCGCCAACACCCGGGGACCGGACTCTTTACAGGACCTGGTCAAGAAATTCGGAGACATGGTCTCGGCCAAAACCTTGGAAGAGGCACTTGCCGCCGATGTCGTGTTTCTTGCGGTTCCTTTCACGGCTGTTGAAACGATTGCCGCGGCGCTGCCGAATTGGGCCGGCAAGATCATTGTCGATCAAACGAATGCCCATGGAGTGCCTCCTGAAGTATCGGCAGGACGTCTGTCTACGGAGATTGTTGCCGGCTTGCTGCCGGGCGCCGCCGTTGTCAAGGCCTTCAACCAGCTCCCTGCGGCGGTACTGGCGAGGGATCCGTCCCAAGACGGCGGCAAACGTGTCGTGTTCTTGGCAAGTAACGAAGATACGGCCGCCGAGTCGATCAGATTATTGGCCGTCCAGCTAGGATTCTCTCCAATTTTCGTGGGACGCCTCGACGAAGGGGGCCGCCTGCTGCACATCTCCGGGCCTTTGGTGCTGCATAACCTTGTCGAGCATCCGTGCAAGTAGACTTTCGCACAAATCCGTAAAACTGAAACAAGAAAGCCCGGATACAGGGTTTTCTTATTTTTCTACGCCAGCTTCAGGTGCCGGCACGCTTGCCGTCTTGCTCACACGTCAGCGTCCGGAAATATACATCCGCCATTGCGAACCAGCGCCTTCACCTCTTCGCTCACTTGCATGGGATGCTTCCTGATTCGCGCAATGAATTCCTTTTGGTTCCGCACGTACGATTTCGCATCGTACCGCGCGCTCCACAGGACGATGTTCAGCACGATGGGAATAAGGTCCAGCCCCTTCTCGGTCAGCGTGTAAAAGTCCTTGCGCCCGTCATCGGGGTTGGGCGTCCGCGACAAAATTCCTTGCTCCTCAAGAAACGCCAGGCGGGAGGCAAGAACATTGGTCGCGATTCCCTCTTCCGATTTCAAGAACGCGCCATACGTCTTCTTGCCGGCAAAAACGATGTCGCGAATGATCAGCAACGACCACCGGTCGCCGAAAATCTCCACGCCGTAGTTCACCGCGCAATGGGATCGAAGGTCTTCTTTACTCGTCGTTTTCATGACCGGATTTTAACATTACTTGCTCATTGCAAGTAAATTTCAGTATTTCACTTGCTTTTTACAAGTGAAATGAATAGCATGACCTGCATGTTGAGCGCGATCACCGGATCGCGCCGTTCACGCCAAGGAAATAGATGGGCACAATCAGTATCATCGGAGCGGGCGGCATGGCCGCAGCAATCGCCGGCCTTGCCGCCAAGGCCGGACACAGCGTCGAGGTGATCAGCCGCGACGCAGCCAAGGCGCGGGTGCTGGCCGAGCAGGTCGGCGCCGGTGCGACGGCAGGCACATTCGGCGCCGGCCCGGCCGGGGATATTGTCGTACTGGCGGTGCCATACGCCGCTGTTCTGGATGTGGTGAAGCAATACGGTGACAAGCTGGCAGGCAAGCTCCTGGTCGATATCACCAACCCAGTTGCCGCGGACCTCGCGAGCTTTGTGACACCTGGCGACAGCTTCGGCGCGCAGGAGATCGCCAGGGCCGCCCCAGCCAGCGCGGTGATCGTCAAGGCATTCAACACACTGTTCTCCCACGTCCTGGCTGCCGGTTCATTCCAGGGTAGCCCGTTGGATGTGTTCATCGCGGGCAACGACGCGCAGGCGAAGGCACGCGTCGTCGTGTTCATCGAGAGCCTCGGACTACGCCCGTTGGATGTCGGGCTGCTGCCCATGGCGCAGACGCTGGAGCACGTCTGCCTGCTGTCGCTGGGCCTGCTCGCCCACTCCATCAAGCACACCAATTTCTCAATCGGGGTCAGCCTTCCCGGCACAGCCCACTCGTAACACCACCTTCTCATATCACTCACAAGGAACAGCACCATGCGCGTTTTCGTTACTGGAGGAACCGGCCATATCGGTTCATACATCATCCCTGAACTGGTCGCGGCCGGACACGAAGTTACCGGCCTGGCCCGCTCGGACAAGGCCGCAGATGCGGTGGCCGCACTTGGCGCCAGTGTGCGGCGCGGGGATATTTCCGACCTCGAAGGGCTCAAGGCAGCGGCGGCGGACGCCGACGGCGTCATTCACGTCGCGCACAGGCAAGACCTGCTTCCCTCCGGCGGGATCGACGCCGTGGCTGCGGCGGAACTCCGGATCATGCTCGCCTACGGCGAGGCGCTGGCTGGAAGCGGCAAGCCGCTGGTCGTGTCGGGGAGCATCGGCGCGCCCGGTTGGGAAAAACTGGGTCGACCAGCCACCGAGGAAGACCCGTCCCTTCCCGGCGGCGATGCGTACAAGGGGACCCTGCGGGTGCGTAACGCGGTAGAGCTCGCCGTCATCGGCCTCGCAGAGCGAGGCGTGCGGTCGTCGATCGTGCGGATTCCTACGATCGCGCACAGCACGACCGACGTCGGCTTCCTGCCCTTGTTGATCGGGCTGGCGAAGGAAAAGGGCGTCATCGGCTATCCGGGAGAAGGCGCGAACCTGTGGCCGGCCGTGCACGCCCGTGACCTCGCCACCTTGTTCCGCCTGGCGCTGGAGAAGGGGCCGGCTGGCAAATATTGGCACGGAGTCGAAAGTGAGGGCATCCCGTTCCGCGCCATCGCCGAGGCCATTGGCAGCCGCCTGGGCGTGCCGGCCGTGAGCATACCCGCGGACGTGCTGATGCTGCCGGGCTACTTTGGCTTCCTGGCAAACCTGGTCACGCTCGATCTCCCGGCGTCGAACCTCATCACCCGGCAGGCCCTGGGCTGGGAACCTACTCAGCCCGGCCTGTTCGCCGATATGGACAACGGCCACTATTTCCCTGCCGCCTGACCCGCGCCGTATTACCTGCTAACTGACGAGGAAACAACATGAGCACTCCCATCAGCATCATCGGTGCCGGCGGCATGGCCACGGCAATCGCGGGTCGTATCATCACGGCTGGGCACACAGTCGAGGTGATCGGCCGCGACGAGTCCAAGGCACAGGCGTTTGCCGACAAGCTTGGCGCTGGCGCGGCCACCGGGACGTACGGCGCCGCACCAACCGGCGACATCGTCATCCTCGCCGTGCCATACGGCAGTGCGGCGTCGGTGGTGGCCGATTTCGGGGCGGCGCTGGGCGGCAAGGTAATCATCGACATCACCAACCCGGTCGCCCCCGATCTCTCGGGCCTGGTGACCCCCAGCGGCAGTTCCGGTGCGCAGGAGATTGCCCGAGGTCTCCCCGTGGGTGCGCATGTCGTGAAAGCGTTCAACACCATCTTCGGACCCGTGCTTGCCAAGGGTGGTCGGCTCGACGCGTTCATCGCAGGCGACGATGCAGAAGCCAAGGCCCGCGTTGCGACTTTCCTCGGGAGTCTCGGCCTGCGGCCTTTGGATATTGGTGCCCTGCACATGGCCCGGACGCTCGAATCGCTTGGCCTCTTGATGATCGGCCTGGCAAAAAACGGTGCTGGCACGTTCGATCTTGCCATGCACGTCGATATCGGATTGGCGCGATGAGCGCGCAAGGGAACGTGCAGATCGTGAAGGAACTATTTGCGGCAACGGGCTGCGGCGATCTGCAAGGTGTGCTGGCCTGGCGTTGACGGGCGACGATGTCGAGTGGCGCATTCCGGGCGAGTGGCCGCTGGCCGGCATGCACCGCGGACATGCGGGGTTGGCTGATTTTTTTTCAGAAGGCCCCTGGCATGGTGGAAACATCCATTTCTGCGCACCCGAATTCATCGCGCAGATCGACCGCGTCCTGATTGTAGGTTCGAGCACGGGAAAAATAAGGCCACGAACAAGGCGTTCGAGGATCATTTTGTCTTCGCCATGACGGTGCGAGATGGCAAGGTGACGCACATCCGAGAGTATATCGACACGCCGGCCTAGGGCGGTCGGGATGGAGAATGCAAACGCTGTCTAACCCAGGGGCGTCAGACTTATCGGTTCGTCACCATTCTGGCGCACTTAGATATTGGCATGCTTGGGGAAGAATATTTTTTAAACCAGCTCATTTATTTTTCTGTCAGGCTTTTATTCGTCGACTTAATGAAGACGTCTGCTTCTGGCCGAGGCTGTGTGCAAACTCCAGATTTTTTAACCGACTGAAAAATCGACCTCTCAGATCGGTCGTTATTCAATTTTTTCGATGTTGGGAGAGATCTCCCTCCCCACGATTTTTTCGCAAATTTGCGTTTTCACACAGTCTCGGTCGTTAGCAGATTTCTTACCCCGCCGGCCTGAGCGCCTATCCCAGTCATGGCCATAGTGCACCCCGTGCTTACCGCATCGTGAACAGTGAAGTAAAATTGCTTTTCCTTGGTAAAACATGAATTTCACTCATTCATCATGCTTGATCGTATTCATTTGTCCATCGTGCAAGAGGTGGAAAAGCAAGGTTCGCTGACCGCGGCCGCAGGCGTGTTGCACGTGACGCAGTCGGCGTTGAGTCACAGCATGAAAAAGCTGGAGCAGCAGCTCGGCACCGACATCTGGCTGAGAGAAGGCCGGAGCCTGCGCCTGACCCAGGCCGGTCAATACCTGTTGGCGGTGGCCAACCGGGTGCTGCCGCAGCTGAACCTGGCGGAAGAACGGTTGCGCCAGTTTGCCCAGGGGGAGCGGGGCGCACTGCGCATCGGCATGGAATGCCACCCTTGTTACCAATGGCTGTTGAAAATCGTGTCGCCCTATCTGGCTGCGTGGCCGGATGTGGACGTGGACGTGAAACAAAAATTCCAGTTTGGCGGCATCGGCGCGCTGTTTGGTTACGAGATCGACTTGCTGGTTACGCCCGATCCGCTGGACAAGCCGGGCCTCGTGTTCGAGGCGGTGTTCGACTACGAGCAGGTACTGGTCGTAGCCGGCAACCACAAGCTGGCCAAGGAGGAGTACATCAAGCCCAGGCAACTGACAAATGAGGTGCTGGTGACCTACCCGGTGCCGGTCGACCGCCTGGATATCTACAGCATGTTCCTCACGCCGGCCGGCATCACACCCAAACGCCATAAGCCGATCGAGACTACCGACATCATGCTGCAGATGGTTGCCAGCGGCCGCGGCGTCGCTGCGCTGCCGCGCTGGCTGGTACTGGAATACATGGACAAGATGGACGTGGTGCCGGTCCGGCTGGGTAAGAACGGCATTGCCAAACACATCTTCCTGGGCGCACGCGAGACCGACGTGGGCATCGATTACCTGCGTGCATTTATCGCACAGGCGAAGCGGGCGAACGTGACTTGAGTCGTGGTGGCAGCGGGTTCCATGAGCGCGGCTCATAAGAACATGAAAACATATCCACGTTCATGCCCCAGGCTGGGACCATAATTCGACGTTGCCTTGCCCGGCGTCCACTGCGATTCGACACAAGATCGAACAGGTTTTCGGCCATGCCATCCATCATGCATGGTCTCTGCCGTCAACGACGTCTCTTTGCGCCAGCCCCAGCCCCAGTTTCACATTCCGCCACCGGCGTCGATCCGATGCCGGCGGATTTTCCTATTGGCGAAGGCGTTCGCCAGGTTTAACCGATGGTTGCTATAGCAGGCTTTTCGCCTGGCAGAGCGGCCGCAGCGCGCCATGCATGGTGGGGTAAATGGCGCGGGCCGCTCTCCGGGCGCGTCGGTATGCGTCCATTCCATGAATTAATATAATGGTTTTATTAGATAAATTCATTTTTATTCATGGATGGATCGGCATAAAATTCGTCTCGCATATCGTCAATATCAAGACTGCCGAATCAAAACACCAAAAATTTGGAAGTACTGAAAAACAAGCGCAAGCAGTGGACGCAGGCTTGATCTCAGAAATTAGGGCACCGTACCATCATGAGTAAAGAATTCACATTTGCCATCAAGAGCATTTGTTTCGATGAGGACTATCGTCCTTCGGAGAATACGCGCATCACCACCAACTTCGCCAATCTGGCCAGAGGAGAGAGCCGCCAGGAAAACCTGCGCAACACTTTCCGGATGATCGACAATCGTTTCAATGCCCTGGCGCATTGGGACAATCCCTCGGGCGACCGTTATAACGTCCGGCTCGAGATCATCTCGGTTGAAATGAACGTCGATGGCGCAAGCGCCGGGAACGCGCTCCCCCTGATTGAGATCTTGAAGACCACGATCATCGATCGCCACACCAACGAACGTATCGCCGGCATCGTGGGGAATAACTTTTCCTCCTACGTGCGCGATTACGACTTCAGCGTTGTCCTGCCGGAGCTGAACAAGAACCAGTCGGTGTTCAGCGCGCCGGAGGATTTTGGCGACCTGCACGGCAAGCTGTTCAAGTCCTTCGTGAATTCGGACACGTACAAGAAACATTTCAACAAGCCGCCCGTCATCTGCCTGAGCGTGTCGAGCAGCAGGACTTATCAGCGCACTGAAAACCAGCATCCGGTACTGGGCGTGGAATACATGCAGGACGCGTATTCCCTGACCGACGAATATTTCAAGAAAATGGGCATGACGGTGCGCTATTTCATGCCGCCGAACAGCGCCGCGCCGCTGGCTTTTTATTTCTCCGGCGATTTGCTCGGTGATTACACGAACCTTGAGCTGATCAGCACCATCAGCACGATGGATACCTTCCAGAAGATCTATCGCCCTGAAATCTACAACGCCAATTCCGTGGCGGGAAAGTCCTATCAACCCAGCCTGAAGCACCAGGACTATTCATTGACCCGGATCGTCTATGACCGGGAAGAGCGCAGTCGGCTGGCTGTCGAGCAGGGCAGGTTTGTCGAGGAGAATTTCATCAAGCCTTACCAGGCCGTTCTGGCGCAATGGTCCGCCAATTGCGCGCACTGATTCATTGATTCATTCCACACACCAGGTCATCTATTGTGAAAAAACTATTCCCCACTTCGACTGCCGGCAGCCTGCCTAAACCTTCCTGGCTCGCAGAGCCCGAGACACTCTGGTCACCCTGGAAACTGCAAGGTGAAGAACTGCGCGACGGCAAGCAGGACGCCTTGCGCCTGGCGTTGCAAGAGCAACAGCACGCCGGCATCGATATCGTCAGCGATGGTGAACAGACGCGCCAGCATTTCGTGACGACATTCATCGAGCACCTGGACGGCGTCGATTTCGAAAAGCGTGAGACGGTCAGAATCCGTGACCGCTACGATGCGAGCGTACCGACCGTCGTGGGTGCTGTCTCGCGCCAGAAACCGGTCTTCGTCGAGGATGCCAAGTTCCTCCGCCAACAGACCGGACAACCCATCAAATGGGCGTTGCCAGGTCCCATGACCATGATCGACACGCTGTATGACGCGCATTACAAGAGCCGCGAAAAACTGGCCTGGGAATTCGCCAAGATCCTCAATCAGGAGGCCAGGGAGTTGGAGGCCGCTGGTGTCGACATCATCCAGTTCGATGAGCCTGCGTTCAATGTCTTCTTTGATGAGGTGAACGACTGGGGTGTTGCCACCTTGGAAAAAGCCATTGAGGGACTGAAATGCGAAACGGCCGTGCATATCTGCTACGGCTATGGCATCAAGGCCAATACCGACTGGAAAAAGACGCTGGGCTCCGAGTGGCGGCAATATGAAGAAGCGTTCCCCAAGCTGCAAAAATCCAGCATCGATATCGTTTCGCTGGAATGCCATAACTCTCACGTCCCCATGGACCTGATCGAACTCATCCGGGGCAAGAAAGTGATGGTCGGGGCCATCGATGTGGCCAGCAACACCATTGAAACTCCCGAGGAAGTCGCCAATACCCTGCGCAAGGCACTGCAGTTTGTCGATGCGGACAAGCTCTATCCTTGCACTAACTGCGGCATGGCTCCCCTGGCGCGTGGCGTGGCAAGAGGCAAGCTCAATGCCTTGAGTGCCGGCGCGGAAATCGTCCGCAAAGAACTCGCGAAGTAATTCCGAGGCGGGAAATGGCCGTCGCGAAAAATGCGCGACGGCCAGATGCAAAGAGCCGTCTTGCCCTGGCCGGCGCCGGTTGACGCGCGCTTTCCACATCCGCAACGGCCGAAGTCAGCCTGTATGAGTCCGATAACATGTTCGGACGACCCCGGGCTCCTCTTAACGCTGTCGATCCGTACCTGTATTTCATTCTTGCCATGTCAATTTCCAGTACTGCCGTCGAGCCATTGCACTTTCGCGAAGCGCTCGGGCATTACGCTTCCGGTATCACGGTGATTACATCGCTCGTCGATGAGGAACCGATCGGCTTCACCTGCCAATCGTTCTATAGCGTGTCGATGAGCCCGCCGCTGGTGTCCTTCAGCGTCATGTCCGGCTCGGCCAGCTATTCCAAGATTCGCCAGGCAGGCCGATTCGCGGTCAATATTCTGTCCAATGAGCAGGTCCGGATTTCCAACCAGTTCGCGCGACGAGGCGCGGACAAGTGGCATGGCATCGAATGGCGGGAATCGCCGCTGGGTAATCCGCTCATTGCCGGAAGCCTGCACTGGCTTGATTGTGAAATCTACGCCGAACATGCCGCGGGTGACCACGTCATCGTGATTGGCGAAGTGAAAGCCTTGAACCTGCAGGAAGCGGTTGCCACGCAGCCGTTGCTGTATTTCAAAGGCCAGTACCGCAACATCGCCGCGCATAGTGTGGCTTGCAATTGATGGGCTACGCCGGAGTCCATGTGTCCGGACTGCATACGCTGGACGAACTGCTGGCGACGGACGAATTGGAAAATCATCGATAGTGACTGTGGCCCGCAAATTCAAATTCAACAGGCTCAAAGTCAGTCTTGCCTCACCCAGTCGCGCCACAATACTGTCAGTACGGTCATGAGCGCCGGTCCGATGAACAGGCCCAGCAGGCCAAAGGTCTGGGCGCCGCCGAGGATGCCGAACAGGACCAGCAGGAAAGGCAGGCGAGTTGAGTTGCCAATCAGCAGCGGCCGCACCAGATGTTCGGCGATCAAGACCACGGCGAATCCAAAGACAGCAATGCCGATGGCGCCGATGGCGGCTCCTTGCGCCAACAGCCAGAGCGCAACGCCGCAGAAAATGATCGGCGCGCAGAACGGCAGCATCGCGGCGATCGCGGTCAGCAGGCCAAGCAGGATGGCGTGAGGCACCCCGGCGACGGCATAGGCAATGCCCAGTAGTACACCTTCGCCAATCCCGACCACCACCAGTCCGGCGACCGTGCCGCGTACGGCTGCGGTCATCTGGTGCGCCAGCAGGGCGCCAGCAACGCCGAAGCCGCGGTGGGTACTTTTGACGAGATTGCCGCTCATCCTGGAACCGGCCAGAAAGATGACAAACAAGGTCATCAGCATAAAGCCGAACAGAATCAATCCATGCACCGCCAGAGCGCCGACATGCCGGGCAGTGATGACAGCCGCTTCGACATGCAAGCCTTTCAGGAAGGGCGAATCGTGCAGAGGCCGGGCCAGGTTCTCTTGCCACCAGGAGGTGACTTGCTGCGCACCGAAGGGCAAGTGACTGATCAGGTCGGGCAGCGGCAACCCGCTTGCCTCGGCCTGCTTGAACCAGGCGATGAATGCGTGCGACTCGTGAACGGCCTGGGCGATCACCAGCAAGAAGGGCACCACCATGAACAAGGCGACCGCCGTCGTCAGCAGCAACGCCACGCCTATCGTCCGCAGGCGCGAAGGGTGCGGAGTTTCCAGGCGTAACAGCAGTGGCCAAAGAGCGATGGCGATGACGCCGGCCCACGCCACCGCGGGGATGAAATCGCGCATGACCCAGAGCGCCAGCAGCACCAGAAATCCATATAGGGCGATCGATGCGGCGCGCTGGTTTTTGTTGCCGGCGGCTTCCGTTGCATCCGGTTTGTGTTGGGGCATGGGGTTCTCTTCTGGTTTACGCGCCGGGGCAGGTCAGGGGACGGTCGTTCAACCCCTCCTTGTCGACGCTGAAATTGATTTTGGCGCCGCTGCCATCGCGTACGATGCGCAGCAGATAGAGACTGTCGAAGTCAGCGTCTTCCCAGCGCGGTACGCTGGCGCGGTCGCCGCCATATTCAACCACGATCTGGCGCGCCAGTTTCTCGATGATATGGTGCTCCCAAGCGACCACCAGCAAGCTGCGGCGATACTGCGGCGCCAGCAGCGCATCACGCAAGTCGTCCGTCCTGGAAAAATCAATGGTGGCATTCACCGGCAGCCCAAAGTAAATGGCGCTGGGCTCGATCGTGGCCAGCGGACGCACATAGCTGTAGAGGGTGCCATGGTCTTTCTTTTGCACGCCGGGATCGGGGGCGAAAATGACGTCAGGCTTGCCGTATTTCGCTTCCAGCACACGCGGCAAGCCCAGCGCGCGGTTCAGGCCCCGGCAATTCAGCTGGCCAAGGCCGGCATCCGGCTTTTCGCCGTGGCGTAGCAGAACGATGGTCTGGATATCGGGGGTGGCGGCAGCTATGCCGGCCGGCGTACTGCAGCATAGAGAAACACCGAACAGGATCGACAGGGCGCGTAATGTCAGGAGACGCATGAATATCCAAGGATGTGATGCACGCCGACGCGTGCGATCGGAAAATTATCCCGCATCTCAGGGATATTCAGTGCATTAATTTGCCATCGGCATGGGATAGGCATGCATGCCATGCCCGACACGCGCCAGGCCCGTGGCAAAGAAAGGATGACCGGGATTGGCTTGCGTTTATTTGCTGTAGTCGCTGTTGATCGTGATCAGGTGTGCGGACGCCTGGTTTTTCGCAGGATAAGCAAATGCGTGTTTCATCTCGCCATGTTTCTCATGGCGCTCGCGAACCGGAAAAAGACGCTTTGCGTTTGGACCAATCATCACTGACGATCCTGGATTGTTATCATGAGCCTTTATTCATAAAACGCACTGATCCAGAATCCCCGGAGATAGCCCATGAGAGACCTGCCTCCCACTGCCTCGTTACGCGCCTTCGAAGTCGCTACCAGGCATGCCACTTTTACTTCCGCAGCGGAAGAACTGCATGTCACCCAGAGCGCGGTCAGTCATCAGCTCAGACATCTTGAGGAACTCTGGGGAGTGCGACTGTTCCAGCGCGGCAAGTCGCTGACGCTCACGCCCGCAGGGACGTTGCTGGCTCCGGTGGTGCGCGAATTCTTCATGAAGCTTGAGGCGACGTTGGCCGACTTGCGCGAGCAAAAGGGGCGAGTACGGCTCAAGGTCAGTACGACCTATTCCTTTGCACTGAAGTGGCTGTTGCCGAGGCTTCCGGAGTTGGCCAGGCAGCATCCGGAAATCCTTGTCACGCTGGAAACCACTGACGCCGCGATCAACTTCACGCCGGCCGAACCCGATGTGGCGATCCGCTTCGGCACCGGGAATTATCCCAGCCTGCATTCCGAGTTCCTGTTCCGGGAGCAGATCTTCCCGGTGGCCAACCCAGCATTGCTGGAGCGCCTGGGCATGCCGCGCAAGCCGGCCGACCTGCTGCGCTATCCGTTGCTGACGCGCGCCGGCGCCGACATGGTGCCGAAATGGGACCTGTGGTTCCAGCAGGCCGGCGTAGCCGTGTCCGCCTTCAGGGAGAGCGTGCGCTTCGCCGACACCAACATGACCATCGAAGCGGCACTACTGGGGCAGGGCGTGGCGCTGGCGCGTAGCGGGCACGTAGAAAATGAGCTCGCCGACGGCAGCCTGGTCAGGTTGTTCAAGATTGCGCTGCCATCGCCGCTGGCCTACTACTTTGTCTGTCCGAAAGGAATTGAGGCCCAACCGCACGTCGCAATCTTCCGTGAGTGGATCATGGCCGAATCCATCAAGGCCGGCGAGAGCTACTGAGCATTGGCGTCATCGCATGAGTATTTACTCATGCCCCGATGAGGAGACTTCGCTTTAGTCCTGGCGCGAGCATGCTTACCATGGCGCATGCCTTTTCATATTGTTCTGCTCATTCTCTTCGCAGCCTCGCTGCATGCCGTCTGGAACGCCCTGCTGCGCGCAGGTGAAGACCGCCTGTGGTCGATGACGGTGATGTGCCTGGCGGTCGCCGTTGCCGGCGTCATGGCTGCCTTGCTGCTTGCACCGCCAGCCAGTGCCAGTTGGAGCTATGCCGCGTGCTCGGCTGTGCTGCACGTCGGCTATAACCTGTTTCTGGTGCGCAGTTACCGCGTCGGCGACCTCGGCCAAACCTATCCGATCGCGCGTGGCTGCTCCCCTGTCCTGGTGAGCATCGGTGCGGCTCTGTTCGCCGGCGAGAAGTTGGGGACAGTCGCCATGCTGGGGATCGCGCTGGTGTCGGGCGGGATCATTTCCCTCGCATTCAAAGGACGCAAACTCCAGGTTCCCAGTCTGCCGCATGCCTTGGGCACCGGCTGCTTCATCGCCGCCTACAGTGTGGTGGACGGCGTCGGAGTACGCCTTTCAGGGGCGCCGATGGCGTATATCGCGTGGATGTCTGCGCTGTGGGGAGTCCTGATGCCGGCGGTATATGTAGCCCTGCGCGGGACTCGCAGCCTGTTTTCGGCCCGTCCTGGTTTCGGTACTGCCTTCGCCGGCGGCCTGGTGTCGCTGCTGGCCTATGGCATTGTCATCTACGCCATGTCTGGCGCGCCCATTGGGGGGGTATCGGCACTGCGTGAAACCAGCGTGCTGTTCGCGGCGCTGATTGGCTACCTGTTTCTTGGCGAATCCCTGAGCATTCCGCGGCTGCTGGCCTGCGCGGCGATCACCGCCGGCGCAATCATGATCGGTTAGCCATTTGGCCGCTCGGATCCGGATGGCGCATACGGTTTTATTTCACTAAGCGGAGGTCCTGCAATGAATGTCGATACACAAGCGCCGGTCATCCTGATCACTGGCGGCAGTCGCGGTGTGGGTGCAGCAAGCGCGCGGCTGGCTGCCATCCGGGGCTATGACGTGGCGCTGAGCTACGTCTCCAACGAGACGGCGGCCCAGGCGGTCGTCGCCGATGTGCGCAAGCTCGGGCGGCGCGCCTTGGCCAGGCAGGCCGACAGCGCCGACCCGGAGCAGGTGGCACGGCTGTTCGATGCGATCGACGACGAATTCGGCCGTATCGACGTGCTGGTCAACAACGCTGCCATTCTCGAACGGCAGTCGCGGCTGGAAGATCTGGGCTTTGCACGGATGCAGCGTATCTTCGCAGTCAACGCGATCGGCCCCATCCTGTGCGCGCAGCAAGCGGTCAGGCGCATGGCCTACCGCCACAAAGGGCGAGGCGGCGTGGTGATCAATATCTCATCGGCGTCCGCCCGGCTCGGTAGTCCGAACGAATACGTCGACTATGCGGCTTCCAAGGGCGCACTGGAGACCTTCACGATCGGATTCGCCAAAGAGGTAGCGCGCGAAGGGATACGCGTGAACTGCATCCGCCCCGGGCACATCTATACCGAGATGCATGCCAGCGGCGGCGAGCCTGGCAGGGTAGATCGCGTCAAGGATTCCATCCCGATGGGACGGGGCGGCCAGCCGGAAGAGGTCGCTCGCGCCGTCCTGTGGTTGGCGAGCGAGGAGGCCTCCTTCATCACTGGTACTTTCCTCGATGTTACCGGTGGCAAGTGATGGATTACCGTAACAGGCATTTTTGTGTCTGCGTCTGGCCGAGACTGTGTAAAACGCGAGTTTGCAAAAAAATCGTGGATAGGGAAATCCTTCCCGATATCGAGAAAACTGAATAGCGGCCGATCTGAAAGGCCGATTTTTACACGGCCTCGACCGATTGCGGCCGTTGGCAAACGGCCTAAGCCGCAACTTTATCAAGGACTTTTGTTTTTCACTCGCGCTTATTATTTCCTTCAATTCAGGGGGGGGGCAAGTCCTGCAGCCAGCACCAGTGAAGGACTGCGGGTATAAGGCACATCCCTTTACGCGATGCAGGTTCTTATATGATTTAGTCGAACTGCTTCGTCGTCACTGAGCCAGGGCGCTATCGACATCCACGGAGCCGCCGTAGTCGTTGAGATAAGTGAAGCGGACCTTCGATTGCGGAGGAGGAAGCTGCCTGAGATTCTTGAGCACGTAGCGTTCCTGTCCGCCTGGCGCGAGCATGCCGCCCTCCTCGTTGAGGAACTGGGGCGCCGCCTCAGGCGCATCGCCGGCGCTGACCAGCCCGGTCTTGGTCACGCTGATGTAATAAGGCGTCGGATTCTTCGCCTCAAGCAGATAAGCATCGCCCTCGCGAACGATCTTCCACGTCACCTTGGCGGGAGCCGCATAAACCAGTTCCTGCGTATTCA
>Ga0209646_1000209_pt1 | contig 66608 bp, 62 predicted proteins | sample AraplaL_Col_mTSA_FD_184259 | JGI IMG/M metagenome (GOLD analysis project Ga0209646, IMG submission 184259) | Arabidopsis root microbial communities from the University of North Carolina, USA - plate scrape CL_Col_mTSA (SPAdes) (version 2) | ecosystem: Host-associated > Plants > Roots >...
CAGGTATAGGCGGTGGATACCGAGCTGGCCGCCTATGAAGGCTAGCCCGGCGACGGGTGCAGGGAGGCCGTTCCTGGCTAGTCGGGAACAGTAACGATTCTCACCGTCAGCAGGGGTTCTTCTCTTCGACGATCAGAGCGCGGCGAGCAGCGGCACGAGCGCCGTGAAGGCACGGGCGCGATGCGACTGCGCCTGCTTCTCCTCCGCCGTGAACTCCCCGACCGTGCGCTGTGCGCCGTCCGGCTGACCGTCCGGGATGAAGATCGGGTCGTACCCGAAACCCCCGGCTCCCGACGCCTCGCGGGCGAGCCGTCCTGGCCAGATCCCCTCCACGACGTGCTCGCGACCGTCCGGGAGGACGAGGGCGATCGTCGAGGTGAAGTGCGCGGAGCGATGACGGTCGGCGATGTCGCGCAGCTGATCGAGCAGCAGCTCCAGGTTCGCCGCGGCGTCCTTCTTCTGACCGGCCCAGTACGCCGAGAACACTCCGGGCGACCCGCCGAGCACGTCCACGCAGATGCCGGAGTCGTCGGCGAGCGCCGCGAGGCCGGTGTGCGCGGCGGCCGCTCGCGCCTTGAGGAGCGCGTTCTCAGCGAACGTCACTCCGTCCTCGACCGGCTCGGGGCCGTCGTAGCCGACGACCTCCAGGTCGGGCCGTGTCTGCTGCACGATCTGCTGGAACTCCGCCACCTTATGCGGGTTATGGGTCGCCAGGACGACGCGCATGCTCAGGCTCCTGCCAGAGCGGCGAGCTGCCGGTCCTTCAGGTCCGCGCAGCCGGCGACGCCGAGGTCGAGGAGCGCGTCGAGCTCACGCTTGTCGAACGGCGCCCCTTCGGCCGTGCCCTGCACCTCGACGAAAAGGCCACGGCCGGTCACGACGACGTTCATGTCGGTCTCGGCGCGGACATCCTCGACGTAGGCGAGGTCGAGCATCGGCTCCCCGTCCACGATGCCGACGGACACCGCGGAGACGGAGTCGAGCAGCGGCGTCGAGTTCTTGCCGATGAACTTCTTCTCCCGGCCCCACTCGATCGCGTCGGCCAGGGCGACATAGGCGCCGGTGATCGCCGCGGTGCGGGTGCCACCGTCGGCCTGGAGCACGTCGCAGTCGATGACGATGGTGTTCTCGCCGAGCGCCTTGGTGTCGACGACGGCGCGCAGCGCGCGGCCGATGAGTCGGGAGATCTCGTGCGTCCGACCGCCGATGCGGCCCTTCACGCTCTCCCGGTCGTTGCGGCTGTTCGTCGCTCGCGGGAGCATCGCATACTCGGCCGTGACCCAGCCCTTGCCCTTGCCGGTGAGCCACCGGGGCACGCCGTTCGTGAACGAGGCGGTGCACAGCACCTTCGTGCCGCCGAAGCTGATGAGGGCCGACCCCTCGGCCTGCGCGCTCCAGCCGCGCTCGATGGTGATCTCGCGCAGCTGCGAGGTGGAACGGCCGTCGGCGCGGACGATGTCGGTCATGAGCTTCTCTCGGTCGGGGATGGAGCGACGGGCTCAGCGCGCGTCGAGGGCGGAATCGGGAAGCGTGATGACGCCGGTCTGGACGAGCTGCACGTCGCGCACCTCGCGACCCATGAGGCGGTTGGCGAGCGCCGTGAAGTCGTCGGCGGAGTCGCCCGTGGCCTCGTAGACGTAGGTGGCGGTGGCATCGGCCGGCGCCAGCAGATCGCCGCGGACGAGCTGGCGGTAGACGTCGCCCGCGGTCTCGTCGTCGCTGGAGACCAGCGTCACGCCCTCCCCCATGACGTAGCTGATGGCGCCGCGGAGGAACGGATAGTGCGTGCACCCGAGGACGAGCGTGTCCACGTCGGCCTCGCGCAGTGGCGCGAGGTACTCCTCGGCGACGGCCAGCACCTCGGGGGTGCCGGTGACGCCGGCCTCGACGAACTCGACGAACCGGGGGCACGCGGCGGTGAACACCTGCAGGCGCTCGTTCACCTCGAGCATGTCCTGGTAGGCCCGCGAACCGATCGTGCCGACCGTGCCGATCACACCGACACGGCCGTTCCTCGTGGTCGACACGGCGCGGCGCACGGCGGGGCCGATCACCTCGACCACCGGCACGTCGTAGCGCTCGCGTGCGTCGCGCAGCATCGCCGCCGACGCCGTGTTGCAGGCGATGACCAGCATCTTCACGCCCTGGTCGACCAGGGTGTCGAGCACCTCGAGCGCATAGCGCCGGACGTCGGCGATGGGCTTGGGGCCGTACGGCGAGTGGGCGGTGTCACCGATGTAGACGAACGATTCGCGGGGCAGCTGGGCGCGGATGGCCCTGGCCACCGTGAGCCCGCCGACACCGGAGTCGAAGATCCCGATGGGCGCGTCGTTCATGACTCCCCAGCCTACCCGCGTGCGCGCCGCCTCGTGCATCACGGCCTCACTAAGCTGAGCGCATGACCACGTCGACGGCGCTGCTCACCGACCGTTACGAGCTCACGATGCTCGCCGCCTCGCTCCGGGACGGCACCGCCTCCCGCCCGAGTGTCTTCGAGCTCTTCTCCCGACGCCTGTCCGGCGGACGCCGCTTCGGCGTCGTCGCCGGAACCGGACGACTGCTCGGCCTGCTGCGCGACTTCCGTTTCGGCGACGACGAGCTGCGCTTCCTCCGCGACGAGCGGGTCGTCGACGCCGAGACCCTCGCCTCCCTCGAGCGCTATCGGTTCACCGGCACGATCCGGGGCTACCGCGAGGGCGAGCTCTACTTCCCCGGGTCGCCCATCCTCACGGTCGAGGGATCGTTCGCGGACGCCGTCGTCCTGGAGACGCTCGCCCTGAGCGTCCTCAACCATGACTCCGCGGTCGCCACGGCCGCGGCCCGCATGAGCATCGCCGCCGGCGAGCGTCCTCTCGCCGAGATGGGCTCCCGGCGGGCAGCCGAGCGCTCCGCTGTCGCCGCAGCACGGGCGGCGTACATCGCCGGGTTCGGCGCCACGAGCAACCTCGAGGCCGGCCGCGCCTGGGGAATCCCGACCATGGGCACCGCTGCGCACTCGTGGACGCTGCTGCACGACAGCGAGGAGGACGCCTTCCGTGCTCAAGTCGAGAGCATGGGCGTGGACACGACGCTCCTCGTCGACACCTACGACATCCGCACGGGCGTCGAGACGGCGATCCGGGTGGCCGGGACCGGGCTCGGCGGCGTCCGCATCGACTCCGGGGACCTGCCGACCGTCGCCGTCGAGGTCCGAGCGCAACTGGACGAGCTCGGAGCCACCGAGACCCGCATCACGGTCACGAGCGACCTCGACGAGTACGCGATCGCCGCGCTGGCGGCCTCCCCCGTGGACGCGTACGGCGTCGGCACCTCCGTCGTGACCGGTTCCGGATACCCCACGGCGAGCATGGTCTACAAGCTCGTCGCCCGGCAGGACGCCGACGGCTCGTGGGTCGGGGTCGCCAAGGCGTCCGCGGACAAGGCGTCGTTCGGTGGCCGCAAGGCGGCGTTCCGTACGCTCAGCGACGGGGTCGCCGCGGCGGAGACGGTCGTCGTCTCGGACGGGTTCGAGGCGCTGGACACGCCTGCCGAGCACCCGGACGGCCGACCGCTCCAGGTCACCCTCGTCGAGGGCGGAGAGATCGAGACCGCCTTCGAGGGCGCCGCAGGGACGGCAGCCGCCCGCGCGCATCACCTGCGTGTCCGTGAAGAGCTGCCGGTGCGTGCGTTGGCCCTCAGCAAGTCCGACCCGGCGATCCCGACGGTCTACGTCGAGGCGGACTGAAGCGGGGCCGAGCGACGGCGGTCAGCCGACCATCGACTCGTAGATCTCCTTGCACGTCGGGCAGATCGGGAACTTCTCCGGATCACGGCCCGGCGTCCACTTCTTGCCGCAGAGCGCGCGGACGGGCTTGCCTGTGATCGCCGACTCGAGGATCTTGTCCTTCTTGACGTAGTGCGAGAAGCGCTCGTGGTCGCCCGGTTCGATGTTCTCCTCGCGGAGGAGCTCTTCCAGTTCGCGATCAAGCGTTGCCACGCCGCCCTGATCGGGGCTGTCCAGCGGAGTACTCATCCCGCGATTCTAGCCGCGTCTCCGCCTCGGCGGGGCGGTCTCACGCGGTCTCGACGAACTCCATCAGACGTTCGCCGCTGTGCTCGAAGATGCGTCCGCCGATCACGGCTCCTCCGATGAAGGCGACGATGCCGGTGGCGATGCCGACCCAGAAAGCCGCCGGCGCGAAGCCCGGATCGGCGACGATGCTCGCACCGAACAGCCAGATGGTGGGCACGCTCAGGACGATCGCACCGAGGAACGCCGCCGCCGGGCCGTAGATCCCTCGGGAGGTCGGGCGCTGCGGCTGCTGGAACGGGCTGTCCCCGGGACGGGAGACCGCGTACGGCGCCACCACCGACACCACGCTGGAGATGCCGAGGGCGGAGAACAGCAGGCTCGCACCGAGGCCGACGAGCGGGAGGAGAAGACTCCAGCGCCCGGCCAGCAGGAGCGAGAGCGGTACGGCGATCGCCAGCACCGGCACGGCGACCAGGAGCACCGGCACCAGGCGACCGAGGCGGTCCGGAATCCCGCGGACACCGCTCGCGACGTGCGTCCAGAGGGCCGTCGAGTCGTAGGCGACGTCGTTGTGGGGCAGCCATCCGAAGAAGAGGGCCATGACGGGCACGGGGACGAGGGCGGCGATCTCGACCGGCACGCCTGCGACGATCAGCGGGAACACCGTCAGTACACCCGCCACGGGCACGACGATGATGTTCATGATGTACCGGCGGTCGCGCAGCCAGTACACGAGGCTTCGCGACGCGATGGCGCCGAAGGCGTTGGAGGGCAGCAGGCCGAACCAGCCGAGTCCGCTGCGCTCGCGCGCCGCCACGGGACGCTCGGTCGTCGTCAGCAGGCGCCGTACGAACCAGGTCCAGGCGAACCACAGCAGCGCGAGGGTGACGGCAGCCACCAGTCCGCTTCCCCAGGCCGCGGCCGTCTCGCCTTCGGCCGCCGCGAACATCGCCGCCGGCGAGGCGGCGAGCGGGGTGAAGCCGATCACCGAGGTCAGGGTCGCCAGTGACGCCGGCACCTCACCGTCCCAGCGGAGCGAGCCGAGGAACACGGCGACCGGGAACGCGATGACGATCAGGGCCAGGGCGAACAGCGCGGTGAGCTCCCGGGAACGACGCTCCGGGAGCAGGAGCGCATTGAGCGCCATCCCGACCCGGGAGAGGAGGATGGTCGACAGCAGCCCGATCACCGCCAGGAGGACGGCCGGCACCCACGGCGCGCCGGCGCGGATCGCGACGACCGTCACGCTGATGTAGACCGCGAGGAGCGCGAGACTCGGCACGCTGACCAGAGACGCGAGCGCCAGCACCCCTGGCATCTTCCGCTCGTCGACGCCGAACACCGCGAAGCGCCGCGGGTCGAGCTGATCGACGGCTCCCACGAGCAGCGGCCCCACGAGGAAGCCGAGCAGAAGGGCAGCGCCACCGAGCACCGTCACGGCCTGGGAGACCGGCACCGGCGCGTCGCCGAGGCTGAAGACCGCCACGCAGACCACCACGGTGACCGCGACGACTGCGCCGAAGGAGAGCAGGGTGCGCGCCCGGTGTTCCCCGCGCAGGGCGCCCAGGAGAAGCGCGAACCTCAGTCGGAGAACGTGTGCAGCCACTCGAGCCCCTCCACCTCTCCGCTGGAACCTGCGAGCTCCACGAAGCGCGATTCGAGCGTCTGTCCCGCGCGCACCTCGTCGATCGTGCCCTCGGCCAGCACCTCACCGTTGACGATGATGGCCACCCGGGAGCACACGCGCTCGACGAGATCCATCCCATGGCTCGACAGGATCACCGTGCCGCCGTGCGAGACGTAGGCGCGGAGGATGTCGAGGATCACGGCGGAGGAGACCGGATCGACGGATTCGAACGGTTCGTCGAGAACGAGGACGCGCGGAGAGTGGATCATCGCGCCGGCGAGCATGATCTTCTTCGTCATGCCCGCGGAATAGTCCGACACGACCCGGTTCAGGGCGTCGCCGAGGTCGAAGGCCCTGGCGAGGTCGCCGGTGCGCTTCTCGATGACGTCGGCGGAGAGCCCACGCAGCAGCCCGTAGTAATACAGCAGCTGTCGGCCGGTGAGCCGGTCGAAGGTGCGCAGCCGGTCGGGCAGGACGCCCATGACGCGCTTCGCCGCCAGGGGCTCGGCCGCCTGGTCGATGCCGCAGATGAGGACGCTGCCCTCGTCCGCGCGCAGGAGACCCGCGACGATCGAGAGGGTCGTGGTCTTGCCGGCGCCGTTGGGGCCGACGATGCCGTAGAAGGAGGCCGCGGGCACGGTGAGGTCGATGCCGTCGACCGCGCGGTTCTCGCCGAACTGCTTCACGAGACCGCGGATGCGGATCGCCTCGGTGGCGGGCTCGGCTGCCGCCGAGTCATCGGCCTCGGTCGGGGGCTCCTCGGCGATCACCGCTTCGACGACCTCGACGGTCTCCGCCTCCGCGACGCGCCGGTCATCGGGCGCGGGCTCCTTGGTCACCGGCAGCGCGGTGTCCGAGATCTCCGCCTCGGACTCCGCCGCAGCAGGCTCCTCGACCGGCATCGCTTCCTCGGCGGTGTCTCGGGCCGGTGTCCCCGTCTCGACGGACGAGGTGCCGGCCTCGTCGGTCTCGACGGTCTCTGCCGCCACGGTCTGCGCCTGCACCGCGCCGGACTCCTCCGGCTGCGTCTCGGCCGCGCTCACCTCTGCGGCTGCGGACTCGACGGTCCCGACCTCAGCCGCCTGGGCCTCCGCGGCCTCGGCCTTCACGGCCTCGTCTTCGGCGGCCTTCGCTGCCTCGTCTTCGGCGGCCTTCGCCGCGGCCGCCTTCGCCGCGGCTGCCTTCGCCGCAGCGGTCTTGGCGGCGGTGGTCTTGGCCGTCGTCTTGGCCGCCGAGGCCTTCGCGGCAGCGGTCTTCGCCGCGGCGGCCTTGGCCGCAGCCGTCTTGGCCGCAGCCGTCTTCGCAGCCGATGTGCTCGCCGCCTTCGTCGACGTCGCGGCCGGACGCTTCGAGCCGGTCGAGCGTGCGGCGGTGTTCTTCGCGGCAGCCGCGCGGGCGGCGGACGCCGTGCGAGCGCCTGCTGGAGCGGTCGCGGGATCGACACTCGCCGCGGGGGTGGGCTCGACCACGACCTCAGCCGTGGGCGCGGCCTTCTCGGCTGCCGCCTTGGTCGGTGCGGGCCTCGCCGTCCGCGCGGCGGTCGGCTTCTTCGCCGCGGCAGTCCTCGTCGAAGTGGAGGACTTCGCCGCGGTGGACTTCGCGGCCGTGGTCTTCGCGGCGGAGGGTGTGGCGGCCGTCGTCTTCGCAGCTGCCGACGTCGGAGCCGCGGTCTTCGCGGCCGTGGTCTTCGCCGCAGCAGACTTCGCGGCGGGGGTCTTCGCAGCCGTGGTCTTCGCCGCAGCGGACTTCGCCGCGGTGCTCTTCGCGGCCGCGGGCTTCTTCGCAGCCGGCTTGTCCGCTGCGGCCGTCTGCGCCTTGGCCGAGGCCGAGGTCGACTTCTTCGCGGCGGTGGACGCGGCAGGTCTCTTGGCGGCCGGTTTCCGAGCGGGCGCGGAGGCCTCGGTCGGAGTCTCGGCTCCCTCTGCCTGGGGGGTGGGGTCATCAGGGGAGGAAGTCACCGTCCTACGGTATCAACGGGTGGCTGAGAGCCAAGGCCCCACGCGACATTCCGCAACCGGATCCCCTCCCCGGCGCTTTCCGCAAGGGGGTTGTCGTCCCTGTGCGTTGCGTGTGTACTCGATCACGAAATGGCAACGGGGCCCGCCTGGCCCCGGGGTTCTCAGGGGGAATCGCTAGCATGATCCCCGGCACGACGAAGTGTCTGGTCGGTGAACCGACCGTGAACACAACTTCCTTAGGAGTATTCGTGACTCTTCAGACCGTCATCCTCGCAGCCGGCATGGGCTCTCGCCTCGGCCGCGCGCTGCCCAAGCCGCTCACCGAGCTCAACGACGGCCGCACGATCATGGGCCAGCAGCACGACAACATCCGCGCCGCTTTCGGCTCCGACGCACGCATCACCACGGTGGTGGGCTACCGCGCCGAGACCATCATCGAGGCCTTCCCCTCCGTGAACTACGTCCACAACGACCGCTACGACGAGACGAACACGTCGAAGAGCCTGCTGCGCGCCCTGAGCGCCACCGGCAAGAGCGGCGTGCTGTGGATGAACGGCGATGTCGTCTTCGACCCGATGATCCTCGGCCGCGCCGCCGCATACATCGAGCGCGACCAGTCGTTCGTCACCGTCAACACCGCCAAGGTCAGCGATGAAGAGGTGAAGTACACCGTCACCGCGGAGGGCTTCATCAAGGAGTTGTCCAAGTCGGTCAAGGGCGGCCTGGGCGAGGCCGTCGGCATCAACTACATCTCGTCGGGCTTCAAGAAGGCGTTCATGCGCCAGCTGCAGCGCGTCGAGGACCAGGACTACTTCGAGCGCGGCCTCGAGCTGGCGATCGCCGAGGACGGCCTGCTGCTCGAGCCGATGGACGTCTCCGACCTGTACGCGGTCGAGGTCGACTTCGCAGAGGACCTGGAGCGCGCGAACCTCTTCGTGTGACGCTCCCCCCCGAGAGCCCCGTTCCGCCACGGACCGGGGCTCTCGGTGTTTTCGCGGACGGGCTCCATAGGATCGGCGCATGGCCCCCAAGGTGCACAAGATCCACTCCCTGCCGGACGACGCCCCGTGGGACAAGGGCGTACCCCCGGTCGGCTCCCCCGAGCACCCCATGATGGTGCGCGGGCTCGATCGGGTCCTGTCGATCCAGCGGCCGCTGGTGCTCGCCCACATCCGCAGCATCCGGCTCCGCAACCCCCACGCGACGCCCGACGAGATCATCCGGATCCTGGAGCGGCGCTACCTCGCGGCCGTCACGACGGGTGGGGCCGCGGTGGGGGCGACCGCCGTCGTGCCCGGCATCGGCACCGGGATCACGCTCGCGCTCTCCGGCGTCGAGACCGTGGGATTCGTGGAGTCCACGGCCCTCTTCGCGCAGTCGGTGGCCGAGGTGCACGGCATCGCGGTCGGCAACCCCGACCGCGCACGCGCTCTCGTCATGACGCTCATGCTCGGCAAGGAGGGCGTCGACCTCGTCGGCCAGCTCGCCCGGCAGGTCGCGGGGCGCGGGGGCAGCCGCTCGGCGTACTGGGGCGAGATGGTGACGAAGTCGCTGCCCCGCGCCGCGGTGGGACCCCTGGTGGACCAGCTCAAGGGGATGTTCGTGAAGCAGTTCGCGGCCAGGGGCGGCGCCTCGTTCATCGGCAAGGCGATGCCCTTCGGGATCGGCGCGGCCATCGGCGGGGCGGGCAACCACATCCTCGGCCGCCGGGTGCTCACCACGTCCCACCGCGCGTTCGGCTCCGCACCGCTCACCCTGCCCGCCGAGCTGGAGCCCGTGCCCGGCGCCGAGAAGGTGGAGCTGCGGATGCTCCGGGGGGCGCGCTACGCCGGCACCGCCGTCGCCGGAGCCGCCGGCACCGTGGCGCGCGGAGCGGGGTGGGTCGGTCATCGGGTGGGTGAGATCGCCGGACGCCGGCGTGAGCATGCGGCGGACGAGATCGAGGCGGGCGATAGCGACGGCGACCACGATCTGCCGCCGCGCCCGGGTTCCGACGCGACCGGGACGTGAGGGGTCGCGCACCTCGCCAAAGGATCCGTCGACCCGTTGTGCCGATCATCCAACGGACGGCGCGGACCCGACGCTAGGGTGGAATCCGTGACGGACAAGCCCGACCCCTTTACCACCGCCGGCAAGATCGCGGACCTGCGCGCTCGCTACACCGAGGCCGTCGTCGACGCCGAGGCGAAGGCGAAGGAGAAGCAGCACGCGAAGGGCAAGATGACCGCCCGCGAGCGCATCGAACTCCTCGTCGACCCAGGCAGCTTCGTCGAGTTCGACGAGTACGTGCGCCACCGCACCACCGCGTTCGGGATGGACCGCTCGCGCCCCTACGGCGACTCCGTCGTCACCGGCGTCGGCACCATCCACGGCCGCACCGTGGCGGTGTACTCGCAGGACTTCTCGACCTTCGGCGGGTCGCTCGGCGAGGTCGCCGGCGAGAAGATCGTCAAGGTCATGGAGTTCGCCCTGGCCGGCGGCATGCCCTGCATCGGCATCCTCGACTCCGGCGGCGCGCGCATCCAGGAGGGTGTGGTCGCGCTCGGCAAGTACGGCGAGATCTTCCGTCTGAACACCCGCGCCTCCGGCGTGATCCCGCAGATCTCGATCATCATGGGCCCGGCCGCCGGCGGCGCCGTCTACTCGCCCGCCCTCACCGACTTCGTCATCATGGTCGACAAGACCAGCCAGATGTTCGTCACCGGGCCCGACGTGATCAAGACGGTCACCGGCGAGGACGTCGGCATGGAGGAGCTCGGCGGCGCCTACACGCACAACACGCGCTCCGGTGTCGCCCACTACCTCGCGGAGGACGAGGACGACGCGATCGACTATGCCCGCACGCTCCTCGGATTCCTGCCGGACAACAACATGGCGGAGCTGCCGTCCTACGAGAGCGCGTTCGAGTTCGAGACGACCGACGCCGACCGCACGCTCAACACGCTCATCCCGGATTCCCCGAACCAGCCGTACGACATCCACACGGTGATCGAGCATGTCGTCGACGACGGCGACTTCCTCGAGGTGCAGCCGCTGTTCGCTCCCAACATCGTCATCGGCTTCGGCCGCATCGAGGGCCGCTCGGTCGGCATCATCGCCAACCAGCCGTCCCAGATGGCGGGCACGCTCAACATCGAGGCCGGCGAGAAGGCGAGCCGGTTCGTGCGGTTCTGCGACGCGTTCTCGCTGCCGATCGTGACCCTCGTCGACGTGCCGGGATACCTGCCAGGCACCGACCAGGAGTGGACAGGGGTCATCCGCCGCGGCGCCAAGCTCCTCTACGCGTACGCGGAGGCCACCGTGCCGCTCGTGACGGTGATCCTGCGCAAGGCGTACGGCGGCGCGTACATCGTCATGGGGTCGAAGCAGCTCGGCGCCGACGTGAACCTCGCCTGGCCCACCGCGGAGATCGCCGTGATGGGCGGCCAGGGCGCCGTCAACATCCTCTATCGCGGCGAGATCCGCAAGGCGGAGGAAGCCGGCGAGGACGTGGCGGCGGTCCGCACGCGTCTGGCCAACGAATACACCTACAACGTCGCCTCGCCATTCCTCGCGGCCGAGCGCGGCGAGCTCGACGGCATTATCGAACCGGCGAACACGCGCGTCGCGATCGCGAAGGCGCTGCGCGCGCTCCGCGGCAAGCGCGCAGAGCTGCCGCCGAAGAAGCACGGGAACATCCCGCTGTGAGCGCGCAGGAATCCGCCGTCGACGGGACGGCCCCCGCGCCGCTCCTTCTGGAGATCACGCGCGGCGCCGCCACGGAGGAGGAACTCGCGGCCCTCATCGCGGTGCTCGGCGACGCCTACGAGACCGAGCAGGCGGAGGCGACGGTCGAGGAGCCGCGGGTGTCGGCGTGGACGCGCACGCAGCGCCCGCTGCGCCGACCGCTGCGTCGCGACATCCCCTGGGGACGCTTCGCCGGCTGAACGGGTCGTCGTGTTTTGTCCCCCAAAATACCTACAGACAACCGTTGCACGACCCCGCAGACTGAAGGGGACGCTTCGCGTTCGGCTGGTCTCTCTGTCCCAGGGTAGACAGACGCTGATCGGCCACCAGCGGACGGTTTTCGGGTAACTGTCCGCACGGCGAGGGGCAGGCGGATTCGCCGCCCCTCGCCCACTCTCACTTCCGTGCGTCGGAGGCGGTCTCACGCCGCTGTCTGGCGATCTCGTGCCACAGGTCCACGGAGTCGTCGTCCGAGGCCCGCAGGCCCGCGCGGCCGACGACGGTCACCGCGACGAGCGGATCCCGTGCGGAGCGGATGATGATCCGGCCGGTACCCGCGCTGCGCAGGACCGCCGCGAGTTCGTCCCGGATCTCCATCCGCCGCCCCTCGTCCACGCCGTCGAGCCCACCCTCGTCGAACACGGTCACCGAGGCACCGTGGCGGCGCGCGGCGTCGATCGCATTGCGGACGTCGTCGTTCAACAGGTCCGCGCCGCGCAGCTCGTCGCGCAGACGTCCCTCAGCGAGCCGGGCTTCCAGGCGCTCGTCGTCGTCGAGCAGCCCGCGTGAGGCCACCACCCTGCTGAGGATCGGGCCGGCGACCGCGAGGGCGAACTGCGTCCGCAGCCGACGCTCGCGCTGGCGGACGCGCTGCGTCGCATGCCAGGCCGACACGGCCTGCTGGATCTCGGACAGGCGCTCCGTGTCGCTGACGGCGCGATCCCAGAACATCACCAGCAGCTGGGCGACCGCCACCCACATGATCGAGCCCACCACGCCGAGGTTCATCGCCACGCCCATGCCCAGCGCGAGCGACGCGGAGACGACGAGCACGGCGAGCGTCGTCCAGCCCACCCAGGGCCGGCGCCGGACCACGCACACCACGCCGAGCAGCCCGAGAGCGCCGATGTACCAGGTGGCGAACGGCGCCGTGCGATCGTCCGGTTCCAGCGAGAGGGTCACGAGCGCCGGGATCACCGCGCTCACGGCCAGCGCGAGGAGAGCCGACCACAGCGGCATCCGGACCGTGGCCGGGCTGCCGAGGATCGCGATGTTCACCACGACGAGGTACGCGGCGATCGCGAGGACCATGAGCAGCGGTGCCGTCGGCTGCTCGATCCACCAGATCCCGCGGGCGACGAAGTACAGCGCGAACCCGACGGCGAGCGAGGTCGCGACACTCCGCACGGTCCGGTTCATGAGCGCTCCCAGCCCAAGGTGACGACGGTGCCGCCCTCGTCGGAGGAGATCCGCGCGGTGCCGGCGACACCGGCCATACGGGCGAGGATGGAGGCGCGGATGCCGAGCCGATCCGGACCGATCGTGTCGACGTCGAACCCGTTCCCGGTGTCGGAGACCGTCACGGCGATGCCCTCGTCGCCGTGACCGACCACGAGGATGTGCAGGCCGCGACCGTGGGCGTGTGCGACCGCGTTGCCGATCGCCTGCCGCGCCGCGAGCACGAGAGCCCTCGCTGCGCGCCCCGGGATGAGGCCGCTCCCGCCACGCTCCTCCACGATCGCGTCCGCGCCGAGCTCGGAGAGGGCCCGTCGCAGCTCCACGACGATCTGCGCGGCGCCCACCGGCTCGTCGCTACCCTCCTCCGCGACCGCCGCCTCCGTGTTCGCGAGCCGCGTGAGCGCCTCCCGCGCCATCGCCACGGCGAGCTCTCTCGCCCGCTCGCCCTCCGCGCGTTCGGCGGCGATGAGTGCGGCCAGCACGCTGTCGTGCATGAGCGCCGACATCGCGACACGCTCCTCCTCCGCCGCCGCGGCGGCCGCCGCCGTCGCATACGACGCCACCGCCGTGCCCCGCGCTTCGTCCACGCCCGCGGCGACCGAGCGGAACATCCAGCCGAGCGAGACGATCACGACGCCGAGGATGAGTGTGAAGGAGACGTCGAACGCGGTGGTCACCCAGAACTCGCGCGAGAAGTCGCCCTGCACCAGACGCACGTACCCGTAGACGAACGGCACCCCGACCGCCCACGCGAACTGCAGCCGCACGGGGAAGGCCAGCATCGCCGCCACGACTCCGACGTTCACGAGGAAGAAGATCCACGGCTGGTCCCCCGCCACCTTGTCGGTGGGATCGACGACGACCGGCCATGCCGCGAGCGCGAGGAAGTACACGACGGCGAAGACCCCCGCGGCCAGGCGCACGCCGCGTCCGACCAGGCAGGCGACGAGCATCGCCGCCAACGGCACGAACACGGCGATGAGCATCGCGATGTGCGGCACGTCCGCGCGGGACATCGTGTGCACGGCCGCGATCAGCGCCTGCGCCCCGAGCACGGCGGAGCCCAGGGCGACGACGATCGCGAGGATGCGCTCCATCCGCTTCCCGGTGAACCGCTCGAAGCCGTTCTCCGCGCTGCCGGGAGACGGGATCTTGCTCCAGGCGTCGCGGACGCTCAGCGGCTCAGCGGGCACTCGGCGCCCCGTCGGCCGTCACGATGCCGTCCTCCATCGCGCGCCGCAGCAGGTCGACCTTGGTGGGCGCCGGCCGACCGACCTCGACGTACTTCACCCGGATCCGGGTGATGTTCTCCTTCGCGGTGGAGTACGCGACGCCGAGGCGTTCGGCCACGGCCTTCAGGGGCAGGCCGGTCGCATACAGGCGGAGCACCTCCCGCTCCCGGGTGGACAGCTGGGCGTCGGCGAACGCGCGGTCGCCGTCGACCGCGCTGGCCCATTCGACGTTGTTCAGCGCCTCACCCTGCGCCACGGTGCGGATCGCATCCAGCACGTCGTCGAGGGCGGAGGACTTGCTGACGACTCCGGCCGCGCCGGCCGCCAGCGCCTCGCGCACGGCCGCCGGACGGTCGGCGACGCTGTGGATCACCACGCTGGCGCCGTCGGCGACGAGGGACACGACGTTCTCCGTGACCGTCGTCCCGTCCCCCAGCGTGAGGTCGAGCACGACGACGTCTGCGGGCGGAGCGCCCGTGGACGAGCGCCAAACAAGGTAGGAGCCGACCGTGCTCCCGGTGAACACGACGGTCTGCCCGTCCCTGGCGCACGCGGCCTCGAGGCCGAGGCGGACGGACTCGTGGTCGTCGATGAGGGCGACGGTGCTCATGCCCACAGCCTAGTGAGTCGCGGACCCGGGGCCGGGAATGCGCTCACCGGGTGAGCAGGGCGACGACCTCGAAGTGATGCGAGTGCGGGAACAGATCGAAGCCGCGGAGGGCACCGACCTCCCACCCCAGGCCGCGGAAGGTGCCGAGGTCGCGGGCGAGGGCCACCGGGTCGCAGGCGACGTAGGCGATCGCGGACGGACTCAGCGCATGCACGCCCTCCACGACCGCCCGCCCGGCCCCCGACCGCGGCGGATCGAGCACGACGGCTCCCGTGGCACCTCCGCGCCGCGACTGCTGCAGGAAGCGGTCGACGCGAGCCGTGACCGCCGTCACGTCGAGCGGGGCGAGGTTCGCGGCGGCGTGCTGCGTCGCCCGGCGGCTGGACTCCACCGTGACGACATCGGTGCCGCCGAGATCCGCGAGGGTCCGCGCGAAGAGGCCGACGCCTCCGTACAGGTCGTAGTGCGTCGCGTCCGGCTCCACATGCCCGTCGAGCAGCCCGTACACGGCACCGTCGAGGACGGAGGCGGCACGGGGGTGCACCTGCCAGAACCCTCCGGCGTCGACGTCGAACGTGCGGTCACCGACGCGTTCCTGCACGACCTCGGGCGTCGGCCGAGGACGACGATCCCGCGGTGAGCGCCGCTCGGCCTCGGGGTGGCGGAGGATGCGCACCCGGCCGTCCGCGGGCTCCACGAGCTCGATGCGTCCGGCCTTCTCGCCCTGCAGGGTAAGGGCGGCCTCGGCGATCGCGGGGCGGGCGAGCGGGTGCGTCGACACCGGGACGACGCGGTGGCTGCGGGCCGCGAAGGGGCCGATCCGTCCCTCGTCGTCCACGTGCAGGGTCACCCGCGTCCGCCACCCCGTCCCATCCCCGGACTCCACGGCTTCGATCTCCGGCGCCTCGAGTCCGGGACCGGCGAAGCGGTCGAACGCCTCCGAGAGAACCTGTCGCTTGAGCACGCGCTGGTGCCCGAGGTCGATGTGCCCGAGGTCGGCACCCCCGGGCCGCTGGGCGGGGTCGTGCGCGACGTCCGCCTCCGGCCAGATGTGCGGCCGCCGATGCGGGGAGGCCTCGAGGACCTCGATCGTCTCGGCGCGCCAGAAGCTGCGGGTGTCGGGCTCCCCGGCGCCGGCGGACGGATCCAGCAGGCGGGCTCGGACGCGCTCCCCCGGGATCGCATCGGAGACGAAGACCACGCGACCGTCGTGACGGGCGATGAAGGTGCCTCCGTGGGCGATGCCGGTGATGTCGAGATCGAGCACGTCGGCTGCGGAGGAAGTCATCCTTCGAGGATACGGTGGTCTCCATGCGCGTCTGCCTCGCCTCGACATCCCCTGCCCGGCTCATGCTGCTGCGTCAGGCCGGCATCGAACCCCTCACGCGGTCGCCGGAGGTGGACGAGGACGCCCTGGCCGCCGCCGCGGAGGAGCGCATGGGCCCCGTCGCACCCGCCGACCTCGTGCTGCTGCTCGCTCGCGCCAAGGCCGCCGCCGTCGCCGAGCGGCTGGCCGCCGAGGGCGTGTTCGACGGCATCGTGATCGGCGGGGACTCCATGTTCGCGCTTGGGGACCGGGTCTACGGCAAGCCCTACACGCCGGAGGAGGCCACGCGCCGGTGGCAGGAGATGCGCGGCGCCACCGGCGTGCTGCACTCCGGGCACTCCGTGTTCCGCGTCTCCCCCGGCGCCGAGCCCGTCGAGGCGACCGCTGTCGCGGAGGCCGCCGTGACGTTCGCCGAGGACATCAGCGATGAGGAGATCGCCGCGTACGTGGCATCGGGGGAACCGCTGCACGTCGCCGGAGCCTTCACCGTGGACAGCCTCGGCGGCGCCTTCATCACCCGGGTCGAGGGCGATCCCTCCACCGTCGTGGGGATGTCACTCTCCACCGTGCGCCGTCTCGCTGCCGATCTCGGAGTGCGGTGGACGGATCTGTGGTCGTAGACTCCCCTCCACGTTTTTCCCTCTTTCTTGTCGAGAGTCGTCAAAAGTATCGGGATGCTACTCGCTAGGCTGGCAACCATGCCTGAAATCGCGAAGGTGCTCGTCGCCAACCGCGGCGAGATCGCCGTCCGCATCGTCCGTGCCGCTCGTGACTCCGGGATCGCCTCGGTCGCCGTCTACGCCGACCAGGATCGGGACGCGCTGCACGTGCGCCTCGCTGACGAGGCGTATGCGCTCGGTGGCGCGACCAGCGCCGAGACCTACCTCCAGATCGAGAAGATCCTCTCCGTCGCCCGCCGCGCCGGCGCCGACGCCGTGCACCCGGGCTACGGGTTCCTCGCGGAGAACGCCGATTTCGCGCGCGCCGTGATCGACGCCGGGATGATCTGGATCGGCCCCTCCCCGGAGGCCATCGAGGCGCTCGGCGACAAGGTCACCGCCCGCCACGTGGCCGAGAAGGTCGGCGCGCCCCTCGCGCCCGGCACCCCCGGCCCGGTCTCCGGTGCTGATGAGGTCGTCGCCTTCGCGCAGGAGTACGGTCTGCCGATCGCGATCAAGGCGGCCTACGGCGGCGGCGGTCGCGGCCTCAAGGTCGCCCGTGAGCTCGACGAGGTCGAGGAGCTGTTCGAGTCCGCCACGCGCGAGGCGGTCGCCGCGTTCGGCCGCGGCGAGTGCTTCGTGGAGAAGTACCTCGACAAGCCTCGCCACGTCGAGACCCAGTGCCTCGCCGATGCCGAGGGCAACGTCGTCATCATCTCGACCCGCGACTGCTCGCTGCAGCGTCGACACCAGAAGCTCGTCGAAGAGGCACCCGCCCCGTTCCTCACGCCCGAGCAGAACGAGAAGCTCTACTCGGCGTCCAAGGCCATCCTCAAGGAGGTCGGCTACGTCGGTGCGGGCACGTGCGAGTTCCTCATCGGCGCCGACGGCACGGTCTCCTTTCTCGAGGTGAACACCCGCCTCCAGGTCGAGCACCCCGTGTCCGAGGAGGTCACCGGCATCGACCTCGTCCGCGAGCAGTTCCGTATCGCCGCCGGCGGCACGATCGACTACGACGACCCCCAGCCACAGGGCCACTCCATCGAGTTCCGCATCAACGGCGAGGACCCGGGTCGTGGATTCCTCCCCCAGCCCGGCCCCATCCACGTCTTCAAGACCTTCGGCGGCCCCGGCATCCGCCTCGACTCCGGTGTCACCGCCGGGGACGCGGTCTCCGGCGCGTTCGACTCGCTGCTCGCCAAGATCATCGTCACCGGCAAGGACCGCGCCGAGGCCCTGGAGCGCGCGCGTCGGGCCCTGGACGAGTTCGAGGTCGCAGGCCTTCCCACCGTCATCCCCTTCCACCGCAAGGTCGTCCGCGACCCCGCCTTCACGGCCGAGGACGGGACGTTCGGCGTCTACACGCGGTGGATCGAGACCGAGTTCGACAACGACATCCCCGCGTGGGACGGCGAGCTCGAGGCTCCGGCCCCCGCGAACGCCCGGCACACGGTGGTCGTCGAGGTCGGTGGCAAGCGGCTCGAGGTCAGCCTGCCCGATCGCGTCGCCGTCGCCCCCGGCACCACGGGACGCCCTGCGGCGGTGCCGCCGTCGCGTCGCAGCCACGCCACGGTCGCCAACGCCGGGGCCTCCGGCGACGCGGTGAAGTCGCCGATGCAGGCCACGGTCGTCAAGGTCGCCGTCGAGGAAGGGCAGCAGGTCGTCAAGGGCGACCTCGTCGTCGTCCTCGAGGCGATGAAGATGGAGCAGCCGCTGCAGGCGCACAAGGACGGCGTCGTCGGCAGCATCGACGCCGCCGCTGGCACCACGGTGTCCGCCGGCCACCAGCTCCTCACGATCTCCTGACACGATCTCCTGACACGCGAGACCCCGCTTTCACGCCGAGACCCCGGGCTGCAGACATCTGCAGCCCGGGGTCTCGGCGATTGCGCGGGGTCTCGGGTCAGGAGATGTTCACGAGGTGCATCGCGCGGCTCGCGTCGGTGATGCTGCTCGAGAGCGAGGGGTACGCGGCGAAGACCCGGGAGACCTGGTCGACGGTGAGGCGACGCTCGACCGCGATCGCGATGGGGTAGATGAGCTCGGAGGCCTTCGGTGCCACGATCACGCCGCCGATCACGGTGCCGGAGCCCTTGCGCGCGATGAGCTTGACGAAGCCATCCTTGATGCCCATCATCTTCGCGCGCGGGTTGGCGGCGAGCGGGAGCTTGTAGACCATGCCGTCCGCGAGGCCGTCCTCCACGTCCTTGACGCCGTAGCCTACGGTCGCGATCTCCGGCGCGGTGAAGATGTTGGAGGTGATCTTGATGAGCTCGAGCGGGATGACGATGTCGCCCAGCGCGTGGAACACCGCCGTGCGACCCTGCATCGAGGCCACCGAGGCCAGGGGGAAGAAGTTCGTGCAGTCCCCGACCGCGTACACGTTCGGCACCGAGGTGCGCGCGACGCGGTTCACGCGGACGTGTCCGGAGTCGTCGAGCTCGACACCGGCCTCCTCCAGACCGATGCCGGCCGTGTTCGGGATCGAGCCGACCGCCATGAGGCAGTGGCTGCCCTCGACAGTGCGACCGTCGGACAGGGTCACCGTGACACCGTCTCCGGTGACCTCGACCTTCTCGGCGCGCGACTTGGACAGCACCTGCATGCCGCCGCGCTTGAACACCTTCTCGAGCACGCGCGCCGCATCCTGGTCCTCGCCGGGGAGGACCTGCTCGCGGCTGGAGACGAGCGTGACCTTCGCCCCGAGGTTCATGTAGGCGGAGGCGAACTCGGCACCGGTCACGCCGGAGCCGACGACGATGAGGTGCTCGGGCAGCGCCTTCATGTCGTAGAGCTGGGTCCACGTGAGGATGCGCTTGCCGTCGGGCTTGGCGGAGTCGAGTTCGCGCGGCGAGGCGCCGACCGCGACGACGATGGTGTCGGCCTCGACGCGGTCGAAGTCCGTGCCCCGCTCGCCCGTGGAGACGACGATGGCGTTCGGACCCTCCAGACGGCCGTGACCGGAGAGGATGCGCACGCCTGCGTCGAGGAGGGTGGTGCGCATGTCCTCGGACTGCTGACCGGCCAGCGCCACGAGGCGCTTGTTCACCGCCGCGAGGTTGATGGCGATCTCCGGCTTGAGGGGCTTGCCGTTCTCGCCCTTGGCGTAGAAGTTCACGCCGAGGTCGCTGGCCTCGGAGATGGCGACCGCGGCGTCCGCCGTCGCGATGAGGCTCTTCGAGGGCACCACGTCGGTGAGCACGGCGGATCCGCCGACACCGACGCGCTCGACGAGGGTGACCTCCGCTCCGAGCTGGGCGGCCGCCAGGGCCGCCTCGTAACCGCCGGGTCCGCCGCCGAGGACGGCGACGCGCTGAGTGCGCTCGAAAGTGGTGGAAGACATGCTCTCCATTCTTCCGCAATCCTGGCACCGGAGCCTGCCACTTCCTAGAGTGGATCCATGCCTGAAACCCACAGCAACCCCCTCGACGACCCCGCTGCGAACCCGTTCGAGGTCGCAGCCGAAGCCGCCGCCGACATCGCGCGGCTGACCGGCGTCGAGAAGCACGACATCGCCCTCACGCTCGGCAGCGGCTGGGGCAAGGCCGCCGACCTCATCGGCGAGACCGTGGCGACGATCCCCGCCACCGAGGTCACCGGGTTCTCGAAGCCCGCTCTGGAGGGCCACGTCGGCACGCTGCGCAGCATCCGGACGCCCGGCGGGAAGAACATCCTCGTCATCGGTGCCCGCACGCACTACTACGAGGACCACGGCGTCCGCCGGGTCGTGCACAGCGTCCGCACCGCCGCAGCCACCGGCGCGAAGATCATGGTGCTCACCAACGGCGCCGGCGGCATCAAGGAGACCTGGAAGCCCGGCCAGCCCGTGCTGATCAGCGACCACATCAACCTCACCGCCGACTCCCCGCTGGAGGGCGCGACGTTCATCGACCTCACCGACCTCTACGCGAAGCGCCTGCGCGACATCGCCCGTACGGTCGACCCCGCCCTCGACGAGGGCGTCTACACGCAGTTCCGCGGCCCGCACTACGAGACCCCGGCCGAGGTGCAGATGGCCAAGCACATCGGCGGCCACATCGTCGGCATGTCGACCGCGCTCGAGGCGATCGCGGCGCGCGAGGCCGGCATGGAGATCCTCGGGTTCTCGCTCATCACGAACCTCGCGGCCGGGATCCAGCAGACCCCGCTCAGCCACGCCGAGGTCATCGAGGCCGGACGCGAGGCGGAGCCGGTGATCTCCGACCTGCTGGCCCGGGTGGTCGAGGCCCTGTGAGCGAGGAGCGGCTCGCCCAGGCCCGCGCCTGGCTGCGCCAGGACCCCGACCCGCAGACCCGCGACGAGCTGGCCGGCATCATCACCCGCGCCGCCTCCGGGGATGAGGCCGCCACGGCGGAGCTCGACGACCGCTTCGGCAGTCGTCTCGCGTTCGGCACGGCCGGGCTCCGCGGCGCGCTCGGGGCGGGAAGCAACCGGATGAACCGGGTGCTCGTCTCCCAGGCCGCGGCGGGCTTCGCGGCGTATCTGCGCGAGCGGGCCGCGGGCGCGACCCCGACCGTGGTGATCGGCTACGACGGCCGCCGCAACTCCCGCGTGTTCGCCCAGGACTCCGCGGAGCTGTTCGCCGGTGCCGGCCTGCGCGCGATCCTGCTCCCCCGCCTGCTCCCCACCCCCGTGCTGGCCTTCGCGGTGCGGCACCTCGGCGCCGACGCGGGCGTGATGGTGACCGCGAGCCACAACCCGCCGGACGACAACGGCTACAAGGTGTACCTCGGCGGCGCGGATCACGGTTCGCAGATCGTGGCTCCCGCCGACGCCGAGATCGCCGCCCACATCCAGCGCGTCGCGGACGGCGGAGACGTGCGGACCCTGCCGCGGTCCACCGCCTACGAGACCGCGGGCGAGGATCTCGTCCAGGCCTACGTCGCCGCCACCGCGGCCGTCGCCCCCGCACCCGCGGCGGGCCGCCGCCTGCGCTGGGTCTACACCGCGATGCACGGCGTCGGCTGGGAGACGTTCGCGCGCATCCTCGACGCTGCCGGCTACCCGCGGCCGATCGTGGTCGACGAGCAGCTCCACCCGGACGCGACGTTCCGCACGGTGTCCTTCCCCAACCCGGAGGAGCCGGGCGCCATGGACCTGGCGTTCGCCACGGCCCGGAGGGCGAAGGCGGACTTCATCCTCGCCAACGATCCGGACGCCGACCGGCTCGCCGTGGCCGTCCCCGACGACACCGCCGCGGACGGCTGGCGACGTCTGACCGGCAACGAGGTCGGACTGCTGCTCGGCGCCCGCGCCGCGCGTGCCGCGGCCGGAACTCCCGGGGCCTCGCTCGCGTGCTCGCTCGTCTCCTCCCCCGGGCTCGGCGCCATCGCCGCCCACCACGGGTTGGACTTCCACGAGACGCTCACCGGGTTCAAGTGGATCTCGCGGGCTCCCGGCATCGTCTTCGGCTTCGAGGAGGCCCTGGGCTACCTCGTCAACCCCGAGACCGTGCGCGACAAGGATGGCATCTCCGCCGCGGTCGCCGTGCTCGGGCTGGCCGCCGAGGCGCAGGAGCGCGGGCTGACCCTCGCCGACCTCGTCCGCGAGGTGGGCGACACGTACGGTCACTTCGCGAGCTCCCAGGTGTCGGTGCGGGTGGCTGACCTGTCGCTCATCGGCACGGTGATGCTGTCGCTGCGCTCGCTTCCGCCCACGCAGATCGGCGGACGCTCGATCGCGTCGACCGAGGACCTGCTGCAGAGCGCACCGGGGCAGCCCTCCGGGGACGTGCTGCGGTACCGGCTCTCCGACGGATCCCGGGTCATCGTGCGCCCGAGCGGAACAGAGCCGAAGCTGAAGGTCTACATCGACGCCGCAGCCGACTCCGCGGAGGGTGCGGCGGCCGCCGTCGCCGAGCTGGAGGCCGGCGTCCGGGTCCTCCTGGACGAGCGCTCCTGACCATGCCCGTCCGCCACGTCGTCGTCAGCGCCCACAACGGGGTGCACGCACGACCGGTCGCGGAGCTCGTGCGCCTCGCGCAGGCGCACGAGCTCCCGGTCACGCTGCGCACCGCCGGCGGCACGGCCGTGGATCTGCGCAGCGTCCTCGCGGTGATGGACCTCGCCCTCGCCCCCGGGGACGCCGTGACCCTGGAGACGCCGCCGGGTCCGTCGTCCGAGCGCGTCCTCGCGCAGCTCGCCCTGGTGCTCGCGCCCGACGCCTGAGTCTCAGCCGTCGATCACGGCGACGAGCTCGTCGAGGAAGCCCTCGAAGGTCACCCCGCGGCGGACGATCCGCTGCACGCTCTCCCGCTCGCTGAACACCTCGACGAGCTGCTCGAACACGGTCTGGAAAGCCGCCCTGTCGCTCTCGCTGAAGGCGGCGAGCGCGACGACCTGCACGCGTCCGTCCCCCCATGCCGCCGACCCGTCCGCGACGCCGAGCGCGATCGCCGTCCGGGTCGCGGTCATCTGCAGCGCGTGCGGCACGGCGAGCGCGTCGGTGAACGCGGTGGAGGACATGCGCTCGCGCACGATCGTGTTCTCCACGTAGTCGTCGCCGATCAGACCGGCCCGGATCAGCGGCGCGCCGAGCCGCCGGATGATGGCCTCCTCGCCCTCGTCAGGGAGCGGGTGCACGAAGGCATCGGGGTGGAAGTAGCGCGCGAGCTCCTCCCGGAGTCGGGCGAGCCGTCGACCGCGGCGCAGCCGCCCTGCGGCCTGCTGTATGCGGTCGACGTCGGCGTCCGTGAGGAACGGCTGGATGCGCACGAACCGGTCGCCGGAAGCCCCGGGTTCGATCGTGCTCAGCACGAGGTCGGTGTCGAACGACGCCCAGTCCGGGTCGACGTTGGTGACGACGCTGGTGACCTCGATCGCGGAACCCAGCGAGCGGTCCACGCTCGAACGCAGGAGTTCGTGGAGTTCGTAGTAGCCGGGGCAGACGATGGTCGCGGTGAGGATGGACTCCGCCTTGCGGCTCCGCTCCAGCCGCCCCCCGACGTGCATGGCGATGTAGGCGATCTCGTCGTCGTGGATGGGCGTGCCGAGCCGGTCGTGCAGACCGCTCGCGATCGACACCGCCACCTCGAAGATCATCGGATAGGTCGTCTTCAGCGAGCGGGTCAGCGGGTTCCGGGTGAGGGCGCTCTCCTCGGCGCGGCGCAGGAGGTTCTGCACGTGCAGCGCGAGGCGGAGCACGAACGTCTCGTCGACGAGGTCGACGCGGTAGTCCTCCGCGGCCCGCGCGATCTCCGCTCTGACCGCCGCCTCCACGTCCGGGGCGACGCCGCTGCGGGCGAGCTCCTGCGCCGCCTCGCCACCCGGCGCGACGATCCGCGTCAGGACCAGGGAGGCGAGGTGACCGCTGTCGCCCTCGCCCAGGACCACGGCGAAGTGCTCGGCGGCGAGGCCGGCGATCACCGCTCCCACCCGCGGGATCTCCGGTCGAGCTCCCACGGGGGGTGCCTCGAGGGCACGGCCGGCGGCCACCCGCTCGGCGGCGATCGCGATGTGCAGGAGCACGTCGGCGATCGCGAGTTCGTTGACGTAGTAGCCGAGTTCGCCGAGCTCGCGCACGAGGGCCGACTTGAAGGGTCCGACCGCCTGCGCATCGACCGCGGTCCCGGAGAGGGCCCGCCGGAAGATCTCCGGGTGGAACGACGCGTCGTCCATCTCGTCGTGGGCGAGGCGGCTGAGCAGGCGGCGCTGGGCGGCCTCGTCTCCGTGGAGCCGCACCCGCTCACGGGCCCGGTCGAGCGTCAGGTCGGTCCCGTCGAGGAGACCGCGGACGCGGACCAGGTCCGCCTCCAGCGTCGCCTCGCTCACGTGCAGCGCATCCGCGGTGTCGAAGACGTCGATCCCCTCCGGCTCGTCCAGGAGCAGCCGGACGAGGGCGTGCAGCCGTTCGCGCGGGGCGGAGTCGCCGCCCTGCCGGACGCGCAGCGCGCCGCGGGCGCCGGGGCCCGCCCGATAGCCCGCGGGGCCGGACTCGACGACCGCGGCGCCCGGCGTGCGGGCGTTCAGTGCCGCGACGTAGGAGCGGATGCTCCGCGGGGTCACACCCAGGAGATCGGCCAGCGTGCCTGCGGTCGCCCAGCCCTCCTCGCGCAGCAGCGCGGCGAGGAGCTGGTCCTGACGCTGGCGCGACATGGTCCCTCCGAGTTCCCGTGCTGACGGCACTGTCCGACTGCTCTCCATGATGACAGCCTCCGGCGGCACGGGCGCGGCGAGGAGCATTCCGCAGGGGCGGAAGAGAACGTGTTGGTGCCGCCGTGGTCACGTTTCCCAGACTGTTCTCAGGAAGGGTGACATCGATGAGGATTCTCGTGGTCTGCGGCGCCGGCGCGTCGAGCACGTTCGTCGCTCAGCGCCTGCGCACTGCCGCAGCGGCAGCAGGCCTGGACTGGGATGCGGATGCCGGGGTCGAGAGCACCGTCCCCCTCGGCGGACACGACCTCGTCCTCGTGGGCCCGCATCTGCGTGAGCGCCTCGACGCCATCCGCGACCTGACCCGCGCGCCCGTCGCCGTCCTGCCGGACGACGTGTTCGCGGACCGCGACGGCGTCCGCACCCTTCTTCTCGCCCAGTCGACCCTCGCCGCCGCCGGCGGGGCCCCGAAAGGAACACCATGACCGCCACCCGCACCGTCCGCATCGGCTCCTCGCACGGACTGCACGCCCGGCCCGCAAAGATCTTCGCGCAGGCCGCGAAGGACTCCGGGCTCGCGGTCACGATCGCCAAGGACTCCGGCACGCCGGTCAACGCCGCGAGCATCCTCGGGGTGATCGCGCTGGCCATCGAGCACGGCGACTACGTGACGCTCACGGCCGACGGCGACGGCGCCGAGGGCGTACTGGACACGCTCACCGAGCTGCTGACGACCGACCACGACCAGGACGCGGCCGGATGAGCGCGTTGCGAGGAGTGGGCATCGGTCTCGGCGTCGCGCAGGGACCGGTCGTCCGCATGACCGAGGCGCTGCCCGCGCCCGAGAACGTCCCGAGCACCGCCGGGGCCGATGCCGAGCGCGCGCGGGTCCGCGAGGCCGTCGCCGTCGTCGCGCAGGAGCTGACGCAGCGTGGCGAGGCCGCCGGCGGCGCCGCGCAGGAGGTGCTGGAGGCGCAGGCGATGATCGCCGAGGACCCGACGCTGCAGGACGAGGTCGACGCGAGGATCGATGCCGGGGCCACCGCGGAATGGGCCGTTCACGACGCCTTCGCGGGCTTCCGGGCCACGCTCGAGGCCGTCGGCGGCTACCTCGGCGAGCGCGCCGCCGACCTCGACGACATCGCGCAGCGGGTGCTGGCCCGGCTGCGCGGGGTGGACGCCCCCGGCGTGCCCGATCCCGGGCACCCGTTCGTCCTCGTGGCACGCGACCTCGCGCCCGCTGACACGGCGCTGCTGAACCTCGACCAGGTGCTCGCCCTCGTCACCACCGACGGCGGCCCCACCTCCCACACGGCGATCCTCGCCAGGGAGAAGGGCATCGTGGCTGTGGTCGGCGTCGGCGACGGGCACGCGCTGACGACCGGGGAGACCGTGATCGTCGATGCCGCCGCAGGCGTCATCACCCGCGAACCGACCGCCGAGGAGCGCAGCCGCGCCGCCGAGCGCGCCGCGGCCAGACTGGTCGCGGACGACGCGCCGCTCACGCCCGGTGCGCTCGCCGACGGCACACCGGTCGCCCTCCTCGCGAACCTGGGGAAGCCCGCCGACGCCGCCGACGCGGTCGCACGCGGGGCCGAGGGCGTCGGGCTGTTCCGGACCGAGTTCCTGTTCCTCTCCGCGTCGCAGGCGCCGACCGTGGCCCAGCAGCGGGAGTCCTATCGCGAGCTCCTGGAGGCCTTCCCCGGCAAGAAGGTCGTCGTGCGGATGCTCGACGCAGGGGCCGACAAGCCCCTGGCCTTCCTCAACGACGCACACGAGGAGAATCCGGCCCTGGGGTTGCGCGGTCTGCGGGCTCTCCGCGCGAGCGAGGACATCCTCCGCGAGCAGTTGACCGCGCTGGCCGAGGCCGACGCCGCGACCGACGCCGATCTGTGGGTCATGGCGCCCATGGTGGCCACCGTCGAGGAAACCGTGTATTTCACAGGCCTCGCCCGCGAGTACGGCCTGAAGACGGCCGGCGTCATGGTCGAGGTGCCGTCCAGCGCCCTGCTCGCCGACCGCGTCCTCGCCCACGCCGACTTCGCGTCCATCGGCACCAACGACCTCACGCAGTACACGATGGCCGCGGACCGGCTGCTCGGCTCGGTCGCCTCGTTCCAGGACCCCTGGCACCCCGCGGTGCTGCGGCTGGTGCGCGAGGTCGGCACGGCCGGTGCCCGCCTCGGCAAGCCGGTCGGCATCTGCGGCGAGGCCGCGGCCGACCCGCTGCTCGCGGTCGTCCTCGTGGGGCTCGGTGCGACGAGCCTCTCCATGGCGCCGTCCGCCCTCGCGGACGTCCGCCAGGCGCTCGCCGCCCGCACTCGCGACGACGCCCTCCGCCTCGCGGAAGCCGCGCTCGCCGCGGACGACGCCCCCTCCGCCCGCACCGCTGCGGCGACCCTCGCCGCGGCACTCCCCCCTCATCAGAAAGAGACCACATCATGACGACGACGTCACCCGCCGCCACCGCCCCCGGTGGCCTCCGCGTGGGCGTGCAGCGTTTCGGCACGTTCCTCTCCGGCATGATCATGCCGAACATCGCGGCCTTCATCGCCTGGGGCTTCATCACGATGCTCTTCATCCCGAAGGGCTTCTTCGGGGCCGAGAGCCCGTTCGGCTGGCACTGGGCCGGCGTCGCCGAGATCATCGGCGGCGGCGGCGACTCCGCCGTCCTCGGCTGGCAGGGCGCGATGACCGCGGTCGCCGAAGGCGCAGATGGCAACATCCTGGCCTACGTGGGCCTGGTCGGCCCGATGGTCACCTACCTGCTGCCGCTGCTGATCGCGAACACCGCCGGCCGCATGGTCTACGGCGAGCGGGGCGGCGTGGTCGCCACGATCGCGACCGTCGGCGTGATCGTCGGCACGAACATCCCGATGTTCCTCGGCGCGATGATCATGGGCCCGATCGCCGCTTGGATCATGAAGCAGGTCGACAGGCTGTGGGACGGCAAGATCCGCCCTGGCTTCGAGATGCTCGTCAACAACTTCTCCGCCGGCATCCTGGGCATGCTCCTCGCCATCGTCGGGTTCTTCGCCTTCGGTCCGGTCATGCTGGGCATCAGCGCCGCGCTGGGCGCCGCCGTCGACTGGCTCGTGTCGCTCAACCTGCTGCCGCTCGTGTCGATCATCGTCGAGCCGGCCAAGGTGCTGTTCCTCAACAACGCCATCAACCACGGCGTGTTCACCCCGCTGGGGATCGAGCAGGCTGCGGAGACGGGCAAGTCGATCCTCTTCCTCATCGAGGCGAACCCCGGACCCGGCCTCGGCCTGCTGCTCGCCTTCACCTTCTTCGGGGTCGGCGCCGCGAAGGCCTCGGCTCCCGGTGCCGCCATCATCCAGTTCTTCGGCGGCATCCACGAGATCTACTTCCCGTACGCTCTCAGCAAGCCGACCACGATCCTCGCGCTCATCGCGGGTGGAGCGGCCGGCGTCACCACGAACATGGTCCTCGGTGGCGGACTGGCCTTCCCGGCCGCCCCGGGCAGCATCATCGCCGTGACCGCCGCGGCCATCGGCCCCGGCGTCGCCAACCTCCTCGTGGTGTACCTGTCGGTCATCATCGCCGCGACGGTGACCTTCCTCATCACCGGCGTCATCCTGCGGGCCTCGCGCAAGCGCGACCTCGCCGCCGAGGGCGACACGTTCGGTGCGGCCATCGCGCAGACCGAGGCGAACAAGGGCAAGTCGTCCGCGGCGATGGACGCCCTGCGCACCTCGACCGCGACGGCGGCACCGGAGTCCACGCCCGCTCCCGCCACCACTGCGGTCGCGGCGGCCCCGATCGAGACCATCGTGTTCGCGTGCGACGCCGGTATGGGCTCGTCCGCCATGGGCGCCAGCGTGCTGCGGAACAAGCTGAAGAAGGCCGGCATCGAGGGCATCACCGTCACGAACGCCGCCATCGCCAACCTCGACGGCGCCGCCGACGTGGTCATCACGCAGCAGCAGCTCACCGACCGGGCCACGGCGAAGTCGCCGGACTCCCTGCACGTCTCGGTGGACAACTTCATGAACTCGCCGAAGTACGACGAGGTCGTCGAGATGGTCAAGGAACAGCGAAAGGACGAAGAATGAGCGTTCTCACAGCCGAGCAGGTCCGCATCCACCCGGGAGGCGCGTCGCGGGACGACGCGCTCCAGGAGGCGACGGACATCCTCGTCGCCGCCGGTGCGGTGACCCCGGCGTACGTCGATGCGATGCGTCAGCGCGAGGAGACCGTGTCGACGTACATGGGCAACGGCCTGGCCATCCCGCACGGCACGAACGAGGCGAAGGACACGATCCTGGCGTCCGCGCTCTCCGTCGTCCGCTACGACGGCGGCGTCGACTGGGACGGCGAGCAGGCGAGGTTCGTGATCGGCATCGCCGGCGTCGGCGATGAGCACCTGGACATCCTGTCCCGCATCGCGATCCTCTTCTCGGAGGAGGACGACGTCGCCCGGCTGGAAGCGGCGGCGACGCCGGACGAGCTGTTCGCTCTCCTCTCGGAGGTGAACGAGGGATGAAGGCGGTCCACTTCGGGGCGGGCAACATCGGGCGCGGTTTCGTCGGCCTGCTCCTGCACGAGGGCGGGTACGAGGTCGTGTTCAGCGACGTCGCCGACGCACTCGTGGAGGCGATCGACCGGGCGGACTCGTACACCGTGCACGAAGCCGGCCCCGGAGGGACCGACCACGTCGTCTCCGGGTTCCGTGCGGTGAACAGCCGTACGGACCCCGCCGTGGTCGCGGAGGAGGTGGCGACGGCCGACGTCGTCACGACCGCCGTCGGCCCCACCGTGCTGCGGTTCGTCGCCCCGTCGATCGTCGCCGGGCTCGCGTTGCGCTCCCCCGAGGCCGCGCCTCTGCAGGTGATGGCCTGCGAGAACGCCATCGGCGCCACCGATCAGCTGCGGCAGGAGATCGTCGCGGCGGCGGGGCCGGATGCCGACGTCCTCCTCGCGCGTGCGGTGTTCGCGAACACCGCCGTCGACCGCATCGTGCCGGCGCAGCCGGACGGTGGGGGCATCGACGTCACGGTCGAGCCATACTTCGAGTGGGCGATCGAGGCCCGGCCGTTCGGCGACACCCCGCCGCGCATCCCCGGCGCCCATTTCGTCGACGACCTCGCGCCGTACATCGAGCGCAAGCTCTTCACGGTGAACACCGGTCATGCCGCCACCGCGTACTTCGGCGCACGGGCGGGCATCGAGCGGATCTCGGACGCCCTCGCGGACGACGCGATCGCCGCGCAGGTGTCGGCCGCCCTCGAGGAGACCTCGGCGGTGCTGGTCGTCGAGCACGGGCTCGACCCCGCAGACCTCGCGCAGTACCGTGCGACCATCCTGGAGCGGTTCCGGAACCCGGAGCTCGTGGACACCGTGCAGCGCGTCGGCCGTCAGCCCCTGCGGAAGATCTCCCGGCACGAGCGGTTCATCGGCCCCGCGGCGATGGCAGCCGAGCACGGACTGCCGACGGATGCCCTGGTGGCCGCGGTCGCCGCCGCGCTGGAGTTCGACGACGCCGCCGACGAGCAGTCGGTCGAGCTGCAGACCCTTCTGCGCACGGAGAACGCGGCGGGCTTCACCGTCCGCACCACCGGCCTCGATCCGGAGCACCCGCTCTTCCCCGCCGTCCGCGACGCCGTGGCCCTCCGTCAAGCGGCGCTCGCCGGTTGAGGGACGCTGCGTCGGGGCCGGGGTAGCGTTGCTGCTGTGCAGAAGAAGCCCCGGCGCCGCGTCCTGAAGCGAGTCCTGTGGAGCGTGGCGATCGTCATCCTCCTCGCCATCGGCGGAGTCCTCGTCTGGAGCCAGGTCGGCGTCATGGACGCGGAGCCCGCACCGCTGACCGCCGTCCGCGAGAACCCGGCGATCACGGTGACCGATGCCGATGAGGGGATCGTCCTGGAGCCCGCGGACGGCTCCTCCGACCGGGGACTCGTCTTCATCCCCGGCGCGAAGGTCGACCCCTGGGCCTACGCGTCGATCCTCCAGGGGCTCGCGGCGGAGGGCACCACGGTCGTGATCACGCGGCCCTGGCTCAATCTGGCGTTCTTCGATCCCCGCGGACTCGACTCGTTCACGAGCGCCGCGCCCGACGTGGACACCTGGGCCGTGGGCGGCCACTCCCTCGGCGGGGTACGCGCCTGTCAGCTCGCGACGGACGCCGATGCCCTCGTCCTCTTCGCCTCTTACTGCGCGACCGACCTCGCAGGCACCGACCTCCCGGTGCTGAGCGTCTCCGGCAGCGAGGATGGTCTCTCCACACCCGAGAAGATCGCGGACGCCCGCTCCGAACTCCCCGCGGACGCCGAGTTCGTCGAGATCGACGGCGCCTCCCACGCCTCGTTCGGCGACTACGGACCCCAGTCCGGCGACGGCACCCCGACCATCGACGACGACGAGATGGATGCCGAGGTCACCGAGGTCGTCGGCGGGTTCCTGGAGCAGGTCGCGCCCTAGGCCGCCCGCGGATCCCCGAGGATCGGGTCGAGCAGCGGGTGCAGATGCCGGGTGGTCAGCACTCCGGCGGCCGAGCGTGCGCCCGCCGAGAGCGCCGACGCCAGGTCCGCGCCTCCCAGCCGCGCGTCGAGGACGCCCGCGAAGAACGCGTCGCCGGCGCCGTTGGTGTCGACGACGGTGGTCGGCACGGCGGGCACCCGGAACTCGGCACCGTCCGCCCCCACCGCGACCGCTCCCTCGGCGCCGAGCGTGCACACCGCGAACGCCGCTCCCTCCGCGACGACGGCGCGGAGGAACTCCACCGGCGCGTCCAGCCGGTCCGCGTTGCAGAAGACCGCCGTGGCTGCCGTGAGGAACGGCCGGTGGTACTCCCCGACGCCGTCGTAGTCGTGCACGTCGACCCAGAGCGGCGTGCCGCTGGCCACTGCGAGCGGGAGCAGCCGTCGCGGCTCGGCGGCCAGGTCGAGGACGACGGCGTCGGCCCCGGCCATCTCCGCCGCGTGCGCCGCGTCCGCCTCACCCGTCGTCTCCGCCGGGGTCGAGAGGTACAGCGACACCCGCTCACCGCGCGGCGTCATCAGGTTGAGGTGCCGCTCGGTGATCCCGTCCGTCCACTGCGCGACCACTCCGGCCGCCTGCAGCGCCTCGCGGACGCGCAGCCCGTCCTCGTCCTCTCCGGCGATGCCATGCAGCACGACCGGTCGACCCAGCGCCGTCAGGCTCAGCGCCTTGCCGGCGCTCGTGCCGCCGACCGTCTCCCAGCTCGCCAGTGCGAACTGCATGTGGGGCACGGGCTCGGGGAGCCGGTCGAGCAGGACCATCCGGTTCCACGAGACGGGACCGGCGAGGAAGACGGAGGGGGGCATGCCCCCATCCTCGCGTCCCGCCTCCCGTTCCGGCCGTGCCGACGGGTCGTGTCGGCCGCGACGGGTCGTGTCGGCCGCCGGGTCAGGCGCCGAAGCCCTCGGCGATCATCTCGACGAGCTCCTCGCGCTCCTCGACGGGGAGGAACGCCGCAGCGGCGGCGTTGAACTGGAAGGCCTCGAGGTCGTCGAGGTCGTACTCGAACGTCTGTACGAGCAGCGCCAGCTCCCGCGTGAGGGAGGTCGCGCTCATGGTGCGGTTGTCCACGTTCACCGTCACCGCGAACCCGAGCTGGTACAGCAGGTCGAACGGATGATCGGCGAGGGTCTGCCCCCACGCCGCGACGGCTCCGGTCTGCAGGTTCGACGACGGGGAGAGCTCCAGCGGGATCTCCCGATCGCGCACCCAGCGGGCGAGGTCACCGAAGCGCACCTGCACCTCGTCGCCCTCCTGCGTGACGACCTCGAGGTCCTCCGCGATGCGCACGCCGTGTCCGAGTCGGAGCGCACGCCCGTCCAGAAGGGCGGAGCGGATCGAGGCGAGCCCGGCCGCCTCCCCCGCATGCACGGTCACCGGGAAGAAGTTCTCGGCGAGGTAGTCGAAGGCCGCGCGGTGGTCCGACGGAGGGAAGCCGTCCTCGGGGCCGGCGATGTCGAAGCCCACGGCACCCCGTCCGCGGAAGTCCACTGCGAGCTCGGCGATCTCCCGTGCGCGGTCGGTGTGCCGCATCGCGGTGAGGAGCTGGCCGACGCGGATGCTGCGGCCGTCGCGGTCGACGGCGTCCTCACCCTCCTCGATGCCCTGCTGCACCGCCTCGACGGCGTCCTCCAGCGAGAGACCGCGCGCCTGGTGCTGCTCCGGCGCCCAGCGCACCTCACCGTAGATGACACCGTCCGCCGCGAGGTCCTGGACGAACTCTCGCGCGACGCGCGTCAGCCCCTCACGGGTCTGCATGACCGCGGTGGTGAGCTCGAACGTCTTCAGGTACTCCACCAGCGATCCCGCGTCGCTCTTCTTCGCGAACCACGAACCGAGCGCGGCAGGGTCGGATGCCGGGACCTCGAGACCGATCGCGTCGGCGAGCTCGATGATCGTGGCCGGGCGCACCGCGCCGTCCAGGTGGTCGTGCAGCGACACCTTCGGCAGACTCCGCAGGGAGACGCCCTGGATGGCGACGTCGCCGCTCGCATCGATCGACATGGGGATCCTCTCGGTCGCGGGGTGTTCGTCCAGGCTAGCGCCCGGGCCTCACGCCGTGATGCGCTCGCGGACGATCGGTCCCACGGTCGGAGCCTCGTCGCCGAGCTCCCAGGCGCCCTCGAGCGCCTCGATCGCCCGGGGGAAGCGCGCCTCGTCGGCTGCCGAGAGCGTGAACAGCGGCTGCCCCGCCGACACCCGGTCCCCCGGCTTCGCATGCAGATCGATCCCCGCCTCGAAGATCACCGGGTCCTCCGCGCGCGCACGCCCGGCGCCCAGACGCCAGGCGGCGATGCCGAAGGGAAGCGCGTCCATGCGTGTCACGACGCCGTCCGCGGGCGCCGTCACGACGTGCGTCTCCCGCGCCACCGGGAGCGCCGCGTCGGGGTCGCCGTCCTGCGCACGGATCATCGCCTTCCAGGTGTCCATGGCGCGGCCGTCGTCGAGCGCTGCCTCCACGTCGGCCTCAGGCTGACCGGCGAGGGCGAGCATCTCCCTCGCGAGCGCGACGGTCAGCTCCCGGACGTCGGCGGGTCCCCCGCCGGCGAGGATCTCGACCGACTCGCGGACCTCGTTGGCGTTGCCGATCGCGCGGCCCAGGGGAACGTTCATGTCGGTCAGAAGTGCCGTGGTCGCGACACCGGAGTCCGTGCCGAGCGCCACCATCGTGCGCGCGAGCTCCCGAGCCCTGTCGATGTCCTGCATGAAGGCGCCGGAACCGAACTTCACGTCCAGGACGAGAGCGTCGGTCCCTTCGGCGATCTTCTTCGACATGATGCTGGAGGCGATCAGCGGGATGGCCTCCACGGTGCCGGTGACGTCGCGGAGCGCGTAGAGCTTCTTGTCGGCGGGCGCGAGACCCGACCCCGCGGCGCAGATCACGGCCCCGACGTCGCCCTGCATCTGCGCGAACATCTCCTCGTTGCTGAGCGCAGCGCGCCAGCCGGGGATGGACTCCAGCTTGTCGAGCGTGCCGCCGGTGTGGCCGAGGCCGCGGCCGCTGAGCTGCGGCACCGCCACGCCGAACGAGGCGACGAGGGGCGCGAGCGGCAGGGTGATCTTGTCGCCCACGCCACCCGTGGAGTGCTTGTCCACGGTCTTCTTGCCGAGAGTCGCGAAGCTCATCCGCTCCCCGGAAGCGATCATCGCGTCGGTGAGCACGCGGATCTCGTCGCGCTCCATGCCGCGCTGGAAGATCGCCATCGCGAAGGAGGCCATCTGCGCGTCGGACACGTAGCCGCGCGTGTAGGCGTCCACCATCCAGCGCAGGGCCGGCTCCGGGACCACGCCTCCGTCGCGCTTGGCCCGGATCACGTCGATCGCGTCGAACTGCTCGATGGCTCCCTGAGCCTGTCCCGCGGTCATCGTGCGTCCTCCAGGTCGCGCGGCCCGAACGCGTCGGGCAGCACCTCGTCGATCGTGCGGATGCCGGAGACGGTCTCCAGCAGCATGCCGGGTACGGCATGCTCGAACAGCAGCTGGCGGCACCGGCCGCACGGCATGATCGTCTCGCCGTCGTTGTTGACGCACACGAAGGCGACGAGCTGCCCGCCGCCGGACATGAACAGATCGCCCACGAGCGCGCACTCGGCGCACAGCGTGACGCCGTAGGAGGCGTTCTCGACGTTGCAGCCGGCGACGATCCGCCCGTCGCTGACGAGAGCCGCCGCTCCCACGCGGTAGCGCGAGTACGGCGCGTACGCCTTGGTCATGGCATCCGCGGCGACCTGCCGCAGCTCATCCCAGTCGATGTCCGTCATGGTGGTGGTTCCTTCTTCCCTGCGGGTTCTACGACTTGATGTACGGCTTGCCGCTGGCGGCAGGGCCCCGGATCTGACCGGCGAATCCGGCGACCGCGAGCAGCGTGACGACGTACGGCAGCATGAGCATGAACTCGCCGGGGATCGGCGTCTTCAGGATCGAGAGCAGGTTCTGCAGGTTCGTCGCGAATCCGAAGAGCAGGGCGGCGAGCGTCGCGCGGATCGGGTCCCAGCGGCCGAAGATCACGGCGGCGAGAGCGATGAAGCCGAGACCTGCCGTCATCTCCTTGCCGAACTGCGGGACCGATACGAGCGTGAAGTACGCACCGCCGATGCCGGCGATCGCGCCCGCGAGCAGCACGTTCCAGAAGCGGGTCGGGTTGACCCGGATGCCGACCGTGTCGGCCGCCTGCGGGTGCTCGCCCACCGCGCGGAGGCGCAGGCCCCACTTGGTGCGGTACAGGCCCCACGCGACGACGGCCACGGTGATGAACATGAGGTACACGATGAAGGTCTGGTTGAACAGCACCGGACCGATGATCGGGATGTCGCTCAGCACCGGGATCTCGATGCGGGAGAAGCGGACCGGGGTGTTCAGCTCGGCCTCGTTCGGGGCGAGGAGCGCTCCGTAGAGGAATCCGGTGAGCCCGGTGACGAGGACGTTAAGCACGACACCGACGATGACCTGCTCGACGAGGTACTTGATGGCGAACGCCGCCAGCACGCTCGCGACGAGCACGCCGCCGATCATGGCGCCGATCAGGCCGACGAAAGCGTTGCCGGTGATGCTGGACAGCAGCGCCGCCGAGAAGGCGCCGAGGAGCAGCTGCCCCTCGATGGCCACGTTGACGACACCGGCCCGTTCGCCGATGACGCCGCCGAGCGCGCCGAACACGAGCGGCACCGACAGCGACACGGCACCGAACAGCAGGCTCGTGACGGGGACGAGGCCCCCGGCTGCGGCCCAGACCAGGAACGCGAAGACCGCGAGCACGCCGTAGGCGACGATGAGCCAGATCGACGGCGCACGGTACGTCCATGCCCGGAGGAAGGCCCCGACGGTGAGGACGACGAGCACGGCGAAGACGACCCAGAAGGTCGGCGCGGTGGGCAGCTCCACGTCGGGGAGCTCGAAGGCCGACGTGCGGTCGCCGAGGTGGAAGGTGCTGATACCGCTGCGCGGCACGGCGAGGAAGAGCACCGCCAGCAGCGCGGTGACGATCGCGAGGCTGATCGGCGCCTTGAGGTGGCGCTCCCGGACGGTGGCGAGCTGCACCGTGCCGTCGGCGGCTTCGGTCTGCACGAGCGACATCATGCCGTCACCGCCTTCTTCGCGGCCTTGGCTCTCGCCTTGGCCGCCTTCTCTGCGTCGGACTTGGGGAGGAAGAACACCGTGCGCAGCAGCGGCGGCGCGGCGATGAACAGCACGACGAGCGACTGCACGACGAGCACGATGTCGACGGGGATGTCCTGCGCCTGCATCGAGAACGAGCCCGCCTTGAGGGCACCGAACAGGATCCCGGCCGCGAAGGTCCCCCACGCGCGGCTGCGTCCGAGGAGGGCGACCGTGATGGCGTCGAAGCCGATGCCGGCGTCGATGGTCTCGGTGACGCCGGTGGTGACGGCGCCCTGGAGCTGGTTCATGCCGGCGAGGCCGGCGAGGGCACCCGCGAAGAGCATCGCGTAGACGTAGACGCGCTTGACGCTGATGCCCGCGGCGCGAGCGGCGTGCGGGTTCTCCCCCACCGCGCGCATGCGCATGCCCAGCGAGGAGCGCTCGATGAGCCACCACACGAACACCGTCGCGATGACCACGATGACGAAGCCGAGGTCCAGAAGCGGGAACTGCGGGCCGAGCAGGGTCGGGAACTGCGCGCTCTCCGGCGTCGCCGAGCCGAGCGCCTGATTGGTCCCCGGCTTCTGCAGGAGCCCCGGCGTGCGGATCATCCACAGCAGCAGGTAGTACGCGATGTAGTTGAGCATGATCGTGAGGATCACCTCGTGCGCGCCCGTGCGTGCCTTGATGAGACCGGCGATGCCGCCCCAGAGCGCACCGCCGGCGATACCGGCCAGCAGGGTGACGGGCAGGTGGAACCAGATCGGCAGGTCGAGGTTGAACGTCAGCAGGGCCGCGACCGCGACGCCGACGAGCATCTGACCGCGGGCACCGATGTTGAACAGGCCGACGCGGAAGGCGAGCGCGACGCCCAGACCGGCGGCGATCAGCGGAGCCGCGAAGCCCAGCGTGTTCGTCAGCGGTCGGATCTGCGCGGCGAAGTCGGCGCCGCGGGCGTTGAAGATCGCTCCGCGGAACAGCGCCTCGTAGCCGTTGTAGACCGCGTTCCATGCCGCGACGAACGTGTCGCTCGGCTTGGCGAAGAAGTATCCGGAGGCCTTCTGCACGTCTTCGTTCGTGAAGGCGATGAGGATGCCGCCGACGATGAGCGCGAGGACGATCGCCAGGATCGTCGTGACCGCACTCCCGCGGAGGATCTCCTTGAGGACGGCGTTGCCGCGCGGGGGCGGCGGCACCTCGTCCGCCAGGCCCGTGCTGGGCGGGAGCTGCTCGGGGGGCAGCCCCTTCGTGACGTCTCCTGCACCGGGTGTCGCGCCGCTCACGCGGTCACCTCCGCATCGGCCGCTCCGGCCATCATGAGTCCGAGTGTCTCCCGGGGCGTGTCACCGGGGACGATGCCGACGATGGTGCCGCGGTACATGACCGCGATCCGGTCGGCGAGGGCGGCGACCTCGTCGAGCTCGGTCGAGACGACGATCACGGGGATGCCCGCGTCCCGCGTCTCGATGATGCGCTTGTGGATGAACTCGATCGAGCCCACGTCGACCCCGCGCGTCGGCTGGGCCGCGACGAAGAGCCGCAGTTCCCGGCTCATCTCGCGCGCGATCACGACCTTCTGCTGGTTGCCTCCGGAGAGGGTTCCCGCGGGGGTGTCCGGGCCCTGCGTGCGGATGTCGTATTCCGCGATGCGCTTCTTGGCGAAGTCCTCCAGGGCGCCGCGACGCAGCGTCCCGGCCCGGCTGAAGGCGGGATCGTCGGAGCGGTCGAGGATGAGGTTCTCGGCGACCGAGAATCCGGCGACGAGGCCGTCCTCGGTACGGTCCTCCGGCACGAACCCGACACCGGCGTCGAGGATGCCGCGGACGCTCTTGCCCACGAGCTCGGTGCCGTCGAGGATGATGTTCCCCTCGACGCGTGCGGCGAGGCCGACGATGGCCTCGACGAGCTCGGTCTGGCCGTTGCCCTGCACACCGGCGATGGCGAGGACCTCACCGGGGCGGACCGTGAAGTCGACGTCGTCCACGACGATGGCTCCGGTCGAGGTGAGCACCCGGAGGTTGCGGACCTCCAGGCCGCCTTCGCCGAGGCGGGGCGCCTCCTTCTGCACGGTCAGCTCGACCGCGCGGCCGACCATGAGCGAGGCCAGCTCGGCGTTGGTGGCGGTCGGCGAGGCCTCCCCCACCACCCGGCCGAGCCGGACGATCGTGATGCGGTCGGCGACCTCGCGCACCTCGCGCAGCTTGTGCGTGATGAACACGATCGCGGTGCCCTCGTCCCGGAGCTGGCGCATGATGGCCATGAGCTCGTCGGTCTCCTGCGGCGTCAGCACCGCGGTGGGCTCGTCGAAGACGAGGACCTTGGCGTCGCGGGACAGCGCCTTGATGATCTCGACGCGCTGTTGCACACCGACGGGCAGGTCGCCGACGACGGCGTCCGGATCGATGTCGAACCCGAACCGCGCCGCGACCGCGCGCACGTGCTCGCGCGCCTTCGCGATGTCGAGCGTGCCGAGGCCCTTGGTCTGCTCGTGACCGAGCATGACGTTCTCGGCCACCGTGAACACCGGCACGAGCATGAAGTGCTGGTGCACCATGCCGATGCCCGCGGCCATCGCGTCTCCGGGGCCGCGGAAGTGCTGCACGACGTCGTCGAGGAGGATCTCGCCCTCGTCGGCCTGATACAGGCCGTAGAGCACGTTCATCAGCGTCGACTTGCCTGCACCGTTCTCGCCGAGGAGAGCGTGGATCTGACCGGGTTCGACCACGAGATCGATGTGGTCGTTCGCCACGAGGCTGCCGAATCGCTTGGTGATGCCGCGAAGTTCGAGCTTCATATCTGCACCTTATCCAGAAGAGTCACCGAGGAGAATCGTCGCCGCCCACAGTGCGGGGCGAGTGGCAGCCTGCGCCACTCGCCCCGTGCTGGGTACGGCTCCGACTCAGCGGGTGGGAGAGTTCTCGGACTCCATCGTGATGTCGCCGGAGATGATCTGCTCCTGGAGAGCGGACAGCTCGTCCGTGAGGCCCTCGGGCAGGTCCGCCTCGAAGTCGCCGAAGCCGGAGAGCTTCACGCCCTCGTTCTCGAGCGTGCCGATGTAGGGCTCCGGATCGAACTCGCCGGCGGCGGCCGCGAGCGTCGCGTCGCGGACGGCCACGTCGATGGCCTTCATGATGGAGACGAGCGTGATGTCGGCGACGCTGGGGTCGGCGACGGCGAGGTCGCTGTCGACACCGAGCATCAGCGTGTCCTTGCCGCTGTCGTTGATCGCCGCTGCGGCGCTCTGGTAGACCGGGCCGCCGACGGGGAGGATGACGTCGACACCCTGGTCGAGCACGCCCTGGGCGGTCTGCTTGGCCGTGTCGTTGGCGTCGAAGCCGCCCGTGAAGGAGCCCTTCTGGGTGGCGGCGTCCCAACCGAAGACCTGGACGTCGGCCGACTTGTCCTCGTTGTACTTCTCGACACCGAGCTGGTAGCCGTCCATGAAGACGGCGACCGACGGGATCTGCATGCCGCCGAAGGTGCCGACCTTGTTCACGCCGGCCTCTGCGGACCAGGCGGCCGCGGCGTAGCCGCCGAGGTAGGCAGCCTGAGCGGTGTCGAAGACGAGGGGCTTGATGTTCGGCGCGTCGGTGGTGCCGTCGAAGTCGTTGTCAGCCCAGTCGTCGATGATCGCGTAGTCGATCTCGGGGTTCGCGAGCGCGGACTCGACCGTGGCTGCGGACAGCTTGAAGCCGACCGAGACGATGAGCGAGCAGCCCTCGGAGACGGCGGTCTCGAGGTTCGGCGCGTAGTCGTTGTCGTTGGCGGACTCGAACTCCAGCGGCTTGATGCCGAGCTCGTCGGCGGCGCTGTCCATGCCCTCCTTGGCCGACTGGTTGAACGACTTGTCGTTCCAGCCGCCGGCGTCGGAGATGAGGCACGGCTTGAAGTCGGAGTCGACGGGGGCGGATCCGCCCTCGGACTCGTCGGTCGGCGCCTGACCGCAGCCGGCAAGAGCGAAGACGACACCGGCGGCGACCGTCGCGCCGAGCAGCTTCTTGGTGGTGGAGATGGTCACGGATGCCTCCCTCAACGAACCCGCGGCCATCGCGGATCGATCAAAGTTACCTAGTGTTTCGACGTTCGTGCACGTCGGCCCCGGGCGGCCGGGCCAATGGTTACAAAGCTGAAATCAACCCTGCCGATGAGCATGGAGCGCTGCTCATCAGAGCACGTCGCCCTGGCCGTTGAGTTTGAGCGACTCCACCACGCCCTTCACCCGCTGCGCGTTCTCGACCGTCGTGACCAGGAGCGCGTCGGGGGTGTCGACCACGACGATGTCCTGCACCCCCACCAGGCTGATCACGCGGGTGGTCTGGCTGACGAGGATGCCGCTGGCCGCGTCGGTCAGCACCCGGGCGCGGGGCCCGAGGACGGCGAGGTCGTTCTTGCGGCCGTTCGTGATGAGCTTCGTCAGCGACGCGAAGTCCCCCACGTCGTCCCAGTCGAAGTGCCCGGGGACCACGGCGAGACGCCCGCGCCGCGCCGCCGGCTCCGCGACGGCGTAGTCGATCGCGATCTTCTTCAGCCGTGGCCAGATGCGGTCGACGGCGGGCCCGCGGAGCTCCCGGTCGTCCCAGGCCTCGGCGAGTTCGAGAAGACCGGCGTGCAGGGCGGGCTCGTTGGCCGCGAGCTCGTCCAGCAGGACGCTCGCCTTCGCGATGAACATGCCCGCGTTCCACAGGTAGGTGCGCTCGGCGAGGTAGGCCCTGGCCGTCTCCAGATCCGGCTTCTCGACGAAGCTCTCGACGAGGGCCGCCTCCCTGGCGCGCTCCACGACCAGCTCCGGCCCCTTCTTGATGTAGCCGAAGCCGACCGCCGGCTCGGTCGGCGCGATGCCGATCGTGCAGATGTAGCCCTCCCTGGCGACCTCGACGGCGTCGCGGACGGCGAACTCGAAGACCCGCGTGCCCCGGATGACGTGGTCCGCGCTGAACGAGCCGATGATCACGTCCGGGTTGCGCCGATGCAGCACGGCCGCGGCCAGCCCGATCGCCGCCGCGGACTCGCGGGGCTCGGATTCCAGGAAGACGTTGAGGTCGGCGATGCCGGGCAGCTCCGCCTCCACCGCAGCTCGGTGGGCGCGGCCGGTGACCACAGCGATCCGGTCCGGTCCGGCGAGCGGCTCCAGCCGGTCCCACGTATCGCGCAGCAGCGAATGGCCGGAGCCGGTGAGGTCGTGCAGGAACTTCGGGGCGTCCGCGCGGGACAGCGGCCACAGCCGACTGCCGATGCCACCGGCGGGGATGACCGCATAGAAGTCTTCGATCGGCTCGCTCATGCAGGCCAGCGTAGCGGCGGGTTCGACTTAGGCTCCCCTTCGTCGCCCGCGGCGTCCGCACGGGAATAGGATGGACTCCGATCGGGCGTGCCTGACCCTCCTCCAGGCCAGATGTGGACGAAGCAGCGCACGCGACCGAAACACATCGATCCAGGGAGGACGACCGTGTCCACAAGCGCTCGCTTGACACCGTCGATTTCGGAAACCACGTCCAAGACCCCCCGCGGCACCCTCTACCGGGGTCGCGAAGGCATGTGGTCGTGGGTGCTTCACCGCATCACCGGAGTCGCCATCTTCTTCTTCCTGTTGGTGCACGTGCTCGACACGGCGCTGATCAGGGTGTCGCCGGAGGCGTACGACGCGGTCATCGGCACATACAAGAACCCGGTCATGGCGATCGGCGAGGTCGTGCTCGTGGCGGGCATCGTGTTCCACGCCATGAACGGCCTGCGCATCATCGCCGTCGACTTCTGGTCGAAGGGCGCCAAGTACCAGCGCCAGCTGTTCTGGGGCGTGCTGCTCGTGTGGGGCATCATCATGGCCGGCTTCGTGCCGCGTCACCTGATGCTCGCGTTCGCCGGCTTCGGAGGAGGACACTGATGAGCGCGCAGACCGTCGCCGCTCCCGCCCGCCGTCAGCGCGGCATCAACCTCGAGAAGTGGGGCTGGGTCTTCATGCGCGTCTCGGGCGTCGTGCTCGTCGTGCTGATCTTCGGCCACCTCTTCGTCAACCTCATGGTCGGCGAGGGCATCCACGCCCTCGACTTCGCCTTCATCGCCGGCAAGTTCGCCACGCCGTTCTGGCAGTGGTGGGACGTGCTGATGCTCTGGCTCGCCCTCATCCACGGCGCCAACGGCATGCGCACGATCGTGAACGACTACGTGACCAACCCCACCGCGCGCAAGGCGCTCGTCTGGGCCCTCGGCCTGGCCGCGGGCCTGCTCATCCTCCTCGGCACCCTGGTCGTCTTCACGTTCGACCCGTGCCTGGGTGTGACCGAGTCGAGCACGCTGTGGGAGACCTGCCAGTCGCAGGGCTAGAAGAAGAGGCAAACGAGAAGTGACTACCCAGACGCAGGATTCCGTCGTCCGTGACGGCGTGCACTACCACCAGTTCGACATCGTCATCGTGGGCGCCGGCGGCGCCGGCATGCGGGCGGCCATCGAGGCCGGCCCCGGCGCGAAGACGGCCGTGATCTCCAAGCTGTACCCGACGCGCTCGCACACCGGTGCCGCGCAGGGCGGCATGGCGGCGGCCCTCGCGAACGTCGAGGAGGACTCCTGGGAGTGGCACACCTTCGACACCGTGAAGGGCGGCGACTACCTCGTCGACCAGGACGCGGCGGAGATCCTCGCGAAGGAGGCCATCGACGCGGTCATCGACCTCGAGAACATGGGCCTCCCCTTCAACCGCACCCCTGAGGGCAAGATCGACCAGCGCCGCTTCGGTGGCCACACGGCCGAGCACGGCAAGACCCCGGTCCGCCGCGCGTGCTACGCCGCCGACCGCACCGGCCACATGATCCTGCAGACGCTGTTCCAGAACTGCGTCAAGCTCGGCATCAACTTCTTCAACGAGTTCTACGTGCTCGACCTCATCACCGTGAAGGACGCGGCGGGGGCGACGCAGGTCGCCGGCGTCGTCGCGTACGACCTCGCCACGGGCGAGCTGCACGTCTTCCAGTCCAAGGCCGTGATCTTCGCGACCGGTGGCTTCGGCAAGATCTTCAAGACGACCTCCAACGCGCACACGCTCACCGGCGACGGCGTGGGCATCGTCTGGCGCAAGGGCCTCCCCCTCGAGGACCTCGAGTTCTTCCAGTTCCACCCGACCGGTCTCGCCGGCCTCGGCATCCTCCTCACCGAGGGTGCGCGCGGTGAGGGCGCGATCCTCCGCAACGCCTCCGGTGAGCGGTTCATGGAGCGCTACGCCCCCACCATCAAGGACCTGGCGCCCCGAGACATCGTCGCGCGCTGCATGGTCCAGGAGGTCGCGGAGGGCCGCGGCGCCGGTCCCCACAAGGACTACGTGCTGCTGGACTGCACGCACCTGGGCGCCGAGGTGCTCGAGACCAAGCTCCCGGACATCACCGAGTTCGCCCGCACGTACCTGGGCGTCGACCCGGTCGTCGAGCCGGTGCCCGTCATGCCCACCGCGCACTATGCCATGGGTGGCATCCCCACGAACAACAACGGCGAGGTGCTCGCGGACAACGACACCGTCGTCCCCGGTCTCTACGCCGCCGGCGAGTGCGCCTGCGTCTCGGTGCACGGCGCCAACCGTCTCGGCACGAACTCGCTGCTCGACATCAACGTGTTCGGCAAGCGGTCGGGTCGCAACGCGGTGGAGTACGTCAAGACCGCGGACTTCGTCCCGCTTCCGGAGAACCCCGCGGCGTTCGTCTCCGACATGCTCGAGGGCCTGCGCAACAACCAGGGCACCGAGCGGATCGCCGTGCTGCGCAAGACGCTGCAGGACGAGATGGACAAGGGCGCGCAGGTGTTCCGCACGCACGAATCCCTCCAGCACGTCCTCGGCGTGATCGCCGAGCTCCGTGAGCGCTATAAGAACGTGCACGTCGACGACAAGGGCCACCGGTTCAACACCGACCTGCTCGAGGCGGTCGAGCTGGGCTTCCTGCTCGACATCGCCGAGGTCGTCGTCTACGCCGCACAGAACCGCGAGGAGAGCCGCGGCGGCCACATGCGCGACGACTTCCCGAAGCGCGACGACGAGAACTACATGAAGCACACCATGGCGTACCTCACGGGCGACCCGCACTCCTCCGACCCGAGCGACCACATCAAGCTCGACTGGAAGCCCGTCGTCTTCACCAAGAACGACAAGGGCGAGTTCAACTACCCGCCGATGGAGAGGAAGTACTGAGCATGTCCAACGCCCTCGCCGAGGCCCCGGCAGACACGACGGAAGAGACCGGGATCCAGTCCTTCATCGTCACCTTCAACATCCGTCGGTTCGACCCGGAGATCGACGCCGAGCCGCACTGGGTCGACTACGACGTGGAGCTCTACTCCACCGACCGCGTCCTCGACGCCCTACACAAGATCAAGTGGGAGGTCGACGGCTCGCTCACCTTCCGGCGCTCCTGCGCCCACGGCATCTGCGGCTCCGACGCCATGCGCATCAACGGCCGCAACCGCCTGGCGTGCAAGACGCTGATCAAGGACCTCGACATCTCGAAGCCGATCTACGTCGAGGCCATCAAGGGCCTGCCGCTGGAGAAGGACCTCGTCGTCGACATGGAGCCGTTCTTCGCGTCGTACCGCGAGGTGCAGCCGTTCCTCGTCGCGAACTCCGTGCCGGAGAAGGGCAAGGAGCGCACGCAGTCCATCGCCGACCGCGAGATCTTCGACGACACCACCAAGTGCATCCTCTGCGCCGCGTGCACGTCGTCATGCCCGGTGTTCTGGACGGACGGACAGTACTTCGGTCCGGCGGCCATCGTCAACGCGCATCGCTTCATCTTCGACTCGCGTGACGACAACGCTGCGGTCCGCCTCGACATCCTCAACGACAAGGAAGGCGTCTGGCGCTGCCGCACGACCTTCAACTGCTCCGAGGCGTGCCCCCGCGGCATCGAGGTCACCAAGGCCATCGCCGAGGTCAAGCAGGCGGTCCTCCGCGGCCGTCCCTGACGCGCCGACACAGGCACCCACGCGAGAACAGGCGGTCCCGGACGGGGCCGCCTGTTCTCGCGTCAGCGCCTGTTCTCGCGGAAGGGCGTGACCGGTCTTGGGTAGGGTGGGGGCGTGTCCGAGCCCGGTTCGGCGACCGACGGTCGCCTCGATGCCGCGGTCGAGCGCGCGACCGCGCTGACGCGGCGGACCCTCGGTCTCTTCCCGGTGCGGGTGTGGCGCCACTTCCTGCAACACAACGGCTTCCTGCTCGCCGCCGGGGTGAGCTACCAGGCGCTGTTCGCCATCTTCGCCGCGGTGTACCTCGCGTTCGCCATCACAGGGCTCTGGCTCGGCGGCAGCGAGGAGGCCGTGAACGGGCTCATCGACATCATCAACAACTACATCCCGAACCTCATCCTCGACGAGGGCGGCGTCTTCACGCCCGCACAGGTGCAGGAGATCGCGTCGAACACCACCGGGTTCCTCGGAATCACCGGCCTCATCGCGCTCGGCACGGTCATCTGGACGGCGATCGGCTGGGTGACCTTCTCCCGGCGAGCCGTGCGGGACATCTTCGGCCTCGAGCCCGACCGCCGCAGCTACCTCCTCCTCAAAGCGCGCGACCTCCTCGCCGCCCTCATCTTCGGTGTCTCGCTGATCCTCGGCTCCGCCCTCAGCTCGGCCAGCGCCGCCGTGCTGAGCTGGGTGCTCTCGCTCCTCGGCTGGGACGCGGGATCGGACGGCCTCAACCTCGGCATCCGGATCGGCACGGTGCTCGTGTCGTTCGTCCTGCTGACGGGGGCGCTGGCGGCGATGGTGCGCTTCCTCACCGGCACCTCGCTGCACTGGAGCACCATCTGGCCGGGCGCCCTCCTCGGCGGCGCGGCCATGACGGTGCTGCAGTTCGGGGTCGGGTTCCTCCTGAGCTACACGCCGTCGAATCCCCTGCTGGCGACCTTCGCGATCTTCGTCGGGCTGCTGCTGTGGTTCCGGGTGAACGGGGTGGTCATGCTCGTCGCCGCCTCCTGGATCGCCGTCGCCGCCCAGGACCGCGACCTCCCGCTCCTGCTGCCGACGGAGGCCGAGCGGCGGGTGGCGGAGCACGCCACCCTGCTCGCGGCGGCGCGGATCCGATTGCGCGACGCCCGAGCCGCGCAAGACGAGGCCCCGTGGTATCGGAGCTGGGCGGCCGGGCACGCCGTTCGCGAGGCGGAGGACGAGGTCGCGCGACTGGAGGCCTCTGCTCCCCCGCCCGCGCCCCCGACCTCCCCTCTCGCGCAGCGCCTGCTCTCCGAGCTCGATCACCGTCAGAACCGCGATGTCGGCGGTGCTCGTTAGGCTGGAGGAATGCCTCACCTGCGTATCGCCTCGGTCAATGTCAACGGGATCCGGGCGGCCGCCCGCAACGGGATGAGCACGTGGCTGGACGCCGCCGACATCGACATCCTCACTCTTCAGGAGGTGCGCGGGCAGGACGAGCACATCGAGGCCGCCCTCCCCGGCTGGACCTTCGTTCACGACGAGGCCACGGCCAAGGGGCGCGCAGGCGTCGCGATCGCCAGCCGCCTCCCCGCGCTCGCCTCCCGGGCGGACTTCGGCCCGGAGGACTTCGACTCCAAGGGGCGCTGGATCGAGGCCGACTTCCTGATCGGCGACCGTCCGCTCACCGTCGTCAGCGCCTACGTGCACTCCGGCGAGGCCGACACCCCGAAGCAGGACGAGAAGTGGAAGTTCCTCGACGCGTTCGAAGCGCGACTGGCGAGCCTGAACACCGACGGCGCCCTCGCCCTCGTCACCGGCGACCTCAACGTGGGGCACCGCGAGCTCGACATCAAGAACTGGCGCGGCAACCGCACCAAGGCCGGCTTCCTGCCGCGTGAGCGCGCCTACTTCGATCGCTTCCTCGGTGAGGCCGGGACCCCGGTCACCGGCGTCGACGGCTCGGTCGGCACCGGCCTGGGCTGGGTGGACGTCGGCCGCCGCTTCCACGGCGAGGTGGACGGGCCCTACACCTGGTGGTCCATGCGCGGGAAGGCCTTCGACAACGACTCGGGATGGCGCATCGACTACCACCTGGCCACGCCCGCTCTCGCCGAGCGCGTCCAGGCGTACCACGTGGCGCGTGCGGCCGCGTACGACCAGCGCTGGAGCGACCACGCGCCGGTCGTCGTCGACTACACCTACTGACCCGGGTCGGGCTGCTCGGAGGGCGACGGCTCCGACTCCCGATACCATCCGCGGTACTCCAAGACGGTGCCGAGCAGCGGGTTCACGGCACGCATATCGATCGTGCGCCGGCGGTGCTCCGCGTCCCAGCCGTCGACCAGGTCCACGCGCACGCCGAGCGGACCGGGCAGCGCGAACCGCCGACCGCACAGCCGCAGCGCGACTCGGACGGTGCGCATCCGCAGGAAGCCCTCCGCCGTCACGCTGCACTCCTCGATGAGCTCCACGCGGCCTCGGGCACCGAGCAGGTTCCGGACCAGTCCCGGTCGCACGCTCACCGTGAGCCGGTCGACGATCCGCGCGGTCCGTCCGGGAAACGGAACTCGCGGATGGAGTCGAGCGTCGCGCGGCCGGTCTCTGTGCGCCCCGCGGCCGTGCGGAGCACGAACGGGACATCTCGTCCCGATGTCGGCACCAGAAGACCCGGCCCGACGATCGGACGCGCGAGACCGGCTGCGCGACCGAAGCGGCTCCCCGCGACGGCGAACACCCCCTCCGCGTGCCCCGCCGCGACGGGAGCGCGATACTGCGCGAGGATCTCCGGGTGCAGACGCTCGGCGTCCGCGCCCAACGCGTCGAGGAACACCTGTCCCCGCGTCGGAGGCGCACCGCTCGTCATGACGTCAGCGTAAGGGATCGGCCAGCGCAGGGGTCCGCGGCGCGGACGCATAGGATTGACGGGTGAACAAGCCTCGTCTCTATTCCGGAATGCAGCCCTCCGCCGACTCCCTCCAGATCGGCAACTACATCGGCGCACTCCTGCAGTGGCGGGAGCTCCAGACCTCGTACGACGCGTTCTTCTCCGTCGTCGACCTGCACGCCCTCACCGTCGCCCAGAACCCGGCAGAGCTCCGCGAGAAGACCCGCCGTACCGCCGCGCAGTACATCGCGGCGGGCATCGAGCCCTCGCAGTCGACGCTGTACGTGCAGTCGCACGTGCGTGCGCACGCCGAGCTCGCCTGGATCCTCAGCACGATCACCGGCTTCGGCGAGGCCGGACGGATGACCCAGTTCAAGGACAAGTCGGCCCGCTACGGCGCCGATGCGACCAGCGTCGGCCTCTTCACCTACCCCGTGCTCATGGCCGCCGACATCCTGCTCTACCAGACGGACGTCGTGCCGGTCGGCGACGACCAGAAGCAGCACGTCGAGCTCACCCGCGACCTCGCGGAGCGCTTCAACTCGCGGTTCGGCGAGACCTTCACGGTGCCGGTCCCGGTCATCCAGAAGGAGACGGCGCGCATCTACGACCTGCAGAATCCGACGGCCAAGATGTCGAAGTCGGCCGAGAGCGATGCCGGCGTGCTGTGGATGCTGGACGACCCGGCGAAGTCGTCGAAGAAGATCATGCGCGCGGTGACCGACAACGAGGGCACCGTGCGGTTCGATCGCGAGGCCAAGCCGGGCGTCTCGAACCTCCTGACCATCTACGCCGCGCTGACCGGACGCCAGATCCCCGCGATCGAGGACGAGTACGCGGGTCGCGGATACGGCGACTTCAAGAAGGGCCTCGCCGAGGTCGTCGTGGAGGAGTTCGCTCCGGTGCGCGACCGTGCGCTCGAACTCCTCGACGATCCGGCCGAGCTCGACCGGATCCTCGCCGAGAACGCCGCCCGCGCCGATGCCGTCGCCGATCGGACTCTGTCCGACGTGTACGACCGCGTCGGACTGCTGCGCCGGGTCTGAGCCGCGCGCCACCCTAGGATGACATCGTGACCGATCCGCAGCTGCCCCCTCCGTCCGGCGCCGTTCCGCCCGCCCCTCCGACGGCCTCGGTCCCGCAGGACTCGGTCTCCGGTGCGATCCCGCCGCCCGCGTACGCGTCCGTACCGCCGAGGGCTCCGGCACCGTACCCGCCCGCCGGCGGATACGGCCAGCCGGCACCCCCGGCTGCACCTCCGGGGGCGTATCAGGTGCCCGTGGGCGGCTATGCAGCACCGTCCGGCACGTACACCGCGCCGGATGCCGCGCCGAAGCCCTCGGGGTTCCTCGGCCTGCTCGCCCTCGGCCTCTCGATCCTCGCGGCCGTCGTCATGCCGATCATCGGCGGCGTCAGCGCGTTCGAGGTGGGCCGCCGCATCCCGCAGGGCATCAGCGGCTCCACGGGAGATCTCGGGTTCCTGTCCCCCGCGCGTGATCAGGTGCTGTGGACGGAGCTGTCGTTCTGGGCCGGCACGGTGTTCGGCATCGCCGCGATCGTGCTCGGCATCATCGCGATCCGCCGAAAGCAGGGACGTGGAGCGGGCATCGCCGCGCTGATCGTCGCCGTCCTCGGCGCAGTCATCTTCTTCGTCGCCGTGTTCACGGCCTTCGCCGTCGGCGGCGCCGCGGGATACGCCACCTTCACCACCTGACCCCGCGGGGCGCCGGTCAGCGCGGTGCGTGATGCTTCTGCTGCGCGGCGAGCAGGCCTTCCCCGACGAGGAGCTCGACGGCGTCCGCGGCGTCACCCACGAGCAGGGGAAGGTTCACACGCTCGTCCTTGCCGAACGGGGAGAGCACCCAGTCGGCAGGATCCTGGCGCCCCGCCGGTCGGCCGATGCCGACCCGCACCCGCGGGAAGTCCGGGCTCGTGAGGGCCCGCGCGATGTCACGCACGCCGTTGTGCCCGCCGTGCCCTCCTCCGGTCTTGAGCTTGACCGTGTCGAACGGGATGTCGAGCTCGTCGTGCACGACGACCACGTGGTCGAGAGGGACGGAGTAGAACCGGGCGAGCGCTGCGACAGGGGTTCCCGAGACGTTCATGAACGTGTTCGGCTTGGCGAGCACGAGCTTGTCGGCACCGGGCCGAAGCCAGGTCTCGACGACGCGCGCGCCCCCCTTGTGCTCCCGGAAGCTCTCTCCGCGGCGGGCCGCGAGCTCATCGACGACCATCTGGCCGATGTTGTGGCGGGTCGCCTCATAGCGGGGTCCCGGATTGCCGAGACCGACCACGAGCCAGGTGGCTGCCATTCCTCGTCCTCTCTCGCCGGAGCCGTCACCCCGGTCAGGATACGACGGAGGGGACGCGATCCGATCGCGTCCCCTCCGTGATGAAGCAGGCGGAGATCACTCCGCGGCGGCCTCCTCGGACGCCTCGGCGGCACCCTCGGCGGACTCGCCCTCGGTCTCCTCGTCCTCGACCGGAGCGGCCGGGACGGAGATCGCGACCACGAGGACCTCGGCGTCGGTGAGGAGCGTCGAGCCCTTCGGGAGGGTGACGTCGGCGGCGGTGATGTGCGCGCCCTCCTCGAGACCCTCGACCGAGACCTCGATGTTCTCGGGGATGTGGGTGGCCTCCGCCTCGACCTGGATGGTCGTGGCATCGAGGTTGACGATGGTGCCGGGGGCCGACTCACCGGTGACGACGACGGGGACGTCGATGGCGACCTTCTCGCCCTTCTTCACGACCAGGAGGTCGATGTGCTCGATGATCTGGTGCACCGGGTCCTTCTGCACGTCCTTGACGAGCGCGAGCTGCGAGGTGCCCTCGATGTCGAGGTCGAGCAGCGCGTTGGCGCGACGGATGATCAGGGAGACCTGGTGGCCGGGCAGCGCGACGTGCACGGGCTCGGTGCCGTGGCCGTAGATGACCGCGGGGATCTTGCCGGCGGCGCGCAGACGACGGGCGAAGCCCTTGCCGAAGCTGCTGCGCAGCTCGGCGTGGACCGTGGTGTCTTCAGACATGAGGTTCTCCTTCGGGGCACGCAGCGAAGGCGCCGCGCGGTGGTCTTGGAATTGTGGACTCGAACGCGGACGCGTGAGGAAAGCCACCGGGCTTGCTTCGCCGCGTCGATCACGGACGCCCGCGCACGCGCAGAAGCGTCCCTCGCCGAGGTACGCCTCCATGGTACCGGATGACCCGATAGGCTGAGGACACCGGTCCCCACTGCAGAAATTCGGAGTACCCCCATGCTCGACGGCGCCTTCCTCTCCCACGTCCTCCTCTGGCTGATCGGCGCCATGTCGGTGTGCGCGGCCGTCGCCACGGGTGCGGCTCTCTTCTCGCTCGGCCGCTCGGGCTACCGCAAGGACTGAGGCTCCCCCGGCGTTCCCGTCTCCGCGGCGAGCGCCTTCCGGATCGCCGCCACCTCCTGCACCAGCGGGAGCGCGGCATCGACCCGGACGCCGGGCTCGTCACCCGTCAGCGGTTCCCACGCGTCGAGCTGGGAATCGAGCAGCGAGGCCGGCATGAAGTGGTCGGGCCGTCCACCCAGTCGCCGGGCGAGCGTCTCCCGTGCCACGCCGAGCTCGACGAAGAAGGCGTCCGGCGCCTCCGCCCTGATGGCATCCCGGTAGCGCCGCCGCAGCGCGGAACAGGCGACGACGATGTGCGTCTCGGCGGCGAGCGTCCGTCCGACCACCCGCAGCCAGGGCATCCGGTCCTCGTCATCGAGGGCGATCCCCGCTGCCATCTTCTCGACGTTGGTCAGCGGATGCAGATCGTCACCGTCCACGAAGCGCGCCTCGAGGCTCTCCGCCAGCGCCGCACCGACCGTCGATTTCCCGGATCCGCTCGGCCCCATCACGACGATGCGCACGCTCATGCCTGCTGCATCCCGATTCAGTAGAACTCGACCGTGTCGACCACTGCGCGCAGCTCCCGACCGTCGAGCAGGCGGGTGGCGTTCTCGGCGAACCGCCGCGCGATGCGCTCCTCCTCCTTCGAGCTGAGTGCCGCGGTGTGCGGGCTGACGAGCACGCGCGGGTGCGCCCACAGCGGGGACTCGGCGGGCAGCGGCTCCTGCTCGAAGACATCCAGCCCGGCGAAGCCGACGCGGCCGTCGTCGAGGGCGGAGAGCAGCGCCGCCTCATCGACCACGCTCCCGCGCCCGACGTTGGTGAGGATGACCCCGGGCTTCACTGCCCGCAGAAGCTCCTCGCCGATGAGGTGTCTGGTCTGCTCCGTGCCCGGAAGCGTGACGACGATCGCGTCGACCTCCCCCACCGCGTCCACGAGGTCGTCCAGCGCGATGAGGCGATCGACGCCCTCGACCGGACGACCGGAGCGAGTGGTCCCCCACACGCGGGCGCCGAGAGCGTGGAAACGGCGGGCGCACTCCGCGCCGATGCCGCCGAGTCCCACCACGAGCACGGTCATCTCGTCGACCTGGCGCATCTCCCACCGCTCGGGCCAGATGCGCTGATCCTGATCGGTCCGCAGGCGCGGAAGGTCCTTCGCCCCGGCGAGCACCGCGAAGAGGGCGAACTCGGCGAGCGTGCCGCCGTGGACGCCGGCGCTGGTGGTGAAGACGATGCGGTCGAGGTCGGCGCGGTCGAGTTCCGCGGCCTTGACCGTGCTGCCGCCGCCCGCCGCCGTGGTCATGACCCACCGCAGCCGCGGGTTCGCAGAGACCGTCCGCGCCAGTGCGTCGGGGTCGACGTCGGGGATGCCGAAGAGCACGTCAGCGGAGTCGACGAGGGCCTCGAACGCGCGCTGCTGCTCCGGCGTGCGGGTGAAGTCGGGGTCGCCCGACCAGTCGGCCGGACCGCGCATGGGAGGCACCAGTGCCGCGTCGTGGATGACCTCGAGCCGCGGCTCGAGCTCCTCGATGAGCCCGCACAGCTCCTCCGTCAACGGCACCGCGACGACGGCGCGGACCTTCTTCTCGGACTCCGTCACGACCGACTCCCTCCAGCTCCTGTGCTCCCTTCAGCGTAGAGGTCCGGAGCCTCCGGGCCGCCCGACGTCGCGGACGATGACGGTGATGCGTCATCGGGTGCGCCTCCATCCGGCGCACAGCGATACGCTGAAGACAACCCTTCTTCACGATCGAGGAGCCTTCCGTGCCCGAAGCATCAGCGAACATCGGAGTCGTCGGACTCGCCGTCATGGGGTCGAACCTCGCCCGCAACCTCGCGAGCCGCGAGGGCAACACCGTGGCGATCTTCAACCGCAGCTACGAGAAGACCCAGACCCTCCTCGACGAGCATCCCGAGGCGGGCTTCATCCCCGCGAAGACGTACCAGGAGTTCGCCGACTCGCTGCAGAAGCCGCGCACCGCGATCATCATGGTCAAGGCCGGAGCGCCGACCGACGCCGTGATCGACTCCCTCGTGGAGGTCTTCGAGCCGGGCGACATCATCGTCGACGGCGGCAACGCCTACTTCCCCGACACCATCCGCCGCGAGAAGGCGGTCCGCGAGACCGGCATCAACTTCGTCGGCGCGGGTATCTCCGGCGGCGAGGAGGGCGCCCTCACCGGCCCCTCGATCATGCCGGGCGGCTCGGACGAGTCCTGGATCACGCTCGGGCCGATCCTGAAGTCCATCGCCGCAGTCGCCGAGGGCGAGCCCTGCGTGACGCACGTCGGCCACGACGGCGCCGGCCACTTCGTCAAGATGGTGCACAACGGCATCGAGTACGCGGACATGCAGCTCATCGCCGAGGCCTACGACCTCATCCGTCGCGGCACCGGCAAGACCCCCGCAGAGATCGCCGAGATCTTCGCCGAGTGGAACCGCGGAGAGCTGGAGTCGTACCTCATCGAGATCACGGCCGAGGTGCTGCGCCAGGTCGACGCGGCGACCGGTAAGCCGCTGGTCGACGTCATCCTGGACCAGGCCGGCGCGAAGGGCACCGGCGCCTGGACGGTGCAGACCGCACTCTCGCTCGGCGTCCCGGTCTCGGGCATCGCCGAGGCGACGTTCGCCCGCTCGCTCTCCTCGCACCCCGAGCAGCGCGCGGTCGCCGCGGCGCTTCCCGGCCCGGACGAGGAGTTCACGGTCCCGGCCGACGAGGTCGACGCTTTCGTCGAGGACGTCCGCCTGGCGCTCTACGCCTCCAAGATCGTCGCCTACTCGCAGGGCTTCGACGAGATCCGTGCCGGCGCCGCCGAGTACGGCTGGAACATCGACCTCGGTGCGATCTCGAAGATTTGGCGCGGTGGCTGCATCATCCGTGCGCAGTTCCTGAACCGGATCGCCGACGCCTACGCGGAGACCCCCGACCTTCCCGTGCTGATGACGGCTCCGTACTTCGCCGAGGCGCTCACCCGCGGCCAGGCGGCATGGCGTCGTGTGGTGGTCACGGCGGCGCAGTCCGGCATCCCGGCTCCGGCGTTCTCGTCGTCGCTGTCGTACTACGACGGCATCCGCGCCGACCGCCTCCCGGCTGCTCTCGTGCAGGGCCAGCGCGACTTCTTCGGCGCGCACACCTACAAGCGCATCGACAAGGAGGGCACCTTCCACACGCTGTGGTCGGGCGACCGCTCCGAGATCGAGGCCGAAGACACGCACTGACCTCGGGTCTGCGAAGGGCCGGGCACCGTACGGTGCTCGGCCCTTCGTGCGTCACACGAGGATGTTGTGGTTGCGGCGGAACACGTTCTGCGGGTCCCACTGCGCCTTCACCGCCCGCAGACGCGCGTAGCCGTCGCCGTCGTACATCCCGGACACCGCGTCCGGTCGCTCCCGGTCGACGAAGTTGCTGTACTCGGCGAGGCGGCCCCCGACGATCCGCTGCGCGTCGGCGGCGGCCTTCGCCCGCCCCTCCTCGTCGAGCATCCCCGGGACATCGAAGGCACCGGCCATGACGAACCAGGTCGCCGTGCGCGCCGGGAAGGCCGTCTCCTCTTGCGGAACGTCGCCGAACGCCCCGCCGAGGGACCGGAGGAAGGCGACCGAGGCGGGGTACTCCCGCCGATAGGCCACCAGCCGATCGATCGTCTCATCGTCGAGGTCGGCGACGAGACCGTTCCCGCCGAGGAACCCGGGAGGAGCGGGAGCCTCGCCGCCCTCGGGCTGCGGCATCTCCATCAGGATGTCCCGATAGGCGGGTTCGGTGATCTCCGTCGTGACACCGTCGAGGGCGGTGATCGGCGCGAGCTCCACGCGCAGCGCCTCCGGGTCGGGCCCGGCCCACACGGCGGTCAGCCGGGCACCGGCCGGAGCGCTCGGGTCCATGGGCGGCACGTCCATGTACGTGACGGTCAGCTCGCGCGGGGCGTCGCGGAGGAGTTCGCGCGCGGCCCGGAGCACGGCCGTCGCGTCGCCCTCGACGACGGACTCGGCCAGCGCGATCCCCGGCAGGCGATGCGCTTCGAAGTCGAAACGGGTGACGATGCCGAAGTTGCCGCCACCGCCGCGCAGCGCCCAGAACAGGTCGGGATGCTGCGTGGCCGAGACCTCCACCATGTCTCCGCTCGCGGTGACGACCTGGGCGCCGACGAGCTGATCGACGGCGAGACCCCAGGCGCGCACCATCCAGCCGATGCCGCCGCCGAGGGTGAGACCGCCGACGCCGACGCTGGCCGTGTCGCCGGAGCTCAGGGCGAGGCCGTGGCCGGCGAGAGTCTTCGCGACGTCGCCCCACACGGCACCGCCGCCGATGCGCACGGCGGTGCCGTCGACCTCGATCGAGGAGAGCGCCCCGAGTTCGAGGCGCAGACCGGGAGCGGGGGCATGGGACCAGGGCCCGTGGCCGCCGGAGACGACGGTCAGGGGGACCGCCTCCTGCGCGGCGGCGCGGACGAGCGCGGCGACCTCGGAGACGGTGGAGGGACGGTGGACGGTGGGCTGTGCGGATTCGACGTGGTCGACCATGAGCACACGGTAGACCCGGGGTCGGACATCGCGGAAGAGGGGCGGCTCGCCGTCCGCCCCTCCCCCGCGCCGCCGACTACCGGGTGATGTCCCTCACCGTCCCCTGCGTCAGACGCAGCCGTTTCGTCGCCCGCCGCGCCACCGCGGAGTCGTGCGTGACCACGACCATGGTGATGCCCTCCGCGCACAGCCGTTCGAGGAGGTCGAGGATCTCGTCGCGCATGCTCTCGTCGAGGTTGCCCGTCGGCTCGTCCGCGAGCAGCACTCGGGGGCGTTTGACGATCGCCCGCGCGATCGCGACACGCTGCTGCTGCCCGCCGGACAACTCTGCGGGACGATGGTCTCCGCGGTCCGCCAGGCCGACGTGGGCGAGAGCGGCGGCGACCCGCGTGCGTCGTTCCGCCGGGTCGATGCCGAGCGGCTCCAGGGCCATGTCGACGTTCTCCACCGCCGTCAGCGTCGGGATCAGGTTGAACCCCTGGAAGACGAATCCGATCTCCTGCGCGCGGATCCGTCCCAGCTCCGACGGCGACGCCGACGACAGTTCACGGCCGTCCAGCTGCAACGTCCCGGCAGTCGGGGTGTCGAGCGCCCCCAGCAGCTGCAGCAGCGTCGACTTGCCCCCTCCGGTCGGTCCCTGGATCGTGACGAAGGCGCCGGGCATGATCTCCAGGTCGACGCCGGTGAGCGCCGTCACCGTCCGTCCCCTCCGCGTATAGGTGCGCGTGACACCCGTCGCCCGGTACAGCGGGGTCGCCGCCGACGGGGCAGGAACGCGGGCCTCGGAATCCGTCATCGTGGTCATCTCGGTCTCCTTCTCTCCTGTGTGGTTCGCGACGTCGCTCATGCGACGGACCGCAGGGCCTCTGCCGGGCTCAGCCGCGCGGCCCGCCAGCCTCCGAAGGCGCCGGCGACGAGCCCGCCCAGCACCGCGAGGCCCACGGCGGCGACGAGCACCCAGGGGGTCAGCGGTGCCTGCAGCACGATGTCGGCCGTCTCTGCGCCCGGAGCCATGCCGCCGAAGCCGCCTCCTCCCTCCGGGCCTCCGCCGACGGCCGCGGAGCCGGCGGCCACGGTCGGCTGCACGACAGTGATGATCAGGATCCCGGCGAGGCCGAGCACGAGACCTGCTGCTCCTCCGAGGAGGCCCTGCACCATCGACTCCCCGGCGACCTGGCGCACGACGCGGCCGTTCGACCATCCCATCGCCTTGAGCGTGCCGAACTCGCGGGTGCGGCGGCCGACGCCGGAGAGGGTGAGGAGCACCGAGAGCAGCACGGCGACGGCGAGGACGATGATCGACAGCCAGGTGCCGAGATTCGTGACGAGCGCCGTCGCGTTCGAGAGCGAGCCGGACACGGTCGCAGCGAGCTCGGACTGGGAGGAGACGGTGGCGTCGGGAAGCTCCTCCGCCAAGGCCGTCTGCACCTCGTCGAGGGACGCCGCCGAATCCGCCTGCACGTACACCGTGGAGATCACGTCCTCCACGCCGGCCAGCTCCTGCGCGGTGTCGAGCGGGAGGTAGACGTCCGCCGCGGTGTCTGCGGCATCCGACGCCGAGGTGAGGAGGCCGACGACCTCGACGTCGGAGCCCGCGACGTCCAGGGTGTCGCCGACGGCGATGTCTTCGCTCGCGGCGTACGTGCTGTCCACCAGCGCGACGAGGGCTCCGCTGTCGTCGGCGTCCAGCCCACGCCCCTCGCCGATCTCGGCGGAGGCCAGCGGGCCGACCTCCGTCGCGGACGGGTCGATGCCGAGGACGGTGAACGAGTCGATGCCGAACGCACCGCCACCGCCACCGCCACCGCCGCCCTGCGGAGGAGCCTGGCCCTCCGCAGGCGCCTCGCCGCCCTCCGCGCCGTCCTGCCCGCCGAAGCCGCCGCTCGGCAGCTCACCGGAGAAGGTCGAGTTCGTCAGGCTCAGCGCACCGGTCGCGGCGGCGACGCCGTCGGTACCGGCCACCGTGTCCAGCACCGCGGCATCGAGCGTCGTCCGGCCGAAGTCCGTGCGCAGGGTCGACTGCTCCAGGGTCGTGGTCTCGCCGTCGCTCTCCCCCGCGTCCTCGTCGAACTCGAACCGCGGTCCCGTCCCGTCGCCCGGTTCCGCGGCGGCGCCGGTGACGGTGAGATCCGTCCCCACTCCGTAGACCGCTGCCAGCGACTGGGTCTGGGCGTCGCGCACACCGGTCGTCAGGGCGTTCACCACGATCACCAGTCCGATCGCGATCGCGAGCCCGATGGCCACGATCGCCGTCTGCTTCTTGCGGCCCGCGAGTTCGCGCCGCAGATATCGTCCGTACATGTCTCTCCTCCCGCCGCGACGATCGCGGCGCGGAACCGACGCTAGGGACGACCGTTATGCGGATCCGAGGGACGGATGATGAGGGTTCTATGAGGCGGACATCTCCCAGAGAACCCATAGCCCGTTCCATAGAAATCACATAGGAAGTTCCGCAGAATAGAGGCATGACCAGCGACCTGCCCGAACTGCGCCGCCCCGACGGCTCCCCTCTGCGCATCCTCGCCGTGGACGACGAGCAGATGCTCACCGATCTGCTCGCCATGGCCCTGCGCATGGAGGGCTGGGAGGTGCGCACCGCGTCCTCCGGCCTCGAGGCGCTCCAGGTCGCGAAGGAGTTCGAGCCGGACGCCCTCGTGCTCGACATCATGATGCCCGACCTCGACGGGATGGCCGTGCTCAAGCGGCTCCGCGAAGCGGGCAACCTCGTCCCCGTCCTCTTCCTGACGGCGAAGGACGCCGTGGGCGACCGCGTCGCCGGGCTCACCGCCGGGGGCGACGACTATGTGACCAAGCCGTTCAGCCTGGAGGAGGTGATCGCCCGGCTCCGCGCGATCATCCGGCGCACCGGACAAGCCAGCGCCGACGACGGGCAGTCGATCCTCCGGGTCGCCGATCTCACGCTCAACGAGGACAGCCACGAGGTCGTCCGGGACGGCGTGGAGATCGAGCTGACCGCGACCGAGTTCGAGCTGCTGCGGTACCTCATGCGCAACGAGCGCCGGGTGCTGTCCAAGGCGCAGATTCTGGACCGCGTCTGGAGCTACGACTTCGGTGGCAAGTCCTCGGTCGTGGAGCTCTACGTCTCCTACCTCCGGAAGAAGATCGACGCCGGCCGCACGCCCCTCCTGCACACCGTGCGCGGCGTCGGCTACATGATCAAGGCCCCGCAGTGAGCGGAGCGACGGTGACGCGACGGCCCATGAGCCTGCAGACGCGGCTGATGACCGCGGTGATCGGGTTCGTGTCGCTGATCCTCGTCATCGTCGCCGTCATCACCAGCGCCACCCTCGGCAGCACGCTGGAGGACCAGCTCGACAACAAGGTGAAGAGCTACGCCGCGACGATCAGGGATCGGATCGTGGAGGGGATCGCGCCATCCGAGGCCACCGTCGACAACATCCTGTATCGCCTGGACCCCATGCCCGGGCTGCTGCTGTCGCTCGGCAGCCCCATCGCGGGACCGAGCGGCGTCGCCTTCGAGGACAGCCGCGGGGCGCTGAACAGCGCGCCGCAGCCGCTCACCCCCGATCAGCTGCAGCAGCTCTACGGCACGGTCGCGCTCGGCACCCCTGCCACGGTCTCCTTCGACGGCCTCGGCTCGTATCGGGTCGTCGCGACCACCGCGAGCAACGGCGTCGTCGTCGTCACGGGCCTCCCCCGCGACGATGTCCAGAATCAGCTCACGCAGCTCCTCACCGTGATCCTGCTCGCCACGGCGGGCGGCCTGATCCTCCTCGCCCTCACCACGGCGGTCACGATCCGCGTGGGGCTGCGGCCGCTGCGCGCGGTCGCGGCGACCGCGACGAGGGTCGCCAATCAGCAGCTCGACCGTGGCGAGGTCAGCATCACCGAGCGCGTGCCGGCGAGCGAGGCCGATCCGCGGACGGAGACCGGGCTGGTCGGCGCCGCGCTCAACAAGCTGCTCGACCACGTGGACACGTCCCTCTCGGCGCGACAGAAGAACGAGGAGCAGATGCGCCGGTTCGTCGCCGACGCGAGCCATGAGCTGCGTACGCCTCTGGCCTCGATCCGCGGCTACTCGGAGCTCTCGTTGCGGGCACTGCGTCAGGCGCCGGAGGCGACGAAGGAAGACGCGGTCATCGAGGGCACGACCTCCTCCTTGGAGCGCATCCAGGCGCAGTCGCTGCGCATGACGCGACTCGTGGAGGACCTCCTGCTCCTCGCCCGCCTCGACGAGGGCCGTGAGCTCGTGTACGGCACGGTCGACCTCACCCAGCTCGCCCTCGAAGGCCTCTCGGATGCGCGGCCGACGGCGGCCGACCACCACTGGAACATCGAGGTGCCGGACGAGCCGGTGACCGTCGTCGGTGATGCAGGGCGCCTGCATCAGGTCGTCGCGAACCTGCTCGCCAACGCCCGGACGCACACCCCCGCGGGGACCACGGTGACGTTGAGCGTGGCTCGGGAGGGCGACGAGGCCGTGCTGCGCGTGCACGACGACGGCCCGGGGATCGATCCCGCCCTCCGCGACGAGCTCTTCGCCCGGTTCGCCCGCGGGGACAGCTCCCGCGCCCGGCAGACCGGCGGCACCGGACTCGGTCTCGCGATCGTGAAGGCCATCGTGGAGGGTCATCACGGCCGCATCTCGGTCGAGAGCCAGCCCGGCGACACGACCTTCACCGTCCGTATCCCGATGACTCCCCCCGGCGAGACCCCGCCCGACTGACCCGGGTCGTCGTCCGGGCTGTCGCGCACACCTGCACGACCGGAGCCCGCCCGCACGACCGATCCGTCCATCCCCTCGTGCAGGCGCCCCCGGTCGTGCAGGTGTTGTTCGCGGTCGAGACGAGCCGTGCACACCTGCACGACCCGACCCCGTCCGCACGACGGATCCGTCCATCCCGTCGTGCCCGGCCCCCTGTCGTGCAGGCGTCGTCCGAGGTCGAGACGAGCCGTGCTCGCCCGCACGAACCGACCCCGTCGGCACGACCGATCCGTCCATCCCGTCGTGCACCCGTCCCCCCGGTCGTGCAGGCGTCCCCCGGTCGCGCACCCGTCCCCCGGACGCGCACCCGTCCGCCGACGGGTCGTGACGGAGTTCTGTCGTGACCGGGCCGCCTGCACGATCCGGGGGCGGATGCACGACGAGACCGGGGATTCCGTCGTGCGGGTGTCGCGGGGTCGTGCAGGCGTCGCAAATCCCCGGCAAAAGGGAAGGGAAGACGATCCGGGTCAGTAGCCGGCGAAGGCGTCCGTGGTGAGGGAACGGGCCTTCTGCAGCGCCGGCGCGAGGTCGGCGATGAGTCGCGGCGGGCCGGAGATGAACGCGTGCCGCGCCGAGAGGTCGTCCACCGCGCTCTCCAGGGTCCCCGCGTCCAGGCGCGCCCCCTGCCCCCACGTCCAGTGCGGAGGAAGGTCGGCCGGCTCGTCGCGGGTGAACACGACCGTGCGCACACCCGTCGCGGCCAGCTCGTCCCGGAAGGCGAGCTCCTCCGCCGAGGACGCCACATAGACGAGAACGATGTCACGCCGCTGCCCCGTCGCCTGGAGCTGCCGAAGCTGCGAGACGAACGGTGTCACACCGATGCCGGCCGCCACCATGAGTACCGGTTGCTCGCCACGCGGCAGGATGAAATCGCCCCAGGTGCCCGTCACCGCGAAGGTCGCGCCGGGCGCGGCCGCCGCGAGAGCGCGCTTGTAGCTCGACGGATGCTGCTGGTCGCCGTTCTTGTAGGCGATGCGGAGTGTCGGGAGGTCGGCGGGGGCGGACACGATGCTGAACTCGCGGCGCGTCCCCCGCGCGTCAGGGCGCCGATGCGGGACATCGAGCTCGAGGTACTGCCCGGGAAGGAACCGCACGCGGCCCTTTGCCCGGAACGTGAGCTCCTGGGCGGTGGGCGTCACGAGGGCGCGGCGCTCGAGGACGAGGCGCACGGACCCCCGGAGCGCGAACGCGAAGGCCACGAGGTTGCCGATGAGCAGGGCACGCTCCTGCCCGAGCGTGAAGAGGCCCGCCACCGAGATCGGCCACCCCGCGAGGAGCCCGACCACGACGGCGACGACGAGCTGCTGACGACGCCGCGGTGGTAGCGTCAACGGCTCCGACAGCATGAACGCTCCGAGGAAGAGGAACGGCGACTGGAGCACCGCGAACGACAGTGCCGTCGTGAGATCGAAGGAGACGTCGAACTGCCCGGCCTGCACCGCCTGCCGCACGATCGAGGTGGCCACGGCGACGACGAGGAACAGGAGGACGACGCCGACCTTCTCCGTGCGCCACAGCACGGCCAGCCCGAGGAGGACGACAGGGATCACGAGAACCGGTGTGCCGACCCACCACGACGACGAGGTGCCGAGCCAGCTGAACGCGCCGAACGCTCCGAGGATCGACACCACCGCGGCGCCGAACGCGGCCGGATTGAAGATGTGCCGTCCCCGCCAGGCGATGAGGTACTTGGACGCGCTCGCCACCGCGCCGGCGATCGCGAGGCCGAGCAGGGCCGAGGGCTCGATGCCAGGACGCAGTACGAACAGGAGGATGAGGGCGGTGACGAGGGACGACTCGACGCGCCACGGAAGGCGAAGCAGGCGCTGGGCGACCGCGTCCACGGCGGAGATCGCCACCGCCAGCACCGCGAAGGAGGCCAGCAGCTCGACCGGGGTCGGAGAGACGATCACCCCGAGCAGGGAGAGCACGAGGGCGATGAGCGCGAGTGCCGTCAGCGCGAACAGCACGAGGCGGTACATCGACAGCGCGCCGAGGACGGCGAGGACGCGCTGGCGGGCGGCGGCGAAGGCAGTGGTCATGGTGTCCTGTCTCCCACGGTTCCGGCGGCTCGCGCACGAGCTGCGGTGAAGAGCTCGGCCTGGCAGCCCGGCGAGCGCTGCACACGGCCGTCGGTGGTCATGCGCACCCATTCGACGCCCCAGCGGGTGGCCAGCTCCGGGCCGCCGTCGAAGAACAGCGCGGTGGCCACGGCATCTGCCCTCATCGCCTCCGGGGCCAGTGCCCACGTCGCCGCCCAGGTGCGGACGGGCTGTCCTGTCCGCGCATCGAGCACGTGGTGGAGGCCCTCGCCCCAGGCCCTTCGGTTGACGGCCGATGCGCACAACGCTCCGTCAGCGACCTCGACGACGCCGATCGCCTTCCGCGCATCGAACGGGTGCTCGAGCGCGATGCGCACGCCGGCACCCCGCACGCGGATGTCCCCACCGGCATCCACGACAACATCACCGGGGATGTCGGCCAGCACCGCCATCACACGGTCGACGAGACGCCCCTTGCCGAGGGCGCCCACGTCGAGGAGGGCGGGCTCGTGCGCCTCGACTGTGTCCGCCGACCAGGTCAGCAGGGATGTCCAGGACGCGGGAGCGGGGCGGGGCTCCCCGGCCTGCAGCGAATACGCGGCGTCATAGCCCAGGGCCTCCAGGCTGTCGGCGACCAGAGGGTTCACGGCACCGGCCGTGGCGGCGTCGAGATCGCGATAGGCGTCGAGCATCGGCCCCGCGTCCGGCGAGGACAGCGAGCCGCCCGACCGTCCGAGCCGGGCCACATCGGAGTCGTCGCGGAACCGGGACCAGGCGCGATCGAACCGCTCGATCTCCACTGTCACGGCCGCGCGGACGTCATCCGTGAGCGGGGCGCCGGTCTCGATCTCCCACCCGGTGCCGATCACCTCGAATCGCCACTGCCCCATGAGGACGCCTCGCGCCTAGGCGGCGGCCTGCTCCTTGATGGAGGCCACAGCGTCGTTGAAGCCGCCGCTCGTGAGCGAGGATCCGGCGACGCGGCTGACGTTCAGCTCGTCGATCGGCTTCCCCACGACCTCATCGGCGATCCCGTCGATGAACTCGCCCTGGTACCGCTCGGTCTCCGGAGCCTTCGGGTCGCCGGTCACCTCGACCTCCGTCACGACGCCGTCGGCGAGCGTGAGCGTGACGGTGATCTCCTCCACCGTCTCCGGGGTCTGGTACGAGCCGTCGGCCGTGTAGGTGCCGTCGGTGTAGGTGCCGGAGGCGTCACCGCCGGACGACGAGGACGAGGAGCTCGACCCCGCGGTCTCGTCGGTGCCGGTCGAGGTGTCTGCGGCGTCGCCGGTCGACGAGCATCCGGCGAGGACGAACAGCCCCGCGACCCCGAGGAGGGCAGTGCCGGTGCGGACAGAGGTGGGAACGGTCGTGCGGATCATGGGGTCCTCCGTGGTCGGCGTCGGTCGACTCTTCCGTCGATGACTCGACCGTAAGCAGCCCGGCTATGCACGGGCTGTGCCGTCCCGATGCGTTACGCGTCCCCGCCGAACATGCTCGTGACGGAGCCGTCCTCGAAGACCTCGTGGATCGCGCGGGCCAGCAGCGGCGCGATCGGCAGCACGGTCAGCGTCTCCCAGCGGCGCGATTCCGAGAGCGGGATGGTGTCCGTGACGACGACCTCGTCGATGGCCGCGTCCTGCAGCCGCTCGGACGCCGGGTCGCTGAAGATCGCGTGGGTCGCGGCGACGATCACGCGGTGCGCGCCGTTCGCCTTGAGCGCCTGCGCCGCCTTGACGATCGTGCCGCCGGTGTCGATCATGTCGTCGACGAGGAGGCAGGTGCGCCCCTCGACGGTGCCGACGATCTCGTGCACCGAGACCTGGTTGGCGACCTTCGGGTCGCGGCGCTTGTGGATGATCGCGAGCGGCGCCCCGAGGCTGTCCGACCAGGTGTCGGCCACGCGGACGCGTCCCATGTCCGGGGACACCACCGTGAGGATCTCGCGGTCCTCCGGGGTGAGTGTGCGCTCGAAGTGGTCGAGGAGCACCGGCTTGGCGAAGAGGTGGTCGACGGGGCCGTCGAAGAAGCCCTGGATCTGGGCGGCGTGCAGGTCGACGCTCATGACGCGGTCGGCGCCGGCCGTCTTGAGCAGATCGGCGACGAGGCGGGCGCTGATGGGCTCGCGGCCGCGGCCCTTCTTGTCCTGACGCGAATACGGATAGTAGGGGGCGACGACGGTGATCCGCTTGGCCGAGGCGCGCTTGGCGGCGTCGATCATGATGAGCGTCTCCATGAGCCACTCGTTGACCGGCTCGCCGAACGTCTGCACGAGGAAGAGGTCGCAGCCGCGGATCGAGACCTCGAAGCGGGCGTAGATCTCGCCGGAGGCGAAGGTGCGGTGCTCGACCGGAGCGATCTCGGTGCCGAGCGAGGCGGCGACGGCCGCGGTCAGCTCGGGATGCGATCGACCACCCGCGATGACCAGACGCTTCTTCGTCTTGGCGACGAGGCCGGGGGCCACGCCGTTGTCGCGATCCAGGTCGACCGTCTTCTTCTTCCGGGCCATGCTCCGCCTATTCCGCCGAATTCTCCCGGGCCGCGGCATCCGCCGCGCCCGTCCCTGCTCTGTTCTTCTCGACCCACCCCTCGATGTTGCGCTGGGGGGCCACGCTCATGGCCAGAGCACCGGCCGGGACGTCCTTGCGGACGACGGCGCCGGCGCCGGTCTTCGCACCAGGACCAAGCCTAACGGGCGCGACCAGCACCGTGTGCGAGCCCGTGTGCACCTCGTCGCCGATCTCCGTGCGGTGCTTGTTGACGTCGTCGTAGTTGGCGGTGATGGTGCTCGCCCCGAGGTTCACCCCGCGGCCGATGGTCGCATCACCGACGTACGACAGGTGCGGGACCTTGCTGCCCTCGCCGATCTCGGCGTTCTTCGTCTCGACGTAGGCGCCGATCTTGCCCTTCGGGCCGAGCACGGTACCGGCGCGGAGGTACGAGAACGGGCCGACGGTCGCCTCGGCACCGATCACGGCCAGGGTCGCGTCGGTGCGGCGGACGACCGCGTCCTCCCCCACCTCGCAGTCGACGAGCGTGGTGTCCGGACCGATCGTCGCTCCCGCGGCGATCGTCGTCGCGCGCAGGATCTGCGTGTTCGGGAGCACGGTGACGTCCGGGGCGAGCGTGGCGTCTTCGTCGATCCAGGTCGTGGCCGGGTCGACGATCGTGACGCCCTCGAGCTGCCAGCGGCGCACGATGCGGGCGTTCAGGCGCCGGCCGACCTCGGCGAGCTGGGCGCGGTCGTTGACCCCGAACGTGACCTCGACGTCCGAGACGATCGAGGCGGCGACCCGGTCGCCGTCCCGGCGCACGAGGCCGGGCACATCCGTGAGGTACATCTCGCCCTGCGCGTTGTCGACACCGAGGCGGGGCAGGTAGCTGCGCAGCGTGGCGGCACGGAAGACGTACATTCCTGCGTTGATCTCGCTGACGGCGGCCTCCTCCTCCGTCGCGTCCTTCTGCTCGACGATGCGGTCGACCGTGCCGTCGGCGTCGCGGATGACCCGCCCGTAGCCGGTGGGGTCATCGACGAGGGCGGTCATGAGGGTCGCCGGCGCTCCAGAGGCGCGGTGCTCGGCGAGGAACGTCGACAGCGTCTCGGCATCGGCCAGCGGGCAGTCGCCGGAGAGCACGAGCACGTCGCCGTCGAAGTCGGCGGGAAGGGCATCCACCGCCACCTGGACCGCGCGCCCCGTGCCGGGAACCTCGTCCTGATCGACGAAGACCGCATCCGGGTAGTCCTCATGCAGCGCGGAGACGACCTGATCGCGCTCGTGCCGCACGACCACCTCGATGTGCGCCGGGTGCAGGCGGGTCGCGGTCGTCAGCACGTGTCCGACGAGCGGACGCCC
>Ga0209646_1000215_pt1 | contig 62975 bp, 49 predicted proteins | sample AraplaL_Col_mTSA_FD_184259 | JGI IMG/M metagenome (GOLD analysis project Ga0209646, IMG submission 184259) | Arabidopsis root microbial communities from the University of North Carolina, USA - plate scrape CL_Col_mTSA (SPAdes) (version 2) | ecosystem: Host-associated > Plants > Roots >...
AGCAACATCAACGCGTGCCTATTTGAGATTGCTCCGGGTGGAGGTTACCGCGTTTCACCGTAACTTAATACGCTCGTCTCTGTGGCCCTGTTCCTCGCCTTGTACCGGCTTGCGCCGGCTTTCGGCGGACGGCCGTTAACCGTCACCCTGCTCTATGGAGTCCGGACCTTCCTCCCGCCATCGCATGACGCGATGACCAGCGGCTGTCTGGCTTGCTTCGGCCGTCATTGTACCTCAGCCGCCCGCCGGACCGGCGAGGCGTGCAGTGCAGCACGAATCCGGAAAGCAACGACGGAGCAAATAGTTCATGAATATCCAACATTTTCGCTTCAGGGTCGGCGTCTTATTGTCGATAATTGGCCAGCATGACCGGATGCGAACATGCACCGGCTTCCTTTCCTGATCAAGGGGCATCAGACAACAATGACAACGCTTCGCTTCCTCCCTTCGCCCCTCACGCAACACCGCCGCGCCGGCATGCCTCGGGCGGCCCTGCTGATCTGCCTGACAATGCTGCTGCCGTTGCCGCTGCAAGCGGCGCCGAATGCCGCCGCGCAGATCGTGCAAATCGGTTTTGCCGGACCGCTTTCCGGCAGCTCGGCGCGCATGGGGCAAAGCCAGATGCACGCCGCCGAACTGGCGTTGGCGGAAGTCAATGCGCACGGCATGTCCATCGGCGGCAAACCGGTGGTATTCAAACTGCTGCCGCAAGACGATCGCGGCGATCCTGGCACCGCCGCGCTGGTCGCCGCCTATCTGGTCAAGTCGGAAGTCGCCGCGGTCATCGGTCATTGGAACACCGGCGCCAGCATGCGCGCCGCCACTATCTACAACGCCGCCGGCATCGCCCAGATCGCGCCGGGATCGACCGGACGGCAATATACGCAGAACGGCTACGCGACCAGCTTCCGCATCGTCGGCCACGACGACGACGGCAGCCGCTACGCAAGCGCCTATGCGCTCCAGAACCTCAAAGCCGGACGCATCGCGGTGGTACACGACGACACCGCGTTCGGCACCATGCTGGCGACGCAATTCATCCGGGGCGTGCAGGAAAAGGGAGGAACGATCGTGACCCGGCAATCGATCAGCAGCAAGACTTCCGATTTCAATGCCGCGCTCGCCGAATGCAAAAGCAAGAATGCCGACCTGATATTTTTCGGCGGACTGGGGCCGCAAGCCGCTGCGCTGATGCTCGGCATCAAACGGATGAACGTCCATGCCGAACTGCTGGCGGCGGACGGCATCGTCGGTCCGACGTTTCTCCAACTGACGGGCGCGGACGGCAACGGCGCACTCGGACTGGCGCCGGGCCAGGCGCAGGAAAAAATGAACGGCTGGAAAAAATTCAAGGAAAAATTCAACGCCGCCTATGGCGACCGGATCGAATTTTTCGCACCGTTCGCCTATGATGCCGCGCACATGATCGCGGCCGCCGCGCAGCAGGCCAATTCGCTGGAACCTGCACGCATCGCCAACGCCCTGCACAACATGAAATACAAGGGCCTGACCGGCACCATTTCATTCGACGCCGAAGGCAATCTCGCCAACCCGGCCTACACCATCTATCGGGTGCAGGACGGCAAATGGATGCCGATACAAAGCTTCGGCAGCAAGTAAGCAAATAAGCGATTAGCCGTTCGCCGCGCGCGGCGCATCCACCATGCCGATTTGGCATGCGACAGGTAAACCGGAATTGCGTATAGTCGACATTCCGAATCGACAACATCCCCGCATCACAGGAACAGGCAATGCATATCTGCGTATTAGGCGCCGGCGTCATCGGCGTCACATCGGCTTATCGCCTGCTGCAAGACGGCCATGATGTGACCTTGCTGGACGCGCGCCCCGAGGCCGGCGCCGGCACCAGCATGGGCAACGGCGCCCAGTTGAGCTACTCCTATGTCGCGCCGCTGGCCGACCCGTCGGTGTGGACGCACTGGCCGCATTACCTGTTCAGCGCGGACTCGCCGCTGACCCTGAAACCCAAACTGGATCCGGCGCAATGGCGCTGGCTGATCAAATTTCTCGGCGCCTGCAATGCCGCACGCGTCAAGCGCACCACCATCGAGTTGCTGCAACTGGCGTTTTACAGCCGCGATGAATTGACCCGGCTGCACCAGGCCGCGCCGTTCGACTTCAGCCACCGCACCGCCGGCAAGCTGGTGATGTATACCGATCCGGCCGGCCTGGCGTCGGCGCGCAAACAGGTCGCCTTCCAGTCTCGATACGGCTGCCAGCAGGAAGTCATCGACGCCGCGCGCTGCCTCGAGATCGAACCGGCGCTCGGCAACGCCAGCCGGCAATGGGCCGGCGGCGTCTACACGCCCAGCGAAGCCACCGGCGACTGTGCGCAGTTTTGCCAGGGACTGGTGGCAGCAATGAACGGCGAGGCCGGCTTCCGCTTCATGCCATCCACCGCCGTCACGCAAGTCAACATGAAAGACGGCGCCATCGCGTCGGTACAGGTCAGCTCAAAAACGGACACGCGAGCGATCGACGCCGATGCCTTCGTGCTGGCGCTGGGGGCCGACAGCGCCGCCTTCGCGCGGCAGGCCGGCTTCAGCCTGCCGCTGTACCCGCTCAAGGGATACAGCATCACGGTGCCGCTGGAAGACAGCTTCGCGCAGTCGGCCGCGCCGCAAGTCTCCATCACCGACATCTCGAAAAAAATCGTCTACGCGCGTCTCGGCAATCGCCTGCGCGTGGCCGGCCGCGTTGAACTGGTCGGCATGGATACGCGCATCCCCGATCGCGCCATCAACGAACTGATCGACGGCGCCAACGAACTCTTCCCCGGCAGCATCCTCGACCAGAAGGCCTCGCAATTGTCGCCCTGGGCGGGATTCCGCCCGGCCACGCCCAGCGGCGTACCGGTCATCGGCGCCTCGCCGGTGAAAAACCTGTATCTGAACATCGGCCAGGGCGCACTCGGCTGGACACTCGCCTGCGGCAGCGCGGCCCTGCTGGCGGCGCAGATCGGCGGACGCAAGACCGCGATCGACGATGCGCCGTTCCGTTACGGCCGCTGATTCCTCTGCGACATTTCCGGCAATCTGCGTGATCGCCGGATTCCGCATACCATATCCCGACGACAACCAAAGAAACTTAAGGAGACCGGAATGCGGGAAAACCATCTGCGCACGCTGTTCGCGCAAAAGAAACTGGCCCTGAACGGCTGGGCGTCCATCGGCAATTCTTTTCTGGCGGAACTGATCGCCGATTGCGGCTACGACGCGGTGACGATCGACTTGCAGCACGGTCTGTTTTCCGTCGAAACCGCCGTGCCCATGCTGCAGGCGATTTCCGCAACCGCGGCCGTGCCGCTGGTGCGCTGCTCCGAAAACAGCCTCGGCGAAATCAACAAACTGCTCGACGCCGGCGCTTACGGCGTGATCTGCCCGCTCGTCAACAGCAAGGAAGACGCCGAGAAATTCGTGCGCGCCTGCCACTACTCGCCGCGCGGCGGCCGCAGCTACGGTCCGGCGCGCGGCGTGCTTTACGGCGGCAAGGATTATTTCGCACACGCCAACCGCACCATCCTCACGCTGGCCATGATCGAGACGCGCCAGGGACTGGCGGCGGCGGAAGATATCCTCTCGGTGCCGGACCTCGACGGCATCTTCATCGGCCCCAGCGACCTCGCCATCGACATGGGCCTGGCGCCCGATGCCTGGAACGACGACCAGGTCGACCAAGCCTTCCGGCATCTGATCGAACTGGCGCATGCTCGCGGCAAATATGTCGGCATCTTCTGCGGTTCGGTCGACATGGCCGAGCGCATGAAGGCCTGCGGCGTCGACATGCTCGTGCCCGGCACCGACACCCAGTTGCTGCGCGCCGAAACCATGCGCCGCCTGGACATCCTGCGCGGATAAGTCATCGGAATAATCATCGGAATAAGTTATCGCTTAAGCGACGGCGCTCACGCTCCTCCTGCGTAGGAGAAAAGTCGAATATCGTCATTGTTCGATGACAAATTCGCATCCTCGAAAAACAGCCGTAACAATTATTGTAATTGTCTGACGAAAGATCGATTTTAAGAAAAATCCTATTCAAGCCTCACGCGGGAAATCGCATAATCCCCTCCGGAAACTTCGACGGCCGGCTCAGCTCACTTGAGCCGGCGCCTCGTTGGACAAGGGACATAACAGGGGAACATCATGACGCTTCCGACGCACCGACTTTCTCCCGCCATCGCAACTCTGCTGGCGGCAACGCTGTTGCTGAGCGCCTGCCTCAAGGATTCCGCGCCTCGCGAAAACACGCTGGCGGCAACGCCGCAAGAGGCCGGCAGCTGGGACACCCTGCCGCAGGGCAGCGCCTTGCGCGCCGCCGAACGACTCTATCGCGCCTGCGCCCGCGAAGCGGCGCAACTGCATCTTCCGACCAGGGAATTCCCCGAAGTCAGCAACCGCGTCACCTACCTCACCCAGGACGGGCAACGCGTACGCAAGACCGAACAACTCCATGTCGACATCGACGACATGCACATCGACAACGGCTGCGCGACGCGCCTTGTCAAACGCGTCAGCATCGACGTCATTTCCAGCAACCGGACCAGCATCGATGAAACCGGCCGCACGCTGGCACGCAAGCGCGACGACAACGATGCGGCGTTGCCGGACGGTGCAGCGCGCATGCAGCTGACCATCGCCAAGATCGTGCAGCCGGCGCCGTCCTGCACGCTCAGACGCGATCCCGGCCCGCAAAGCCATTTCATGATGCTCAACCTGTGCCGGAACGAGGAACGGCGCGCCGAGCAAGAGCAGCAACACCAGGAAGACACCATCAACCACCCGAAGAAAAATGCGGCCCCCGCGACCTCCAGCTAGGGTCTGTTACCTGGATTATTTGAGGGGAACGCGACCGAAGAACGGATAACTCGGATCGTTGTAACCCGGCGTCGACGAATGCCCCGGCGTCACCAGCACATCGATCATCGCCTCTTCTTCGGCGGAAATCCGCAACTCCACCGCATCGTAATAATCTTCCATCTGCGCCAGCGTGCGTGGTCCGGCGATCACGCTGCTGATGGCTGAATTGGCCAACACCCACGCCGTCGCAAACTGGCCCAGCTTGACGCCGCGCGCCGCGCAATGTTCTTGCAAGCGCTCGGCGATGACCAGCGACTCTTCACGGAATTCCGTTTCCATGATGCGCTTGTCGCCGCGGCCGGCACGCGTGTTCTCGTCCGGCTTCTGGCCCGGCTTGTATTTGCCGGTCAGCACGCCGCGCGCGATCGGGCTGTACGGCACGACGCCAAGGCCGTAGTTGGCGCAGGCCGGCAGGATTTCCACTTCCGGCATGCGGTTGAGCAAGTTGTAATACGGTTGGCACACCAGCGGCAGCGGCACATTGTTCTTCTCGCACAGGCGCGCGATCTCGGCGATGCGCCAGCCGCGGAAGTTGGACACCCCGAAGCCGCGGATCTTGCCCGCGCGGATCAGGTCGCCCAGCGCCTGGATCGCCTCTTCCAGATTTTCTTCGTGATAGTCGCGGTGCATGTACAGCACGTCGAGGTAATCGGTGTCGAGACGGCGCAGGATGTTGTCGGTCTCGGTGACGATCCAGTGGCGCGAGTAGTGCGACTGGTTCGGCGTGCTGCTCATGGGGTTGCCGAGTTTGCTCGCCAGCACCCAGTCGCCGCGCTGCCCTTGCAACAGCCGGCCGACCATCTCTTCCGACTTGCCCTTGCTGTAGACGTCGGCGGTATCGATGAAGTTGACGCCATGCTCGCGCGCCGAGGCGACGATGTTGCGCGCTTCGTCGATCTCGGTCTGGTCGCCGAACATCATGGTCCCGAGGCACAAGGCCGAAACTTTCAGGTTGCTTTTTCCAAGGCGTCGATATTGCATGGTGCGTCTCCGGTAAGGATGAGATGAAGGTCGGGGGAAGCGAGGAAGACGATTCTAGCGCCTTGCCCCGATTCCTGCCGAGCAGCCCGGATTACAGGAGCGGCGCTTCTTCTTCCAGCCAGCGGCGTTTGTCGCGCAATGGCGGCGAGCCGAACATGCGGCTGTATTCGCGGCTGAACTGCGAGGGACTCTCGTAACCCACCGCCTGCGAAGCAAGCGCCACGCTGACGTCGTCGGCGAGAATCAGGCGACGCGCCTCCTGCAGGCGCAGGTTTTTCTGGTATTGCAGCGGACTCATCGCCGTCACCACCTTGAAATGATGATGCAGCGACGACACGCTCATGTGCACGTCGCGCGCGATGTCGTCCACGCGCAGCGGCTGTGCGAAGCTCTCCTTCATCATCCGGATGGCCTTGGCGATGCGGTTCATCTGGCTGTCCTGCAGTACGGTCTGGCGCAGCAAGGCGCCTTGTCCGTTCATCAGCAGGCGGTACAGGATCTCGCGTTTGACCATGGGCGCCAGGATGGGAATGTCGCGCGGCGTATCCAGCAGGCGCAACAAGCGCAGCACCGCATCCAGCAGCGTGGCGTCGAGGCGGTTGACGAACAGCCCGCGCGAAGCGTCCGACGGAATGCCCTGCGGCAGATGCTCGTCGCCGATCAGCGCGCCGATTTCCTTGGTGTCGAGATCGATGCGCAAACCCAGATAAGGCGTCTCGGGACTGCTGACGGTCACCTTGCCCACCATCGGCAAATCCACCGACGACACCAGATAGTGCATCGGATCGTAGTCATAGACGTCGTCGCCGACGAACAGGCGCTTGGCGCCCTGCGCGATCACGGCGAACACCGGCTTTTGCACCGCATGCTTGGGCCCCTGCGGATTGGTGATGCGATGCAGGAAGAAGCCTTCGATGCCGGTTTCCAGCGAACCTTCGACGCCTTCGGTCAGGCGCGCGATCAGCGTCACCAGCTCGCGCTGTGCCGCGCGCAACCGTTCGTCGGCTTCGCCATCCGGCGTGACGGTCGCGGAAGACAGCGGCGCAGGCGCGCCGGCAGCATAGTCCAGGTCGGTAGAGGCGTCGTTCAGATCCATGGCGTGATTCCGGATGGGAGAGGGAAGCGCTCAGCTTACTCCAGATTGCGGACTTGCCTGAATCTCCATCACCGCAAGTTGGAGAAATAGGCAAATAATCAGGAGAATCAGGTATCCGAGCCTGATCCGGAATCCGGATTTCGCTCTCGCCTGAAGTCAAACTGCAACATGAGCGCACATGATTTGCATTTTTACCCGCCCCGAAAGTACAAGTCACGATGCCTTATTCCGCCTGGCATGCAGCGTGCGTCTCCCGGCCTGCTCGTATTTCGGAAATGCGGATGCTTTTGCCGACCGCATCGACAATCACATCGATCAACGCAAGCAAAATCCGAGCAGAAATCGGCAAAAACTGCCTGATTCACCGATACATTGGAGAATCAGGCAAATATTCGACAGCTTTCAGCAAACGGAAATTGCTGCGCTGCGCGCATAATCTCTTCACGCCAAAACACACGATTCAAACTGTCCGTCGCGCCGTTTCAGGTTCGACCATGCAAGACAGTGCTTCACAGGACCGCCGATGACCGGTGCGAGTATTCGCGCTGCGGTTTCGGCTCTTCACCAACTTTCCAGACACCATCGACCAGACACTTTTCGCCCTTTCCGGCGGGAGGACACGCTGCCTTCTTTCACATTGCAGCCTGCTGAGCTATCGATGCTGCCGACAGACAGACAGACAGACAGACAGACAGACAGACAGACAGACAGACAGACAGACAGACAGACAACAAGGACCGCATACATGCAAGCGATCGCCCACGCAAAAACAGCGACGCCCCTGATCTCGACATCAGGCGGGCCGCTGCATGGAAAAACGAGAAACCGGGCAGGTGCTTTAGAACACGCTCTCGGCGATGTTGTGCTGTTCGATCACGGCGCGAATGGTGTTGCTCTCCGGCTTGGCGGTGAAATGGCATTCCTTGGCCTCGTCGGCCATGCCCATCTGGCAACCCTTTTGCAGCGGGCAGGTGGCGAACAGCTCGGCGACCCAGTCGACGAAGGCGCGCACCTTGGGCGACAAGTGGCGGTTGTGCAGGTAGACCACGGAAATCGGCATGGGAACCGGCTTCCACTGCGACAGGACTTCGACCAGGCGGCCGTCTTCGAGGTAAGGCTGGATCATGTACAACGGCGCCTGCACCAGGCCGAAACCCTGCAGCGCGCACGCCACGTAAGCATCGCCGTCATTGACCGACAGCTTGCCGGCCATCTTCACTTCTTGAGTGGAGCCGTCGACCATGAAGTCCCAGTCGATGGTACGGCCGGTGCGGCTGGAGAAGTAATGCACCGACTTGTGGTTCTGCAGATCCTCAATGGTGTGCGGCATGCCGTGACGCTCGAAATAGGTCGGCGAACCGCAGGTCACCGCCTGGAAGGTACCGATGCGGCGCGCCACCATGCTCGAGTCCTGCAAATCGCCGACGCGGATCACGCAGTCGACCGCCTCCTGCACCATGTCGACCGGACGGTCGCTCATGCCCATGACCAGTTCGATGTCCGGGTACTTGGTATAGAAGTCGCACAGATTGGGCAGCAACAGCAGGCGGCCGATCGAGGCCGGCACGTCGATGCGCAGGCGTCCTTGCGGACCGCGCGTGACGTTGCGGAACGATGCTTCGGTCTCGTCGACCTCAGCCAGGATGCGCACGCAGCGCTCGTAATAGGCAGCGCCGTCGGGCGTGAGACTGATGCGGCGCGTGGTGCGATTGAGCAGACGCACCTGCAGCAAACTCTCCAGTCCCTGCACGATCGTCGTCACCGTGGTGCGCGGCAAATTGAGGTTGTCGGCCGCGCGCGTAAAGCTGTTGGCGTCGACCACGGCCGTAAAGACCTGCATTGCCTGAAATCTGTCCATTCGATTCTCCCGGGCAACGATGCGTATCTCAAGCATGTCGCCAAATTTGCACAAATCCATGTCGGCGATTGTTTTGCAACAGCGCCAAAACTGCCTTTTTTACTGCCAATTTGCCATCTTTTGCTGCCATTGGCGGGCTTTTTCAAGGCTTCGCCGGCCAATTCAAAAACAGCCGAGAACCGCATCGGCATTGGCTCGCCCGCGATTTCGATCAAACTAATTCGCTCATTTTACGCCTATTGTTCGACCATGGCGAACAGTGTTGTTGATTTTGCCTGCTTTATCGGCCCCCATGCTGTGGCGCACAATCCGCTTCAATCTAGCGAACCTGGCTTTTTGGCCGGCCACCACATCATGGAAGTCTTACAAGAATCCGTCGTCAGCAATTTCACCGTCCCCGGCCCGATCGGACGCATTCCCGTGCGCCTGTATCACCCGCTGGCGAGCGGCGAGAAGAAGCTGAAGAACACCTCCGGTCCGCTGCTGCCGTTGGTTTTGTATTTCCATGGCGGCGGTTTCGTCTCGGGCGGACTCGACGATGCCGACCTGCAGGCGCAATACATTTCGCAGCACAGCCATGCCGTGGTGTTGTCGGTCGATTACGCGCTGGCGCCGGCCAAGCCCTTCCCGGCCGCGCCGGAAGACGCCTACGCCGCCTGCTGCTGGGCCGTGAAGAATGCCGCCGACCTGCACATCGACACCAGCCGCATCGCGGTCGCGGGCGACGACGCCGGCGGCAACCTGGCCGCCAGCCTGACCATGATCACGCGCGACCGTTGCGCCGCGCCGTTTGCCGCGCAAGTGCTGATCAGCCCGATGCTCGATCCCAGCATGACCTTGCTGGGCGACGCCAAGCAATTGAATTCCGATATCACCGCAGAAAAATGCGCCGCCGGCTATCGCCAGTACCTGCCGCAGACCATGCAACGCCTGCATCCCTACGCCGCGCCGCTGGAAGCCAGCCGCCTGGCGGGATTGCCGCCGGCCTACATCGCCACGGCCGGGTGCGACGTGCTGCATACCGAAGCGGAAAAATATGCGTCCTCGCTGATCCGCGCCGGCGTGCACACGCAAGTCGCGCGCTTCGCCGGCATCACGCACGGCGCGCTGCGCACCCATATTCCTTTGCTTAAAGAAATCGTCGAATTCCTGCGCCGCCGCTTCAGCGTGACCGGTACAGGCCCCACAAACCTTGCTTTCCAACCTTCCTGATGAGGTCCACCATGTCTAACGATATCCAAAGCCCAACCCCAACCTTCCGCAACCGCTATCTGGCCACCGCGGCCGTACTGACCGTCATCGCCATCGCCGTCGCCGGCACGCTGTCGGCCATCGGCGTCGATTCCACCGCCGTTGCACAGCAAGCGCCGCAAGCCGCCAGCGTCGACGTCGCCGAAGTCGTCAGCAAGCAGATCACCGACTGGCAGCAATACTCCGGCCGTCTCGAAGCAGTCGACCGCGTCGAGATCCGTCCGCTGGTGTCCGGCACCCTGACCGCCGTGCACTTCAAGGACGGCGCGATGGTCAAGAAGGGCGACGTGCTGTTTACCATCGACCCGCGTCCCTACGCCGCCGAAGTCGCCCGCGCGCAAGCGCAACTGGCCGGCGCCGAAGCCCGCGCCGCCTACACCGCCTCGGACGTGGCGCGCGGCCAACGCCTGCTGGGCGACAACGCCATCGCCAAACGCGACTACGAAGAAAAGCAGAACGCAGCCCGTGAAGCCGCCGCCAACGTGCAAGCCGCGCAAGCCGCCCTGCGTTCGGCCAAGCTGAACCTGGAATACACGCAGATCACCGCGCCGGTCTCGGGCCGCATGTCGCGCGCCGAAGTCACCGTCGGCAACATCGTTTCGGTCGGCTCCAGCACACCGGCGCTGTCGACACTGGTGTCGATGTCGAAGATCTACGCATCGTTCGACGTGGATGAGCAAAGCTTCCTGAAATACGTCAATCCGGCGCGCGCCAAGGGTACGCAAGTACCGGTGTTCCTGGGCCTGGCCAATGAAGACGCTTACTCGCGCGAAGGCAAGGTCGGTTCGATCGACAACCGTATCGACACTTCCTCCGGCACGATCCGCGTGCGCGCCGTGTTCGACAACGCCGACGGCCAGTTGCTGCCGGGCCTGTACGCCCGCATCCGCCTCGGCGGCGGCGCACCGCGCGAAGCGCTGCTGATCGATGAAAAAGCGCTCGGCACCGACCAGGACAAACGTTTCGTGCTGGTGCTCGACAAGGACAACCACGCTACGTACCGTGAAGTCCGCGTCGGCGCCAACCAGGACGGCCTGCGCGTCATCGAAAGCGGCCTGAAGTCCGGTGAACGCATCGTCGTCAACGGCCTGCAACGCGTGCGTCCCGGCGACACCGTGGCGCCGAACGTGGTGCCGATGGTCAAGGTTGCCGCCTCCAAGACGGACAAAAAAGTTTAAGACGGGCTCATTTGATATTTAACGCCGAGCTTAAAAAAGATCATTAACGGGGAACTCCCATGAATATTTCAAAATTCTTTATCGACCGCCCGATTTTCGCGGGCGTGCTCTCGATACTGCTGCTGCTGGCCGGGGTGCTGGCCATGTTCCAGTTGCCCATTTCCGAATATCCGGAAGTGGTGCCGCCATCGGTCGTGGTGCGCGCGCAGTATCCGGGCGCGAACCCGAAGGTCATCGCCGAAACCGTGGCGTCGCCGCTGGAAGAGCAGATCAACGGCGTGGAAAACATGCTGTACATGCAGTCGCAAGCCAACAGCGACGGCAACCTGACCATCACGGTCAACTTCCGTCTCGGCGTCGATCCCGACAAGGCCCAGCAACTGGTGCAGAACCGCGTTGCCCAAGCCTTGCCGCGTCTGCCTGAGGATGTGCAGCGTCTGGGCGTGACGACCATCAAGAGCTCGCCGACGCTGACCATGGTGGTCCACCTGATCTCGCCGGACAATCGCTACGACACGACCTACCTGCGCAACTACGCGGTGCTGAACGTGAAGGACCGCCTGGCGCGCATCCAGGGCGTCGGCGAAGTCGGCCTGTTCGGTTCGGGCAACTACTCCATGCGTATCTGGCTCGATCCGAACAAGGTCTCGCAACGCGGCCTGACCGCCAGCGACGTCATCAAGTCGATCCGCGAACAGAACGTGCAGGTGGCGGCCGGTGTGATCGGCGCCTCGCCCAGCTCGCCCGACGTGCCGGTGCAATTGTCCGTCAATGCGCAAGGCCGTCTGAAGAGCGAAGAAGAGTTCCGCGAAATCATCCTCAAGAGCGCGCCTGACGGCGCCATCACCAAGCTGGGCGACGTCGCCCGCGTCGAGCTGGCCGCGTCCGAATACGGCCTGCGCTCGCTGCTGGACAACAAGCCCGCGGTGGCGATCCCGATCTTCCAGGCGCCTGGTGCCAATGCGCTGGACGTGTCGACGCAAGTGCGCGCCGCGATGAAGGACCTGTCGAAAGACTTCCCGTCATCGGTGGAATACAAGATCGTGTACGACCCCACCCAGTTCGTCCGTGCCAGTATCGAAGCCGTGGTGCATACCCTGCTCGAAGCGATTGCGCTGGTCGTGATCGTGGTGATCATCTTCCTGCAAACCTGGCGTGCATCGATCATTCCGCTGCTGGCCGTGCCGGTGTCGATTGTCGGTACCTTCTCGCTGATGCTGGGCTTCGGCTATTCCATCAACGCCCTGTCGCTGTTCGGCATGGTGCTCGCCATCGGGATTGTGGTCGACGATGCCATCGTGGTGGTGGAGAACGTCGAGCGCAATATCAGCGCCGGCCTGTCTCCGCGTGAAGCAACGTATCGCGCCATGCAGGAAGTGTCGGGGCCGATCATTGCGATCGCGCTGACGCTGGTGGCGGTGTTCGTGCCGCTGGCCTTCATGACGGGCCTGACCGGTCAGTTCTACAAGCAGTTTGCGATGACGATTGCGATCTCGACCGTGATCTCGGCGTTCAACTCGCTGACCCTGTCGCCTGCCCTGGCCGCGATGCTGCTCAAGGGCCACGGCGCCAAGCCGGATTGGCTGACGCGTCAGATGGACCGCTACCTCGGCGGCTTCTTCATCCGCTTCAACCGTTTCTTCAACCGCGCTTCCGAGGGTTACAGCAAAGGCGTGACCGGCGTGATCTCGCGCAAGGCCTCGGCCATGGGCGTGTATGCCCTGCTGCTGGCGGCCACCGTGGGTATCGCCTACATCGTGCCGGGCGGCTTCGTGCCGGGCCAGGACAAGCAATACCTGGTGGCCTTCGCGCAATTGCCTAACGGCGCCTCGATCGACCGCAGCGAAGACGTGATGCGCAAGATGAGCGACATCATGTTGAAGGAACCGGGCGTGGACAGCGCGATTGCCTTCCCCGGCCTGTCGATCAACGGCTTCACCAACAGCTCGTCCGCCGGTATCGTCTTCGTCGGCCTGAAACCCTTCGAAGAACGCAAGAGCAAGGAACTCTCGGGCACCGCCATCGCCATGTCGCTGAACAAGAAATTCGGCGGCATCAAGGAAGCCTTCACGGCCGTGTTCCCACCGCCGCCGGTGATGGGTCTGGGTACGCTGGGCGGCTTCAAGATGCAGATCGAAGATCACGGCGCGGTCGGTTACGCCGAATTGGACGCCGCGGCGCAAGCCTTCATGAAGGCCGCCGCCAAGGAACCGGCACTGGGTCCGATGTTCTCGAGCTACCAGATCAACGTGCCGCAGCTGGACGTCGACCTCGACCGCGTGAAAGCCAAGCAGCTCGGCATTCCCGTGACCGACGTGTTCAACACCATGCAGATCTACCTGGGTTCGCTGTACGTCAACGACTTCAACCGTTTCGGCCGCGTGTATCAGGTGCGTGCCCAGGCTGATGCGCCGTTCCGCGCCAAGGCCGACGACATCGGCCAGCTCAAGACCCGCAATGCGGCAGGCGACATGGTACCGTTGTCTTCGGTGGTCAAGGTCAAGCAGACCTTCGGTCCTGAAATGGTGGTGCGCTACAACGGCTTCACCGCTGCCGACATCAACGGCGGCCCGGCTCCCGGCTACTCGTCGGATCAGGCCGAGAAAGCGGCTGAACGCGTTGCCAAAGCGACCCTGCCGCGCGGCGTGCGCTTCGAATGGACCGACCTGACCTATCAGAAGATCCTCGCAGGCAATGCCGGCGTGTGGGTGTTCCCGATCAGCGTGCTGCTGGTGTTCCTGGTGCTGGCGGCGCTGTATGAAAGCCTGACCCTGCCGCTGGCCGTGATCCTGATCGTGCCGATGAGCATCCTGGCGGCGCTGACCGGTGTCTGGCTGACCAAGGGCGACAACAACATCTTCACCCAGATCGGTCTGATGGTGCTGGTGGGTCTGTCGGCGAAGAACGCGATCCTGATCGTGGAATTCGCCCGCGAACTGGAACTGCAAGGCAGCACCGTGATCCGCGCCGCGATCGACGCCAGCCGTCTGCGCCTGCGTCCTATCCTGATGACCTCGATCGCTTTCATCATGGGCGTGGTGCCGCTGGTGACCTCATCGGGCGCCGGTTCGGAAATGCGCCATGCGATGGGCATCGCGGTGTTCTTCGGCATGCTGGGCGTGACGCTGTTCGGTCTGTTCCTGACGCCGGTGTTCTATGTGCTGCTGCGTAGCGTCAGCGGCGGCAAGAAACTGCAGACCGCACACAAGCATGAAGCGCCGATGACTGCCGGTACGCATGTCCCTGCTGCCGATTCGCACGATGGTCGTTAATCGCGGCCAATGAGCAAAGGAAAAATAACATGAACGCACTATCAATCGACAACTTCGGCGGCCTGGGCGGCAAGCTGCTCAAGCCCGTCCAAGGTCTCAGAGTAAGTTCGGTCCTGCTGGCGGCCATGCTGGCGCTGGCAGGCTGCTCGGTGGCGCCGACCTACGAACGCCCCGCCGTGAACACCTCGGTCGCCTACAAGGAAGCCGCTGACGCAAAAGCGGCTTCCGACTGGAAGACCGCGCAACCGGCCGAAGACATGGCCCGCGGCGAATGGTGGAAGATCTTCAACGATGAAGGCCTCAACGCCCTGGAAATCCAGGCGCTGGAAGCCAATCAGAACCTGAAGGCCGCCGCCGCCCGCCTGAGCCAGTCGCGCGCCCTGCGCCAGGATGCACGCTCCGGCCTGTTCCCGCAAATCGACGCCGGCTTCGGCGCGACCCGTCAACGTCAGTCGCCGGCCTCGCAAGGCCTGGCGCCGGACGCCAACACCACGCCGACCACCCTCTGGCGTGCACAGTTGGGCGTGTCGTATGAAGCCGACCTGTTCGGTCGCGTCGCCTCCACCGTCGATGCGGCAACTGCCGATGCGCAACGCAGCGAAGCGCTGTTCCACTCGGTGCGCCTGGCGCTGCAAGCCGACGTCGCCCAGCAATATTTCCTGCTGCGCGAACTGGATGCCGAGCAAGAGCTGTACAGCGGCACCGTCGAACTGCGCGCCCAATCGCTGAAGCTGGTCCAACGCCGCTTCGACGAAGGCGACACCAGCGAAGTCGACGTCGCCCGCGCCAAGTCCGAGCTGGCTTCCGCCCAATCGGAATCCTTCGGCATCGCCCGTCAGCGCGCCAATGCGGAACACGCACTGGCGATCCTGCTGGGCAAGACGCCGGCCGAGTTCAACTTCGCGCCGCAGCCGCTGCAACGCTTGTCGATCACGATCCCGGCCGGCCTGCCGTCCGACCTGCTGGAACGCCGTCCCGACATCGCTGCCGCGGAACGCGCCATGGCAGCCGCCAACGCCCGCGTCGGCGTGGCCCGCTCGGCCTGGTTCCCGCGTCTGGATCTGACCGGCGGTCTCGGTTATGAATCGGCCAAGCTGGGCGACCTGTTCAACTGGTCGAGCCGCACCTTCCTGCTGGGACCGTTGGTCGGTACGGCGCTGACCTTGCCGATCTTCGACGGCGGCCGTCGTGACGCCGGCGTCAATCGCGCCCGCGCCGCGTATGAGGAAGACGTCGCCAACTATCGCCAGACCGTGCTGACGGCCTTCCGCGAAGTGGAAGACAACCTCGCCAGCCTGCGCATCCTGGGCGACCAGACCAAGGCGCAGGATGACGCGGTGTCTGCATCGAACCGCGCCGCCAAGCTGTCGCAATTGCAGTACCGCGAAGGTTCGGTCAGCTATTTCAACGTGATCGACGCCGACCGCACCGTGCTGCAACAGCAACGCGCCGCGGTCCAGCTCGACGGCGAACGCGCTCGCTCCACCGTCAACCTGATCCGCGCACTCGGCGGCGGCTGGCATGGTCCGTTGTCCGCGACGGAAACGCAGGCAAAGAACGACGCTGCCGGCAACAAGATGTAAGAGCGTGTCCGCGGCGATCGATGCCGCGGACCGCTATGAGGTGTTTCGTCCCCTTGCCGACCGGTGCGGTAGCCCATGCCGGGCTGGTCGGTTTTTTTATTCCCTGCGGTTGCTTTGCATTGTCTTTATCATGACAAAAGAGAAGCAGCCGTTGTTGTCCTTTGTTGTCCAAAACAAGCAAGACGCTATCGCAGTCTTGCCCACTCTATCTCCAGGAGTCACTATGTCGCTCACCCTGTACCAGGCTTCCGTCCCCGTCTTCATCCGCGCGCTGAACATCCTGTCGACCTTGCTCAACAAGGCCGTCGCCCATGCCGAAGAACACCGGCTCGATCCGGAGATCCTCCTGAACGCGCGTCTGTACGACGACATGTATTCGCTGATCGGGCAGATCCAGCGCGCCAGCGACGCCGCCAAACTCGGCACCTCGCGCCTGACGGCGATCCAGCCGCCCAGCTTTGCCGATGAAGAAACCAGCTTCCCGCAATTGCAGGAACGCATCGCCAAGACGATTGCCTTCCTCGACACCGTGAAGCCGGAACAATTCGACGGCAGCGAAGAACGCGAGATCGTCATCAAGCTGCGCGGCCAGGAAACCAAGTTCAACGGCCAGACCTATCTGCTCACCTTCGTGCTGCCGAACTTCCTGTTCCACGTCACCACGGCTTACGGCATCCTGCGTCACAAGGGTGTGGTCATCGGCAAGATGGATTACCTCGGTTTCTAGTCGCATCGCTAAAACCAGGCTAACCGAGAGCCGGCGCATGCCGGCTTTTTTGCGTCCGCCGTATCTTCGGCATAGCTTGCCGACAGTCCGGAACTGCACGCTGTTGCTGGCATTGCTGGCATCACTGTGGTTGCATAACGACGAGGTTGTATTTCATTTTCGAGCGTGTTACGATCCGCCCCGTTACAAACTTCGGAGTTCCTCCTGTGGATAGTTCTTGTAGTCGATCATTGATCGGCCAACCACGGACAAGGTAATCGCGCATCGTCTTCCGCCGCTACCTTGCCTGTCTGGCAGGTAGCAGCATCAGGCGGCCGGTTCACGGCCGGCCTGCTCTACTTCCCTTCTTTATGTTGATTCTTGCGTACGGTCGCCTCCTTGCAGCGGCGCCGTTTGCGTGCCGCGCCGACGTGCGCCGCAAGATCCTTGCTGCCCGCTTGCGCCTGACATTCAGGACGCCGGTGGTCATTATTTATTGTCACCTTCAGGAGAAAAACATGGACCCCGATCCAGAGCCCGAGCCTGTCAGGCTCGCCACCAGCATTCGTATTGATTTCATTTTCAACACCGTATTCCGGCCCGGCGCCGGAGGCATGTCTTCGTCTCTGCATTGAGACAGCGACTCCTCCGGCGCAGTGGCCGGTCAGGAGATTCCCATGTTTCAAGTCTTCGTTTTCCTCCGCCCTTGCACGCTGCAAGCACAGCAATTTCTCGCCGCACGCCGTCTGCGCAACCGTCAAGTCAGACTCCTCGTCGCCGCCATGTTCTGCGCCGCGGCCTCTAGTTCCGTGCATGCGGGCCGCCCGATGGCGACCGACGATGCCGCCGTGCTCGACGAGGGAGCGTGTCAACTTGAGGCCTGGACCGAACATTCGCCCGGCCTCAACACGACGTGGCTCAATCCGAGCTGCAATCCCTTCGGCGCCACCGAGTTCGCACTCGGTGCGGCGCGCCAGCAAGACCGCAAGGACAGCGCCAACAACAGTGCACTCGTCAGTTGGCAAATCAAGCATCTGCTGCGCGCCTACGATGAACAACGCGCCGGCTTCGCCGTGGCCACTGGCGGACAACATACCCGCCTCAGCGGCGACAACGAAATCTTCATCAAGGGAATTGCGACCCTGCCGCTGAGGGGCGAGAGCTTGCTGGCGCACATCAATGCCGGCGGTATTCGGCAACGCGATCGGCAAGGTGGCAACTATCGCGGCACCTGGGGTGTCGCGCTGGACGGTGAAGCATGGAACGCAACACGCGCTTCGCTGGAGACTTTCGGTATGACGGGAAGCGGCAGCGCCGCCAGAACAAACTGGCAAGCCGGCCTGCGCCGTGAACTGATTCCGGGCCGCCTGCAACTCGATGCGAGCATCGGCAGTCCTTTCGGACATTGGTCCGACAGCCGCATCGTGACGGTGGGCCTGGTATTTGTGACGCCGGCTTTCATGCGCTGATGCATGGAAGCGGCGGGGCAGCAGAACAGCGAAATCAAAAGCCTATGACGCGCAGGGATATCCGATGATGGTTTTCATCTAAAATCGGAGTCTTTCACTCTTGTCAGCTTAGCCTGCAACGCCACCCATACGGCAGCCTCCCTGTATCCATTCCGGTCCTTCAAGCGGCCGGAACCACAACCGGAGAGAACCATGCCCTATAGCCTGCCTGCCCTGCCCTACCCCTACGACGCACTGGAACCGCACATCGACGCGCAAACGATGGAAATCCATCACACCAGGCATCATCAGACCTACATCAACAACCTCAACGCTGCCGTCGACGGCACCGCGTGGGAAAAGCTGAGCGTCGAAGAACTGGTGGCGCGCGTCAAGGAAGTGCCGGACAACCTCAAGGCGGCCGTCATCAACCAGGGCGGCGGCCACGCGAATCACTCGCTGTTCTGGCTGGTCATGTCGCCCGACGGCGGCGGCAAACCCGACGGCAAACTGGCCGCAGCCATCGATGCCGAACTCGGCGGTTTCGAGGCCTTCAAGGAAACCTTCACCAAAGCAGCGATCTCGCGCTTCGGCAGCGGCTGGGCCTGGCTCAGCGTGACGCCGCAACAGAAACTGGCGGTGGAAAGCAGCGGCAACCAGGACAGCCCGCTGATGAACGGCAACACGCCCATCCTCGGCCTCGACGTGTGGGAACACGCCTACTACCTGCGCTATCAGAACCGCCGACCGGAATACATCGGCGCCTTCTACAACGTAGTGAACTGGCAGGAAGTCGCACGGCGTTACCAAGCCGCCCTGCAATGACGACGGCAGGCAACAAGAAGGTCCGCATGAACATCCAGAGTCAGGATGTCACGCTGCTGGAACGCGAACAGCGCGCGCTGGTGTCGCATCTGGCGCGCGTGCAAACACGCTGCAGCGCCTTGATCCAGGAACAGGCCGCCGAAATTGCGGCGCTCCGGGCGCAAGCCATGCGCCTGCGCGCCGCCCTCATCGCGCGCGATACCGCGCTGGCCTGGGCTTATGAAGACCGTGCCGCGCTGGAGGCGGCCATCCCCGACCTGCCGCAACGCTCCACGCTGGCGCGACGCGTGAAGGAGTTGAGCAAGCGTTTGCAGGAATTGATGCGGGAAAAATTGCGGCCGACCATCTCTCAACCGGCTAGTGTCAACATGCCTTCAGAGAATGCCGTCACAGAAGGAAAAGCGCCGGTCGAACCGGAAGAAATCTCCGAACTGGAAGCCAGCATCGTCGCCGCCGACCTGGTGATCTGCCAGACCGGCTGCCTGAGCCACGGCGCTTACTGGCGCGTGCAGGATCACTGCAAGCGCACCGGCAAGACCTGCATGCTGGCGGCGCAACCTGCCAGCGTGCGCATCGTGCGCATTCACCAGAACAACGATGGTGCGCGCAGCGCCAGCCTTGAAGAGCAGACGCCGGAATAACGCTCGCAAGGATCAGCGCGCTGTGCCCGCCATCTCCGGCTGGCTGACATCCATGCCCGCCCGTTGCAGCAACTGCTGATTGCGCCTGGACAGATGCACTATCTGCAATTGTTTTCCGGCCTTGCCGTACCGTTCCGACAAAGCCTCCAGCGCGGCAATCGCCGAATGGTCGGCAAGATGCAGATGACGGCAGTCGAGCAGCACACGCTGAGGGTCGCGCTGCGGGTCGAACATCTCCAGGAAATGCGTGGTCGAAGCAAAGAACAGGGTGCCGTGCAACTGGTAAGTCTTTTCACCGGCGTCCGCCTGCACGATCTCGGCGCGAATCTCACGCGCGTGCTGCCACGCGAAATTGAGCGCCGCGATGATGATGCCGCACAGCACGGCAATCGCCAGATCGGTAAAGACGGTGATGACCGTCACGGCAACGATGACCAATGCATCCTGGCGCGGCACCTTGCCCAGCACGCGCAGCGAACCCCACGCGAAAGTCTGCTGCGCCACCACGAACATCACGCCCACCAGCGCCGCCAGCGGGATGCGCTCGATCCACGGCGACAGGAACAGGATGAACAGCAGGATCATCACGCCGCTGACCACGCCGGACAGGCGTGAACGCCCGCCCGAACCCAGGTTGATCATGGTCTGGCCGATCATGGCGCAGCCACCCATGCCGCCGAACAGGCCGGACAAGACATTGGCCGCGCCCAGCGCCAGACATTCACGGTTGGCCTGGCCGCGCGTCTCGGTGATGTCGTCGGTGAGGTTGAAGGTCAGCAAAGTCTCCAGCAAGCCGACGATGGCCATCAGCACCGCGTAGGGCGCGATGATGCGCAGCGTTTCCATCGTGAGCGGCACTTCAGGGAAATGGAAGATCGGCAAATCGCCCGCGATATGCGCCATGTCGCCCAGCGTGCGCGTGGGCAGATGCAGCAGCTGGCTCAGCACGCCGATGCCGACGATGGCCGCCAGCGCCGGCGGGATCGCTTTGGTCACGCGCGGCAGCAGGTAGACGATCAGCATGGTGACGATCACCAGCCCCGCCATGACCAGCAGCGGCGCACCCTGCAGCCAGTGCACGCCGTCCGGCGTGACTTGTTTGAAATGTTCCAGCTGCGCCATGGCGATGACGATCGCCAGGCCGTTGACGAAGCCCAGCATCACCGGATGCGGCACCATGCGCACCAGCTTGCCCAGCCGCAGGGCGCCGAACAGCAACATCAGCACGCCGCCCAGCACCACCGTGGCGAGGAAATATTGCGCGCCGTGCTGCACCACCAGCGCCACGATCACCACCGCCATCGATCCGGCCGCTCCGGAAATCATGCCGGGACGGCCGCCGAACAGCGCGGTCACGGTGCAAATGATGAAGGCGCCATACAAGCCCATCAGCGGGTTGAGCTGCGCCACCAGCGCGAAGGCAATGCACTCGGGCACCAACGCAAAGGACGAGGTCAGGCCGGCCAGGACATTGGCTTTGGCGTTCGAAAACCATTCATCCCGAAGAGAATGCTTGTTCATTGGTCGTTATCCGTAATCTGATGCCGGCGGACGTTCTGACAGAATCAGACGCATGCACTGCACACCAGCCATAGGCAAAACAGCGATGACGACCTGCAGGAAAGACGTTGCGCCAGGAACAAGCAGCGGCGGACAGCGTTTCGGAGAAATGGAGATGTCAGATTGTTGCGTAGCGGGCAATGCGTCAGCCGGACCGGCGCCAGCAAGGCGCGGCGCCGATCCGGCATTTTACCGCATCCGGTGCAATACCCGGTACGACGGCCCGGTTCAGGCCAGCCGGGGGGCGGCGTAACGCGGCAATGCCGAGGCCTGCCTGGCTCCATGGTCGAGCGAAAACACGCTCACCAGTTGCGCCAGCGCCGCAGCCTGGGTCTGCATGGATGACGCCGCCGCCGCGGCCTGCTCCACCAGCGCGGCATTCTGTTGGGTCATTTCGTCCATTTGGCTGATGGCGTCATTGACCTGCTCGATGCCGGACGATTGCTCGCGGCTGGCGAGGCTGATTTCGCCGACGATGTCGGCTACCTTCCTGACGCTGTCGACCACGCGTTCCATGGTCGCGCCGGCCTGCTCCACCAGCATGCTGCCGTCGCCGACTTTCTGCACGGAATCGCCGATGAGCAGCTTGATCTCTTTGGCGGCGCTGGCGCTGCGTTGCGCCAGGCTGCGCACTTCGCTGGCGACCACCGCGAAGCCGCGTCCCTGCTCGCCGGCGCGGGCGGCTTCGACGGCGGCGTTCAAGGCCAGGATATTGGTCTGGAAGGCAATGCCGTCGATCACGCTGATGATGTCGACGATCTTGCGCGACGAGCCGTTGATGGCGGTCATCGTCGCCACCACGCGGCCGACCACCTCGCCGCCCTCGACGGCGATGCCGGACGCCGCCGACGCCAGACGGCTGGCGGCATCGGCGTTGTCCGCATTCCGGCGCACGGTGGAAATCAGTTCTTCCATCGCCGACGCGGTTTCTTCGAGCGCACTCGCCTGCTGCTCGGTGCGCGCCGACAGATCGTGGTTGCCGGTGCTGATCTCGGCGGAGGCGATGGCGATCGTATCGGTGCCGGTGCGGACGTTGCTGACGATATTGCGCAAGCTGCCGTTCATGTCGTTCAGCGAAGACAACAGTTGGCCCACTTCATCGCCGCCCTTGCCTTCGGCGCCACTGATCTGCGTGGTCAGGTCGCCGTCGGCAACGCGACGCGAGATCCCCAGCGCGATATTGATCGGACGCGTGATGCCCACCGTGAGATACCAGGCGCAGAAGCAGCCCAGCAGCAACGCCATTCCTTCGAGGATCAACAGCAGGCGACGGCTGCCGGCGGCGATGTCGTCGATCTGCTGCGTGGTCTTGTCGATGTCGCGCTGCTCCAGCTCCAGCAGCTTGAGCATGGATTCCTGATAGCTCTTCGCCAGCGGCACGAACTCCTGGTCCAGCAGGCGATTGCCTTCCTCGATATTGCCGGCCGACTTCAGATCGAGGATGCGATAGTGCGACGCGAGATAGACCTTGCGGCGTTCGCCGATGTTCCGGAACAAGGCCTTCTCCTCCTCGCTGCTCAACAACTCGCCGATTTCCTTTTGCAGGCGCGTGGAGTTGTTGGTCGAGGCCTTGGCTTCGTCGATGAAGTAGGTCTTGAGCGTGGTATCGGCGCTACGCGAAATCGCGATGGTGCGCACGATCCCTGCGCGCAGGCTGCCGTACCAGCTGGAAATCAGGCGCTCCTTGCGCGCCGACTGCTCGACCATCGCGCGCGTGACGTCCGACACCACCTGCAGGCGCCAGATGCCGATCGCGGCGATGACGATGGACAGCAGCATGATCACGGCAAACCCCAATGCCAGCCGTTTGCCGATTTTCATTTTCCCCATGACGCGCTTACTCCCCTGAACTTGTTGTGCCGCCCGCAGCCCTTGAGCTAACGCGCGACGATATGCCCCAACCGCACCACGGTCACGCCGGGTCCGAGATGGCGCAGCGACGGCATGACGATGACGCAGTTGTCGTAGGGTGTGACGAATTCGCGCTCGCCTTCGCGCGCGATGACGGTGCCGGCCCTGGCGATGATTTCCATGCCGCGATAGTCTTCGGCGAATTCAAAATCGTAAGATGTCGCCACCACCGGCTCGGTCACGCGGATGAAGCGCTGCTGCGCCTGCGCCGGCTCGGCCGCCAGCATGAAGGCGCGCAAATCGGTCGCCGCCATCACGCCGGTGGCGATCAGGAAACGGCAGGCCGAATCCATCGCCACTTCCTTGCTGCGCGCGGAGAAATGCTGGCCGGTCTCGATCAGCAAGGCATTCTTGGCGCTGGCCGGATCGCCGAAGCCGGCATAGTCGCGCATGCGCTTGCCGTTGGGATGGCCGGCGTCGATGATCACATGCTCGGGCGCGCCGACTTCGGCGGCGAAGCGGATGCCTTTTTCCAGCGGACCGCTGACGATCAGCGGCGGCGCTTCTTCATGCATGGAATGCAGGTCCAGCATGTAATCGACCGTGTCGATGATGGGACGCAACTGGCGCGCGCGGCGCAATTCCACACTATTCTCGGCGCCGTCGAGACGCGACGACGACCAGACCCGGTTCATGTCTTCGTCGACGTAGCGCGTCGCATCCGGATCGCGCGCGTCGAAGCGGCGATAGGCTTCGACGTTGGCAAAGCCCAGCGTGATGCGCCCCTTGAGCGGCTGCAGACCGGCCTGCAGCAGGCGGTCGACGGTGATCGCGCCGCTGACTTCGTTGCCGTGCATCAGCGCCAGGATCATCACGTGCGGACCGGCGATGCCGCTGTCGATGCTGTGCACGTAATCGACGCCGGTATTGCCGTGTTGCCATTTGTCGATGGCAGGGAATGCCACCTCGAGCGGATAGTGTTTCAGTTGTGCGCGTACTTGTTCCAGGGTTTTCATGCAAAAGACTCCAGCTAAAATTATCGACCCATCCGGCGTCCCAGCGTGATCACGGCCACCAGGCTGATCAACGCGGTCGCCATGACGTAAAAACTCGGCGCCATCTTGTTCGCGGTTGCCGCGATCATCCACGTCACGATCAGCGGCGAGAAGCCGCCGAACAAGGTCACCGAGAAGTTATAGCTCAGAGCAAGACCCGTGCCGCGTGTCTCGGTCGGGAAGATATCCGACAGCATGGCCGGGATCGGTCCAAGGCAAGCCGCGATCAGTACGCCCACGATGCCCTGCACCGCGATCAGCGTGGTCACGGTCGGCCAGGTGTTGAGCAGCATGAACAGCGGATACGAGGTCAGGCCGATGGACAGCATCGCGATCGTCAGCACGCGGAAGCGGCCGTAGCGATCCGACAAGGTGCCGAACACCGGCGCGGTCAGCATCAGCACCAGCCCGGTAATCAGCGCACCGATGAAGGACGATGTGGCGGGGATATGCAGTTGCTTGAGCGCATAGGTCGGCATGTACAGCTTGTGCACGTAGTTGAAGGCGGTGGCGCCCGCCACCACGCCGATGGCGAGCAGCAGCTTGACGCGATCGCGCACCAGCACGAGCATCAGCGGCGATTTCTCCGCCTTGGCGACAGCCGCGTCGGCGGCGATTTTCTTGAACTCGGGCGTCTCGTCGATCTGGCTGCGGATGTAAAGACCGACCGGCCCCACCAGCAAACCGAAGCAGAACGCCACGCGCCAGCCCCAGTTGTTGAGTTGCACATCCGTCAGGTTGTAGCTCAGCAAGGCGCTGACGCCGGCCGCCAGTACGGTGGCCAGCCCCTGCGTCGACAATTGCCAGCTGGCGAAAAAACCGCGCCGCCTGGCGTCGGCATGCTCGACCATGAAGGCCGTCGCCGCGCCGAATTCGCCGCCGGTGGAAAAGCCCTGCAACAGGCGCGCCACGATGATGATCAGCGGCGAAGCGATGCCGATCTGCGCATAGGTCGGCGCAAACGCAATCATCGCCGTGCCGACCATCATGATCAGGATCGACGCCGTGAGCGAAGCCTTGCGGCCGGCCCGGTCGGCGTAGGAGCCGAGCACGATGGCGCCGAGGGGACGGATCACGAAGGAGATGCCGAAGGTGCCGACGCTCAGCAGCAGCGAGGTCGTTTCATCCTGGGCCGGGAAGAACAGCTTGCCGATCACCACGGCGAAATAGCCGTAGATCAGCAGGTCGTAGAACTCCAGCGCGTTGCCGATGCTGGCGGCGCAGATTTCTTTCCAGGGATTCTTGCGTTTGGCTGCCTGCGGTGCGGCGGCATACGGGGACGATGATTCGAATTCGGCTGACATGCGATGACTCCCATTCTCTCTCTATGCGGCGCATTGCTGATGCGATGGCAGTCATGTCTGCGCCGCTTATTCTATGTGACTCGCACGCCATGGCGCGCCTGACGCGATGTTCGAAAATAGTGCATGTTGTACTCTATTGCACTCTTTTTGCGAGCATCTTTCCAGACGTACCGGAAGACGTTTCGAGAACTTCGAGGGAGTATAGTGAGCGCGATTTTTTGCTTATTGCCGTTTCGGCACAGGCTTGTGCTTTTTGCCGCAGAAGGCGCCGGCGGCGCGATGCAGGATGCGGCCTGTCAGGGCTTGTCGGTGGCGTCCGACGCCACGCCGTCCCAGATCGCATTGACCAGTGCGTTGTCGTTGCCGCGCACGCGATACAGCGAGATGTCGAAACTGACGCGCATCTCCGGCTCGCCGATGACCAGCAGGCGGCGCTCGTTGATGTCTTCCTGCACCAGCCGCTGCGGCAACCAGGCCACGCCGACGCCCCGGCGCGCCATCTCGTGGATGGATTCGTAGGAGTCGGCCTCATACACCATGCGCAGGGAAACCTTCCTGGGCAAGCCGGCCAGATGCTTGGCCAGCACGCCGCGCAAGGTCAGCGATTGCGAGAAGCCCAGCCACGGCGTCGGCGTTACTGCGCTGGCGGGCGCCAGCTTGAAGCGCGGCCGTCCCCTGGCGTCGGCGGCCACCACCGGCAACAGGATTTCGCGCGCCAGCGTCAGCGACTCATAGCGCATCGGATCGATCAGCAGCCGCGTGGTCGGACTCGAATAGATCACCAGCAGGTCGGCATCGCCCGCGCCCAGCCGCAGGATCACTTCCTGCGCGCCGCCGGTACTGACCGAAACGGGAAAAGGACCGAAGCGCTGGTTGATGCTCTCATACCAGTCTGGGAAAAACGTCCGCGCCAAGGTGCGGCCGGTGGCCACGCGCAAGGTCTGCTCGACCGGGCTGGAGCCGTCCTGCAACTGCGCCCGCGCCGCATACAGCACATCCGTCGAATGCGTCGCCGCGTCGAGAAACAACTGCCCCGCCGCCGTCAGCGACACCGGATGCGAACGCACCACCAGCTCCGCGCCGACCCATTGCTCCAGCGCCTTGATGCGACGGCCGAACGCCGGATGCGTGACGAAACGATTCTCCGCGGCACGCGAAAAACTGCGCGTGCGCGCCAGTTCGATGAAGTCTTCCAGCCAGATCAGATGCACGTTGACGTCCTTGTTTTGTCCCGTTCCGTCGCAATTACACCATATCGGCCCGGCACGAACGAAAGAATATGTCGCGCCTGCGCTGCGCCGCTCAATGTGGTCAATGCCGCGAATACAACGCCCGCAAGGTGTGCTTGCGCATTACCTCCGGCTGCATGTCGATCGCCTTGAGATAGGCGATCACCATCGCGCAGGTCGCGCCGGGGGATGCTGCGCGCTGCTGCGGCGATGCCAGAAGTTGCTGCTGCGCCGGCGTCAGCGACGCCAGCAAAGTGTGCACGGCCTGTTGCGTCTCGTCCTTGCTGAAGGTTTTCCGGTTGTCGAGACTGCTGTCGCGGATCATGGCGGCGGTGAAGCGCGCTTCGCGATCGGTGAATTCCCGCGGCAGCGAGACTCTCGCAGGCGCCGTCTGTGCGCCGGGGAACAAGGTGGCGGCGCAGGCTTCACTGTTTTGCAGGCGCAGGGCTTCGGCACGCTCGAGCAGCAGGTGCTGGAAATCCATCAGCGATTGGTCCGATGCGATCGGCAACAGCCGGTCGGTCATCCGGTTCAGCTGCGTCCGCGCGGCCGCGACAATCTCGCTGTCCGGCCGCTTGTCTTGCGCCTTCTTCCAGGCGTCGTCGACGATGCGTTGGAAATCGTCCGGATACTTCACCGACAGGACGTCGAACACTTCCGACCTTTTGAATTCATCCTCCAGCTTTTCGCGCGTGGAAGCGACCGTGGCCAGCGTCGCGGTCTCGCCGCCCAGGCTGGTGCGGGTCAGCACGCCGGCCAGCAGCAACTCGTCATGGCCGGGATACCAGACGCTGTTGTGGCTGGTGCCGACGATGCGGTTGATGAAAGCAGGCGCCAGGCCGGCCTCGCCGTAGGTCTCGCGCGCCAGCTTCTCGTCGGAAGACTGGGCGAACTTTTCGTCGAGGCCGCCCAGGGAATGGAAGGCATGGAAACCGATGCGCGCGGCAGGATCGGCCGCCCGGCTCTTGCCCGCCAGGAAGGCAATGGTGCAGGCCGAGGCGCAATCCTGTTCGACATAGGTGTCGAGACCGCGCGCGGCGATGATCTTCGCCAGCCGGCGGCCTTGCGTCACCCAGCCGCCGCTGGAATACAGCACCACCGTGCGCACCGAAGGCGCGGCGTCGAGCGCTTTGACGAAACGTTCGGCGGTGTCGTCGTTGATGCCGCCCTTGAGCAGGATGGAACGGCCGTCGGCGCGCACCTCGAAGACCGTCTCCGGTCCCAGCTGCGCGCCGAACGCCGTGCGCGTGTATTCGCCCAGCACGCCATGGATCCTGACCGCGTTGCCGATGGTGCCGATCAGTCCGAACACCAGCATCGCCCTGGCGACATTCGCCCATGCACGCTTGCCGCCGCGCTGCACGTGCCTGCCCGCGGACATCCAGGCGCCCCACGCGCCCCAGATCCAGGCCAGCCAGCCCAACATCAGCACGAGCAAAGTCGCGGCGGCGCCGTAACGCGCCGGCCGCTCGGCAAAAACAGGACTCAGCGCAATCCCCAGCGCTCTCGGCAGCAACCCCGCAAACACCACCATGTGCAGCCAGTAGGAGCGTCCCAGCGAATAGTCGCCGCGCAAGTGCCGGCGGAAGAACGACGCAGCCGGCCCCTGCCGTGCGGACCTTGTTTGCCGCACCGTCGGGAGTGCTTCCGTTTCGCTGTCCGTCGATGCACTCATCAGGCGGATTCCCTTCTCTCTTTCTTGTTGGCGAGGTATCCGGCGCAGATAAGCAGTTTCACGGCGAGCGCACCATTAAGTGCTGATCGACATGAACGCGGCGCGCTCGCTGAAGCTCTACCCGCCGATGAAACTGCTGCAGTTCGCCGAGATCGCCGAGATCGCCGAGTAACGAAGCTAGGGCACGAAGCCGGGGATCTTGCTGTGATCGACTTCGTCGATCTGGTTGGCCGGCATGAACTTCTCGGCGTATTTCCGATAGACCTTGCTGCGCACGAACACGTCGAACAGATCCGGATCGATGTGGTCGCGCAGGCGGAAACCGCCGAGGATTTCCAGCGCTTCGCTGAGCGTGTTGCCCTTCTTGTAGGGACGATCGGCGGCGGTAAGCGCTTCGAAGATGTCGGCGATCGCCATTATGCGCGCCGGCAGCGACATCTGCTCGCGCGTGAGTCCCTTCGGATACCCCTTGCCGTCCATGCGTTCGTGGTGGCCGCCGGCGTATTCGGTGACGTTGCGCAATTGCTTCGGCCACGGCAGCGACTCCAGCATCTTGATGGTGACGACGATGTGGTTGTTGATGATCTGGCGCTCGGCGTCGTTGAGCGTGCCCATGCGGATGCGCAGATTGGTGATTTCGTCTTCGGTCAGCGCGGAGATGACTTCGCCCTCCGGACCGCGCCACTGGCGCGCGGCGATGGCGGTGACGTGATCCTGGTCTTCCGGCTTCATGCCTTCGCTGCCGATGTTGGCCTTGCGCAGGAAATTGCGGTCGGCGTCGAGCGCGGCGCATTGTTCCTGCAGCTCGCGGTCCAGCGCTTCGTTTTGCGCGGCGTCGAGGGCGGCGCCCAGCGCCAGCTTTTTCCTGAGGACGGCGATTTCGGCATCGCGCTTGAGCACTTCGAAACGCGTGTCGATCAGGCCGATGCGGTCGTAGATGGTTTGCAGCTTGGTCGATTTTTCGACCACGTGGTCGGGCGTGGTGATCTTGCCGCAGTCGTGCAGCAGGCCGGCCACCCACAGCTCGCGGCGGTCGCGCTCGGACATCCTGAATTCGGCCACCGGACCTTCGGTGGTTTCATGCGCGGCCTCGGCCAGCATCATCGCCAGCTCGGGCACGTGCTCGCAGTGGCGACCGGTGTGCGGCGACTTTTCATCGATGCCCATGTTGATGAGCTTGATGAAATGTTCGAACAGGTTTTCGAGGCGGTAGATCAGTTGCTGGTTGGTGATGGCGATGGCCGCCTGCGACGCCAGCGCTTCGATGAAATACTGGTCGGTCTGCGAAAACGGGTGCGGCTTGCCGGTGTCCGGATCGATGGCGTTGACCAGTTGCAGCACGCCGACCAGTTCGCCTTCGTGATCCTGCATCGGCACGGTCAGGAAGGACTGCGAGTGATAGTTGAACTTCTCGTCGAACATGCGCATGCCGGAGAAGTTGAATTCCTTGGCCTGGTAGACGTCGGGAATGTTGACCGACTTGCGCGTGTTGGCGGCATAGGCGGCCACGGCGCCGAGGTTCTTGGTGCCGTCGGGATTGGTCAGCTGGATGTTGGGGATGCTGATCTTCTGCGCGCTGCTGCCGCCCTGGTGCATGCCCAGCGTATCGTTGATCGAGATGTAAAACGCCAGGCTGTCTTCATCCTCCACCGTGCGATACAGCGTGCCGCCGTCGGCCAGGGTGATGCTGCGCGCGGTTTGCAGGATGCGTTCGAGCAACAGCGGGATGTTGCGGTTGCTGCTGAGCGCCACGCTGAGTTCGGTCAGTTTTTCGAGGCGGTGGGCGATATCGAGATGCTGGTTTTTCATGTTGTTCGTCGGCTCAATGGAGATAGCTGGCCTGCATCGCATTCTCTGATGCAGTGAAAACGTTTGCTTGCTGTGGTTCTGGAAAGATACGCTTCAATACTGACAATAAAATGTCAAGCAGAGCGCCTTTTTCCTGCCTGTTATCGTCACGAGACAACCGCGCTTGAACGGCGTCGGCCTGGCCTGTTGTTTCGTCGCGTTTCCCGCATGCGCGCCGCGCTTTTTATTGATTTAGACCAGCGGATAACTTACCATCGAAACCTGTTGCATAGATTGCCACATTCAGCTTCCACACAGCAATCTTTCACGACAAAAAGAAGAGTTGGCACACAGGGGGACCGCGGAAGATTTCCGTACGAACACATCTGTTCCGGTCGCAACAATCATCATCTCAATCAAATCCAAACGATGCGCGTAGAAATTCTCGGATGCAGCGGCGGCATAGGCGGCAACACGCTGCGCACGACATCCCTGCTGGTCGACAGCGACATCCTGATCGACGCCGGCACCGGCGTGAACGATCTGCCCCTGCAAGCGCTGGCCGCCATCGACCACGTATTCATCACGCATTCGCACCTGGACCACGTCGCCTGCCTGCCGTTCATCCTCGACAGCGTCGGCGACCAGCGCAACACGCCGCTGACCATGCACGCCACACAGGCCACGCAAGACATTATCCGCAAGCACATCTTCAACTGGCAGATCTGGCCCGACTTCAGCGAAATCCCCTCGCCGGAAAATCCCTTCCTGCGCTTCAACACCATCGAAGTCGGCAAGTCGCTGCTGATCGGCGAGCGCAGCATCACCGCGCTGCCGGCCAATCATACGGTGCCGGCGGTCGGTTACCACCTGGAAGATTTGAGCAGCAACGCCAGCCTGGTCTTCAGCGGCGACACCACCAGCTGCGACGCGCTGTGGGACAGCGTCAACGCCATCGACAACCTGCGCTACCTGATCGTCGAGGCGGCCTTCCCCGACAGCGAGCGCGAACTCGCCGTGCTGTCCAAGCATTTCTGCCCCAGCCTGCTGCTGGCCGACCTGGCCAAGCTCAGGAGCGATCCGGAAATCCTCGTCACGCACGCCAAACCCGGCCTGTTCCATCAGATCGAGAAGGAACTGCTGCAGGGTGCCGGCACGCGCAAGCTCGGCATGCTGCAGGCTGAGGCGGTGCTGCTCTTCTAAAACCAACACCGCTCTGCGGATGCGCCGACGCAGCTGCAACAACAGCCGGCACACCTCGCATCACGCATCACGCCCTATTGCACGACACAATCCACGCCCTTGCCGGCGGCGTTCTGCTGCGCGGCCGGTGGCGCGTTCCTGCTGATCGACAATGGAATTAACAAAGGAACGCCCTGGGTCGGCGGCACCACCACGGGCGGCGTGGTCCCATTGGCGACATAGCCGAACCAGCCGGATTGGAACACCTGCTGCCCGGCGGGGTTGGCGACCACGATCGCGCCTTGCGCCACGTCGACGTGCAAGCCGTTGGCCGGCGTGTTGCCGCTTGGCGTCGGCACGCCGCCGCAATCGTTCTGGCAGAACAGCGCGCCGAAATGGGTGCCCCGGATACCGATGGTCGCCGTCGGCGTGTCGAAACTGACGGCGTCGTGGTTGCGTTTGCCGACCAGCCCGGTGACGGCGCGCAAGCCGCCCTTGACCAGGCTCAGGGCGACGTTGTCCTGGGCCGGCTTCTCTGCGTCATAGAGGTAACTCTTGACCACCAGCTGCGAACCCGGACGCAAGACGATCTCGGCGTCGTCGAGAAACTTCACGCGGGTGTAGGTGTTGGATTCCGTGATCAGGGTATCGCCCTGCTGGATCTTCGACTGGATCGCCAGCACCGCGGTGCTGCCGTCCGCGCGCTTGACCGTCAGCACGCCGGACAGATGAGTGACGGTGCCGACCACCTGCGCGAACGCCAGGCCGCCCCAGCCCAACAACGCCAGCAGGCATGCCAGTTGCCAGGCGCGCAGCAATGCGGCGCGGGTGGAACCATATCTCGTTTGGATAGCTTGTTTCATTGAATGATGTCCTCGAGATATTATCAGCTGCAATACAACTTGGAGGCGGTTTTGGTCCCCGTCTTTTCAGACGTCGAACCCTTGCCCGAACCAGACGTATCGCTGCCCCCGAAGGTGCCCGGATCGCCGCCGGTGGTCATGGTTTCCGTTGCCGTGTTCGTGCTGCTCGTGCTGGACAAACTCGGAGGAACGACCGTGACGGTCGTGGACTGAGGCGACGTCGTGCTGGTAATGACGGTATTGGCCGCCGGCGCGATCGTTTGCGTAACGACAGGGGTCACCACCTGCGCAACCACTGCGGCAACCGGTATCTGGGTACCGCTGACATCGGTGATGCTCACGCCTGGCGCATAGGTGACGGTGCCGTTGACCACGTTAAACAGCGCTTGTCCCGGCGCCGAGGTTGAGATGTTGGCATTGACCGACATGCTGTTGCCGGCGAACAGGTTGATGTTGCCACCCGCCGAAGCCACGACACCGTTGATGATCAGATTGTCGGTAGCAGAACCGCTATTGCCGGCAGAGAGCAGAATATTGCCGGCCGCACTGACGCCGCCGCTGCCGATGGTCAGCGGGCTGTGCGTCGACAGCGATACCGTCGAATGCAAGGTGCTGTTCAACGCGCTGATACTACCGGTGGTCGCCATGGCGCCGGTGTTGTCGACCGTGACATTGCCGGCCGCATTGGTAATGCCATTGAGGAGTACCGTGCTGGTGTCGGAGACATTCAGATTATTGATCAGCGCAATGTCGCCGACGCCGGTGTTGGCGCCGGCATAGGCCGCAATCTGGTTGCCGCTGTTGGTCAGCGTGGTGCCGGTGGATGAGGCGGTCGTCAGCTGTTGCCTGACGTGCAGCTGCGTCACCTCATTCTGCCTGATGGAACCGCCCTGCGCCTGCAGCACGAGATTGCGCGCCGTGATCGAGCCGACCATCAGGTTGCCGGAAACTTCCGCGTCAGGATTGGCGACCTGGGTCAGTGCGACGTCGCCATCGCTCGAGATGACGCCGCCATTCTGTGCAAAATTATTGGTGACGTTGATGCTCGATCCCGTGCCAACGCCGTTAAATGTGGAGCCATTGGACATGCTCAAGGAGCTCAGCGTTGCCGTACCGGTCAGATTCAGATTGCCGCCACCGAGGTTGAAATTGGCACCGGAAGTGATATTCCCCACGTTCAGCGTGCCGCCGCTCAAATAGAAACTGCTGCCGCTGGCAAGCTGGAGGCTGTTCACCGTATCGATGCCGTCATACGATCCATGCGACAAAGCGCCGCCTGAGTTCACGATCACGTTATCAATCGCTGTCGGCAGAATACCGCCCTGCCAATTACTAGAATACTTCCACTGACTTTCGACAGTACCTGTATACGTGATGTCTTCACTACCTTTCATGACCAGGACAGGAGCGCCGTTGGTTCCGTCATAACGTGCTTTCAACATGCTTCTGTTGTTGCCCGTGCCAAGAATGGAGCCATCAACGTGACGGAAATATCCCGTAGAAGTGGTGCCAACAGAGAAAACATTGAACGTCGTGTCCACTGTTGGCGCATAACCGCCCAACAAGTTTGTCGTCAGGCTCCCATAGACATCTGAGCCACTATTACCAAAAACAATACCGCCTCCGAAACTCAACGTGTCATATGTGCCGACACCAGCGCCGCCAACATCGATTTTTACGACTCCGGCACTGCCCGGCGTATATTTCCCTGTGATGTTAATAGCGCCAATCGCACCATCGCCACCCGGTGATAAGGTGCCATTGTTATTGAATGTATCGCTTAATGTATAGGTGCCGCCCCCGTTGACCGTGCCGCCAACGTTGTTGTTAAAGTTCACTGCTGTGAGGCTACCGGCATTGCCCAAAGTAACGACCCCGGTATTGTTGAAATCCCCGCTTGCAGAGACCGCACCGTTACCACTGATCACGCCAGAGTTGCTGGCGGTGGATGCAGAAATCCGGGAGCCGGCCTGCATGGTGATATTGCCCGCGTTAGCAAACTTGTTATTGCTGCTCACATCCAGCGTCGAACAAGTACCAAGATTCAAGGCGGCGCCGGCCTGATTGTTGAAATCGCCGGCATTCGCGATCAGCGAAGTCGGTCCGGTCAGGTTGACTGTACCGCCTTGCAGGTTATTGAACTGCGCATTTCCTCCCAGCGAGAGTCTGTCCCCCTCTTGGTTAAGAGGAGCGTTGATGTTGACCGTCCCGCTATTGTTCCAGATCACCCCCGGATCCAGTGACGCGCGTCCACTTACCGTCACGGCATTGGCGGTGGCGAATGTGCGGGGAGTCTGACCGGAATAGGTGAGGACGAATTCTGGATTGCCGCCGTCAAGCGTCAGGGACGGCCCATTGGCCGCCAAGGTGACGTCCGAGAGCAAGGTGATATTTCCGGCCCACGTCATGCTGCCGCCCCCCGTGAAACTGGTAGCCCCGGTGGCATTGCCGACATTCATGTAATTCATCCTGAATGTTGCACCGGAGGCGACATTGACATTGCCGGAGACATTGCCGCCCTGAACCGCGAGGGCCCCGCCATTGACATTGAAGTTGCCGGAGGTGTTGAGGCTATTGGTCTGATTGAAGTGCAGCGACGTCGCATCGACGTTGATGGTGCCGGTATCCGTATTGTTGATGCTGCCCGAGATATTGACGTTGCCGCTTCCGCTCAGGTTGAGCAGGTTGTTGTTGTTGACGTCGCCGCTGACATTGATCGTACCGCTGCCGCTGACGTTGGTGGTGCCGCTATTGGTGAAGGTGCCCACCGATGCAGAGCCTTGGCTGATGAGCAGCGAACTGGTGCCGTCCACCGTGACGGCGGCGGCCAGCAAGCCGCTTGAGGCTTGTGTCAACAGCAGTCGCGAACCGCCATTGAGATTCAGGTTTCCCTTTGGCGGGGTCGCCGAAATATTGCCGTTTGTGATGTTGAGCACGCCGCCATTGAGCGAAATATTCGCGTGATTTACATTGACATCGTGAGCGCCGCTATTGATGCCAAGGTAATCGCTGCTCAGCGTCAGATTCAGCGCACTGCCGCTGCTGGTGATGTCGGCGTTGATGGTGATGTTGTTATAGGCCTTCAAGGTCAGGTTGGAATCTGTCGCGCCCACCTTGTTGATGGCGGAACTCACCGTGATATTGCCGGCATCCGATCCACCGCCGCCGGTTGTCAGGGTCACGTTGGTGCCGACATTGAGCATGCCCACAATCGTCGATGCCCGGATTTTCGAACTGTCGCCGTTCGAACTGATGGCGTTGACGGGATCGGCCGTCGTGTTGGCGGTGGCGAACGAATCGCTTACCACTTCCAGATCATAAGGATCGATATACCAAGTGCCGCCGCTGCCGACGGTCGGCACCTTGACGACATCCAGCGACTTCAGGCCTGAGGTTTCCACATAGCCGCCCTTGCCCGCCGCGCCCTGTGCCGAGACATCGCCGTCGATGTAAGCCGCGCCGTCCGAATACAACACCACGCTGCCGCCCTTGCCGGTGCTGGCGCCGTCGGCGCTGATATTCGACGACGCCGTGGTCGTCAGGTTTTGCGAAGCGCGCAGGAAGATGCGGCCGCCGTCGCTGACCACGCTGCTGGCGTTGATGTTGCCGCTGTTGTTGATCAGGCCGGCGGCGATGCCGATGCGGCCTGCCGCTGCCGAAATGGCGCCGAGATTGGTGACGCTGCCGGCGGCGCCGGTCACGTTCACCGACACGCCCGGCGTGGCGGTGTCGACCAGTTGCACCGTCTGGCCTGCAGCCAGCAGGATCTCGCCGTTCGGACTGGTGATCACGCCGCTGTTGGTGACGTTGGCGCCGATCAGATAAACGCTGCCGCCGGTGGCGCTCTTGATGGTGCCCTGATTCTCCACGCTGCCGGCAGTCGCGCCGTTGTTGAACGTCAGACGTCCTGCCAGGAAATCGCTGTCGCTGATGTTCAGCGTACTTGCAATGAAACGGGCGACGTCGACGACGCCGGTCGGGCCGACCAGGATGCCGTTCTGATTGATCAGGGCAACCGTGCCGTTCGATTTCAGCAAGCCGTAGATCAGCGACGGATCGGAGCCGGTCACGCGCGCAAGGAAGGCTGCCGCCGCGTTCGGCTGGCTGATGTCGACCACGGCGTTGGCGCCGATGCTGAACGTCGTGAAGCTGCCGATCGCTTGGCCCGAGGTCTGGTTGATGTTGAGCGTATTGCCGTTTTGCGTGATCGTCGCGTTGCCGTAGGTGATGGCGCCGCCGGTCGGCAAGGTGTTCACTGGCGGCGCCGCTGCCAGCGCCGACACATTCCATGCCGCGCAGATCGCCGCGGCCGTCACCGAGATGCGCAGGGACTTGCCGAACATCGCGCGCCACGAGCGGCGCAGCAAGCCTGTCAGCAGGGTCGGCACCGGTTTGCGCGGACGCCGGCTCATGGTCAGGCGGCGATTGCCCACGCGCAGGGTGAACGACGGCGGCAACAATTCGACGCGCGCGGCGTCCTTGCCCGTCACAGTTTTTTGGCCTGGATTATTCATGTCAGAACCCCAATGTCGCGCTCACATGCGCATTCAGATCGCCACGTTTTTCGGTCAGCGACGTACCCGGGTTGGCGACCCGGGCGACGTCCAGTTTCACGTTGAAGTCGCGGCCCAGCACATAGCGCGCGCCGAAGCCGATGCTCGCCACCGTCAGATTGTTGGGCAGGCCGCTGCTGCCGACGTTGTTGTTGTAGCCGCGACCGATGTCGTAGAAGGCCAGCAGGCGCAGGTTGCCTTTGCTCGCCAGTTCGGGGGTGTAGACCTCGGCATTGACGATCAGGCCGCTGTCGGCGGCGACGGCGCGTTCGGTGAAGCCACGCACGGTGGTGGCGCCGACCAGCCCGAATTGTTCGGACGAGACCAGCGGGTCCTTGGCGTATTGCCCGGTGAAGGCGATGCGCATTTGCCAGTCGCTCCGGAAGCCTTTGAAAATCGAGGCGCCGGCGCGCAGGATCATGAAGTCGTCGTGCGTATTGCGGCTGCCGGGCGTCAGGTAGGAATAACGGTCGGTACGGCCGTCGGTGGTGGTGTTGGTGTAGGACGTGCCGGTGCCCCAGTTGCGCGCGATGCCGATGTTGTAATCGGTGCTCTGCGTGGCGCTGCGCGTCTGGCTGCTATAGGTCGCGCTCAGCGGCATGGTGGTGTAGGGCACGCAGGACGCCACCGGCGGCGTCGGCGGCGCGATGCTCAGCTCGACGCCGCCGATGCTGCAGCGCGAGTCGATTTTTTTGTAATCGACGCCGAACACCAGCTTGCTGCTGGTCTCGCCTTCGCGCGCGAAGAAATGGTTCCAGCGCAGGCCGTAGACATCGCCCTTGCCGGTGAAGCCGAGCAGCCCGCCCAGCGTCGGCGACGATCCCGGCGAATTGACGCTGGACTTGCCGTAGATGAAATCGATGCTGTCGCCGATGCCGTAGAGCGGAATGCGATAACCGAGCGAGTAGAGATCGACCTTCACGCCGCTCGGGCTGTCCGGCGAGGTGGTGTAGGCCAGCGTGCCGACCTGGTCGCGGTCGAACAGGTTGGCGTACTGGACCGCCACGCCGGTGCGCCAGTTGCCGGTCGACGCGGCGCCGGTGTTGTCGAGCGTCATGAACACGCGCAGCGGGTCGTTGTCGGTGACCTTGATCTCGGCGTTGATCTTGCCGTCTTCCTCGCTGGAGCTCAGGTTGACGTTGATCTGCTTGGCCGGGCTGTCGTTGCTCAGTTGCACCGCTTCTGAAATGACGCGCAGATTCGGCGTCTTGCCGATCTCCACTTCCGGCAGGCTGGCGCGGATATTCTTTTCGCTGAAGTATTTGTTGCCGGTGACGGTGACGTCCCTGATCATGTTTTCAGTCACCTGAATCCTGACCACGCCGCTGGTGAGTTCCTGCTCCGGCACATATACCTGCACCGCGCTGTAGCCTTCCTTGCGATAGGCGTTGTCGAGCGCTTCCAGCGCTTTCTGCACGTCGCCGTAGACGCGGCCGGGGCCGATCATCGGCGCCACCAGACGCTGCACTTCTTCCGCGGACAACAGCGTGTTGCCATCGACCTGGAAGCGCACGATATTGAAGCTGTCGTCGGCGCGCGCGCTCGCGGCCGCAACCGTCAATGTCATCCCCAGTAAACACTGTAGTAAACGTTGTTTCATTTTTTTATTTCGTTCTCAGGACGATGGCCGCCGGGCGCCGGTCTACCCGGCAACCGACCTGACGTCGTCTCGATTTATGATGGATTCCCTACCCTCTTTTTGCCGGTGCACCCGCGATGCGTCCGACGTGCTGCATACTGCCCTGCTGCACTGCCTGCAGTGTTGCCGTATCGATATCCCCTACGGCGCCCCATGCTGCATTGCAAATACCAAGCTCGCAACGACAGCCGGAAGAACGCGAGTATCGCGGCATTTCCGGCCTTGTTTGTTCTTCGGAGAGTTGTTGTACGACGGTAGTTGCCAGCGCCGCATGCGCTGCATCGGTTTCGCGGATCTTCTTGTTCTTCTTGCGCGAGATACGAATCATGCAGGCGATGTTGCGACGAAAACCACCGTGCCCGCGCCACCCACCCCGAACAGCGCGACATACGTGCGAGTATAGATAGAGAGCCTATTGCCTGTCGACAAAAATTAACACTATCCGGCATCAGTCTTAACCTAACTGACAAAGACCTGTCGAAAAAATTTCCACTCGGAAAATTAAGCTCGAAAATCTTGCCGGCAAAGCACTTTCAGCGTTGTTATTTTGTCTCGAAGGTGGTGACGCCATCCCAATCCGGCGGCAATGGATGCGCGCGGAAATAAGCGATGCGCTGCAGATAGAGATCGTACAGGCCATGCGCGCATTCTTGCTGCAAGGCAAGAATGATTTGCTCGGCCTGGTCCCACTGCTGCCGTCGCACCAGCGCCAGCGCCGCCGTCCACTTATCGAGTTGCTCGCGCTGCGCCGGCGTCAGTTCCGACGCCAGTCCCAGCGGTTCGAAAATCGGCACCGGCTCGTTCTTGCCCTTGACGCGCACGCTGTCGAGTTCGCGATAGGCGAACTCCGGCGCGGCGACGCGCGTGGCTTGTCCGACCAGCACGCCGACGCCGTAGACCTTGGTGATCGACTCCAGTCGCGACGACAGATTGACGGCGTCGCCCATCACCGTGTACGCCTTGCGGATCTTGGAGCCCATGTCGCCCACGCGCATGTTGCCGGTGTTCAGGCCGATGCCGATCTTCAGTGGCGGCCAGTTGCGCTTGGCGAATTCTTCATTGAGCACGATGCAGCTTTGCTGCATCTTCAGCGCCGTGGTCACCGCGCGCGCGGCGTGGTCGGGCAAGGCAATCGGCGCCCCCCAGAAGGCCATCACGGCGTCGCCGATGTATTTGTCGAGCGTGCCGCGGTTGCCGCGGATATCTTCCGACATGGCGGTCAGGTAGGCGTTGATGTATTCGCGCAATTCATTAGGCTGCAGGCCTTCCGAGATGGTGGTGAAGCCGCGCACGTCGGAGAACATCACGGTCAGTTCGCGGCTCTCGCCCTCCATGTTGTAGCTGGCGGGATTGGCGGCCATTTCGGCGACCAGTTCGGGGGCGACGTATTCGCCGAACAGATTGACGATGGCGCGACGGTTGCGGTACTCGAACAGATAGCCCCAGCCGAGGTTGCAGATGAACAGCGCCGCGATCAGGATCAACGCGGTCGCCATCGGCAGCACCAGGCCGGCACTGTCGTACAGCCAGAAGTTGAATGCACCGATGCCGAACGCGGCCGCCGACGACAGCACGATGGACAGCAAAGGACCGAGCAGCGGCAGCAGCAAACCCAGCACCAGCCCGATGAGCGCGATCTGCACGAGGTTGAAGCCGACCGCGAATTCCGGCTGCTGCTTGAAGTCGCCGTCGAGGATGGAGGCGATGATGTTGGCGTGGATTTCGACGCCGGGATAATTCGGGCTCACCGGCGTGGCCCGCAAGTCGTACAAGCCCGGCACCGTGGTGCCGACCAGCAGGATGCGACCGGCCAGGTCGTTCTTGGGAATGCGTCCCTTGAGGATGTCCACCGCCGACACATAGCGGAAGGCGCCGCCGTGGACGCCGCCGCGACCGCGATAGGTCACCAGCGTGGTCAGGTGGCGCTCGACCGGAATGAACATCGGGCGCGGTTTGGTATCGAGCGCAATCGATTCGAGCGCGCCGTAGTCGCGCAACTGTTGGTCCGACATCACGGCATCCTGCTGCAGGAAGATCGGCTTCATGCGCGAAGCGCCCAGCGCCGAGCGCGCGCTCGCCAGCGCCAGCGATTCGTAGAAATTGTCGCCGACCTGGGCGATCAGCGGCACGCGGCGGATCAGGCCGTCGCTGTCGAGCAACGGGTTGAAGAAGCCGCCCGCTTCGGCCGCTTGCTGCAATTGCGGCAGGTTGGCGCCGTAGGCTTTCCAGCGGGTGACGTCGAGACGGCGGCCGCCCAGCGTCGCGGTGGTGAAAACCGGCTTGGGCAGCTCGCCCTTGGCGATGGCGTCGGGTTCGTTGGACAGGTTGTAGCCCATCACCACCGGCCGGCCATTGATGGCCGCAGCCATGCGCGCGTCGAAATCGAGCTTGGGCTTCAGCGCCTGCAATTGCTGGCCGAATTGCGGCAGCGATTTCAGTTCGCTGCGGGCGAGGCTTTCGAGGGTGGCGTAGCCTGAGCTGTTGTCGGGTTCGGCGAACAGGACGTCGAAGGCGACGGTCTGCGCCTCGTAGCTGTCGGTCATCTTGCCGATGAGGGCGGCGACGACGTCGCGGCTCCACGGCCAGCGGCCGATCTCGCCGATGCTCTTTTCGTCGATGTCGACGATGACGATGCGCGGATCGGTCTCCACCTTGGCGATGCGCATGCGCATGTCGTAGAAGAACAGATCGATGCGGTCGGTCAGCAAGCCGGGCAGATAGCCCATCACTTGCGCACCGGCCGCCAGCGTCAATGCCAGCGCCAACAGCCAGCGCCCACCGTGTTTTGCGAAGAGACGACGCAGCACAGCTTCCCCCTGAGATTTATTTGTTGCGATGATGCCAGCAGTCATGGCCGATCACAATGGAATTTACAGGGAAGCACATCGAAGCAACATTCTTCTCGCGCTCCGTCGTCCTGACGAAAGTCAGGACCCGGTGACGTTGAAAGCATCGGGGAAGCTTGAAAGGATGAACGACGCCGGGTCCCGGCGTGCGCTGGGACGACGGCGTGTTCTTTACGCGTCAGCGTAAATCAGGAGAATTTCCGTACGGCATCCAGCGCCAGGCCGGAGCCGATGCTGCCGAACAGGTCGCCTTCGACTTGTCGCGCATTCGGCACCAGGGCGGCGATGCGACGGCGCAGCAACTGCACGCCGCTGGAGCCGCCGGTGAAGAACACCGAGTCGATGGCGTCGGCCTTGATGCCGGCGTCGCCGAGCAGCTTGCCGACGGTCTGCTCGACCGACTCCACCAGATGATCGATGCTGGCGTCGAAATCGGCGCGCTGCAATTGCAGCGACTCCGGCGGACGCAGGCGATCGAGGTCGAGCGTCACCGATTCGCCGCCGGACAGGCCGATCTTGGCCGCCTCCACCTGCAATGCCAGCCAGTGGCCGGCGCGCTGTTCGACCAGGTCGAGCAGGCGCGCGAACTTGTCGCGCTCGCTGACTTCGCGATAGACGTCCTGCAATTGCTGCCAGGCCTTGCGCGTGTAGATCAGGTTGATGGTGTGCCAGGTCGCCAGGTTGAAGTAGTAGCCGGACGGCACTTCGCTGTTGCTGGCGAGCTTGCTGCCCAGGCCGAGCAGCGGCATGACGCTGGACAGGCTGAGGTATTTGTCGAAATCGGTGCCCCCGATGTGCACGCCGCCGGTGGCGAGGATGTCGTCGCGACGCTCGGTTTTCTTTGCGCGCTCGGGCGACAGGCGCACCAGCGAAAAATCGGAGGTGCCGCCGCCGATGTCGGCGATGAGCACGAGTTCTTCGCGGGCGATGGTGGACTCGTAATCGAAGGCGGCGGCGATCGGTTCGTACTGGAAATCGATGTGCTTGAAGCCGACCGCGCGCGCGATTTCTTCAAGCGTGTCTTGCGCCAGTTGATCGGCGTCGGCGTTGTCGTCGACGAAATACACCGGACGCCCCAGCACCACGCTGTCGAAGCGACGGCTGGCGGAACGTTCGCCGCGCTGTTTGAGTTCGCCGATGAATTGCGACAGCAACGCGCGGAACGGCAAGGCGCGACCGCCGACTTCGGTCTGGCCGTCGATCATGCCGGAGCCGAGCAGGCTTTTGAGCGAACGCATCAGACGGCCTTCGTAGCCGGCCAGATACGTCGACAGCGCGGCGCGGCCGTAGCTGAATTCGTTTTCGTCGGCGTTGAAGAAGACCACCGAAGGCAAGGTCATCTTGCCGTCTTCCAGCGCCAGCAAGGATGGTTGTCCCTGCCTGCTCCATCCCATCGTGGAATTGGACGTCCCGAAATCCACGCCGCAAGCGTCTGACATGCTTATCCCTGCCGTATTTTTGCAAAGGCCGGATGATATAGAAAAGCACGGCGCATGTCTGTAGTAAAGCGGATACCTTGCGCGCGTCTTTCCGCATTGCGGGAAAGTTGCCTAAATAACAAACAAATTCATTGAAATGCCACGGTAAAACTGGCGCCGGGCGCCGCATTCTCCGCCCGCAGCGACCAGCCGTGCGCCTGCGCGATTTCCGCGCAGATCGACAAACCCAGCCCGGCGCCTTCGTCGCGCCGATGCGCGCCGCGCCAGAAGCGTTTGAACAACTGCGGCATGGCTTCGGCGGAAATGCCGTCGCCGTAGTCTCTGACCGTGATGCCTTGCCGGTTGACGTCGACGTCGACCGCGCTGCCGGGCGGAGCATGGTGGATGGCGTTCTCGATCAGATTGCGCAGCAGGACGAACAAGGCGCCGCGATCGGCCGCGACCATCACCGGCTCGTCATTGGCGGCGCCGACGACATGGACCTCGCGTCGCAGCGCAAGGCGTTCGAGTTGCGCGCTCGCTTCGGCGGCGATGTCCTTGACGTCGATGTCTTCCATCGCGTAATTCTGGCGTTCGCTGGCTTCGGCCAGGTGCAGCAGTTGATGCACCTGGCGCGCCATGTGATCGAGGTCGCGCAGCAAGGCGCTGCGATCCTGCACGTCATTGCCGCCCGCGAGTTCGATCTGGCCGCGAATCAGCGCCAGCGGCGTCTTCAGCTCATGCGCCGCGGTGGCGAGGAACTCGCGTTGCACGCGATAGCCGTCGTCGAGCCGTTGCAGCGCCAGGTTGAAGGCGTTGAACAACGGCGCGAGTTCGCTCGGCACGCCTTCCAGCGACAGACGCGCCGACAGGTTGTCGACCTGGATTTGTTCCGCTGCAGCGGAAGCCTTGCGTAGCGGCTTCAGCGTACGATGCAGCGTCCACACCACGACGAGGCTGAACATCAGCATGGCGACGATGGCGGTAAGGATGGCGATTTTCTGTGCCTTTTCGCTGTCGCTACCGAGCATGATGCGGTGCATGCGTTCGCTACGCATCAGTTGCACGTAGAACTCACGGCCTTCATGGGTGAACGGCAAGGTCAGCACTTGCTGCCCCACGTCATTGTTGACTACCCGGAAGCGACGGCGCGCAGGATCGAAACTGTCGCCTTTGGGCACATAGGCAGAAACAGCGTGGTCCGACGACAGCAGTACCGTCCCCTCTCGATCGACGACACGGTACGCCGCATCTTGCAGGAGTACGGAATAAATCGCCGTCATCTTCTGATTCAAGCGCACGCTGTCGGGGATGCCGGCATCGTTGAAATGCACGCTTTCGGCAATGCGCCCCGCATTGCGACTGAGATCGAGATTGATCAGCATGTCCGGCCCCCAGCGCAGCAGCAAGGCGAGCGCCAGCACGACGATGCCGCTGATGCAGGTCAGCACGATCGCGGTCGTGGTCAGCAAGCGAAGGGACAGGCTTTTCATGACGCCGCCTGTGCTTGCTTTTCCGCATCGAGCAAGGCGTAGCCGTGGCCGCGGATGTTGGCGATCTGCAGCGTGGAATCGATGGCGACAAGCTTGCGACGCAGACGGTGCAGCGCGACGTCGAGCGCGTTGGGCGTGACCGGTTCCGACAACCCCCATGCCGCCGCTTCCAGCGCGGAGCGGCGCACGGCCTTGCCGGCGGCGCGCACCAGCACCAGCATCAACTGCATCTCGGCGGCGGCCAGCGATACCGATTCGTCGCCGTGACGCATGCAGCCGGCGTCCGGTTCGACGAGGATGCCGGCGAACTGCGGCGCCAGGCTTTGCAACTGCGCCGGACGCCGCAACAGGGCGCGCACGCGCGCCACCATTTCTTCCATCGAGAACGGCTTGGGCAGGTAATCGTCGGCGCCGGCTTCCAGCCCGGCCACGCGGTCATGCAGCGCATCGCGCGCCGTGAGCATCAGGCAGGGCGTGAGCACATTGCGCGCGCGCAGCTGGCGCACCAGATCCAGGCCGTCGCCGTCCGGCACGCTGCGGTCGAGCACCAGCACCGGATAGGCGATCTGCGAGAAACCGGCGAGCGCATGCGCGATGGTGGAATAGACGTCGGCCTCGATGCCGGCCGCCGCCAACGCCTTGACGATCAGCGCGGCCATGCGCTCATGATCTTCCAGCAACGCGATGCGGTTCATATACGCCCCATGTCCGTCCCGGACTTAAAATTGATAAAGATAGCCCAATCGCAGCGACGGCGTGGTCGAACGATCCACCAGCGGGCTGTCGGTGATGCCGCTGCCGTAGTGTGTCACGCTCAGGTCGAGGAACATCAATTGCGATTTTGTCAGGCTGTAATCGGTGCGCAATCCGACGCTGGCATTGGTGGTCGACTTGCCGGTATAGGCCGCGCGCGTCGACGTTGCTTCCGCCGACTTTACGCCATAGTAGTAATTGACGTAGTCGTTGTTCATCCAGCTCACGCCCAGATGCGGCGTCAGCTTGACGCGGCCGACGGTGAAGCCGCGTTCGACGCCCAGCTTGACGGTCTGGCCGTCGCTGTTGCCGGCGGCCTTGAGCCACTCCAGCGTGAATTTGGCGAACGGCGCCCGCCATGCGGCCGCACCGCCCAGCCAGAAACCGTCCTTGCGTTCATCCATGCCGTTGAGGATGGGAGCGTCGCCGGACTTGTAGCCGTCGCTGGAATACTTGGCGCGCAGGGTGAAATCGAACTGGCTGACGCTGCCCAGCTTGAAGTCCGCGGTGGTGCCGGCCACGTGGAAGTACTTGCTGTTGTATAAAAGGATGGGCAGCGCCCTGGTCTTGCTGCCGTAGCCGCGGTAGGGGCTGCGCTGGACGCCGACGCCCAGGCCGAGGCCCAGGGCCGGCTCATCGGCGTTGCCGTCTGCTTTGGCGTTTGCCTCCTGGGCGCAGGCAAAGGAAGCGGTGCTTGCCGCCACGCCGAGGACGATGATGTTGAGGAAAGACTGGTAGTGCCGCATGAAGACTCCCGGATCGGATGCATTGTGTTGGAAAGGAAAATTGCGACACGATGATCCGACAGGGAATCTTACTGTTCACTTACCGCCGGTCTGTACGAATGCGCCAGGCCCACGCAGTGAGAGCGACGCCGATCAGCGCCGGCAGGCTGACTGCCGCGAAATCCCTCGGCAGCGCCGACGGCGCACAGATGCCGGCGGCGACTTCCCATACATGGAAGGCGGCATGCGCGATCAGCCAGACCGTCGCCGCCGCCCACAAGGCCGGCCGCTGTGCCGGACGCACTGCGCCCCACGCAAAGGCCGCGCCGAGAAACAGTTGCACGATGCCGATGTCGCGCACGAAGTGCTGGTTGAAGAAACCTGTCTCGCTGACGCCGGGAACGATCTGGTACCAGGTCTTGGGCGCGATCAGCATGAACACGCCGTTCACGCACAGGAACAGGATGTTGAAACCCAGCGGCAGCCGGAGCAGCGCGGGAATGCGCCTTGCAGTTGCAGCATGCATCATGAGCAATCCGTCACGCCGGCTTGTTCGACTGGCTGAACCAGGTGGCGAAGTTCACCGTGCCCAGACGCGCATCGTTGCCGGGCATGAGCGACTTGTCGTTGAGCCTGACGCCGAAGTACAGCGCCTCGGGATCGGGGACGACATGGCGCGCATCGCCAATATTGGTCAGATAGCGTTGCACCAGTCCGGCCAGGCTGACGCACTCGGGGCCGGCGATTTCCACCGTGCCGTTGACCGGCGCGGCCAGCGTGTAATCCGCCATGGCGACGGCAACGTCATCCGACGAAATCGGCTGCACCAGCGCCGGCGACAGGCGCACGGTGTCGCCGTCGGCGCCCGATTGCGCAATGCCGCCGAGGAATTCGAAGAACTGCGTGGAATGCACGATCGTGTACGGAATCTTGCCGGCCTTGATCAAGCTCTCCTGCGCCATCTTGGCGCGGAAATAGCCGCTGTCGAGCAGGCGGTCGGTGCCGACCACCGGCAGGGCGACGTGATGCTGCACGCCGGCGGCGGCTTCGGCAGCGCGCCGTTTGTTGGAAGACTCTTCTCACAACATCGATCAGATCGCCGACAAGTGCGGTTTCGGCGATGAAGAAAGAATGCGGACCACCTTCCAGCGCAACCTCGGCGTGGCGCCGCGCGACTATCGCAAGCGTTTTTCGCACTGAGAACTGTTGGGCTATTTCTTTTTCAGCAGGCCGAGCGCGAGCAAACTCTGCGCACTCGCCACGATGGCCTCTTCGTTGGAGCGCGGCGCCCAGCCCAATACGCGGCGCGCCTTGTCGTTGCTGGCCTGACGCACCTTGCCCAGCTCGGGCACCACCAGCGCGACCGAACGATCCAGCAGCGCCAGCACGCGCAGCAACCAGTCCGGCAGCAGGCGCGTCGGCACGCGTGCGGCGGCTTGTCCCATCCGTGCTTTCAACGTGCGCGCGACTTCCTGCAAGGGAATGCTCTCACCGGCGACCGCCAGGAAGCGCTGGCCTTTCGCCGCCGGGTCGGTCATCGCCAGCAAATGCAGTTGCGCCACGTCGCGCACGTCGACGATGCTGAAGGTGATGCGCGGCAGGCCCGGCATTTCGCCGTCCATCATGCGTCGGATGATTTCTATCGATGTCGAGACATCCGCGCCCAGCGCCGGGCCGAAGACGCCGACCGGATTGACCACCGACAACTCCAGTGCGCCGCCTTCGCGGGCGATGAAATCCCAGGCGGCGCGCTCGGCCAGGGTCTTGGATTTGTAATAGGCGGCTACCTGCGGCGCGTCGGGATTGGTCCAATTTTCTTCGGTGAAAGGCTGCGACGTGACCGGTACGCCATAGCCGACGGCGGCGAAGGATGAGGTCAGCACCACGCGCCTGACGCCGGCGTCGCGTGCCGCGCGCAACACGCGCAGCGTGCCTTCGCGCGCCGGCACGATCAGATCGTCCTCATGCTTCGGCACGGTGGCGGGAAAGGGAGAAGCGACGTGCAAGACGAAGGCGCATCCCGCCACGGCCTCCGCCCAGCCGGCGTCTTTGAGCAGATCGGCGGTAACGAAGCTCAGTCCGGCGTCGGATTGCGCACCGCCGGCTTGAAGCATCGCGCGTACTTCGGCCTCGCGGGACAATGACCGCAAGGTGGTGCGCACGCGGTATCCCGCCTCCAGCAATTGCACGATGCAGTGCGCGCCGATGAATCCCGAACCACCTGTGACCAATACCAGTTCTCCGTCCGCGCCATTCGTTCCATTCGCCATGATTTTCCTTTCTGTGTGAGGCGTGGCGGAATTCCGCTGGACGCCGGATCACCGTGATACTAAGCTTGAAGTCAGGTTGAAGGTCAAGCACACAGATCAGGCATGCAAACAATCCCATGAAAATCAGCGAACTCGCAGAACAGACCGGGCTGACGGCGTCGGCCATCCGCTTTTATGAACGCAGCGGCCTGCTGCCGGCGCCGGAACGCGGCAGCAACGGCTATCGGAGTTATTCGGATATCGACGTGCAGCGCGTGTACGTGATCCGCATTGCGCAGAGCCTGGGTTTTTCGCTGGACAGCGTCCGCGTCTTTTTCGATGCAACGCCGGCCGGTCCCGACGACGGCACCTTGCAGAGCGTCGATGAGCGGCTGCGCGAGATGGACAAGATGATCGCCGCACTGCAGACGCAGCGCCAGGATCTGCGCATGATGCGCCAGACGATGATCGAAAGCTGGGAAACCGGCGGTTGCATCGACCCGTCGGCGATGGCAAAACGCATGAAGACGCAGTTGCATGCGCCCGTTGCGCGGCCGGCGAAGAAACCGACGCGCTGAGTGCATCGCTCAGGTCGAACTCCACTTCGCAAACTCTTCCGCAGCCCAATCCACAAACACACGCAGCTTGGCGCTGAGATGGCGGTTGGGCGGATAGACGATATAGAGCGGGTGCTTGTCGCGACGCCAGTCTTCCAGCACCGGCGCGAGCATTTTTTGCCGGATATACGGACGCGCCATGAAGCCGAAAGTCTGGCCGATGCCAAGACCTGAGAGCAGCGCCGTCATGTGGGCAGTGCTTTCGTTGACGCCGACTGCGGTGGCGACCGACACTTCCAGCGCCTCGCCGCCACGTTCGAACAGCAGCGGAAACGGCCGGCCGGTCAGCGAGGAAAAATAACCGACGATGTCGTGACTCTGTTCCAGCTCGGATGGATGCCTGGGCTTGCCGCGCGCCTTCAGATATCCCGGCGTGGCGCAGGTGACGTAATCGAGCTCGGCGATGCGGCGCGCCACCAGCGTCGAGTCCTGCAAGGCGCCGCCGCGGATGACGCAATCGACGGCGTCGCCGACCATGTCCACCGAACGGTCGCTGACGCCGAGGTCGAGCCGGATATCGGGATAACGCTTGCGGAAGTCCGACAACGCCGGAATCAGGATCAGGCTGGCCAGCGACGAACCGATGTCGATGCGCAAGCGCCCCTTCGGCTGCGCCCGCGCGCGGCCGGCGGCGGCGTCCATGTCTTCCAGCTCGCCGATCAGATGCAGCGCACGCTGATAGTAGGCGGCGCCTTCCGGCGTGACGGTGACGCGGCGCGTGGTCCGTTGCAGCAGTTTGGCGCCGAGATGGCTTTCCAGCTCCTGAATCAGTTTGGTGACGGTCGGCTTGGGGATGTCGAGCGAGTCGGATGCCTTGGTGAAGGTGCCGGCTTCGACGATGCGCACGAAGACGCGTAGCGCGAGTAGTTGATCCATTCGTTTTCCCTTCGGCTTGGCCCGCCATTATTCACATACAGAAATTATTATTTAATAAATAGCATATTTATTCACAATTTAGATAGTTATATCGTTCTCCCACACCTTAACCACTCCCAAGGAGAACGAAAATGAGCAAGAAACTCGACAACAAAATCGCCCTCGTCACCGGCGGCACCAGCGGCATCGGCCTGGCGACTGCCAAGGCTTACGCAGAACAAGGCGCGAAGGTATTCATCACCGGTCGCCGTCAGGCGGAACTGGACGCTGCGGTCAAGGCCATTGGCGACAACGCCGTCGGCGTGCAGGCTGACTCGACCAAACCGGCGGATCTCGATCGCGTGTTCGACACCATTCGCGCCAAGGCCGGCCGTCTCGATGTGCTGTTCGCCAACGCCGGCGGCGGCAACATGTTGCCGCTCGGCCAGATCACCGAAGAACATTTTGACCAGACCTTCGACCGCAACGTGAAAGCCGTCGTCTTCACGGTGCAAAAAGCCTTGCCGCTGTTGTCGCGCGGCGCCTCGGTGATCCTCAGCGGATCGACCACGACAACGATGGGCACCGCTGCCTTCAGCATCTATAGCGCGACCAAGGCCGCCGTGCGCAATCTGGCGCGCAGCTGGACGCTGGATCTGAAAGAAGCCGGCGTGCACGTGAACGTGATCAGCCCCGGCCCGATCCGCACCACCGGTCTGGTCGAGCTGGCCGGCGACGATCCGGCGCAGCAACAAGGTTTGCTGGACTATCTGGCGAGTCAGGTGCCGATGGGCCGTGTCGGCGAACCGGAAGAAATCGCCAAGGCGCTGGTGTTCCTGGCCTCGGACGACAGCAGCTACATGAGCGGCGCGGAGATGTTTGTGGATGGCGGCATGGCGCAGGTGTGACGAGCTGCCCAGCCGGTGTTACTTCGCAATGGCGCAGCCGTGGTCGAGCAAGACCTCGGCGCTGCCCTCCTCGCCCTTGTCGAAGTTGACCGGCATGTTGATGAGGTAAAAGCCTTCGTCGCCGTCGTCGAAACGGCCGCCCGTCAGCAGCAGCGATTGCGCGCCCATCGCCGTCGCGGCATGGGCGTTGCGCGCGGCGGCGAGTTTGAACGGATTCTGCGTTTGCAGGGCATCGCCGCTCAAACGCATGACGGAGTAGACGTGGCCGTCGAGCGCCAGCGGCATCCATTGGCCGAGAGGATCGCGCCGATGCGCCGACAACACCTGCGGCAAGTCGGCGCGCATGCAGTCGATGTGGATGTGCAGCTGCAACTGGCTGCGCGCGGCGGCGGAGTTGACTTCAAGGCCGAGCTGGCTCGGTTCCAGCGGGCGGCCGAGCGCTTCGCCGACGCGGTGGCGTTGTTCCCAGGCGTACTGCCAGTAGTTCGGCGCGTCGGCCTGCAGCAGCTCGCGGCTTTCGATGCCGGACAGGCGCGCGGTCGGGATCAGCAGGTATTGCGCGGCGCCGACGATGTCCTTGAGGATGATGAAGCCGCGTTCGCGGTCGACCATGGCACAGGGCTTGGGATCGCCGGTCTTCTCGCTGTTGGGCACGCATTGCCGGCTGACGATTTGCCACAGCGCGTCGGGGTCGGCGGCTTGCGTCGGCGCTGAGAATGTCGTGAGAACGCTGAGGATGAAGCAGGACAGCAACGGGAACGAAAGAAGTTGCATGATGAATGGCCGGAGAAGAACCGCAATAGGGGGAATTTAGCGATCTGATGTGTCGCGCCGATTACAGCACGGCGCGTACGCTTCACTGCAAACAAAACGCCGGATCGCTCCGGCGTTTTTTACTTCTCGAGATCCTTGGTGGCCTGCACCAGGCACTTGGACAGTTTGTCGAAATGCAGCCAGGCGGCCTGGCTGAGTTCCACCTGCTTGCGGCGCGGGTCGTCGGTGTCGGCCAGCACGATCCAGCCTTTTTCGCGCATGGATTTCAGCCGCGTGTGCAGCATCGCCGGCGAGCCGAATTCGCTTTGCGCCATCAGGTCGCGCACCGACAGGCGCTGCTGCTCCTGCCCGGCCTGCGCGATGAAGGCAAGGATGCGATCTTCCAGCGGGTCCAGCGACGACAGCGACGGCAATCCGCGCAGGGCGTTGGCAAGCTGGAGAAAGCGCAGATAGATGTCTGCGGGACGGGCTGGTTTATCCATGGCTACGATATTTGTCTTGGTTTATAGCTGGCAAGAAATTCTTGGTCTTATTGAAATATGTTCTTAATTTCATAACGTATAATACGACGATGCTGCGATAATTGGCAATTCCTGCGTTACGCGACGCCCGGCTGCGCGGCGATTTCGCCACGGACACTGCAGCACGTCACAAAATACACATAAAAACTGCGTAACATATCCGCCGTTATGGACACCCTTCCCACACCAGCTGCCCGCCTGCGCCTCGGTCTCGCCACCGCGACGGTCACGGCGGTTTGCTATCTGCTGTCCTACATGACCAACGACTGGCTGTTCAAGCAGACCGAGTTCACGCAGGGAATCGCCTGGATCTACCTGCCGGCCGGCGTACGCCTGATCTGCACGCTGTTGTTCGCCGAGGCGGCGCTGGCCGGCATCTTCGTCGCCTCCCTGCTCGCAGCCTGCCTGTACAACCTGTTTCCGGCCGATCCCGTCACTACCGTGGGCTACGCCCTCATCTCGGCGCTGGCGCCTTACCTGGCCTATCGCTTCACGCTTGAAGGCATGGACCTGCGGCGCTCGCTGACCAACCTGACCACCGCGCGGCTGATGCTGTGCGTGCTGATCTACGCCTTGTCCAACCCTCTGCTGCAACTGATCTGGTTTGCCTTCCGCGGCGTTTCCTACCACTTCTGGTCCGGCCTGATCGTGATGTCGATCGGCGACCTGATCGGCTCCCTGATCGTAGTCTACGCGATCAAGACTTTATTGTCTTTCATGCCATTGCCGAATCGCTAATCTTCCGCATTTCTTTTCTTGTAATACGCACGAAATAATTCCCCGCTACGCTTCCGCATCGTTATAAAAATTATAGCGATAAGCCATTTGTCATATCTGTAACGGGAGCAAGTCATGCGTAGCTGGGACGAACCCAAGAAGCGGAAGGCCCGCGTCGAAATCATTCCGATGATCGACGTGATGATGTTTTTGCTGGTCTTTTTCGTGCTGATCAGCCTGAACGTGATTCCTGCGCTCGGCCTCAAAACCCATCTGCCCAGTTCCAGCACCGCCCAGGACCTGAAGCCGCAGAACAAGGCCGTCATCACCATCGGCCTGAAGGACGCGATCCAGGTCGACGGCATCGATACGCCGCTCAACGGCCTGATCGCCCGCCTCAACGAAATCCGCAAGAACGGCGAGAAGCTCAACATCATCGTCAATAGCGACCGCGGCGTGGAAGTGCAACGCCTGGTGGACGTGATGGATGCGTTGAAGCAAGGCGGCTTCGATTCGATTTCCATCGCCACGCGCAAATCATGATTGCCACCCCGCCGCCGCTGCTGTTCCGCTTCCGCGAGACCGTCGCCACGATGCCGTCGGTGCTGGCGCTGGTTGCGCTGGCGTTGCTGGGCGTGCAGCAGACCGTCAAGCTGGTGCGTCATGCCGACGAGACGCCGGTGCAGATTTCCCTAATGTCGCCTGAGCCGCCGCAGGAAGTACCCAAGCCGGTGCAAGCACCCGAACCGCCCAAGCCGAAGGTCGTACAGCCGCCGCCACCCGTACCGAAGCCGGTTCAACAGCCGGCCACCAAACCGATGGCCAATGCGCCTGCACCGAGCACGCCGACAGCAACGACGACGCCTGAATTGCCCGCCACAGCGCCCCGCGCCGCCGAACCGGCACCGCAGCAGCCCACGCCTGCGCCCGCTCCGGTCGCTGCTCCGGCGCCGGCCAGGCCCGTTGCAGCGAACGTCGAAGCCGAATACGTCGGCAAGCTGCGGGCGCATCTCAACAGCATCAAGCGCTACCCGACCGGACGCGAAGCCAGCCAGCTGCGTCCGCAGGGCAAGGTGCGCCTGTGGTTCGTGCTCAGGCGCGACGGCTCGGTGGTCGATGTCGGCATCGATGCGTCGTCGAACTCCATGCTGCTCGACGACGCCGCGCGCAAGACCATCACCCGCGCCAGTTTCAGCGCCTTCCCCGAGAACACCTGGGCGGGCGAGAACACACACCGTTTCACCGCAGAGCTGGAATTCATTCCGGGCGGCTGAGGCCTCAGTCGACGGACATCCACGCATTTCTACTACAACGCAAAAACCATCCTCAGGGGAGTAATAACATGCAACACAGACTTAGCCGGCTATCGCTGCTGATTTCCGGCATTTTCATGGCATCCAGCCCAATCGCCTACGCTGCCGACGACGCCACCGAAGTCGGCAAGGTGACAGTGCAAGGCAGCGCCGGCACGCCGCAAGCCACCGGCCTGATCCAGGCCGAAGAATCGCCGAAGGCGCGCAGCTCGGTCAATCGCGACTACATGGAAAAACAAAGCGCCACCAGCAATCCGTACCAGATGATCAATCTGCTGCCGGGCGTGAACACGTATGACCAGGACGGCACCGGCCTGTTCGGCGGCAACATCCGCGTGCGCGGCTTCAACAGCGATCAGCTCGGCTTCACCATCAACGGCGCGCCGGTCAACGACTCCGGCAGTTTCGCCGTCTATCCGCAGGAATACACCGATGCGGAAAACCTGTGCGATGTCTTCGTCACGCAAGGTTCGACCGACACCGAGGCGCCGCACGTCGGCGCCTCCGGCGGCAACATCGGCATGACCCTGTGCAGCCCGGAAGACGAACGCCGCTTCCGGGTCTCTACGATCTTCGGCTCCAACAATCTGCGCAAGCAATACCTGCGCGTGGACTCGGGCAAGATCTTCGACGGCAAGTTCAAGTTTTTCCTGTCGTACTCGAACACGACCGCCGACAAGTTCAAGGGCCAGGGCGGCGCCGACAAGCAGCACATGGACTTCAACAGCAAGCTCGACCTGGGCAGCGGCAGTTTCATCGACGGCAGCCTGATGTACAACACGGCGGTCAACAACAACTACCGCTCGCTGACCAAGGCGCAGATCGCCCAGTTCGGTCGCGACTACGACTTCGGCACCCAGGCGCCGGTGCATCAGCCGGGTGTCAACGGCACCGCGCAAAACGATTCGACCTACGCCGCCAATGCCGGCATCAACACCGGCAACAAGGATCTCTACTACGGCTATAACCTGAATCCATTCCGCAACTACCTGGCCACCGTCAATGCCCACTTCCAGCTGACGCCGACGTCCAGCGTCGACGTCAATCCTTACATGTGGTACGGCTTCGGCACCGGCGCCAACCAGTTGCAGACGCTCACCGAAGGCAATGCCGGCAACCTGCTGGGCGGCGGCGTGCGCGACATCAACGGCGACGGCGATACGCGCGACACGGTGTTCGTCTACGAAGGCAGCCGCACCCGCACCTATCGTCCGGGCGTGACGCTGAAGTACAACCAGCAGCTCGACAACCATCGCCTGATGTTCGGCTACTGGTACGAGCGCGCGCGCCACCAGCAAACCGGCCCGTTCTCGACCATCGACAACAACGGCAATCCGGCTGATCTGTGGCAAAACAACTCCGCTGCCTGGATCAGGAATCAGGACGGTTCTTACGTCCAGTATCGCGACACCATGACCATCAGCACCGGCAAGTCGGCCTTCGTGCAGGACAGCATCAGCATGATGCAAGACAAGCTGAACCTGCAACTGGGCGCGCGCTATTCCAGCATCGACCGCAACTTCACCAACAACCCGAGCCAGAGCGCGAGCGGCTTTTACACCTTGCAAAAGTCGTATTCGGATTTCCTGCCGAGCCTGGGCCTGAAGTATCAGCTGGATCAGGCGCGCTCGGTGTTCTTCAACGCCGCCAAGAACTTCAAGGCGCCGGGCAACTTCTCTTACTTCGCACTGCTCTCGGGCAATACGATCGTCAATGGCGTATCCACCGGCGGCACCGTGCGCAACGTCCCGGTCGACAAGGAAACATCCTGGAACTACGACCTCGGTTATCGCTATTCGACCGACAAGCTGACCTTCTCCAGCTCGGTGTTCTTCGTCGATTACAAGAACCGCATCGCTTCGTCGTATAACCCGGACACCGGCAATCGTACCGACTTCAACGTCGGCGATTCCACCTCCAAGGGCTTGGAACTGGAATCAGGCTACGCGCTGACGCGCAACCTGGCGCTGTACGGTTCGCTGTCCTACATCAAGAGCAAGATGAAGCAGAACATGCGTTGGGACGCGAGCAATTCGCTGCCGACCGCCGACAAGGAGTTCCCCGACACGCCTAACTGGCTGAGCGGCTTGAGCCTGCAATACGCGCAGAACGGCTGGTACGTGTTCGGCCAGGCCAAGTACACCGGCCGCCGCTACACCACGCTGGTCAACGACGACGCCATCGGCGGCTACACCGTGTTCAATGCCGGCGCGGGGATGACCTTCCCGTCGGTGGCATGGGTCAAGAAACCGACCGTGCGCTTCAACGTCTCCAACCTGTTCGACAAGCAGTACCTGAACCTGAGTTCGGGCAGCGGCAGCCAGTTCACCACCAATGCACAGGCTATCGGCAGCATCGCCGGCACCGCGCCGTCGTTCTACGTGAGCGCACCGCGTACGTTCTCGGTCACTTTAACGGCGGATTTCTAATCGTCGGTCCCTATGGGCGACGGGTGCAAACCTGTCGCCCCGAACATCTGCAAGAGAGGCAATCATGAACATGCAACTACTCCACGAAGTGGCTTTTTACCTGATGTACGCCTGCGCGGCGCTGGCGATCTTCGTGATCGTCGAGCGCGGCCTGTTTTTCGGTTACACGCTGCGCCAGGCCATCGGGCTGGAAAAGGCCATGACGCATGCCGTGCAACACGTGCGCGAATTGCCGGATGCGCTGCGCTCGCGCGCCAGCCTGCCGTTGGCGCTGGTGTCGGAAATACTGGCTGAAAAGCATCACCTCGGTTCCGACAAGGACCTGGAGGATTTCAGCGAATCCGTCTACATCGCCCACCGCGGCGAAGTGCAACAGCGCCTGTGGATACTCGACACCATCGTCACCGCCGCGCCGCTGCTGGGTCTGCTGGGTACGATCCTCGGCATCATCGACACCTTCAAGGCGCTGGCCGTGTCGGGCGTGTCCGATCCGGGCCAGGTGTCGCAAGGCATCGGCACCGCGCTCTATGCGACGGCGCTGGGCATCGGCATCGCGGTGGTGGGCATGTTCTTTTTCAACATGTTTCAGGAACGCATCGAACGCATCAACGATCATCTGAAGGTCCTGATGCTGCGCGCCTGTGTCGGCCGCATTGCCGGACAAGACCAGCCGCAGCCGCACAACGGCAAACTGCACGTCGCCTGATTCAACCGACCACGAGACCATCCAATCCACATGCGTCCATTGCATATCTTTACCCGGCTGCTCTGCGCTCTCGCCGCCACCCTTGCCTTGCAAGGCAGCGCCAGGGCCGAGTTCGCCATCCCCGGCTTCGAGCTGGTGCACACCGTGCCGCGAGAAACCGCACTCGCCACACCCGACCTGCGCGATGCGGTCACGGTGTGGAACAGCATGTTCGACGCCGCCAAACGCGAGATCGTGTTCGGCCAGTTCTACGTCGCCGGCAAGCCGGGCGAAGCGCTCGACGGCATCATCGCGCATCTGGCCGCGGCCGGACAGCGTGGCGTGAAGATCCGCTTCCTGATGGAAAAGAAAGGCGAGTTCGCCTCCGACCAGGCCACCATCAACCGGCTCAGGCAGATTCCGAATCTGGAGTTCCGCCAGCTCGACTATTCCAGACTGACCGGCAACGGCATCATCCACGCCAAGTATCTGGTGGTCGACGGCGAAAGCGCCTATGTCGGCAGCCAGAACTTCGACTGGCGCTCGTTCAGCCACATCCACGAGACCGGCCTGCGCATCAGCGATGCGGCCATTGCCGGACAAGTGCAGCAGATTTTTGAAACCGACTGGAATGCGCAGGCGCTGATCGCGCAAGGCAAAACCGTGCCGGTGCTCAATGCCGGCGTGGTGCCTGCCGACGACAAACAAGCCGCCTACCTGGTCGCCAGTCCCAACGCCTTCAACCCCGCCGGCGTAGGCGATTCGCAAACCGAACTGGTGCGCCTGCTGGCCGCGGCCAAGACCGAGGTGCGCGTGCAACTGCTGGACTATGCCCCGCTCAGTTACGGCCCCAACAAGACGCGTCCTTACTATGCGGTGATCGACAACGCCATTCGTGCGGCTCTCGCGCGCGGCGTCAAGGTCAAGCTGATGGTGTCGAGCTGGAATACCGAGCAACCGGCGATCCGCTATCTGCAAAGCCTGGCGGTCCTGCCCAACATGGAAATCCGCATCGTCACCCTGCCGCAGGCCTCGTCCGGCTTCATTCCGTTTGCGCGCGTGATCCACACCAAGTCCATGTCCATCGACGGCCAGGTCGCCTGGATCGGCACCAGCAACTGGAGCGGCGGTTATCTCGACAACTCGCGCAATCTGGAAGTCGTGATCCGCAACGAGAAGATGGCCAGGCGCGTGGCCGAACTGCATGAGCAGACCTGGAGTTCGCCCTACGCCCAGACTATCGACGTGCTGAAAAACTACCCCCGGCCGGTCAAGGGAAAAGAGCAACCTGAACCCTGAAGGCAAAAGTTGCGCTACATTGGAGGCTCGGTCCAATCAGTTCAGTACGGAGCCTCCATGCATCCCATCCCCACCATTACTCTCGGCAACGGCGACCGCATACCCGTGCTCGGCCAGGGCACCTGGAACATGGGCGAGTCGGCTGCCCGCGCAGCCGATGAAGTGCGCGCCCTGCAGCAAGGCATCGACCTCGGCATGACACTGATCGACACCGCGGAAATGTACGGCGACGGCGGCGCCGAGAAAGTTGTCGGCCGGGCCATTGCCGGTCGCCGCGATCGGGTCTATCTGGTCAGCAAGGTGCTGCCTTTCAACGCCTCGCGCCAGGGGACGATCAAGGCCTGCGAAGCCAGTCTGAAACGCATGGCGGTCGAACGCATCGATCTCTATCTGCTGCACTGGCGCGGCACGCCGCCGTTTTCCGCGACCATCGAGGCGATGGAAACGCTCATCGAACAGGGCAAGATCGGCGCCTGGGGCGTCAGCAACCTGGACAACGACGACATGGCCGAATTGCTGGAGCAGGACAACGGCCATCACGTGCAGGTCAATCAGGTGCTGTACAACCTGTCGCGACGCGGCATCGAATTCGACCTGCAGCCGTATTGCACGGAGCAGAACGTCGCCATCATGGCCTACTCGCCGATCGAGCAGGGGCGCATTCTCAAGGATCCGACGCTGGCGGCCATCGCCAGACGCCATGGCGCCACGCCCGCCCAGGTCGCGCTGGCATGGACGCTACGCCGCCCGGGCGTGATTTCGATTCCCAAGGCATCCACCTTGCAACATGTGCAAGACAACCGCGCCAGCCTGGAACTGGCGTTGAGCACGACGGATTTCGCCGAACTCGACAAGGCCTTCCCGCCGCCGAAGAAGCGCCGCCCTCTGGAGATGCTGTGACGATGCTGTGAGGCCTGGCGGCTGAACGAGCGGCGCCGGAGAATTCAAAAGCAAGCGGCGGAGTGCCGTCGCGGCCTCTTCTTCCTACACTGTGCGATTGGCATGTGAAAGGATGACCCGATGAACACCATTGCTGAACGCATCGACACGATTGCGCAGCGCGCGCATGCGCTGAACTGGCAGGAAGTCGAGGCTGAACTGAATCAGTACGGCTGCGCCTGTTTGCCGGCCTTGCTGACCGTGCACGAATGCGATGCGCTAATTGCCCGCTATGCCCGCGATGAAATCTATCGCAGCCGCGTGGTGATGGCGCGTCACGGCTTTGGACAAGGCGAATACAAGTATTTCAGCTACCCCTTGCCGGAAATCGTCGGCGCGTTGCGCAACGCTTTCTATCCCCGCCTTGCGCCGCTCGCCAATCGCTGGAACGAGGCGATGGGCGTCGAGGTGCGCTATCCCTCTCTGCATGCGCAATTCATTGCACGCTGCCACGCAGCAGGCCAGTTGAGGCCGACGCCCCTGATCCTCAAATATCAGGCCGGCGACTACAACTGCCTGCATCAGGATTTGTACGGCGAGCATGTCTTTCCTATCCAGATGGCAATCTTGCTGTCGGACCCCGGACGCGATTTCAGCGGCGGCGAATTCGTCATGACGGAGCAGCGTCCGCGCATGCAATCGCGCGCCGAGGTGGCGCCGCTGCGCCAGGGCGACGCCGTCGTTTTCGCGGTCAACGAGAGGCCGGTACAAGGCACGCGCGGTTTTTACCGGGTGAAGATGCGGCACGGCGTGAGCCGTGTGCGTTCAGGCTATCGCTATACGGTGGGCGTGATTTTTCATGATGCGCTGTAAGCGGGTCTGCACCGGCGCTTGCCGACGCGGAAATAAAAACGGCACCCTCGCAATGAACGAGAGTGCCGTGATGTGACGTGTTGCGATCAGGCCGACTTGATATTGTCCGGCGATAAGGGGATTTTTCGCACCCGCTTGCCGGTGGCGGCAAACAAGGCGTTTGCCACGGCCGGGCCGACCAGTGCGGTCGCCGGCTCGCCGATGCCGCCCGGCTTTTCGGTGCTCTTGACCAGGGTCACGTCGATGCGCGGCATCTGCGACATGCGGATGACCGGATAGTCGTGGAAGTTGCTCTGCTGCACGCGGCCTTTGTCGAGCGTGATTTCGGCGCCGAGCGTGGACGACAGGCCGAAGGCGATGCTCGACTCCAGCTGCGCTTCCACCGTGTCGGGGTTGACCATGCGGCCAAGGTCGGCAACGACCCAGATTTTATGCACGGTGATCTCGTTGTCCTTCACGGAAATCTCCGCGACCTGCGCCATGTAGGTGTCGTAGCCCTCCATCAGGGCGATGCCGCGGCTATGCCCCGCCGGCAACGGCTTGCCCCAGCCGGCTCTGGTCGCCGCGATCTTGAGCACGTTGGCGTAGCGCGGTTGCTTGTCGAGCAGGGACAGACGGTATTGGTAGGGATCCTTGCCGGCGGCGGCGGCCATTTCGTCGATGAAACTTTCGTTGGCGAAGGCATTGAGCGCATGGCTGACCGAGCGCCAGTAGCCGACGCGCAGGCCGCTGTCGTGCTCGATCAGTTCCTGCGTCATGTTGGGGATGTCGTAGCCGACCACCGAGGCTTCGGACATGAAGGGATCGAGCGTGCCCTTGGGCAGGCCGAAGGCGCGCTGCGTCACCGACTGCGAGGTCAGTTGAAAGGTCAGCGCGACCGGTTTGCCGGAAGCATCGAGACCTCCCGTCATGCGGTGGAGGGCCATCGGCCGGTAGAAGTCGTGCGTGGTGTCGTCTTCGCGGCTCCACAGCAATTTGACGGGCTTGCCGACGGCTTTGGAAATCTCCGCCGCCTGCACGGCGAAGTCGTATTCCAGACGACGGCCGAAGCCGCCACCGAGGAAAGTCGTCTTGACGGTGACGTCTTCCGGCTTGATGCCTAACGCTGCCGCGACGTTGCCCTGGGTGCCTTGCTGGAATTGCGCCGGACCGACGACCAGGCATTTCCCGTTTTTGTAGTCGGCAGTGAAATTCTGCGGCTCCATGGTGGCGTGCGCCAGCAGCGGCGACCAGTATTCGGCCTGCATGGTCTTGGCGGCCGTCTTCATGGCCGCGTCGGCGTCGCCGGTTTTTTTGATCGGCGTCGGCGCATCTTTGGCGTTGCGGATGCCTTCCATCATCGAGGCATTGTCGATCTTCGCCACCGGGCCTTCGTCCCAAGTGACGGTCAGGGCTTCGCGCGCTTTCTTGGCGTGCCAGTAACTGTCGGCCACGACGGCGACGCCGTCGCGGATTTGTACGACGTCGATCACGCCGGGCATGGCCTTGGCCTTGGCGGCGTCGAAGCCGGTGACCTTGCCGCCGATGACCGGGCACTGTTCAAGCGAGGCGTACACCATGCCCGGCAATTTGACGTCGATGCCGTAGACTGCGGTGCCGTTGACCTTGGGCGGTGTGTCGAGCCGTTTGGTTGCCTTGCCGACGATCTTGAAATCCTTGGGTTCCTTGAGGACGACATCTTTTGGGACCGGCAGTTTCGATGCCGCATCCGCCAGTTCGCCATAGGTCGCCTTGCGTCCGCCCGGGCCGATGACCTTGCCGTCGGCGACGCGCAGCTTGTCGGCGCTGACCTGCCATTTGTCTGCCGCCGCGTTGACCAGCATGGTCCGCACCTGGGCGCCGGCCACGCGCAGCTTTTCCCAGCCTTCGCGCACCGAGGTCGAGCCGCCGGTCAGCTGGCCGCCAAGCAGCGTGTTGGTGTAGACCTCGCCGACCGGTGCGATTTCGACCTTGACCTTGCGGATGTCGACGTTGAGTTCTTCGGCGATCAGCATCGGCATCGACGTATAGACGCCCTGCCCCATTTCCGAACGCGCGGAAATCAGCGTGATGGTGTTGTCGTCGGCAATGTGGACCCAGGCATTGGGCGTGTAAAGCGTGCCTGCGGCTTGTGCATCGCTCACCGCACCCGGCAGGCTGACGCCGAGCGTGAGGCCGCCGCCGACCACTGCGGTTACCTTGAGAAAATCGCGTCGTGTGGTTGTCATGATCGTCTCCTCAGGCCTTGCGCATTTCGGCTGCAGCGCTCTTGATGGCGGCGCGGATGCGGTTATAAGTGCCGCAGCGGCAGATGTTGCCGCTCATGGCGTTTTCAATGTCGGCGTCCGACGGATTCTTGTTGGTGCGCAGCAAGGCCGCCGCACTCATCAGCTGCCCCGACTGGCAATAGCCGCATTGCGGCACGTCGTGGGCGATCCAGGCTTTTTGCAGCGGGTGGGAATTGTCTTTTGAGAGGGATTCGACCGTGGCGACCTTCTTGCCGGCCGCTGCCGACACCGGTGTCTGGCAGGAACGTATTGGCGCGCCGTCGAGTTGTACGGTACAGGCGCCGCACAAGGCCATGCCGCAGCCGAACTTGGTGCCGGTCAGGCCGATTTCATCGCGGATCACCCACAACAACGGCGTATCCGGCTCGGCCTTGACTGTGACTTGCTTACCGTTGAGGTTGAAGCTGGTTGTCATCTTTTAACTCCTCCGACGTCCTGTTGGGTAGAACATCGGGGAAGACGCCAATCCGTCCGGATGTCCGTGCCTGATGCGATCGAGAGTGATGCGGAGAATGCGACGGTTGCGGATTTCGGAAGCTTTTCTGCACCGGATCCGTCTCGATTGCGTTTGCAGATAATAGGCTTATCCGGGAAAGTTTGCAGGGAGATTTTTCGCTATTCCTGCCCGTATACTGCGCTGGAAGCGGGTTTCCGTCTGACGGGGGCATTCAGAATTGGGAAGCGTGATACATCTCGCGCGCTTTTTTTGGGGGATTAAGAAGATGGAGGCCGCGCCTCTGCTGAAGCATGTTGCTCAGTAACGAATGCATTCAACAAGAGAAGCCGAGAACGCTGGCGGAAAGGCGTCGAAGAGAGTGAGAGGCGTGAGGGGATGATTGGAGAGAATCGGCTTTGCCGAGTGGTGCTGCAAGAGGTGCGGCTGGCAGGTATTGCGAGGAGAGCGCACGGGGTAGTTGTACTCTGCGCTCGGGCGACGCA